>ERZ1645192.313-NODE-313-length-38857-cov-22.182954_pt1 | contig 38857 bp, 37 predicted proteins | sample MGYA00575354_ERZ1645192 | MGnify/ENA primary metagenome ERZ1645192 (study PRJEB40844, sample SAMN11349763) | freshwater sediment metagenome | isolation source: river sediment | host: Sediment | place: India: Faizupur Khadar , New Delhi | collected 2017-02-21 ...
AAAAATAACAATTATAACTGAAAGTTGGATTTAAATTTTCATTAAAAACATTATATTTGCATTTAATATCTCAGCATTACACTATTAAAAATTTTTTAAAACATGAAAAAAGCGATTTGGATATTCATTCTGGTAGTTCTGGCAGGACTCTCGGGGCTAATTTATTACAAGTATTTTTTTGTATTTGGAGAAGGTGTAAAAGCCGGCGAGCTTAATTACATGGTAAGAAAAGGAGTTGTTTTCAAAACTTACGAAGGAAAACTTATACAGTCGGGATTTCGATCATCTTCGGGAAAAACTGCCGGAACGGGCATCCAGTCTTACGAATTTGAATTTTCGGTAGTAGATAAGGCCATAGCTGACTCGCTGATGCTTTGCAGTGGCCGGGATATGGAGCTACACTACAAAGAATATAAAGGAACCCTGCCCTGGAGAGGTTTCAGCAGATATGTGGTAGATAAAATCATCTCCATAGATGAAAGCAGATATCCGAAAACACAAATTTCTCCGGGTAATTGAAAATTAACAAATACGCATAAACTGTTAACAAAAATTTCTACTATTTTATCATACATTTGCATAAGGTAAAATGTATGATTTTATCGCCTTTATCTTGAATTATTCATTATAAAATTTAATACAATATGGAAATTTCTGAATTAAAAAACGCTTTTAAAGAGGCTTACGGAGTAGATGCCGATGCCGTTTATTTTTCACCCGGCCGGGTTAACCTGATTGGAGAACACACTGATTACAACGGTGGATTTGTATTCCCGTGTGCTTTAAGTTTCGGTACATACCTGCTGCTAAGAAAGAACGGCGAAAAGTTTGTGCAATTCCGCTCACTCAATTTGCCTGAAGTGGTTAAAATCCCGTTGGATAAACTCACCGAACGACTTGAGAACAATTCATGGGCTAATTATCCGCTTGGCGTTTTTGCTCAATTTGTAAAACGCGGCTACAATATCGACCAGGGTTTTGATATCATGATTTGGGGTAATGTACCCAATGGAGCCGGACTTTCATCATCTGCAGCACTCGAAACTGTTACCGCTTTTGCACTGAATGATCAGCTCGGAACTCAACTGGGCCGTACTGAACTGGCAAAAATAGGGCAGAAAGCCGAACATGAATTTGCGCTGGTTAACTGCGGCATCATGGATCAGTTTGCAAGTGCACAGGGCAAAAAAGATCACGCTATTTTCCTCAATTGCGATACCCTTGATTTTGAACTTGTTCCCGTAAAACTGGAAGGTGTGAAAGTGGTCATTTCCAACACACACAGCCCACACAAATTAGATTCAGGAGCTTACAATTCACGCGTAGCCCAATGTCAGCTGGCCGTAAAACAAATCAACGAGGTTCGTCCGATAAAATACCTGGCAGAACTGACCGAAGAAGAATTCAAAAAAATAGAAAGTGCCATCACCGACGAAGTGGCTCACAAACGCGCCCGCCACGTGGTAGGTGAAGTTCAGCGCACTACCGATGCTGTGAAAGCACTGAAAGAAGGCAATCTGAAGCTGTTTGGTGAACTGATGAATGCTTCACACGTTTCGCTGCGCGATGACTATGAAGTTACCGGGCCCGAACTGGACACAATGGCAGAAGAAGCATGGAAAATAGACGGCGTAATAGGCTCACGCATGACCGGTGGCGGTTTTGGCGGATGTACTGTTTCATTGGTTAAAGACGAAGCCATCGATGAATTTATCGAAAAAGTTGGCGCTGCCTATGAAAAGAAAATTGGTATCAAACCGGACTTCTACATTGCTGAAATAGGCGACGGAGCAAAAAAACTGGATTAAACACTAAGAAAGATTAAATCTCAACTCCGTATTTTTTTTACATTAAGAAAAACATTAACTTTTCAAGCAACCCACTCTTATCGCCCCATCAGGGGATAAGAGTGGTTTTCAACAAAAATGACAGCACTTTATACTTTAAAAAACGGCAAAGGCATGTCAGCCGAAATATGCAACTACGGTGCCCGGGTGACAAAACTGAACGTTCCGGATAAAAACGGAATGACTGCAGATGTTGTGTTGAGTTTCGATACGCTCGAAGAAATCACTACTAAAGAAACCTATTTCAACTCTACCTGCGGACGATTCGCCAACCGCATAAAAGATGCAAAATTCACACTCGAAGGTAAGGAATATAAACTGGCCGTAAACAACGGACCAAATTCATTACACGGTGGTGCAGAGGGATTCAACATGAAAGTATGGGATGTGAAATCGGTCACTGAAAGTGAAATTATACTTCATTACCTTTCGCCCGATGGCGAAGAAGGCTATCCCGGCAATCTGGATATTACCCTTACCTATCAACTCACAGATGAAAACGAACTGAAAATTCACTACGAAGCAATCTGCGATAAAACCACAGTAATCGGACTGACCAACCACTCCTATTTCAATCTCAAAGGAGCGGGCGAAGGGCTCATTCACGACCATTTTCTACAGTTAAATGCCGATTTTCACACTGCGCTGGATGAGTTCACCTGCCCTACCGGTGAAATTTTGAAAGTTGACAATTCACCTTATGATTTTCGGCATCCGGTGCTTCTCGGCGAAAGAATAAATGATCCTGTATATGCTTCAAACCGCGGATTGGACGACAACTGGGTAATACGCAAAAATCAACCCGGTGAACTGGCTTTAGCCGGCTATATTTACGAACCGGTAAGCGGACGAAAAATGGAAGTGATAACCACACAACCCGGAGTACAGGTTTATACTGCCAACTGGGTGGACAAGCAAACCGCTAAGTACGGAAAAGAATACAACGCGCAGGGAGCCATCTGCCTCGAGACTCAGGGATTCCCCGCATCACCCAATTTTTCACATTTCCCATCTACCGTGCTGCGTGCAGGCGAGAAATACGACGAATGGTGTATTTATAAATTCTCTGCTGAGTAAAAAAATATTTTGTTTTGTTTTAATACCTGAACGACTTTACAACACTTTTTTGTAAAGTCGTTTCTTTTTAGAAAAAATCAGGTTGCATTTTTGTCAAAATCACCTATCTGAATGATTGTATACCGAATGTCCGAAAATTTGAAATCTGGAAAAACCGACAAAAATTTCTGTGAAGAATATGATTTTTTACTGATAGCTACCCGTGCAGATGACCTGTCGATAATCGGCGTAAAACCAAACAGCTTACCTAAAAACTCTAACATGCAGGCAATTACCGGCAAAGACCGGTTCATTCCTATAAACGGACGCATCACATCATAACCCTCGGCCATCCACCTAAGCACATCCTTGTGCAAACAGTTCTCAGCTGTCAATACATACCGCTCGTCACTGATATCACTCTTCATCAAAAGTATCATCGCTTTTGCCACATCCTGCACGGCTACGTATCCCGTAAGTCCATTTGTGTAAAAAGGCATTCCCTTTTTCACCCGTTCGAAAAGCACACCGCTTCCTTTCATTTCTTTCGAATATCCCAAAATAACACCGGGGTTAACAATTACTGAATCTAAACCTTTATCAATTCCTTTTTTTATCTCTAATTCCGCAAGACGCTTACTTTCGCCATAAATTGTATTTGTATTGTTATGCACAGCGGGAGTTTCTTCATCTATTTCATTTTGTCCGTTTCCATCGGACAAAGCTGCTATGGAACTCACAAAACAAAGTTTTCTGACTTTGTTAATCAACGCTGCATCTACAACGTTTTTTGTCCCGCCTACGTTGACTTCGAACATTTTATTGTCATTCTTGCCCAAATTCACCCTTGCTGCACAGTGATACACATATTTAATTCCTTCAAAGGCTTTGCACAAGGCGTAATAATCTTCAACATCAGCCTCAATCCATGTGATTCGATTGTAGAGATCTTCCACATCATCACCGTAAAATCCGAAAATACTTTTCAGAGATTGCGTTTCAGAGGATTTACGCTTTATAGCAGCCACTTCGCTGTTTTCACGGAGCAATTCGCGGATTAAATGTCCACCAAGCATTCCGGTTGCACCTGTTACTAAAATCATTATCGTAAAATTGATTGAAGTCTCAAAAATACGGAAAGAAAACCGTAATTTTGCACAAAATTTCAAGGTTATGAAGAATATTTGTGTATACTGTGCCTCAAGTAGTAAAATAGATTCAAAATACGTCGATTCAGCTAAAAAACTTGGTCACTTACTGGCTGAAAACAGTATGCAGCTTGTATATGGAGGAGGTTCTGTAGGTTTGATGGGAATACTGGCTGATAGTGTATTGGAAAAAGGAGGCAAAGTCACCGGCATTATTCCACAATTCATGGTAGAAGCCGAATGGCATCACGAAGGACTCACCGAACTTGTTCTGACAGAAACCATGCATGAGCGTAAGGAAAAAATGGCTTCCATGAGTGATGCTGCTGTAGCTTTGCCCGGTGGATGCGGTACACTGGAAGAATTGCTGGAAGTGATCACCTGGAAACAACTTGGTATATATAAAAATCCGATTATCATCGTCAATGTTGATGGTTATTACAACCATTTGCTGGCGCAATTTCGTCAGGCAGCCGATGAGCTTTTTATGCGTCCGCAACATTTAGACATGTGGACTGTGGTTGAAACAGCCGATCAGGTGATAGAGGCAATCAGAAACAGCAAACCTGTACACGAAGACCTGAGACAGTATGCAAAAATATAATCCCAAAAAGTGATAAACAGAGAGATATGCAAGACAGCATATATCATACTATAGACAGTGTAAATCACACGAGAGTTGATTCGGCTTTCCTGTCAGACAGTATTCACCGGGCTGACTCCCTGTCGCTCATTGATTCTGTAAAAATGGATGCCCCTGTTTTTTCGGGATTTGAAGGTATACTTCACCCTTCCTCTCCATCCTCCGAAAGCTGGGTTTTTATTATACTTGTTTTACTTTTTCTGCTTCTGGTTATTGGTATTATCCGGTCGGCGGGAGAGTTTTTTCAAAACATCAAAATATTTTTCTCAAAAAAGGAACCGGTAAACATCATTCAGACGGAGACTGTTAATTTTGCACAATTTCAGATTATCATCACCATTTTTACCATCAGCGTTTTTACACTTACTGTATACGAAGTGTTTTTCATATCATCTTCCGGATTTCATCTCAAAACATTCGGTTTGCTTTCCGGAATAACGGCTGGATACTACCTGTTAAAGCGCATATTGATAAATATGATAGGCTATACATTCTTCAAAAAGAAAATTACAAATATCTATAACAAAATGTATTTTAATCTGATGAATGTATTGGCTGTAGTACTTTTTCCTGTTTTGGTTCTTTTCACCTATCAGCCCGGAAGCTGGCATCAGCCACTTTTAATATCAATGGCAGGTTTGACAGGCATATTTTATATATTCTTAATAGTGAAGTTATTTCAAGTATTTTATTCAAGAATATTAGATTTATTCTATATTTTTTTGTACCTTTGCACGCTCGAAATTATACCCTTATTGTTGTTATTCTGGGCATATAATCTAGCTGTTTAATGTTTTAACTAAAAAACCATAAAGTCTTGAAAATCAAAAAGATTCTGGTTTCACAACCGAAGCCTGTAACCGAAAAATCACCGTATTTTGATATTATTGAAAAATATAATGTTAAAATCGATTTTCGCCCTTTTATTAAGGTCGAACCCATTCCAGCAAAAGAATTCCGGACTCAGCGTATCAATATCTTAGAGCACACAGCTATAATATTCAATGCGCGTCACGGTATTGATCATTTCTTTCATCTGTGTGAAGAACTCAGGGTTACCATTCCCGAATCCATGAAGTATTTTTGTGTATCTGAAACAGTTGCACTGTACCTGCAAAAATACATTCAGTACCGTAAAAGAAAGATTTTTTTCACTCAGACCGGAAAATTTGCCGATTTAGCTGCTATTCTCAACAAGCATACCGACGAAAAATATTTATACATCACTTCCGATATCCGTAATGAAGAAACAATGTCTGTTTTGGAGAATGCCAAAATCAATTTCAATCAGGCAATCATGTACAGAACGGTGAGCACCAAAATTTCGGAAGAAGAACTTCAAGATTATGATATGCTGGTGTTTTTCAGCCCTGCAGGTATCAAATCACTGCTTGAAAATGCCCCAAATATGCAACAGGGAGACAGAGTCATTGCCAGCTACGGCTCTACTACAGCTCAGGCAGTACACGAAGCAGGTTTGAGACTTGACCTGGAAGCTCCATCGCCCGGTGTACCTTCCATGACAATGGCTCTGGAAAATTTTCTTAAAGAGCAAAAAAAGAACGGTAAAAAATAAGGCATCAACTTATCGAAATAATTAACATTCGGATATCCCGACAGTACTGAAAATTTCGTACTTTTGGGATATTCTTTTTCATAAAAAAATGAATACATTTCCGAAAACGGAACATCTCTTTGGTGAAAAAGTGATAGAAAACCTGTTCAAGAATGGGCAAAGCTTCATTACATATCCATATCGGGTGGTTTTTCTGGATGTAAGTCATTCAGTCGAAGAGCTTCCGCTGAGGGTAATGATGAGTGTTTCGAAAAAGAAATTCAAAAAAGCAGTGACCCGCAACCGGATTAAAAGATTGATGCGTGAAGTTTACAGACTCAACAAAACAGAACTGGTAAACTTTGCATCGGATGAAAAAATTAAAATACACGTGGCTTTTCAGTATGTTGCCGACGAGATTTTAAGCTTCGATGAGATGAATAATAAAATGATTAAGTTAACTGATAAACTGAAAAGAAATTTACTCGAAAATCTGAAAAAAACCGATGAAAACGGCTAAAAAAGTCATAGAATTTATTTTTTTACTACCGGTGTATTTCTATCGTATTTTCATCTCGCCTATGACTCCGCCTTCATGCAGGTACACACCAACCTGCTCGGCTTATGCGATAGAAGCAGTAAAAAAACACGGAATTCTGAAAGGCGGCTGGCTGGCATTGAAACGAATTCTCAGTTGTAATCCATGGGGCGGCAGTGGTTATGACCCCGTACCATAACACCCAAAACTCTTATTATGGCAGTAATCGGTTTACGCACAAAAGTGATTAATTTATTCATATTTGCAAAAAACAATTAATAGATAATTCCAAACCGTGTGCTTGAACACCACGTAAAAAAAACAAGAAGTATGAAAAAACAAGTTTCAGTAGCCTATCTGGTAAGTGGGCTGCTATTTTCCACCTGCCTTATTGTAGCCAACATAGTTGAGCAAAAGTTAATCCAAATCGGTCCGATTGAAGCCACTGCCGGATTACTCATTTTTCCGATTTCCTACATTGTCAACGATATTATCGCTGAAGTATGGGGCTACAGAAAAGCACGACTGATAATCTGGTACGGTTTTTTGATGAATTTTCTGGCTGTAGCAGTTTTCAGACTGAGTATACTGGTGCCGGGTTCTGAGAATTTTACCCATCAGGAAGCGTTTTCGCTTGTAATGGGCAACACACTCAGGATAACTGTTGCAAGTTTCATTGCATTTCTGATTGGTTCTTTTCTCAATGCTTTCGTGATGAGCAAAATGAAAATTATGCAAAAAGGGCGTAATTTTTCGTTAAGGGCTGTAGTTTCAACTCTTATCGGAGAAGGGGCCGATTCCATCGTATTTTTTAGCATCGCATTCATGGGTGTCATTCCAAACGACGACTTATGGATATTGATGCTCACTCAAACCGGTATGAAGACTGCTTACGAAATCATCATTCTTCCGTTTACCAACCGTATTGTGACGTGGGTAAAAAAGAAAGAAGAGGAAGATGTTTTTGATGAAAATGTGTCCTACAATCCATTCAGGATAAAGGACATTTAAAAAATGGTTAAGTGGTCAGAAAATTTGATTTAAAAGATTTGCCAGTTGGATTCCGGCTCTGAAAAGCTGCCGGTCCATATCTTCATTGAATTCGTATAAATAGTTGTAAGCCCTCAGATTTTCGTAATCATACCCATAAATCTTGTTTCGGAGCAGGTACGTTTCCCAGATTGCATCGGGTTTCGATTGTTTCTTGAGTTCTTTTTTCTGCTTTGCAAATTTATCTTTCAGATAGCTGCTGTATTCGGAATAAGAAAACTTCTGACCTTCAAGCATCTGCGTATCCCAAAGCTGATGAAGCCTTATATCACGGCCGAACCACTTGATCATCACATCGTTGCCGCCACGGTCGGATAAACGCCCAAGGTGCATCGGCTGAAATAAATCGGCAGAAAAATGAACGATAAATTTGAGTGCTTCCACATCATTCTTATTTTGCTTCAGATTTTTCGAAAGGCTATCAAGTGCAAGAAACAGGTGTTTTCCTTCTGAGGATGGATTGTCGAGCAGAAACTGCAGTTCCGGTTTGGTCATCCCGTCTTTCAGATTCTGAAAATGCCAGTTGTAGCTGAATGCATAAGCAGAATCACTTCTGATATCGTCGCTCCACACGGAAGCATATATCATTCCGTGTTTTCCAAGCATTTTATCTAATTTTTTTCGGGTACTGCATTTCAGATTTTCGTAAGCTATATCCGCAATAATGCGGTGTCCGACTGCATCAAAGGCATAAGTTTGCAGTGTAAAACTGATTAATACGGAAAGATAGAGAATTCTTTGTTTCATTAGTGTTATTTTAAATGAAAACAAAGATAGAAAATATTTTTCATACCTTTGCAGAATCGGTTAATTTAGTCATCCATGCTTTCGCTCCTTCAAGAATATCATGTTTACCTGAAAATGGAAAAATCGTTGTCGAAAAATTCGGTCGACGCTTATGAACGTGATATTAAAAAATTGATTTCATATCTGAATGAAGCGCACATAAAACCCGAGGAAGCCAAACTGGAGCATCTACTGGATTTCATCGTTGAAATCGGCGAAACTGGAATTGACAAACGATCACAAGCGAGGCTTATTTCGGGTATCAGGTCGTTCTACCGTTTCCTTATTTACAAAGATAAGATTTCGCAGGATCCTACCGAATTGCTCGAAGCACCCAAAATTGGTTTACGCTTGCCTGAGGTACTTACGGTGAATGAGATTGACCGGATATTTGCAGCTGTTGATCTTTCAAAACCCGAAGGACAAAGAAACCGCGCAATCATTGAGGTGCTTTATGGTTCGGGTTTGCGGGTTTCAGAACTGATTAATCTGAAACTTTCGAACATCTATTTTGATGAAAACTATATGCTTGTTGAAGGCAAGGGGAGTAAGCAGCGACTTGTTCCACTTTCGGAAGAGTCAGTGAAACAAATCGGTTTTTGGCGGCTGGACCGCAACAAACTCGACATCAAAAAGGGAAATGAAGATTATCTTTTTCTGAACCGGCTTGGGAGCAGACTCACCCGGGCTATGATTTTTACGATAGTGAAAGACCTCTGCGTTGTAGCAGGAATAAAGAAAAACGTAAGTCCACATACATTTCGTCATTCATTCGCCACACATCTGCTCGAAAATGGCGCCAATTTGCGTGCCATTCAGCAGCTACTCGGTCATGAATCTATCACAACCACCGAGCTTTATACACATATTGACGTTCAATATCTGCGAGAAACAATTTTAATGTATCATCCGGCAAACAGAGCTCGTAAAAGACAAAACAATGATAAACAGCAAATTAACTGAGTTACTTACCTTAAAAATCAAAATAATTAATTCATTTGCGCATTTCTTATCTTTCTTTTTCCGGGGATCGAATCGGCTGTCAATCATTTTTTTAAAGCAAACAAAAGCGTTATTCGTCGTTATGCTTTTGTTTTTTGTACAAAGTCTCTCAGCACAGGAAACATTAGTGGTAGGCCAGGTTTTCAATAAGTATGACCGAACGCCGTTAGAGTCAGTCAGCATTTTCTTCAAGGGTTCCAATATACAGACTCAAACCAACGAAGAGGGTTATTTCCTGATTCGAAACCAGGGCAATGAGTCTGTGCTTGTATTCTCACTTATTGGCTATGTAAAAGAGGAAATTAAAGTGAAACCCGGAGAAAGTGTGGGACTGGAAATGCTGCTCGAAGAAAAAGAAAATATGTTGGGAGAACTTTTTGTGAAACCCGGAGCCAATCCGGCCAATGATCTGATGAAAAATGTGCGTGAAAACCGTAAAAAAAACAATGTCAGAACAAACCTGAAAAGCAATGAGCAGAGTGTCGTATTCCTGAGTAAAAATGATTCACGATGGGAAAACAACCGGATTTTTGAACATTTCAAAACCGGCAATCTATCTCCGTCGGATTCATCGCTGCTTGTTCCGCTGTATATGGAAGAATCTGTTTACAACCAGACAGATAACAAAAAAGAACAAATCAGCAGGAACACATTCAACACATCAGAAACGGCTCAAAAAACCATTACCGGATTGCTGAAAGGAATGGGAACTGATTTGAATTTTTACAACAATTCCATTTCTGTTTTGGGCAAAACAATGATAAGTCCGCTCGCCAGCATCGGAAAAACTTATTACAGATATTATCTGACTGACAGCACCAAAACAGACGCAGGGAAAGAATATTTATTGAGTTTCCGTACAAAAAACACCAAGAATCTGGCTTTCAACGGTGAAATGAGAATTGATTCGGCAACTTACGGACTTACATACATTAAAGCCGAACTGCCCAAACAGGCGAATCTGAACTACATTCATAATCTGCAAATTGATCAGAAATTCAATCCTTACCAGAACTACTGGATTCCTGATTCAGAAAAATCCGCCTGGGACATAACTTACGAACTGTTAAAGGAAAATACCGTCAAATCGCCTGAACTTCTGGTGAGGAGAAGTTCAATTTATCAGCCCGAAGGTGATGAAATCAGGATTCAAACCGATACATTCGCCAATTCGGATTACACACGCACGCAACTTGAAGCTAAAATGACTGCCATGCAGCAATCTTCGTTATATAAAACAGCCAGATACCTTGCCGATGTACTGCTTACGGGATATTTTCGGGTCGGGATTATTGATATTGGCCAGATAATTGACATTACACGTTTAACAAAAATCGAGGGTGTCAGGGTTGGATTGCCATTCAGAACCAACGAACATCTGTGGAAGAATCTGATGCTGGGAGGACAAGCTGCTTACGGTTTTCGTGATAAGAAAATGAAATACACCGGTGAAGTTCAATGGAAATTACCGGTGCAAAGCAGCAGAATAATTCTCGGTGTCAAATACTTAAATGATTATCGGAGAATAGATTACGACTACAATAACTTTCTTTGGCGCGAAGATCCGCTTGCCACGGGCGATGAAAACTTCGTTTCCACATTCTTTGATTTCCGGTCTCAAAACAGAATGAGTAAAAGGCATGAAATGAGCGCTTTTGTTTTCAACGACTGGACACCCGATATTGAATCGAAATGGATTTTCAGGGATGTTACCTATTTCCAAAATGAATTGTTGCCAATGATACAAAACGAGAGATCGTTTAATTCATTGCACGACCGGAATTTTTCTTTTACCACCCGTTTTTCATTCGGCGAGAAGATAATTGAAGACCATTTTCAGCGGATTTATCTTAAATCCGAAAAACCGGTTTTGTATGCCACGCTGGAGGGAGGACATTTCAAATATGGCGATGAAAAGGGAAATTATGGCCGTTTAAGCACTACTTTGCTGCATCGCGGACAGTTTGCACTTGGAGAGTGGCGATACATGATTGAAGCAGGCAAAATTCTGGGAAGCGTCCCCTATCCGCTGCTCAAGTTCATTCAGGGAAAAGAAAGCGGCGCTTACAACCGGTTTGAATTTGCCATGATGAACAACCGTGAATATATTGCCGACACTTATGGAACTCTTTTTACCGAGTTAATCACGAATGGGATAATTTTCAACAATATTCCGCTGATAAAACATTTGAATCTGAGAGAAATAGCTTCATTCAAAATGGCTTACGGCACGCTGAGCGATTCGCATGCCACACGCATGAACATACCATCACCTTCAGCCGGATTTACGCAACCATACTCCGAAGCAAGTATCGGATTTTGTAACCTTTTTGGCGTTTTATCCATCCAGTATATCAGGCGACTGTCTGATCTGAACAAAGCCAATATTCAAAAATGGGGAATCAAACTGAATGTAATGGTAACATTCTGATTGATTGAAGAATTGCAATATTTTAATGAAATGAGTACTTTTGCACAAAAAATAAAAATCAACAATGAATAGAATTAGCATTATCGGTGGCGGGAATATGGGTGGAGCCATTGCAAAAGGCTTACTCAAAAGCAACCAAATAGCTGCCAAAGATATTACCATTAGCGATATTTCTGAAAAAACGCTGAATAACTTCAGAGTGATTTCTGATGAGTGGAAATTAACTACATCCAATGAGGAAGCAATAGCAGATTCTGAAATCATTATTCTGGCAGTCAAACCTTGGCTTGTAGAAAAAATAGCCGGTGAAATCAGGGAAAAAACAGATTACAACAACCAAATCATCGTTTCAATTGCAGCCGGAGTTGAATTAAAAACCCTTCAGTCTCTTTTTTCGGAAAATGCAATTCTTTTCAGGCTAATCCCAAACACGGCCATTGAAGTAATGGAAAGCGTTTCAACAGTGACTTCGATTAATGCAAGCAAGGAACAAATTGAGAAAATCTGTTTGATATTCGAAGAAATGGGTAAGGTATTTTATGTTGAGAATGAAAAATTACTCAACGCATTCATGGCTCTCTCATCCTGTGGTATAGCCTATGCTTTCCGTTATATTCGGGCAGCCATGGAGGGCGGTGTGGAAATGGGTATTTACCCGGAAACTGCCAAAGAAGTGATTATGCAAACGCTGAAAGGTGCTGTGAAATTATTAGAAGAAAATCATTCTCATCCTGAAAATGAAATAGATAAGGTAACCACACCCGGTGGAATTACCATTAGGGGTTTGAACGAAATGGAAGCCAACGGTTTTACCAATGCCGTGATTAAAGGATTGAAAAAAAGCCTCCCATAATCCCTCCAAAGCAAGGGAATTTGGCAGGAAAGAAAAAATTTGAATATTTAACAATAACAATAATTAACAAACGAAAAAGCCTCCCTTTTGGGGAGGTTTGGAGGGGCTTTTATGATTACATCAGACCAACTTAAAGAAGTGTTGGAACGCGAGGACGCGTTGAGGAGGTATCTTTGACGTCGATGCCAAGATTATCCAGATAGAAGAAGAAGAGTTGCGCACACAGGTACCCGGATTTTGGGACGATCCGAAAACCGCCGAAATTCAAATGAAAAAAGTCAAGGACCTGAAGCGGTGGGTAGAAGGTTACAGGGGAGTAAAAGCTGCGGCAGATGAGCTCCAGCTGGCTTTTGATTTTTACAGAGAAGAAGCTGTGACCGAAGAGGAGGTTGATAAAGCATATGCACATGTGATGGAATTGCTTGAAACCATCGAAATGAAAAATATGCTCTCCAACGAAGAAGACCAACTCGGAGCCGTAATCAAAATCGTTGCCGGAGCGGGTGGAACCGAAGCCCAGGACTGGGCGGATATGCTTTTCCGTATGTATCAGCGCTACTGTGAGCGACAGGGATACAAAACCGAGGTTACCAACTATCAGCCGGGTGATGAGGCGGGAATCAAAACCGTTACACTCCAGACTGAAAGCGAAATGGCTTACGGATATTTGAAAAGTGAAAACGGTGTACACCGGCTGGTACGAGTTTCGCCTTTCAACGCGCAGGGGAAACGGATGACTTCGTTTGCGTCCGTGTTTGTATCGCCGTTGGTGGACGATACTATTTCCATCGAAGTGAATCCGGCAAACCTGAGCTGGGATACATTCCGTTCGAGTGGCGCCGGCGGTCAAAATGTAAATAAAGTGGAAACAGGAGTTCGACTGCACTACAAATACATCGACGAGCGGAACGGCGAAGAAAAGGAGATTGTGATTGAAAACACCGAAAGCCGTTCACAGACCGGTAACCGTGAAAATGCACTACGCCTTCTCCGTTCTCAGCTTTACGAGTTAGAACTTGAAAAACGGCGGGAAGCCCAGGCTAAAGTGGAAGCAGGAAAGAAAAAAATCGAATGGGGATCTCAAATCCGCAGCTATGTATTCGACGACCGCCGGGTAAAAGATCACCGAACCAACTACCAGACTTCGGATGTAAACGGTGTGATGGATGGTAAAATCGAAGAATTTATCAAAGCCTACCTGATGGAATTCGGACAGGAAGTGAAAGAACAATGAGCAGGTGTATAATAAGTTACATCTGCTACATTTCTTTCAGATATATGATTTCATCGTACTCTTGGTAGTAAAGTTCCATTTCGTTTTGAGGTTTGTGATTCAGCTGTATCCTGCGCCAAACTACGCGGAATCGCTTATTCAAAAACAAGGGATTTGGATTTTTTCCTCCGTTTTCAATGGTTGGTTGCATGGATTTTACTGTAAGCGGGACCTTAGTATCATTGCCGCTAAAAGCAATTTCATCTCCGGTTTCGTTTTTGAAAATATATAGTGCAGCATCTCCCATTCTGAAATCTGCATAAGTGAGAATAGCAGTTCTAACATCTCCAATCATTTTGTAACCAGTTTGCAGAGGCTTGTTTCGTAAGGCATCCAGCGTGAGCGCCAATGTGTCAATCGGTGCAAGTTGAACAACGCTGTCAGTTTCCGGGATTGTTTCGCTGTTGTTTTTTCCGGCATGATGATTACAAGAGAGAACACCTGCGAATAACAAGAGAAGAAAGCAGGACCTTTTCATGTGTTTATTTTTTTTTATTAAGGACACATGCCTGACTGCTACAGGTAGGGAACATGCCTCCCGATAGCTATCGGGACATTTACTTCCCGAAATACCTGGGGACAAGTTGTGTGTCAAGAGTAGCTTTTAATGGCTGTTTCATCATTTTATTTGTTATCGTTTTAAGTGTTTTAGCCCTTTTCTGAGTCAAAAGGCTCTTTCCTTTTCACAGAAATAATACAAAAACAGGATTGTGATTGGAAAAATCATAAATCCGGCCAGTAAGTAAACAAAGGGAATACCGGCTACCAATTCAACTGCTCTGAGTACAACTTCGTGAATATCAATCACAAACAATGAAATAACAGTGCCTATCAACGCAAATACAGGCACAATCCAGTTTGTTTTTCTTTTTTTCCCGGGCAACCGGCGTATTACTAAATCTGAAAAACCATTATCAGGAATCTCTTCCCTGTTTTTTCCGAAAAAATCTCTCATCAGCACATCTTCCTTATTTTCCATATCCCTGATGTATTAAAAAGTTACTTATTTTTTCCTTACCTTTCAATATGTGGGTTTTGACAGTCCCCAATGGTAATTTCATAATGCCTGCAATTTCTTTATGGGTCATTTCTTCCATGTAGCAAAGCAGGATAGCTGCTTTTTCTTCTTTTCTGAGAAGTTGTAAAGCGGTGTAAATATCGGATTTTTCTGCCGAAAATTCAATACTTACGGATGTTTTTTTATCAATTTCAGGTTCGTTCAGATCTTCGTATCTTTTGTTTGACCTTACTGAATCATAGTATGTATTGTAAGCAATACGGTAAAGCCAGGTGGAAAATGCTGAAACGCCCTGGAATGAGCGGATATTAAGGTATGCTTTGATAAACGTTTCCTGTGCCAAATCATCAGATAAAGCTGAGTCGCCCAGGGTTAGGTTCAGCAAAAACCTTCTCAAGGGCGACTGATACTTGCATACCAGGCGGTCAAACGCACGGCGGTCGTCACGGACGACCACCTGCGCTATCCAAAGCAAATCTTCTGCCTTATTATTCATTTATGGCCGATGATCCTGAATTATCTTTTGGTTTTTCAATCAGATATGCAATCAAAATTCCCAATCCGATAAAACCGGGTACCATTCCGAATAACAGTCCATCATTGCGGGTTGTAATGCCTACAATGACCAGCGCTAAACCTATTCCAAGCCATACCAGTCCGTTTTGCAGTCTTGATACCTTTTTTTCCGGTTCTTCAAAAATCTTCTCGGGTAGCGGCTGACCCATTTCGATGGATTTCAGATAAAGATCGTAACGGGCTTTTTCCCTTTCCTTTTTGGCTCTGCTGGTAAAGAAAACAATGAAAACCACCATTACAAAAGGTGCAGTGGATATGAGCACCAGTGCCCACATTGGCATGGGTATTTCATTGCTCTCCCTGCGTCTTTCGTTGTCCAGTCGTTGTTTTTCTATTTCGAGTAACTGATCGGGATTAAGCTTCTGCAATAGAATGGCTTCACGTGTATTCTCACTGGTAGCTGCGTACTTTTCGATAACACTGTCGGGAATTGTAACCTGAGTGGTATCTGCTTGAACCTGTGCACTTGCTCCTATCCACAGGATCATTCCTACTAATAAAAATCCAAAACGTTTCATTTTCTGTAAAATTTTAATTGGTTTGTAAATATAATCTTTGTTTATGAATTAGACGTAACGAATACTTTGTTTGGATTTAAATTTTTCGGATTTTTTTATAAAACATTCCGTTGTCAAAATATTTCTACCTGTTTTGAAATCTGTTTGTCAATTATTATGGATAAATCAATTACTTACAAGATCCATCAGATTAAGCTCTATTCAGAAACTAATTAATCAATTAAAATATAGTTACTAAATTTCTTCATATTTTTTAAATTTAATGTTCTGTAATACCACACAGTATCACCAGCACCAACTATACTCGTGTAAACATTCGATCTCATCATTACATGAGCAAGTTTCATGCACTGAAGCCCGATTTTAAAATTGCATTTTATTAACAATAAAAACAAATAACTACGGTTTGTATATTAAATATATTTATTAATAGCCATGTAAATATAAATAAATGAGCGAATTAGGTTTAAAACATCAATAGTTAAATAACGTTAATTCTCAAAGAATATTTAGTCAGTTTATTGTGAAAACTCAAATTGATTTATACATTTGCATCGTGATTTTTTTCATAGTATTAGATTTAAGGTTAAAGGATTGGTAGTCAGGCGTGGCTACCTTTTCTTGTTTTTAAATCACATCGTCCTCCATTTTCTCTCCGTCTCCTTTACCATTACAGTTAACCATCCTTAAATTCATGTAAATAACCACTTATTTTTGAACCAAATATGAATTTCATCTGTTTTTCGGATTATCAATAAGCAATATGGAAACGAAAAAATTTGATGTAACCGGCATGACCTGTTCGGCATGTGTGGCTCATGTTGAAAAAAGTGTTCGGAAGCTGAATGGAGTGGAAGACGTAACTGTGAATCTGCTAACCAACAGCATGTCTGTAAATTACGATCAAAACTCACTTTCTGCTCTCAATATTATTGAATCGGTTCAGGATGCAGGGTACGATGCTTATTTGAAGGCCGAGACTCCTTCAGACAACGATTTGAAGGTTAATCATGCAGAGAATGAACAACTTGCAATGAAAAAAAGAGTTGTACTGTCATTTATCTTTCTTATACCCTTGCTTTATATATCCATGGGCAACATGCTCCATTTTCCATTACCTGCATTTCTTGCAGGCGAAAAAAGCGCTCTCAGTTTTGCACTTACTCAACTTCTGCTTACTGTACCTGTGTATATAATCAACCGTAAATTTTTCTCCAATGGCTTTCGTTCGTTGTGGAAACTGGCTCCTACCATGGATACACTCGTAGCAATAGGTTCTTCAGCAGCATTGCTCTACGGGATTTTTGCGGTTTTCCGGATTTTTAATGCTTCTCTCAACAACGATTCGGGCATCATTCATCATTATTTGCATGATTTATTTTTTGAATCGGGTGCTACCATTCTTACGCTGATTACTCTCGGAAAATACTTCGAAGCCCGTTCAAAACGCCAGACTTCGGATGCACTTACAAAACTGATAAATTCAGCTCCCCAGACTGCCAGCGTCATTCGCGATAAAAAGGAGATTGAAATTCCGGTTGAGGAAGTTGTATCCGGCGACCTGATAAGCATCCGTCCGGGCGAGAAAATTCCGGTTGATGGCATTGTGGAAAGCGGTTTCAGTTCTGTTGACGAATCGGCACTTACGGGCGAAAGCATACCCGTTTTCAAACAGACAGGTGATAAGGTGATTTCTGCAAGCATCAATAAAAACGGATTTCTCACCTTTCGTGCCACAAAAGTGGGCAATGACACTACGCTTTCGCAAATCATCCATCTGCTCGAAGAGGCGTCTGCCTCCAAAGCTCCCATCTCCAAACTTGCAGATCGAATTAGCGGTGTATTTGTGCCCGTAGTTATAGTCATTGCGGTTTTAGCTACCTTTTTTTGGTTGATTTCAGGTTATTCTGCAGAATTTGCATTATCCATCGGTATATCCGTTTTGATTATTTCATGTCCGTGTGCTCTGGGGCTGGCTACTCCCGTGGCCATTATGGTTGGCACTGGCAAAGGCGCAGAGCATGGCATTCTTTTCAAATCGGCCGAAGCACTCGAAACCGGTGATAAAATCAACACCATCGTATTTGATAAAACCGGAACTATCACCGAGGGAAAGCCAGAGGTTACCGACATTGAGTCCATTCATTATATGGATGAAAAAGAATTGTTGAGAATTTGTGCCTCTCTGGAGAAATATTCCGAACATCCCATTTCTGCAGCCATTACCCGAAAAGCCGAAGATGAAAAGCTGGATTTGTATCCTGTGACTGAGTTCACCAGTATTCCCGGTAAAGGGATTTCGGGAATCATTAATGGTGAATTTTACAAAGTGGGCAACAAGGCATTTATTTCAGAAAGCATTGACATTGAAGAGGTTGAAGATTTTTTATTCCAGCTGTTGCAGCAAGGGAAAACAGCTCTTTTCGTTGCCGATGATGAAAACGTGCTCGGTATAATCGGAGTAGCCGACGTATTGAAACCTACAAGCCGGGAAGCGGTTGAAATGCTCAAATCAATGAACATGTACACCGTATTGCTTACGGGCGATAATCAGCGTACCGCTTTTGCCATTCAGGATAAAATAGGTTTCGACAGCGTGATAGCCGAAGTAATGCCACAGGACAAAGACAAGATTATTCAAAATCTGCAGGCAGAAGGTAAAAAAGTGGCCATGGTGGGCGATGGAATTAACGATGCTCCGGCTCTCGCCAGGTCGGATTTGGGATTTGCTATCGGCTCGGGCACAGATGTAGCCATAGAAGCGGCAGATGTAGTTCTTATAAAAAACGACCTGGTGGATGTGGTTACCGGAATTCGATTGAGTAAATCAGTAATCCGAAATATCAAAGAAAATCTGTTTTGGGCGTTTTTTTACAATATACTGGGTATTCCGCTGGCTGCAGGTGTGTTTTATTTATCGTTAGGATGGAAACTCAGCCCTATGTTTGCTGCAGCAGCCATGAGCCTGAGTTCTATTACAGTGGTAACCAATGCCTTAAGATTGAAGAACTTTAAACCGACAAAATCAAAAAAATAAAAAATATTACAAATCGAAAAAAACGTACCAACCAATAAAAAACAAATTATGGAAAAAACAGCAATTATCAGAGGAATGAGCTGCTCACACTGTGCAGCCAGAGTATCAAAAGCATTGAATAAAATAGATGGAGTAGAAGCAATAGTAGATTTGAAAAGCAGAACAGCCAGGATTAATCTCACAAAAGAAGTCACCGATGACGTAATTAAAAATGCCGTTGACGATGTCGGATACGAAGTAACTCAAATTACCGCATTTTCTGAAAAATAATCGTAATTTACAAACATTTATCCGTTTATATTTTCATAAAAAACAAAAATAATTCACTGAAAATTTGGCTTATACCTGTTTGTTTTTGTTATTTTGCACCCAACTTGAAAAATAAACGTAATTATGTCAAAAAATTTAGTCATTGTTGAGTCACCTGCCAAAGCAAAAACCATCGGAAAGTTTCTTGGAAACGAATTCGAAGTGATGTCGAGTATGGGACATATCCGCGATTTGTCGGAAAAAGGTTTGGGAATCGATTTTGAGAATAATTACGCGCCGCAGTACGAGGTCTCGGCCGACAAGAAAAAAATTGTTTCGGAACTGAAAAAAGCGGCAAAAAGCTCCGAAACAGTTTGGCTGGCATCCGATGAAGACCGCGAGGGAGAAGCCATTGCATGGCATCTGGCAGAAGAATTGAAATTAAAGAAAGAAAACACCAGGCGCATTGTTTTTCATGAAATAACAAAAGATGCCATACTTCACGCCGTTGAAAATCCGCGCGAAATTGACATCAATCTGGTGGATGCACAGCAGGCACGGCGCGTACTGGACCGCATTGTGGGTTTCGAACTTTCACCGGTTCTGTGGCGTAAAGTACGCCCGTCACTTTCGGCGGGGCGTGTTCAGTCGGTGGCAGTTCGTCTGATTGTGGAGCGCGAACGGGAAATCAACAATTTCAATCCGGAAGCATCTTACAGAGTATCAGCACTTTTCACTTCTAAAGATGCCGCCGGTACGAATGTTGAACTCAAAGCTGAATTATCACAGCGATTCAAAACCAAAGAAGAAGCACTCGCATTTCTTGAACTATGCAAAAGTGCCAAATTCACGGTGGACAGCATCGAGAAAAAACCACTGAAAAAATCTCCGGCACCTCCGTTCACCACCTCTACCCTGCAGCAGGAAGCATCGCGGAAATTAGGTTTCTCGGTTACTCAAACCATGGTGGTAGCACAAAAACTCTACGAATCAGGTAAAATCACCTACATGCGTACCGACTCTGTCAATCTGTCGGCGCTGGCTATCGGCACTGCCAAGCAGGAAATCATTCAAATGGCTGGTGAAAAATACGTGAAAATCCGTCAGTTCTCTACCAAAACAAAAGGTGCTCAGGAAGCCCACGAAGCTATCAGACCTACCTACATAAGCAGTCATACCATCGAAGGAACGGCGCAGGAAAAGCGCCTGTACGACCTGATTTGGAAACGCACCATCGCTTCTCAAATGGCCGATGCCGAACTGGAAAAGACAAACATATACATCAATATCTCGGGCAGCAATCATCAATTCATCGCTTCGGGCGAAGTGATTATTTTTGACGGTTTCCTGAAAGTCTATCTCGAATCGACTGATGATGAGCCGGATGCGGAAACAAGCGGCATTTTACCCACGATGAAAAAAGGTGAATCACTCACTTCCAATGAAATTCTGGCTCAGGAACGATTCACCCAGCGCCCGCCCAGATACACCGAAGCAAGTCTGGTACGCAAACTCGAGGAACTTGGCATTGGGCGTCCGTCCACTTACGCACCGACCATTTCGACCATACAAAACAGGAATTACGTAGAGAAAGGCGACCGGCAGGCAATAAAAAGAGATTTCAACGTGCTAAAACTTAAAGATGGTAAAATTTCAGATAAAATAAAATCCGAAAATACCGGCGCAGAGAAATCAAAACTTTTTCCTACGGATATTGGCCTGGTAGTCAATGACTTTCTGTTCGAATATTTTCCGAATATCATGGATTATAATTTCACGGCCAATGTAGAAAAAGAATTTGACCACATAGCCGAAGGAAAAGTAAAATGGACAAAATCCATTGATAATTTCTACAAAAAATTTCATCCGGTAGTGGAAAGCACCCTTAAAAACTCTGAACGTCAGGTTGGAGAACGTATTTTGGGTATCGATCCGAAATCCGGCAGACAGATAGCCGTAAAAATCGGCAAATTCGGACCGATAGCCCAAATCGGCAAGTCGGAAGAAGAAGAAAAACCGGTTTTCGCCTCGCTGCACAGAAATCAGTCCATCGAAAGTATAACTCTCGAAGAAGCACTCGAACTTTTCAAACTTCCACGTGAAATAGGTGAATTTGAAAATAAGGAAATGATTGCCGCTATAGGCCGTTTCGGACCATATATCCGCCACGACGGTAAGTTTTACTCGCTTCCGAAAACCGACGATCCGCTGGAAATTTCGGCCGAAAGAGCCGTTGAAATCATCGAAGCCAAACGTGAGAGCGACAAAAACAAAGTGATTCACATTTTTGGTCAGAACGGCGAGATACAGGTCCTGAACGGAAGATTCGGCGCATACATTGCTTTTGAAAAAAACAATTATAAAATACCGAAAAATACCGATGTTGCTACTCTGACCGAAGAACAATGTCGCGAAATCATTACTTCGCAGGCCGACACGGTTGGAAAAAAGAAAAAACCATTTGCGGGAAGAAGAAAAAAAGCCCAGTAACATACTCTGATCGGGTGTTTCCATTCATTTTATTTTAACTCGCTGAAAATCTGATTAATGCATAAACCTAAAAAAAAGATTTATCAATTATGAAACGATTTTTTTTCATTTTCACAATACTGCTTCCCCTGTCTGGCATGGCACAAACCATTACCGAAGGTCAGTCAACGCTCATCTATTCGCTGCCGAAAACAGAATTTGTAATCAACGCAACGGTGGAAATAGTGACGGAAATTCCGGGAAAATTTTACCAGTATTCCGAACGATTTCTGGCTACTTCGGATGTAATTACGGCAGAGAAAAAATACTACCGGCTGAAAAAAATTTCGATGGACACCCGCACAGTATCCGATGCTGAAAGAACTTTCACCATTATTCCATCCAAAAAATCACTCGCAAACCAGCTAACAGTAAACGACGAAGGAATTTTATGCGGCATAAATGTTGCTCCCGCCAAACAGGTAAAAGAGATACGAGTGGAAAGAATTGAGCAAAAAGAAGATCTTGAAAGTGCAAAATTGCTTCCGCTGAGCGAAGAATACATGCTGGCCGGCTCTGTAGCAAAAATGGCCGAAGGAGCAGCAAAACACATTTACCGGATTCGCGAAAACCGGATGGATCTGCTCTCGGGCGATGTTGATAACATGCCTACTGACGGTGCTTCGCTCAAAGCCATGATTGCCGAAATGGAGGCGCAGGAAAAAGAACTCACCGAACTTTTTACTGGAAAAACTACTGTACAAACACTGACACAAACCGTTGTATACACTCCTGATTCAGCAGTTGATGATAAAATTGTATTCCGGTTTTCGTCAATGCAAGGTGTTGTTGACGCTGATGATTTGAGCGGAGTGCCTTATTATCTGAATATTAAATACAATCCGATTAAAATCGAAACTCCTGAAAAACCTGCTAAAAAGAAAGATATTGAAGTATTTACAGTAATTCCAGTAACTGCTGATGTGAAATTTGATGATGGAAACAAAATATTGTACGAAAATAAACTGACTTTGCCGCAATTGGGTATTTTGGTTCCAATTCCGTTTGAAACGATGGATAAATACAGCAAAGCATACGTAAGCCCCGAAACAGGAAGACTATTATCTGTAGAACAATTACCGAAAAAATAATTAAGTAAACTCCAATTAAAATCTCTTTTTCACCATTACTTTCAATCCTTCCTGCATCATTTTAATATGAATTTTATCACCAAGTTCGTATGGATCACCGTCCAGGTGAAAAAGCCCCGGTTTATTTCTGTATAGCGTAATTTCTTCTGTTCGGAGTGTAGTAACTAAAAGGTCCTTTTGGATAGTTTTGGTAAAAAGCTGAAATGCAATGGTTGGAATAGCGATAATCGGCACATTCGTAATCACTGAAATATCAATCATTCCATCCTGAATACTGGCATTCGGAGCAATATAAGCGTTGTAACCCCATTGTGAAGCATTGGCAAACGTTATCACAAAAGCATTTCCCTTCAAATCAATATCTTCGCCCACTAACCGGTAAGGCTGAGGCTCATAATTAAAATATCCGGTTACCATTTTCTCAATGTAGCCCATCCAGCCACGTTTCGTTCCTTTGGAGAAAAGTTCGCTCACGTAAGCATCAAATCCAAATCCACAAGTGCAGAAAAATGTTTTTTCGTCGTTTACCAGCCCGTAATCCATTTTTATAGCTTCCGCAAAGTTCAGATGCTCAATGGCTTGCTTAATGTTCAGCGGAATTTTCAAGTGTCGTGCCAATCCATTCCCTGAACCTGTGGAAATAACTCCCAGCGCCGTATCGGTATTGATTAATGCACCCGCCACTTCATTCACAGTACCATCACCGCCAACTGCCACAACAACATCAAAACCTTCATCTGCAAATTGCCTGGAAAGCTCTCTGCCATGCCCTTTACGCTCGGTATTCATAATTCGGCACTCGTTGAAATGAGAAAAATCCAGATTATCCCGAATAAGTTCAGTTACATTCCACCTGGAAGTTGTGCCGGAAACCGGATTTACAATAAAAGCTATATTTTTTTTCATCAACGTATCGGTTATGAATGCGAATGTAGTATTAATTTTCAGAAAAATAAAATTAAATTTCTCAAAGTAGAAACATTGAATGCAAGTGGTTTGTTGTATATTTGAAAATATTTTAAAAAATTCACTCCATGAGAAAAAGAAGGAAAGAACAGGGAAGCACCCGTTTACGAAAAAATGACCTGTTGAGAAATATCACCGCCGTTTTCACCGACAATCCGCAAAAAACATACAATTACAAACAAATCTCCAACCAGATGGAGATTACATCCGATTCACAGCGCGCTTTTATCAACGAACTGCTTTACCAACTTCGCGATGAAGACCTGCTGACTGAGATTTCACGCGGAAAATTCAAGCTAAATTCACGCAGAGGTTACATTATCGGCCGCTTTGACCGTCAGGGAGTGAAATCATTCCTCATTCCGGACGACGGCGGCGAACCTGTTTTCATCCCCGAACGTAAAACAGGCACAGCCATGCTCAACGATAAGGTGAAGGTATTCATGTACGCCCACAGGAAAGGTAAAGAACCTGAAGGTGAAGTGGTTGAGATCCTTCAGCGCTCACAGGACACCTTTGTGGGAATCCTTGAAGTATCGGATAACTTCGCATTCCTCAACGTACAAAGCAAAGTGCTCAACAGCGATATACTCATTCCAAAAAACAAGCTGAAAGACGGAAAAACCGGACAAAAAGCCCTCGTGAAAATCATTGAATGGAAACACACGATGAAAAGCCCCGTGGGCGAGGTCATTGATATTTTTGGTGATAAAGGCGATAACGATGCTGAAATGCATGCTATACTGGCTGAATATGGTTTGCCTTACAAATATCCGGAAAATGTAGAAGCGGAAGCTGCAAAAATAGACTCTGGCATTACGCCACAGGAAATTTCGAAACGACTGGATATGCGCGACGTCACCACTTTCACCATCGATCCGGCCGATGCAAAAGACTTTGACGATGCACTTTCAATCCGGAAACTGGAAAACGGGCTTTGGGAAGTGGGCGTGCATATAGCCGATGTGACACATTACGTTCGGCCCGGAACAATCATAGACAAAGAAGGACGTGAACGTGCTACTTCGGTATATCTGGTTGACCGCACAGTGCCAATGCTGCCCGAACACCTCTCCAACGGCATCTGTTCGCTCAGACCTGATGAAGAAAAACTAACATATTCTGTCGTTTTTCAACTGAATGAGTACGCCGAGGTTAAATCATACCAGATAGTGAAAACTGTAATCCGAAGTAACAGGCGTTTTACGTACGAGGAAGCTCAAAACATCATCGAAACAGGCACGGGTGATTACAAAGATGAAATGCTGAAATTGAATGAACTGGCAAAGATATTGCGTGAAAAACGTTTCAGGAGCGGAGCCATTGCTTTTGACCGTGAAGAAGTTCGATTCGAAATTGATGAAAAAGGAAAACCGCTCAGCGTATATTTCAAGGTTCAGAAAGATTCCAACAAACTAATTGAGGAATTTATGCTTCTGGCAAACAAAACAGTAGCAACACACATCGGTAAACCGGGCAAAGGACAGAAAGCCAAAACTTTTGTCTATCGGATTCACGACACTCCCGATCCTGAAAAACTTGAAAATTTCTCAGCTTTTATCCGGAAATTTGGCTACAACCTCAAGTCGACCGGAAAAAAGACTCAGATTTCATCGGCAATAAACAAACTGCTGGACGATGTGATGGGTAAAAAAGAACAAAATCTGATTGAGACACTGGCAGTAAGGTCCATGGCAAAAGCTATTTATTCCACCCAGAACATTGGTCATTACGGACTGGCGTTCGATTACTACTCGCATTTCACTTCGCCCATCCGCCGCTATCCGGATATGATGGCTCACCGCTTGCTCGAGCACTACCTGAACGGAGGCAAAAGCGTGAATGAAAAAGATACCGAAGAGCTCTGCGAACACTGCTCCAACCGCGAGCAGGTAGCCGCCAATGCCGAGCGTGCATCTGTAAAATACAAACAGGTGGAATTTATGGCAGAGCACCTCGGGCAAACTTTCGATGGGGTGATTTCAGGCATTACCGAATGGGGAATCTACGTGGAACTGGCTGAAAACAAGTGCGAAGGCATGATACCAATCCGGGATCTGGATGACGACTACTACGTAATGGATGAAAAAAATTACTGCCTCATAGGCCGCCGATACCACAAAAAGTACCAGCTTGGTGATGAACTGACGGTGAAAGTTGCCAAAGCAAATCTGGACAAAAAACAGCTTGATTTTGTTCTGGCATAAAAAATTTCCGTTTTTCATTTGATAAATTAAATTTTTGCCTTATCTTTGCAGTCCTAAATTATTAGGAATTGGCCCCGTGGCTCAACTGAATAGAGTATCTGACTACGGATCAGAAGGTTACAGGTTTGAATCCTGTCGGGGTCACTTAAATAAAACCTAAATAACTATTATACAGTTATTTAGGTTTTTTGTTTTATCTGCTTGCATAATTTTTACATACATTTACATACATTCTGACAACGACAATTTATCCTTACCATTCTTTCGGAAACTAATTCAAACAAATAAAATCCCAACCTTTCAGAATCTGATTTAATATTCATTTCAATAGAATTTTCCACGAAAAAAACTTTTCTGATGCTTTTTCAACTGATAATTTCTATATTTGTGTAAATATTTAACCGTTACAGCCATGAAAACCGTAATCCTTACATCGTGCAACAATGCTGTGGAAGCCAGTCTGATACAGGGTAATCTGGCAAATGAAGGCATTGAAAGTTTCATTTCCAACGAGAACTACACATCGCTTTATCCGAATATGAACGGAGCAATGGGAAGCGGCATTCAGATTTTTGTAAACGAGGAAGATGCTGAAAGGGCGCTGATTGTGATCAACAAGAGCGACCAAAGCATACACTGCCTGAATTGCCATTCGAAGAATGTAAAACTTAAGGGTGGAAAAAACATCCTGAAAGTTGTCGGAATAATGATAATGAGCTTATTTTCCTCCAAAGCCTCCGGAAATAGCAAATCAAAATATCACTGTAACGATTGCGGAAGTGATTTTGAAGTATAAAATCTCCTGATTCTGCACAGAACTTATCGAAAGAAAACCGCTGAAAATTAACTAATTTTCAGCGGTTTATTTATCTGTGTAAATCTGTCTAATCTGTGTTATCAGTGTTCTGTTACATTCTATATGTATCCAGATTCTCGGGATTGAACTGTTTGATAAACGTGGCGTTTTTACGAACTTCCACTTCGGCGTAATTCAGATACACTTCGGCCGATTTGCGGAACATGTCTTTATCATCGCGGCTGGCATCCAGAATCAGCAGATAACACATGATGATGTGTCCGGCCATTTCTACAAGGCGGCGAGCCTGAAAGTCCAGATAATCCTGGTTTTTCAGTTCATCAACACGGGCTACAGCAGTTTCGAGCAGATTAGTCATGCTCATCAGGCGCTTACGCATATTCTGAAATTCCGGCTTAATCGACATTTGCTCGTATTCACGAATTTTTTTCAGGTAAGCTCCGGTAGTTACATAGCGTATAGCAGCCACCACCTGCAACTGTGAAGTACCTTCGTAAATAGTCAGGATACGTGCATCACGGTAAATGCGTTCGCAGGCATAATCTTTCATAAAACCTGAACCTCCGTGAACCTGAATACTGTCATAAGCATTCTGGTTAGCAAATTCACTGGCAAACATTTTCAGAACGGGAGTAAAAGCATCTGCCAGACGCATATATTCTTTGTATTCGGCTTTTTCTTCTGGAGTAAGTTTTCTTTCCTGCTCTATTCCTTCATACGCCTTGTACAAATCTACAAAACGGGCGGTTTCATATAACAATGCCCGAGTAGCATCGAGTTTTGCTTTCATCACAGACAGCATTTCGAATAGTGCCGGAAATTCGATGATGGCTTTACCGAATTGCTTACGGTCATTGGCATAGTTAATGGCTTCCTGGTAGGCAGCTTCTGATACGCCGACAGATTGAGCACCAACACCCAAGCGTGCACCATTCATCAACGACATCACGTATTTAATCAATCCCATACGCCGTGTACCTATTAATTTTGCCGGTGTGTTGGTAAATACAAGTTCGCAGGTGGGAGAGCCTTTGATACCCAGTTTGTTTTCGATACGGCGTACTTTGATGGTATGGTCAAACTGATTGTCGGCCACAAAATACGATAATCCACGGGCATCCTGCGTGCCTTCTTCCGAACGGGCAAGTACGAGTTTTATCTGCGCATCTCCGTTGGTGATGAAACGTTTTACTCCGTTCAGGTACCATTTCCCGTCTTTTTCGGTAGCTTTGAGTTGCACGGCCTGGAGGTCAGACCCTGCATCAGGCTCTGTGAGATCCATGGAGCAGGTTTCACCCAATGTTACGCGAGGCAGGAATTCAGCTTTCACATCCTGGTCGCCAAATTCGCAAATGGTTTCTGCACAGTCCTGCAAGCCCCAGATATTGGCAAAGCCTGCATCACCGCGAGAAACAATTTCGCCGCTCATGACGTAAGGTGTCATGGCGAAATTCAGTCCGCCAAATTCACGTGGCAACGACATGCCGTAAACGCCTGCCTGAACAAGTGCTTCGTGATTTTCCTGCGTGCCTCTGGCGTATTTCACGCGGCTGCTGATTACCTGCGGTCCTTCCTTATCCACACTTTCGGCATTGGCAGCAATAGTTTCGCCGCTTATTTCGCCGATGATTTCGAGTACTTTGTCGTAGTTGTCAATCGCATCTTCAAAATCCTGAGGTGCGAAGTCGTATTTTTCTTTTTCCGAAAAATTTCGTTCACGAAGTGAAACGATTTTCTGCATCAACGGATGCGAAAGCTGAAATTTCAGCGCCGGATTGTCTGTGTAAAAGTTCATAATATGTAAGCCCCCTCAATCCCCCAATTGGGGGACTTAATGAGCAGAAATTAGTTGGATTTATTTAATTTCAAATTATTCAATTTCTATTATAAAAAAAACTTTGTTTTCACCTATCTAACAAAAGTCTCCCCTTCGGTGTCCCGATAGCTATCGGGATAGAGGGGCTTTTACTTACTATTCTTTTTATAATATTTTATCATTTTGGGCACCACTTCTTCCACGTTGCCGGTGATTACGTAATCGGCTATGGCATTGATTGGAGCGTACGGATCGTTGTTGATGGCAATGATCATGGAGCTTTCCTGCATGCCGGCAATGTGCTGAATCTGTCCGGAAATTCCACAGGCGATGTACAACTTGGGACGAACAGTAACACCAGTTTGTCCAATCTGCCGCTCATGCTCTGCAAAACCTGCATCCACTGCTGCTCGCGAAGCACCTACTTCGCCACCCAGCGTATCCGCCAGGTCGTAAAGAAGTTTGAAATTTTCGGCACTTCCCATTCCATAGCCGCCCGCCACGATGATGGCCGATCCTTTGATGTTCAGCTTCGATTTTTCCATGTGGCGTTCGATCACTTCAATCACAAAATCTTCATCGGAAACGTATTTTGAAACGTCCAGTTTCTTTACTGTTCCCTTGTACTTCGGATCACGGATTTCTTTTTTCATCACACCTTCGCGCACGGTGGCCATCTGCGGACGGCAATCCGGGTTTACGATAGTTGCCACGATGTTTCCACCGAATGCCGGCCTGATCTGATAAAGCAGATTTTCGTATTTTTTTCCGGCTTTTTTGTCTTCGTAAGTTCCGATTTCGAGGGCAGTACAGTCGGCAGTAAGCCCACTGTAGAGAGCTGATGAAACTCGCGGACCCAAGTCACGACCCACCGAGGTGGCGCCCATAAAGGCGATTTGGGGCTTTTCTTCTTTGAAAAGATTTACCAGAACGGATGTATGTGGCAGTGTGGTGTAGGGTGACAAACGTTTATCATCAGCCAGATACAGCACATCTACTCCGTATGGAAATACCTGTTCGGCAATTTTATCCAGTTGATAACCGATTGCTACGGCTTCCAGTCTGCACTTCAACTGGTCAGCCAGTGAACGACCTTTGGTAAGAAGTTCCAGACTCACATCACTTACGATGCCGTCTTCAATTTCAAGATATACTATTAAATTATTCATATTCTTTTTAATTTGCCAATTTATTAATATGCCAAAGTGCCAATATAAATGCTAATTGTTCTATTGCCAACTAATACCATTGGCATATTGGCACATTTTTTCATTTGCATACTAGCCTATTGTATGGTTAGCAATTAGTTCTTTCATCATTTCTTCAATCTGTTCATCATCGGCTGTGAGCTTTTTGCTTTCCTTGGCAGTAAACACCACACTCTCAATCGCTTTTACTTTGGTAGGTGAACCAGAGAGGCCGAGCCATTTCGGATCGTGTTCCACATCGCTGGCTCCCCATTCTGTAATATTCAGATAGGAGTGATTGTCGTAAAATTCGGTATAATCCGTACCGCTTTCCTGACGTTCTGACTGGGTCTTGGCGTATTTGTATTTCATCAACCTTTTAGCATTGCGCGGGCGGCAGGGTGCGGCCGATCCGTTGACGGTAACAACAATGGGCAGCTGACCGCGGAGCACTTCTACACCACGTTCTAAACGGCGTTTTACGGTAATAGTTTTCTCAGATACGTCAAGAATTTCTTCAGCATAGGTTATCTGCGGAAAACCGAGTTTCTCAGCCACCTGCGGACCGGTTTGAGCCGTATCCCCATCAATAGCCTGACGTCCGCAAATAATCATATCCACTTTTCCCATTTTTCGAATGGCACATGAAAGTGCGTAAGATGTTGCCAGACTGTCGGATCCGGCAAATTCGCGTCCGCTAAGTAAATAACCCTTGTCGGCTCCGCGGTAAAGTCCTTCGCGCAGAACCTCGGCAGCCCGCACCGGACCCATCGAGAGAAGGCTTACTGTGGTACCCGGATTTTTGTCTTTGATACGAAGCGCCTGCTCCAACGCATTGAGGTCTTCCGGATTGAAGATAGCAGCAAGTGCAGCACGATTGACTGTGCCATCAGCCTTCATCGCGTCTTTCCCAACATTGTGTGTGTCGGGTACTTGCTTGGCAAGAACAATGATATTAAAACCCATATTCTTTTGTTTTATAAATAGATATAATGTTTGTCTGAAAAGTAATAGTTTTTCTGAAAAACGAAGACAAAATTACTGATTTATATTGAATTTCTGAAAATTGACTGCATTTTTAATAGAATTACAGAAATTTACGTTAATTTACACATTTCTTTTCAAATCTATTTTTTTATAAATTACTCAACACGTTTTAACGGTTTTCAACCATTTAAAAATTAAAAAAGGGCTTCTTGCGAAGTCCTTTTTTATTAGGTATTAGTAAGTAATAAGGTGTAAAAAGATTGTGTTTGTTGTAGAACGATGCAAAGTAAACACATATTTCTTTACTTAACAAATTAAAAAATATGTTTTACAACCTATTTTTGTACTTTTTTTGTAAATATTTTCTTAAAAACATCATTTTTCTTTGAAATTCACAAATATCAGTCATATATTACTAGAAAACGAACATGTAAAACGATAAAATGTTCAGATTTTTATCATAATGTCATTGAAGAGTAAGGATAAAATAAAAAGAATTGTTTTGTGAACTTATTTATTTTGAAATACCTTTGCAGGACTAAAAAAGAAGATGAAAAAATGAAAAAAATTGTGTTTATGTTTCTTGCTTTGTATTTAATGAATACTGTAAATGGTCAAAATTTCCAGGTTCATTATGACTTTGGCAAAAATCGAAATTACGTTACCACAACATTTGAGATGTTCAAACCGGACAATTGGGGAAATTCCTTCATTTTTGTGGATTTTGATTATACGATGGACAAAGCCAAACATCCGGGAATGGCATACATGGAAATTGCCCGCTGCTTTTCATTCGGCAAAAGCCCTTTCAGTTTTCAGGTTGAATACAATGGAGGATTAATGGCTATTCCGGCTGAAACGGGATATTCCGCCTTTGCTATCAACAATGCTTATTTAAGTGGTCTGGATTATGGTTGGCACAGTGCAGATTTTACCAAATTTCTCAATCTAAAAGTCTTATATAAATACATTGCAGGCAAAAATCCGGCTTCATTCCAGCTAACAGGAGTCTGGAACCTGGACTTTTTCAACAGAAAACTATCAATGAATGGTTTTGCCGATTTCTGGCGGGAAGACAACCTTAATTATACGAAACCTAACGGTGAAAACCTTTCAGAGCCTACTGAGACCAGATTTGTTTTTATGTCTGAGCCACAAATATGGTATAATCTCACTCCACAGCTATCGCTTGGTTCTGAAATTGAGCTTACTTCTAATTTTGGATCGGTGGATGGATTCAAAGTTTGCCCAACAATAGGGATTAAATGGACTTTTCAGTAAAAAATAACACAAATCAACGCTGACACGGGATATATTTTTCGAACATATATTTTTAGAAAATGTAGTATCTTTGCTGAATAAAGTCATTTTAAATAAAAAAAACCGTAAATAGAAAATGCGCATCTTACTGTATATGAGCTTACTGTTGATGCTATCAACCTGTACTAAGACTCCCGGAAAATCTCAAAACGAACAACCGGAAAACATAAAAACCGTTTCTGTACCGGATTTCAATGCCGACTCTGCCTTCCTGTATATCAAAAAACAGGTTGATTTTGGTCCACGTGTGCCGAATACTCATCAGCATGTGGCTTGCGCCAATTATCTGAAACAAAAGCTTACTGATTTTGGAGCGCAGTTAACTGTTCAGGAAGCAGACCTGAAAGCATTTGACGGTACAATACTGAAAGCCAGTAACATTATCGGCAGCTACAATCCGGAGGCAGCAACACGCATTTTGCTTTTTGCTCACTGGGATACCCGACCGTGGTCTGACCACGACCCCGACAGTAAAAATCATTCCACACCCGTATCAGGAGCTAACGATGGAGCAAGCGGTGTGGGCGTTTTACTTGAAATGGCACGTCATTTCGGTAAGGAAAAACCGGCTGTAGGAGTTGATATTATTTTCTTTGATGCCGAAGACTACGGCGCACCGGCAGATAAAATGTCGCCTGAGAATGAAAATTCCTGGTGTCTTGGAAGTCAGTATTGGGCATCAAACAAGCATATTCCGGGCTACAGAGCCAAATACGGTATTTTGCTTGATATGGTAGGAGCACCTCAGGCGAGATTTTACAGAGAACAAATATCGGAGTACTACGCCAGCTATGTGGTCGATTTGGTCTGGGAAAAAGCTGCCTCGCTCGGTTATGCTCATTATTTCATCAATCAGCCCGGTGGAAGCATTACCGACGATCACCTTTATATCAATCAAAAAGCCGGAATCCCGTCCATTGACATCATTCATTACGATCCGAATACCGCTACCGGTTTCGGACATTACTGGCACACAGTGAATGATACAATGGAAAATATTGATAAAAACACCCTGTCGGCCGTAGGTAAAACATTGATGCAGGTGGTTTACAACGAACAACCCTGAGACCCGATGGAATTGCGATATAAAAATATAGCCGTAAAAGTTGGCAGCAATGTGCTGACACGCTCCGACGGCACACTGGATGTAACACGCATGTCGGCAATTACCGACCAGATTGCTTACCTTCACAAACTTGGTGTAAAAATCATTTTAATATCATCCGGTGCGGTCGCTTCCGGCCGAAGCATACTAAAATCATCCAAAAAACTGGATGTGGTAGAGCAGCGTCAGCTTTTTTCGACAGTGGGTCAGGCAAAACTTATCAACCACTACTGGGAACTCTTCAGAGAACACAACATGGTCGTCGGGCAGGTTCTGACCACAAAAACAAATTTCGAAGGCCGGAATCAGTACCTCAACCAGCGAAATTGTATTCGGGTGATGCTCGAAAACGGCGTTGTGCCGATTGTGAATGAAAACGACGCTGTGTCGGTTTCCGAACTCATGTTTACCGATAACGATGAACTCTCGGGTATGGTAGCTTCCATGATGGGCATGGAAGCGCTGATTATTCTGAGTAATATTGACGGAATTTACAATGGTTCACCCGCTGAAGAAACTTCGGAAGTGATCTCCGAAATAAAAAAAGGTCAGTATTTGTCGGACTTTATTCAACATTCAAAATCCACTTTCGGGCGGGGTGGTATGCAGACCAAAGTAACCATTGCCCGAAAAATTGCCGATGAAGGTATTGAAGTTTACATTGCCAACGGCAGAAAAGAAAATATCCTGATTGATCTGCTGAACAGGAAGAAAAACGTGCTTTCGACTCATTTTATTGCCGAAAAGACGGGAGTTTCGAGCATCAAGAAATGGATTGCTCACAGCGATGGATTTGCGAAGGGAGAAATTATCATCAATGAAAATGCAGCCAGAGCGCTTACCGGTACAAATGCAGTAAGTCTTTTACCTGTGGGAATTATCAACATTTCGGGCAGGTTTGAAAAAGATGACATTGTAAAAATATGCGATGAAAAGGGAAAATATATCGGCGTCGGCAAAGTTCGTTACAGCAGTGAGAAAGCGACTCTGCTTATAGGAAAGAAAAACCAGAAACCGCTTATTCACTATGATTATTTGCATTTGGAATAGAATACATTACAAATCCAGCTCCAACTTAAAATCCTTCAAATCAAATCCGGGAATTTTGATTCCTTCAATTTTTTCTTTCACAAAATTTTCGAGCTCGCGTTCGAGGATTTCATCCACTTTTCCGGAAATATATACCCTGCCGAAAGCACCGATACCAATAATCCGGCTTTCACCACTCCAGTGAACTCTGGTTGTGGAGAACAGGTAATAGTTATCCGCTGATACGTGGTTTTGAATGAACTCATCCACATATTTTCCGGATAAATCGATTCCCAATCCGGCAACAAAACTTTCTTCAATTCCATATTTGGATAATAAATTAAGTGCCATTTTGTTGAGTTTTTCTTTTGCAGCTTCGCGGTGCATATCCTCGGTGGGATTGGTAAGGTAAGCACCAACAAATATTCCTGTTAAAATTACGAGAAACAGACAACCTTTTCTTCTTCCTTTTGCCATATTATGATTATTTGGAATGCGTTCTTCTTCTGAATTCAGCAGCCACAATGGCTGTAGCGGTAGCTACATTGAGTGATTCTGAAGCAATGCTGTCCTCCGGAAAGGTCGGAACAGCTATTTTTCGGGTTATTAATTTTTCTATTTCCGCAGAAATACCGTTTCCTTCGTTACCCATGATTATAATTCCGCTATCACTCAGAGTAAGGTCGTAGATATTTTCACCATTCATATAAGTTCCGTAAACCGGTATTTTGTCTTTTATTTTATCAAGAAAAAGCGCCAGATCAACATAATGAATACGAACCCGGGCTATGGCTCCCATGGTGGCCTGAATAGATTTAGGGCTGAAAACATCTGCGGTGTGTTGCGAACAAAATATATCTTTTATCCCAAACCAGTCGGCTATACGAATAATTGTTCCCAGATTGCCCGGGTCCTGAATTTCTTCCAGTGCCAGCGAAAGATTCATGGTTAACTTCGGGTAATCTATTTTATATTCAGGCATTTCAAGAACAGCCAAAACGCCCTGGGGTGATTTCTGAAAAGTGATTTTTCGATATTCATCCTGAGAAATTACCTCAATTTCATCGGTGTATTTACTGAATTTATCCGACACTTCGGACTGGGTGACAGCTAAAAAACGACATTTGAAGAATGGCAGTAAATCAGTAACAATTTTTACACCTTCGGCCACAAACACATTCTCTTTATCCCGGTTTTTTTTTCGTTCCAAAGAATTAATCCATTTTATTTTTGATTTTGAAAGCATAGAGAAGTATTATTTAATTCATTGGATGATTTCAATTGTTTTTTACGTTACAAAACTAACAAAGAAAACGAGAATAAAACGTATATTTGCAAAGATTTTGAAGAATTTTTGTTTCAAACAGCTATGAGAAACCTGGGCTATTCATTCATACTACTTCTGATGTTATTATTTGCCGCGGCATGTAATACCACCAGGTATGTCCCTGAAAATGAATTTCTGCTGGATAAAGTCAGCATTTCGTCTGATAATAAAACAATTACAAAAGAAGAAACAAAATCGTATATCCGGCAGCTCCCAAATGCGGAAGTACTCGGGCTTTTCAAAATGCAACTGGGACTTTACAACATTTCAGGGCCTGATTCTACCAAAAGGTGGAACCGCTTCTGGAAAAGAGTAGGCGACGAACCGGTGATATATAATCCGCAATTGACCTCGGTTACGGAGAATCAAATCGGGCAGCTTTTTCGGAACCGCGGATACATAAACGCCGAAGTAAAAAGCAAAGTAAACTATCCGAAAGAAAAGATTGCCGAAGTAACTTACCAAATCACATCGAACAGACCTTACAAAATTCGGGGGTATTATGCCAATATCAATCACCCCGAACTGCTCGAAATTGCTTCGGACACAGCACGAAGTTTGATAAAACCGGGGAATCTTTTTGACAGCGACGTGCTGGACGATGAACGTGACCGCGTGACAAGCAGGTTTCGGAATCTGGGTTATTTCAATTTTGTGAAAAATTATCTGCAATATTATGCGGACAGCACACTGAATTCGCATGAAGTAGATTTGGTACTCGAAGTGGGTAATGAGGCGAATAAAAACGACTCAGCATTCCTGAAAAAAGCATTTCAGAAATACATGATTCGAAAAGTAAATTTTTACAGTGAAACCGACAAAACAATTGAAAATCTTAACTCAAAGATATTGAGGGATTCACTTGAAATTGAAAATTATAGCTTTGTCTATGAAAATAACAGGAATATTCGTCCTTCGGTTCTTATTCAAAGTACTCACATCGTACCGGATGAATTTTACTCTGACAGAGCTGTAGAGCGAACGTACAGTTCGTTGAATTCTCTGAGTGCTATCAAATACATGGATATCAGCTTCAAAGAAGTAAATTCCAATCAGCTGGACGCTAATATCATTCTTACTCCCAATAAGGTTCAATCGCTTTCCACCGACTTAGAAGGTACCTATTCAGCAGGCTACTGGGGACTGGGCGGCAACATCAATTACGGACACCGGAATATATTCAGAGGCTCAGAAACCTTATCGCTCCGGGGAAGAGCCGCTTACGAATATCAGGGCAAAGATCAGAATGCATACGAACTTGGTGGTGATATCGGTCTGAAATTTCCCACCTTTTTACTTCCGTTTGCCACACGCGACATAAAACGAAACGTAAGAGCTACCACCGAAATAAACGGCTCTTACAGCTACAGAAACAGGCCCAAAGAATATACGGGAATTGTGACCGGAATAGGATTCAAATACAACTGGAGCGAGCAATTTGAAGTAAAACACAATGTTGACGTACTGAACATCAGCTACGTGTACTATCCATTTATTTCGCCCGAATACCGTGCCTACCTGAGTACAAGTCCGTATTTTGTGTATAATTTTCAGAATCACCTCATCATGCGAACCGGTTACAGCGGATCTTACAGCAGTTTCAGGCCCTTGCAGCCACTTCGGAATTACAGCACGTTAAACTACGGAATAGAAACTGCCGGTAATTTGCTTTATGGCATGAATAATCTGCTGAACTCAAAAAAAGACACAGCAGGCACTTTCAAAATTTTCGGAATCAGATATGCGCAGTTTGTCAAAACCGATTTCAACGTGACCCGCCATCAGATATTTGATAAAAACAACCGTATTGTTTATCATGCAGGAATAGGAGTTGCACTACCCTATGGCAATAACAACCTCATTCCTTTCGAAAAAAGATACTTTTCGGGCGGAGCAAACAGTGTACGCGGATGGACTGCTTATCAGCTCGGCCCCGGAACCTACAAAAGCAATGGTGGGTACATCGATTACAACACGCAAATGGGCGACGTGAGAATAGATCTGAATATGGAATACCGAACCAAATTATTCTGGAAACTAGATGGGGCTTTGTTTCTGGATGCAGGCAATGTGTGGACTATCAGAGAGTACGAAAGTCAGCCGGGAGGAGTTTTTCGTTTCAGCGATTTCATCGGACAAATGGGTGTGGCTTACGGAGGTGGACTTCGTGCGGATTTTTCATTTTTCGTGTTGAGGCTGGACCTCGGGTTGAAACTTCACAATCCGGCACTGAGCAGAACCGAACGCTGGAGAACGAAATTGACAAAAGATGATTATGCTTTTAATCTGGCCATAGGATATCCGTTTTAGCCCCATCTAACTCTCCTGAATGGGGAAGGAAAGAATGGCTGGCTAACATACTACATAATATTAATTTATTCAATTTAATTCTCACCTTTGGGGAGGTTGGAGGTGCTTTTTATGAGAATATTAATCCAACGTGTTACAAATGCATCGGTTTCTATATCGGGAAAAATTGTTTCTGAAATCGGACAAGGACTTTTAGTGCTTTTGGGAGTTGAAAATGCAGACGATGAGAAAGATATTGAGTATTTATCCCAAAAACTGGTAAATTTGCGTATATTTAACGATGAAAACGGGGTGATGAATCTTTCGGTGCAGGATGTAAATGGAGAAATAATGATAGTAAGTCAGTTTACACTTCATGCGCGTACCCGCAAAGGAAACCGGCCTTCATACATTGATGCGGCAAAACCTGAGATTTCGATACCAATGTACGAAAAGTTTTGTAAAACAGTAGAATTGCTGCTCAGTAAACCGGTGAAAACAGGTGAATTTGGAGCGGATATGCAGGTGAATCTTGTAAATGACGGACCGGTCACGATTTGGATGGATAGTAAGAAGCCCCTCTAAATCTACCCATAGGGGAGAGTGC
>ERZ1645192.315-NODE-315-length-38742-cov-7.271719_pt1 | contig 38742 bp, 29 predicted proteins | sample MGYA00575354_ERZ1645192 | MGnify/ENA primary metagenome ERZ1645192 (study PRJEB40844, sample SAMN11349763) | freshwater sediment metagenome | isolation source: river sediment | host: Sediment | place: India: Faizupur Khadar , New Delhi | collected 2017-02-21 ...
TTTTCTTCCTTCTCTCTTTTACCCTCTACCCATAGTTTCTGACGGAGAGCCATATATGAAACCGGTTCATCATTAATAAATGGCACATAACAGGTCGCGCTTATTATTTGTGTTGGCGCGGGCATTTGTTCAACTTTATTGAGCAGGTCATCTATCTGGCATTTCTGAAGGGACTTGATCCCTTGCACCGTAACTTCCTGACCGGTACAGGTCGTGGTGTTCGACCACGGAAGTTTGTTGCATCCGACGAGGAACAGCGTCCCGGCGAGGACGATGACCGCGATGATGGAGAGGACCGCCGCCATGGTTACTCCTTCTTCTCTTCGGCCTTCGGCAGACCGAGCAGTTCGCGGAGACGGTCGATATCTAGTTTTAACGGTTCGACATCACCGTGCTTAGTGAAATCGTTAACCAACAACCCATCAAGGAAAGAGCTGAGAATATAGAAATCCCCCTTGTTGCTTATGCTTGAGCGAGTCGTTGTTCCATCGGCATAAGTGATGACGAGAAACACACCATGCTCCTTCGCGTTGGGGTTGCATTTGGCACAAAGCGTCGAAGTATCAAGCGACATTTTCAGCTTTGACTCGGCGAAGAGTCCGTTGAAGAAATTTATGGTCTCGCTGATCGGCGTGGAGAGAAGGAAGTGATAATCGCTGCTGTATTTGGTGCGCTGACCGCACTTCGGGCAAACATAGTCAAGCGCCTGCGGCATAGCGGGATCGTAGCACATCGCGTTCTTGACGACCTTCGGTTCCGGTTGGGCCTCAAGGTTGCGCAGCATATCCTCTATTTCACACTTCTGCATCGACTTGATACCTTTAGCCGTGACCTCTTTCCCCGTGCAGATGGTCGTTACCTTCTTTTCGACCGGCGCGGGCTTGTTGTCGGCGGCGAACAGAAGAGCACCCGCGAGGACGATGACCGCGATGATGGAAAGGACCACCGACATGAAAGACCCCCGATATCCCCTGAAACGACACTACACTATAACAGGAAGGAAAATGAAGTCAAAAAGAAGTGCGGCTGCCTACTCGACAAAATCCCACGCCCGAAGATGCTTGATCCCCTCTTTATTGCCCAACGGCAGATCGTCGAGCGAGACCACGATCTTTTCGTGGTTGTCCGGTATCGCTTCGAGATTGCCGAATTCCCGCGCGATGACCGCCTCGTCGGAAAGCAGATAGGTCGCCTGCACATAGAGCCGTTCGGCTCCCTTTTCGGCGATGAAGTCGATCTCCTTACCGCCGATGACGCCGGTATACACTGTGTAGCCGCGGCGCCGGAGCGTCAGATAGACGACATTCTCCAGATAGCGGCTCACGCTGTTATCGAACGACGACGACAGATAGTGCTTGAATGCCGTGTCGTTGAGATAATACTTCCTTTCACCCGTGAGGATACGCTTTCCTTTGATATCGTACCGCTCCGATTCATGCAGAAAAAAAGCGATCTTCAGGTATCCCAGATAACTGCCGACCGTTTCGCTGTTGGTCTTCAGCCCGTTGCTTTTAAGATAGTTGACGATCGAGTTGACCGAAAAAAGGCCGCCGACCGAATCAATGGCGAAGGCGACGACCCGATCGAGCAAGTACGGATCGCGTATCTGATGGCGGGCCATGATGTCGCGAAGGATGATCGAGTCGCGGAGGGTCGCCATGTAGTTGCGTCGTATCTCGGGCGAGTCAAGGTGGCACAGTTCCGGTATGCCGCCGTTCTGGAGATATTCGACGAAGGAGTCACGCCCTTTGGCCAGTTCCCGGAAGCCGCAGTATTCGGTGTAGCTGAACGGGAAGACCTCCAGCGTGAGATAGCGTCCGCTCAGTCGGGTGGCGAGTTCCCCCGAGAGAAGATGGGCATTCGACCCGGTGATGAAAAGCTCATAGGAGCGTTTGTAATCCTGCGAAAGCGAGTTGACGACCGTTTCCCATCCCTCTATTTCCTGCACCTCGTCGATAAAGATATAGGCTTTTCCGGTGACCTTCAGTTCTTTGCGCCACTCGTTCACCGCCGCGATAAGGTCTGCCGCGGTCGCTATCGCCGAGAGTTCGCTCATCTCGCGGTTGATGTACAGGATATTCTGCGGCGGAGTTCCCGCGGCGATAAGTTGGCGGATAAGCATCCGCATGATGTAGCTCTTGCCGCCGCGCCGCTGTCCGAGGACGACCTTGATCAACCGATTCCCGAGATACCCGGTGAGCGCGTCGAGATAGCTTTGCCGGGTGAACCCGACAGGTATCTCGGCACCGTCCCAGAAATTGTACTTTTTAAGAATTTCAAGCATACCTTAACCTTTTGCAAATAAACACCACAATTTCAAGTATAGCCGCAACTTTTCATATTTCAAGCAAAACTTTCAGGTATAAACGAAATTGCTCTGTCCCTTACCCGTGGCCGAAGAATTCGCCGACCCGCGCGGTGACCCGCCGCATCGGGAGCGATGCGAAGGTGATCCCCTCGGGGAGCGCCTGCAAAAAGACGCGGCCGTAACTTTTCTGCATGAGCCGCCTATCGAGCACCACCACCACGCCGCGATCCGATTTGGTGCGGATGAGCCGCCCCACCCCCTGTTTGAACTTGAGTATCGCGTGCGGCAGGGTGAAGAGCGAGAAACCGTCCTCTCCCGTCCGCGCCTCGAGGTTGGCGACGAAGCGGATGATGAACGGATGCGACGGATAGCGGAACGGCAGGCGGACGATGATGAGGTTGCGCAGAGAGTCGCCCTTCACATCGATCCCTTCCCAAAAGGTGTCGGTGGCGAGGAGCGAACTGTTGATATCGCCGCGGAACCGCTTCATGACCGATGCGATGGCCGCTTCGCTCTGCGTGATGACCGGCAGGGGGAACTCTTTGAAGTATTTGCGCGCCGCCTCGCGGTGCTTGACCGAGGTGAACAGCACCAGCGCCCCGCCGTTGGAGGCGAGGATGAGGTCGGCGGCCGCCGCGATGGAGGCCTCCTCGAACTCGGGGTCGTTCGGGTCGGGCATATCGGGCGCGGTGAAGGCGCGGAGGGCGTTGGCGTAGTCGAAACAGCCGGGGAGGTGCAGGTAGGCGGTCGGCCGGTCGGTGAGATCGAGTCCCGTTTCATGCTTGAGAAAATCGAACCCCTCGGGACCGCGCGCCGTGGTGAGCGTTGCCGAGGTGAAGATGATGGTGCGCGCCTTTTCGTAGATGTTTTTGACGAATATCCGCTGGATGTCGATGGGGGTGATCGATATACGCAGATTGGTCCGCGACACGATCTCGCCCCAGAAGACCAGTTTTTCAGTATCGCTGCTGGTGAAGAAAAGTTCGAAGAGGTCGTGCATCGAATTGAGCCGCCGGACACAGCCGTTCACCTCGGTGAGGAGCGAGACGATGGTGTCCTCCTCCTTGGTGCGTCTCAGCGGGTCGTGCTCCACCGCCTTGCCGATGCGGTCGGCTATCGGGGCGAGCCGTTCGTTGAGGGCGTCGAGGAACTGCGTCACCCGGATGAGCGCCTCGCGCAGTTCGGTGCGGAGCCGCAGATCGTCGAGTTGCAGATAGTTCTCCTTCTCCGCCTTGAACCGCTCCATGCATTCGGGAATGAGCGAATGGAGGTAGTACGGGATGAAGGCGGCGATCTCCATGACCAGTTTCTCGATATCCTTCGCGGTCGCCTTGTCGGCGTAGGCGTCGAGGAGCCGCGCCAATAGCCCGGTGCCGCGCTCGTTGTTGAACAGGCGCCGGAGCAGTCGCAGGATCCCCGAGAGCGATACCGATTCGCCGAGAAAGCTGACCGCCGACTTGAAGAGATTGTGCGCCTCGTCGATGATGAGGATGTCGTACGGCGGCAGGATCCCTCCCCCGTTCTCCTCCTCCATCCGCAGCGACACATCGGCCATGAGGAGGTGATGGTTCACCAGCAGTATCTGCGCGAAGTTCGCCCTGCGGCGCGACCGGTAGAAGAAACACTGCGGGAAGAAGCGGCATTTCGCCCGTTCGCACGAATGTTCGTCGGAACATATCTCGGCCCAGAGGTCGGCATCCATCGCGGCGGTCATGGCGCTTTTCGAGCCGTCGTGCGGCATCCCGATCCAGACATCCATCTCGTCGACGATATGACCCTGATCGCTCTTGCCGTCGAAGGGAAGGTCGAGGTTGCCGCGCCGGAACAGGTCGTATTTCCGCAGACACAGGTAGTTCTGCCGCCCCTTGAGGACCGCCACCGTTATCTTCTCGAACCCCAGCCGCTCCTTGAGGAACGGGATATCCTTTTCGGAGAGCTGTTCCTCCAGCGCGATGGTCGAGGTGGTGATGACCGCCTTGCGCCCCTCGTTCATGGCCACATACAAAAGCGCCGGAACGAGGTACGAGAACGACTTGCCGGTCCCGGTCCCCGCCTCGGCCACGAGCATCGTCCCGGCGTTGACCGCAGCGGTCGCGGCGAGCGCCATCTCCAACTGCGGCGGCCGGAACTCGTAGTCGGGATAGGACTGCCAGAGCTTCCCCTTCTCGGCGAATATCTCCGTCACCTCTTCGGCCGTCACCGGATGGAACTCCTCCGCCTTGACCGGTATCCACCGGACTATCGGGAAGATGCGGGTGACGCCGTTGTCGACGATGTAGGAACCGACGCTCTTCTCGGCCGCCTCGGAGGCGACACTGATGTCGGCGTCGGAGGGACGGATATCGCCGCCGGGATGATTGTGGATGATGACGGCGCCGGGATGGGCCGCCTTGAGGACGGCGGGCACGGCCGAATCGGTGCCACGGCCGAACAGTTCGACCTCGTAGACGAAGCCGTCGGCGTTGACCGAACCGACGACAAGTACTTCATTGCCGTCGTTCGCTTCTATGTGATGTTTAAGTAAGGCTATCGCCTCGGGAAGCAGAAAGTCCTCGGGAGAGAATGAGGACATCCGTTACTTCGTGTTGACCCGCTGAAGCAGATCCTTACCCGCCTTGAAGAACGGCAGACGCTTGCCGTCTATCTGTATCTTCTGACCCGTCCGCGGATTGCGGCCTTCATACTGGCCGTAATGGCGGATGACGAAACTGCCGAACCCTCTGATCTCGATGCGTTCTTCTTTCCGCATCGCGTCGATCATGGCATCGACCATCAGGTTTACGAACTGTTCCGAGTTACGCTTCGAGAGCTTCGCCTTGTCGGCGAGCACATTGATAAGATCCGATTTGTTCATCCACTCCTCCAGTTACTCACTGATCCGTGAACTGCCGTCTTTCATATCGTCTTTTTTTATTTTTTCAAGTATTTTTTGTACCTTCGGGTTTTTTACGACACTGAACGAGTAAAGCACCCCCATGTCCGAAAGCACATAAAAAGAACCCTCCGCCCATACCCCGCCGCTCGAAACGCCCTGCGGGATACGGGTGCCGGTCAGCCGGCCGGTGAGCGCTCCGTCCCAGACCGATACCGTGCCGAGAGAATCGGTAAAAAAGGCATACTCTCCTCCGGCGACATAGCCGGTCACGAAACCGGTCGTGGCGAACAGGCGCCGGGAGACCGTCCCGTCCTTCGCGAGCAGCAACACCCCTCCCTCGCCGTACGCGAGCACCTCGCCGCCGGCAAGTTCGACGAGCGTAAGATTCCGCATCTCGGCCCGCTTGGTGACCGACCCGTCGGCCACCTGTATCGCACCGCCCCCTTCGCCGTTCGAAAAAAGCAGGTTCCCTTCGGCTCCGGGCAACAGCGAGAAAATATCATGGAACTCCTTTTTGTCGAAAACAGCCGCCGACCCGCCGGTCTGGTACTTATAGTACGGAAGCAGTTCCTCGACGCCGCTCGACGCATCCTTCTTCAGCAGGAAGAAGATGATCTGACCGTTCGAAAAACCGAAGGCGGTCTTGTCGCCGTAAACGACCGGCCGGCCAAGTAGCGCGTAGGAAAGCGGATCCTCCCCGTAAAAAGTATAGTTGGCGCGTATGGCGCCGGTGAGCGGGTCGACCAGATAAAGGGTGTTCTCGGCGAACTGGAGGAATATACCGCCGGATGACACCAGCGGCGACGAAACGATCGGCGACTTGCCCGGCACATTCCAGATCTCGGTCAGATCAGGCTTGAGCAGGCGGACCGTATTCGATTCACAGACAAGGATGCCTCCCGGGGCCGCGACCGGCGGAATAAGGAACTCGCCGCTGAAACGCCGTTCACCCAACCGCCGGCCCTCGCGGTCGAACGCGACGATACGGCCGCTCCGGAGCGCCGCATAGAGATGCCCCTCGTGGTAAAACACCCCCGCGTACTCACGTTTTTTTATGCTGGCGAATTCGTTCTTGAGCGGCGCCGCCCAGTTGACGAGCAACTCCTCGGCCGCCGCAGGCGCGCACCACAGCAGGGTCAGCAGTATGATGGAGAAAAGTCTTTTCATCCGGCGACCGCTACGACGCCTTCTTTTCTTCGGGCTTCTCTTCCTTCTTCTCTTCGGGGAGACGACCGGCCACCTTCGAAACAAGGGGGCTTTCGGGGAACTCGGCCTTGAGTTTCGTGAAATATTCGACCGCCTTGGCCGGATCGTTCATGCGATCATACGCGGTACCGATGTAATAAAGGGCAAAATCCCTGTAAAGTTTCGCATCCTTGATCGTGTAGTAACGCTCCCATACTTTTATCGCTTCGGCATGATCGTTACGGTCGAGATGGCAGTAAGCCTCCCCTTCGTAGGCGCCGAAACGGATGTCGGCCGGTATCTTCGAATCACCCTGCAACTGCTTGAACAGCGTGATCGCCGAGTCGAACTCCTTGAGCCGGTAGTGCGCCTTGGCTTTATAGAAGAGCGACACATCGCCCATGAAGGAGCCCTTGAGCGTGGAAGCCGCCTCGTCGAACTTCGCGAGCGCCTGCTTCATGCGGCCCGTTTCATCCAGCGCCGCCGGAGCCTCTTTTTCCGCGTCGCCTTCCCAGAGCGCCAGCGCCTGCACGAACGGGGTCGCTTTGGCTTCGCGCGCCTCGGCGAACCAGTTGGAGATCAGTATCGCTATGACCACCGCGCCGATGACCCCCGCGACCGAACCGATGATGAAATAGGGATGGTTGGCCAACTGATCCATCATTTTCTGGCCGCCTTCCTGAAAGGCATCCTTCTCGGCGAAATTCTTCTCGCTTTCCTTCTCGGGTTTGGGCGCCCTGAAACCGCGCGTCTTCAGATACGACATCGGAGACCTCCTTATCTAGGCATCATTCATCGCACAAGCGGAGACCTTTATAATGATAAGGGCGGACAATGTCAACAATTTATCGGCGGTGAAAAGCGCTCTCCCGGTTGACTTTCGGCGGCATCTCTGTTATTCATTGCGAGGTATCGCTCACGAGTCATGGAGGAGATGCCGTCCCATGGAAGGCGACCGGCCGCGCGCACTGTTTTTTGTACTGGCACTACTCGCGATGCTGGCGGTGCTTTATTTTATCCATCTCCGCAACGAAGCGGCGCGCATCGCGGCAACGGTGGGAAGTAAAAAAGCGACCACCGTCTCATCACTACTCGCGTTGCTGGGCGACGATACTCCGACCGCAACGATGCCTTCACGGCCCGAGCTCCAACCTCCGCAACATATCGCGGTGCGCGTCGAAGGGAGCGAACTGCGCGCCACCGGACCGGTCCGTATCGGCAACATGCCGACGGCCGATGCCCGTTTCATTTTCCGCGAAGAGGCAGGGTGGCTTATCGTCGAAAAAGTACGGATCGGTGCGACCGAACAGCCCTGCCGGGGCATCATGAAAAAGAGCGGTCATCGCCTCGCACTGGGCCGTTGCGGGGAGAAGGCTGAAAAAACCTCGAAAGAAATGAACAAAAACTTGATAAATGAATAATTTTGTATTAAATGGTCGAGACATTTTGTTAAGTCTCTGGCAGGAGGAGCGGCTGTGAAAAGGCTTTTGATCGTCGGGCTGTGTGTACTCTTCACCTTACCGCTATTCGGGAAGAAGATCCTTCTCATGGAGCCGATCATCAAGGATGTCGGCAGCGAAAGCAAGATATCCAAAGAGATAGAAAAGGTCTTCAAGAAGAAATACGACTATGTTTCCCACAAGGATGTAAAGTCGAAGTTGCTGGACAAACTCAAAAAATGCGGCAGCAAAACCGATTGCTGGTACGAAGAAGCGGGCGACGCCGACTTCGACTACGCGGCGCTGTTCCTCATCAAGGAAGATGACGACGAGGTGCTCGTCCGTCTTCTGGTCATCGATATCGACGGCGAGTCGAGTGTCGCCGATGAGAAAAAGTCGTTCGGATCGGTGGACGATCTGTCGGCCGGATCCCTGTATAAGAAACTGGTGAAGAGCGCTTTCGCTCCCATCGCCAAGAAGATAACAAAGAGCGGCGGCGGCGGCGACGACGACGACGACGACAGCGGCGACGACGAGGACAGCGGTATGTCCAAGCGTGAGATCGAACGGAAGAAACGCGAAGCGGAACTCGCCCGCAAGGAGCGTGAAGCCGAAGAGCGGCGCGAACGTCTGGCCGAAGAAAAGCGTCAGCGCGAGGAGGAACTCGAGCGGAAACGCGAAGAGGCCGAGCGGAAACGCCGTCTGGCCGAGGAAAAGAAACGTGAACAGGAAGAGCGCGAACGGGCCCGGCTCGAAGAGGAGCGCGAGCGCCGCGAGAAGGAGCGCGAAGAGACCAACGCGCGTAAACGCGACCAACTTGAGAAGAATCAGGGGAAACTGGAAAAGGCCCGCGAACTCGTCCTGAAGATGTGTTCTCAAGGGAAATATAACGAGGCGATACAGGCCATCGTCAAGGTCAGCCAGCTCAAATGCGAGTGCGAGGAGGACGCCAAGGTCCTTGCGCTTAAGAGCCAGCTCTTGAACTTCAATAAGGTGCGCGACAAGATACTCGAGGGGGTCAACCTCCTCAACTACAGCCTTATTCTCGACAACCTCGAGGCGGCAAAGGCGCTCGATACCGAGATCGTCCCGGGCGGCACCGAGTTCTCCCAGCGGATCGACAGCATCTACGCGATCGGTTATTACGCCAAGGCGCTCGACATGGAGAAGAAGGACAACTATGTCGTCGCCAACGAGAATTACGAGAAATGTCTCCAGAAGGATCCCGACAAGAAAGAGTGCAAGCAGTGGAACGACGACAAGGATAAAACCGTCAAGAAACTCTTCGACAAGGCGAAGGTCATGAAGAACTTCAACCCGACCAAGGCGAAGGATCTCTTCCGCTCCATCCTGAAACTGGTCACCGCCGAGCACGAATTCTACAAGCAGGCCGAGGTCGAACTCAAGTCGATGGAATACTAAGAAGCGCTCTTGTGCTTCTGAAACTCCCCCGCCACCTTCTTTTTTTGTTTCCCTCCGTGATGGCTCTTGTTTCCTGCGGCAACGAAACGACGCTCTGTGAAGGGGACGATTGCGCCGCGCTGACCCAATCGGCTCTTTTCGTGCGCCTTGAAAACGGCAACGACCGGCCGCACTGGCATCGTTTCACCGGTTCCGGCCTGACCGCGCTGGAGGGCATGTATCCCGGATCGACACCGCTCGCCTATCATGCGGGGCTTGATCTGCTGGCGGCCAAATCGCTGTCGGGCGACGGGATGCGGCTCACGCTGTATCGCGGCGGCGGCGGGGTACTCACAGAGGAGACGACCCGCAATCAAGCGAACACCGACGAGATGAGCGCCTTGTGCATGACCGGCGACGGCCACCTCTGGCTGCTGCACCGCGGCCGGTATGACGAGGAGGACCCGCGGGCCGGCCGGTATATCTTGAGCCGCGGATCCACGGCGCTCAAAGAGTGGGACAATTTCTTCCTCACCGGCGACAGCGAGGAAGATACCCTCTACGGCAGCGTCATCGAAAAGCCGGTCCATCTCTTCTGCGGCGAGGACGGCCGCGAGGTTTTCCTTACGACCTTTCTCTATTCGGGAGAAACGGAACGGAGCCTTCTGCGCCTGCCGCGCCTCTCGCTTCTGCAGGTGTATCTCTACCGGTTCGACCCTGCCGAGCGGCTTTTGCAGCCTGTCGCCGGTTTCACGCCGCGCGGCAACGGACCGGTGCGGGCCCACTACGACAGCCGTTCCGGCCGGTTCGCGGTATTCCAGAACGGACGGCTCTCTCTGCAGAAGGGACTCGGTTTCCCGGAAGAGCGCGAATATCCGGAAAGCAGCGAGGCGCTTTTCTCACAGGAGGGGGGACCGTTCAGACTTTTTCTTATCAGCAAGGACCGCCGCGGTATCCGGGGCCGGATCGAACGCCCGTAGGAACGCTACTTCGCGGTGTAAAGTTCGATTATCTTCAGGATGACCGCGGTCGCCTTCTCCATCGACTCGACCACCACATACTCAAGCTTGCCGTGGAAGTTGTGGCCGCCGGCAAAGATGTTCGGGCAAGGCAATCCCATGTAGGAGAGCCGCGAACCGTCGGTGCCGCCGCGTATCGGTATCACATGCGGTTCGACGCCGCACAGTTCCATCGCCTTCTTGGCCGTCTCGACGATATGGAATACCGGTTCGACCTTCTCGCGCATATTGAAATACTGATCCTTGAGTTCGAGCGTGACGGTGCCGGCGCCGTATTTCTTGTTGATGAACTCGACGGCGCGGGTGATGAACTCCTTCTTCTTGCCGATCTTGGCTCGGTCGTGGTCACGGATGATGTATTTCATCGTCGCCTTTTCGACCGATCCGTCGAACTTCATGATGTGGTAGAACCCTTCGTAGCCGACGGTGAACTCGGGCCGCTGATCGACCGGCAGGAGATCGTTGAGTTCCATGCCGATGAGGATGGCGTTCTTCATCCGGTCCTTCGCGTAGCCGGGATGGATGTTGCGTCCCTGAATGGTGATGCTCGCCATCGTCGCGTTGAAGTTCTCATACTCGAGTTCCCCCACCGCGCCTCCGTCCATCGTGTAGGCGAAATCGGCGCCGAACTTCTTGACATCGAAATTGTCGACGCCGCGGCCGACCTCTTCGTCGGGGGTGAAGCCGATCTTTATCGGGCCGTGCTTCACTTCGGGATGCTTGACGAGATATTCGACCGCCGTCATGATCTCGGCGATGCCCGCCTTGTCGTCGGCGCCCAGCAGGGTCGATCCGTCGGTGGTGATGAGCGTCTGCCCCTTGTACTGCTTTATCTCGGGAAAGTCGGCGGTCGTGATGACGATGTTCTTCTTTTTGTCGAGGACCACATCCTTCCCGTCGTAGTTCTTGATGATGCGCGGCTTGATGTTGACGCCCGGCATATCGGGACTGGTGTCCATGTGGGCGATGAAGCCGAGGGCCGGGACCTTCTTCTTGATGTTCGACGGCAGTTCGGCCATCACATAGCCGTACTTGTCGAGCGACACATTCTTGAGCCCGAGCGCCTTCAACTCCTTCACCAGAAGTTTGGCGAGGTCGAGCTGTTTGGCCGATGACGGCGAACTCTCCGAACTTTCATCCGACTGGGTGTCGATAGCGACATAGCGCAGGAACTTCTCGGTAACGCCCTGATGCATGGTGGCCTCCGTTGCGGTTGTTCTCGTTGCCGCCCCTACACTAACAAAGCACCGCGTCGAAGTCAAGAAGGCGCTGCTGTTGATCGCTGTTGACTAAAGTATCAGCGAACAGCCGCCTGATCCCTCTTCATAGAGCGCCGGCGCCGCGTCGTCGGGAGCGGCGGCCTGCTCATCAAGCGCGATCCCGTCGTCCGGGACGGCGCCGTCATCCTGAGAAGTCTCGTCGGACGCAACGCCGGTATCGTTCTGCGGATCGACGTCGAAAAAGGTATCGTCGGGTGCGCCGTCGTCGGGCTGAGGAGCGTCGTCTGAACCGCCCGATGTCACGCACAGGCCGTTATGGCATGTTTCGCCGGGGTCGCAGTCGTCGTCTATCGTGCATTCGGGACTCCCGCCGCAGAGTCCGCTTTTCGCGTTCTCCACCATCGCCCGCACATCGAGTAGCCCGGCGCCGTAGCAGGCGGCGGCATTGCCGTAGGGACAGGGCTGGAGCGCGCCCGCCGCCGCCGACAGTTTCACGCACTGGATCGCCTGCTGGGCGGTAAGATAGGGCGCCGCCGAAAGCATGAGCCCGACCGCACCCGCAACCACCGGCGAAGCGGCCGAGGTGCCGTTGAAATATTTCGTGTAACTCAGATCGGGCAGATCGGGATAGCCGTTCTCGCTGTAGATGGGGTTGAAACCTTTATTGGCCGCGGTCGCATCGGTGGTCGTCAGACCGACGATGTCGCTTTCGTCGCCCCCCGCCGGCGCGGCGATATCGATCGCGACGCCCCAGTTGGAATAGTCGGTGATGGTCCCGTCCTTGCGCAGGGCGGAGACGGTGAGGATGTCGTCGGTGGCGAGCGTCGCATTGAGCGCGGTGTCGCAGTGTGAATTGCCCGACGCCCAGACCATGACGGTGCCGAGGCCGCCGCGACCGTTCTGAAGACCGTAGGCGATCGCCTCGCTCATGAAGTTGTCGGCCGCCACCGCGATGCAGTTCCCGGAACTGTCGGTGTCGGACGCGGCGCTCCACGAGTTGTTGACGACCCACGCCCCGTTGTCGACCGCCCATTTGAGCGCGTCCAGTTTGCGGTTGGCCGCCACCTGCCCGAGTTCGTTGCCGATGTATTTGATGGGCAACAGACCGCAGTTCCAACAGACGCCGGCCACCCCGATACCGTTGTCGCCGGTGGCGGCCGCCAGTCCCGAGACGGCGGTCCCGTGGGCCATGATGTAGGGGTTCGGTTCGAGAAGCGTTCCGTTCATATTGGGATCGACATAGGGTTCCGAGGGGACGAAACTCAGGCCGAGGAGCAGATGGCTCCAGAGATCGGGATGCTGGGTGTCGACCCCGCTGTCGACCACCGCGATGACCGAGGCGGGGTTCCCCGTTTCCAGTTCCCATGCCGCGTCCGACCGGATCATCGGATGGTGCCACTGTTCGACATAGAACGTGTCGTTCGGCGCGGTCGCGTGGAGGCGGGGTCGTTCCATCCACACCGGCTGGGCCCACCGGACCAGCCCGCGCTCCACCAGTCGCCGCGACAGCGCGAACAGGTCGGTAGCCGCCGCCGGACGGGCCACGCCGTAGACCGGCCAATCGGCGTGCGGGCGGATCATCGTAAGGCCGAACCGCGCCAGTTCTTTCTCCTGCGCCGCGACGCTCACCCCGTCAGGGAAGCGGATCGCCACCTCGCCGGTCAGCGGCATCGCCGCGCCGCCCGCCACGGAGACCGCCGCCCGCGACGCTTCGACCCGCAGTTCCAGGCACCGTTCCGAACCGTGGAAATAGTAGCAGGCATCGGCGGCCTGAAGGATCGCGATGCTGAAAAAGAGAAAGAAAAAAGATACGGATCGCATAGGACCTCCTCGGTCTGTTTTCCGGCAACGCATCCCGGCGTCTTATCTCTGACCGACGAACGGGAAAAAAAGTTCCGGTGGAAAGGGGGGAAACGGAGGTCAGATGAGGATAAGCGCGCAGGCGGCGTCTTCTTCTTTCGGTTCCGGCATCGTGAAGGGTTCGTCAGGCGTTTCGCCGTCGGGCAGGGGCTCCTCTTCCGCGACCTCGGCATCGGGTGCAACCCAATCGTACGGAACACAACGACCCTCTTCATTGCAGTAGGCGTCGTCGGCGCCATCGATGCCGCCGATGCATTCGCCGTCGCCGCGGCACGGGCGGAAGCAGACCCCCTCTTTTCCCTGCCAGCGGACATGACATTTGTAATAGTCGGCCTCGGGACGGCAGTCGTCGTCGCCGGTGCAGGATCCGGCGCAGATATAGGCGCGGGAACGGGAACTGTAGATGCACTTGGCGTCGTCGGGGCAACCGTTGTCGTTCCACTGATCGCACTGCGTGAAACAGTAGCCCCCCGGCTTGGAGGTGTCGCAGTAGGCGCCCGAATGGATGCAGTCCTCCTCGCTCTGGCAGGGACCGCCCACCGGCGAGGGATCCATGCGGCAGCGCGACTCGATGTCGCAGTAATTCCCTTCGGGGCAGTCCTTGTCGGTATCGCAGTAGGGCAGACAGACGCCGTAGATATCGTCGGTGCAGTAATAGCCTTCGCGGTCGCAGGGGGAAAGCGCTCCGCATTCGCGCAGGCAGACCAGTACCCCCTGATCGACCGTGAGGTACGAACCGTCGGGACAGGGCTCCGCCTCGGGCCACAACAGACAGTAATTGTTCGGCATCGTGTAGCCCATGACCTCTCCGACGCAGGCCACCTGTTCGGGCAGAAAATCCGGCATCAGGCAGTCGGCATCGTCCGTGCAGGCATGCCCCACCGTGAATTCCCCCTTCAACCCCTCGTCGACCCAGCCGTCGCAGTCGTCGTCCAGTCCGTTGAGTGTCTCTTCCCCGACCAACAGCGGGTCGCACATCGGGTAGCCGAGCGCCAGACGCGCCGCCTTGTGGAGATTGACCCGGCCGTGGCCGAATTTCGGCGAGAAGCCCGCCTCATTCCAGAACCCGGTCTCGGGATGTATCTTGTCGGCGCTCGTGTAGAGGATATTCACCGCCTCCTCGAGCGTGAGTTCGGGATTGAGCGAGAAGATGAAACCCATCGCGCCGGTGGCGAAAGGGGCCGCCGCCGAGGTGCCGCTGAAGGTGGCGGTCCAGTCGTCGCCCAGTCTGCCCGCGCCGGGGATGTGGGTCGTCGCGATGCCGATGACCGGATAGGAAGAGAGCGACGGCGTACTGATCCCTAACTCCATTCCCCAGTTCGAGTAGTCGATGTGGGTGTCCCACGCCGAGGTGGCGCCGACGATGATGAGCCGGTGGGAGACCGGCACCCCGTCGCGTTCGAATTCAAAGATATGCTGGAACATACCGTCATAGTGGGCGTTGACCCCGTCGTTGCCCGAGGCGTAGAGTATCGCGCCCCCCTTGCCGTTGCGGCCGTTCTTCATGAAATGGGCGTGCGACTCCTCGACGCCGGGCATCATCGGCACTTCGCCGTATTCTGAGGTGACGCCGAAACTGCAGTTGACCGCGACGATCGCGGGATCGGCCACCAGCCGGTCGTAGGTCTTGAGATACATCTCTTCGCTGATGGCGCTCCCCTCGACCCCTTCGAGCGCAAGCACCGGATAGATACCGCACCACGGACAGACGCCGGTAACGCCGATATCGTTCGATTCGGCCGCCGATATGCCGGCGCAGTCGGTGCCGTGCGCGTAGGTCGCCAGCGCGTAGCCGGTGGTCCCGTCGGGGATATGCGGATCGCCGCCGTCGACATCGCGGATGGCGTCGTAGCCTGGATCCATCTTGCCGCCGTCGCCGACGAGGTCGGGATGGGTCGTCACGACGCCCGAATCCATGATCGCCACTTTGGTCGCGTACTTCGCCGGCTCGAACTGTACTTTCATCAGGAAGCGCAGGGCATCCTCGAAGCGGATATCGGCGCGTGCGAGCGTTTCGACCGGATCACCGTAGGCGTCGATGTAGGCACCGCGGTTATGGAGCGCCCACTGATATTCCGCGTAGAACTCGTCCTGCGGCAGGGCAAGCCGCGGACGAACCTCTCGCACGAGGTTCGGGAAGGCCCATCCGCGTCGCGCTTCGGTGATGCGCCGTGCCGTTTCGACCGCATCCCCCGCGACGGTGAATTTGTATAGGTTGTAGCCGGGCAGTATCTCGGCGAGCGTCAGACCGAAATCGCGCGCAAGCACGGCGATGTCGCCCGTTCCCCGCCAGAAAAGTTCGGCCCGCGCGATGAGGTAGGCCGCGCCGTAGCGGTAGACCGGCAGGCCGCCGTCCCGCGCCAGCAGCGTGTAGCGGTCGGCGCCGGCATTCCAACGCCCGACGACCGGCTCATCGTTCGCAACCCCGCCCAGCACCACCGACATACCCTCGACGCGCTCCAGTGCGGTCGCCCTGCCGTCGGCATGGTAGACCGGCGCGGCGGAAAGCGAGAAAGCCGCCGCAGAGAGCAGGCACAACAGGAACATTCTCATGAGACACCTCCGACCGTTGTATCGGGGTCATTGTAGCGAGTCGCCGGATTTTTGCAAAGAGTTATTCGCCTTTGTATTCATCGGCGGTGACGGTCGCCTTTTTCCCGCTCCAGATGCCGATGTAACGAATACCGCCGTCGGAGTCGTTGGGCGCCTTGAACGAGCCGTCGATGCCGATCTGGAGCGCGCCGCCGCCGCGCAGGTAGAAATCGTTGCCGCCGGCCCCCGGCCAGTAGCGCCGCGCGATGCCGGAAAAACCGCTCTCCTTCTTGAAGCCGTACAGGCCGGTCGCCTCGTTGGCGACAAGAGCGATGCGGAAGTTGGTAAGCATCTTGGCGGTGTCGAGTTCGGGGTCGATGTACTTCTGAATGACCGCGTCATAGTCGCGGTCATCGTTATACTCGCTCTCGATGATTTCACGGTAGAGCGCGGTCCCCTGCCCCGAGTGGATGCGCAGGTACTGGTGGAACAGGTAGGTCAGCGCGTAGTTGCCGATGATGTCCTGACTGGTGTATTCCCAGTAGGTGACCGACATGCCGTTGGCGATCGAATCATTGGAATTGTAGGTGCTCTTGTAGTCGCTCTGGAAGCCGCCGTAGACATGTTCGCCGCTGGTGGACATCCCCTCCATGACCCACGTGTTCATCTGGGGGAGCTCCTCGACCAGTTCGTCGCGGTTGTTATGGACCAGATGGGTGAATTCGTGGGCGATGATCCCGACCGCATAGTCGCCCCACTGCGCCGTCATCTCCTCGATGTAGATCATGTCGGTCCTGTTCGAATCCTCGAAATCGTAGAGTTCGTAGGAACTGAAATAGCCCCCCGCATTACCGCCCGCGTCGAGGAAGAAGATCGTGATCTTGCCGTTCTGATCGACATCGGAGGCCTCGTAGAAGGTCTCGGTGATGAGACCGTAAATGGTGTTGTCGAACTCCTTGCCGATATCCTGCGCGGCGTAGGTGGAGACACGCACCGGGAGTTGGGCCCACATGATGCACTTTTCGCCGACATACACCGCCTCGGCCTCGCTCTCATAACGGTCGCCGGTATTGAAATTATAGGCCCAGAAGTATTTACGGTCGCCGACCACCGGGTCCGGTTCCGGCTCGATGAAACGGTTCACGCCCAGCCGCCGGTCGGGTGTCGCGTGGGCCGGCAGCGGGATGACGCGGTCACGGAACGCCGGTCGTGTCGGCGGCTCTTCGACGCTCGCCGTAGCGGGCACGCTCTTCATCAGGAGCGTTTCGGGCATCGTACCGATGAAGGCCTGATTGTTCCCGTCGGCATCCTCGTTGACGATAAGCAGCAGGTCGCCGTTATATGTGGACCCTTCGAAATCGTACTTCGGTACGCAGAGTTTGTCGTCGCTGGTGGGGACATAGCCGTTGGCGCAGGTGCAGACATAGGCCCCTTCGGTATTCTCGCACGATGCATAGGAGGCATCGCCGCATATCCCCGGCTCATCGGCGCATTCGTCGGTATCGACGCAGTCGGACATATCCCAGCCGGAGCAGTCCTCGTAGCAGGTCGCGGTGCCGCTGTAGCCGACCGTCACCTCGGTGCAGTCGGCCGTGTCGCCCGGCTCGCAGACCTCATCTTCCGCGACCGTACCGTCTCCGCAGGCGGCAACGACGGTGTCGGTATCGGCAACGGCGGTATCATCGGGCATTTTGGTCTGTGCCGCATCGTCGCAGGCGATGAAAGCGCCGATCATCAGGAACATCAGAAACACTCTTTGCATGGGATCCTCCGTTTATCCAAACCTCTCACCTATGCTACCAGCAAAAGGCTCGCCGCGCTTTTTTGCTAAACGATAACAGCATGTTGATCTATTTGAACTCGACGATGGTCGCGCCGTCACCCCCCTGTTCCACCGGAGCGGGACGCGCGGTGAAGTGATAGCGTTTCGCCAATGAATTCAAATGCTCCCGCACCGCCTTTTTAAGCACCCCCGTCCCGTGACCGTGCACGATGATGAGACTGAGACTCCGGGCGGTGTAGGCGGTGTCGATCGCCTTCTCGACCAATCCCCGCGCCTCTTCGGCGTCGACGCCGCGGACATCGCACCGTTCATTGTAGGCCGCCTCGGTGGCGACCGCGCCCGACGAAACCTTCTTCGCCCGTTTCCCGCCGATGACGATGAGCCGCTCGACCGGCACCGACACGCTCTTGCCGCTCGCCATGATCTCCGCGTTCTTTCCTTTGACCGCGACGAGCGTCCCCTTCAGTTTCATGAGTTTGTCGTACACCAGCGTTTCGCCCGGCACTACCCCCTCCGCCGTGCTGAGCGGAACCCCCTTGGTCTCATCCTGTTTCGCTTTCTCGCGGTCTATCGCCTGACTCAGGTTCTCCTTCTCCTTGCGGACCACCGCTATCCGTTCGGCGATCTTCTTGGCGTCGATCTCCTCGACCCGGCGGCGCAGTTGCGTCTCTTCGAGTTCGGTCAGCCGCTTGAGCATCTTAAGACGCTCCTGCTCGAACCCGCGCTCTTTCTGGGCCAGTTTGTGGTGCAGCGCCTCGATCTCCTCTTTCTGCTTGACCGTCTCGGCCTTCAGCGCCTCCAGCTGCTCCTTCTCCTCGTCGAGTTCCTGCTCTTTCTGACGCAGGCGGTTGAGAAGCGGTTCGACCGACTCCTCGCGGGTCGAGAGCAGTTTTTCAAGGTTGCGAACGAACTCGGCGGGGAAGTCTATCTGTTTGACCAGCGCCAGCGCGTTACTGCCGCCGACGAGGTTATAGATGAAGCGGTAGTTCGGGCGGTCGCGCTTTTCGTCGAAGCCCATCGCGACCGGCACGAAGGCGGCATCCTCGAGCGCTATGGCCTTGACCTCGGCCAGATGGGAGGTGACGAGGGTGAAGCATCCCTTGTCGCGCAGGAATTCAAGGAAGGCGCGGGCGATGGCGCCCCCCTGCTGGGGATCGGTCCCGGTCCCGATCTCGTCGATAAGGACCAGCGACCGTTCGGCCGCCGTATGAGCGATACCCGACAGACTGCGGAGGTGGGCCGAGAAGGAGGATTCCCCCTCGTTGGCGTCCTGCTGGTCGCCGAGGACAAGGAATATATCGTCGAAGAACGGCAATTTCGCCCGCTTCGCCGGCACCGGGAAACCGCACCGCGCCAGTTCCGCCACCGTGAAAAAGGTCTTGAGCGCCACCGTCTTGCCGCCGGCGTTGGGACCGCTGACGACCATGATCCGCTCCCCCTCCTTAAAGGTAAAGGCGTTGCGCACCGTCTTGTCGCCCATCGCCGCAAGGACCGGCGGGTACCACGCCTCCTCGACCGCTGTCCCCTCGTCGGAAAATTCGGGGACCGCACAGTCGTAGGCGCGCATCCAGCGGTCGCGGGCATGGAGCGATTCGACCCGAAGCGCCAGCGCCACACATTCATCGACCGCCGCCCGCTTGCGGCCTAAAAGCCCGCGCAGTTCGCGCAGTATCTTCCGTATCTCCTCGTGTTCATGGGAGGCCAGCAGACTCAGCCGGTTATTGAGTTCGACCAGCGGCAGCGGCTCTAAAAACGCGGTCAGGCCGGTCCGCGAGAGGTTGTGGATGACCCCCTTCATGACCTTCTTGAACTGCGTCTTGAACGGCAGCACATAGCGGTCGTCGCGTATCGTGAAGTAGTCCTCCTGCAGCATCGCGCCGACCGTCGGGTCGATGAGCATCGTCTTTATCTCTCGCGAAATGAGCTGGTGCGTATCGGCAAGATGCCGCCGGATGCGGGCCAGTTCGGGACTCGCCTCGGAGTTTATCTCCCCTTTCTTATCTATCGTCTGCTTGATGGTCATCTCGAGCGACACATCGGGTTCGAATGCGCCGAAGAGCACCGCGAAATCCTTCACCCAGGTCTGGCGCGCCACTTCGCCTTTGGCGAGGCGTACCTGTTCGAGGAAGTCGCCGACGGCGCGGTAGTCAAGCGATTCCAACGGCTCGTCGTGATCGAAGCGGTAGAGGATATCGCTCAGGCGGTCGAGGTCGTAGTTGAAGATGCGGACACCGGCGTCGTGGAGCGTCCCCGCCTCGGCGATGAGCCGGAATTCGCGGTCGGCCCCCTCGCGGGTCAGCGTCTTCGCCTCACGGATATGCCGTTTGGCCGCCGCCGAGAAGCACCCCTCGGCGATAAGATCGAGTATCTGTTCCCATTCGTGCTGCATGAAAACCTCTAAGAGTTACTTCTCGATGCCGTCGCGGGCCTGAACGCCCTTGGTGTAGTAATGTTTCTCCTCGCGCATCTCGGTGACCAGATCGGCCGCGTCGATGAGTCCCTGCGGCGCATAGCGGCCGGTGACGACCACCTCGACCTGCGGCGCCCGTCCGTTGATGGCGGCGAGCAGTTCGTCGAGCGTGAAGAGATTATAGAAAAGCGCAATGGATGCCTCGTCGAGTATCACGAGGTCGTGCGCCCCCTTCTTCAGGATGGCGGACACCTCGGTCAGCCCCTGCCGTGCGAGGTCGATGTCTGCCTGCTCCGGGCTCTTCACGATGAAACAGTCGCGGCCGTAGCGACGCAGTTCAAGGCCGTCGAGTTTTTCGAGCAGGTTCAGTTCGCTGTAGCGCATCCCTTTGACGAACTGGGCGATGAAGACCTTCTTCCCGGCGCCGAGGGCGCGCACCGCGAGGCCGATGGCGGCGGTCGTCTTCCCCTTGCCGTTGCCGGTGTAGAGTTGCACCATGCCCCGTTCGGTCACCCCTCACCCCTCCTTCAGAAATCTATCTTCGAGCGACCGGCGGTAGTTCGCCGCGTCGAAATGGGCCACGCGGGCCACCCCTTCGGCCACCGCCGCCTCGGCCACGGCGCACGCCTCCTCGACGAGCACCCGCAGGTCGAACGGTTTGGGTATCAGATAGTCGCGACCGAACGAGAGTTCCTTAAGACCATAGGCCCTGAGCACCGCTTCGGGGACCGGCAGACGGGCGATCCGGGCCAGCGCCCGCGAGGCGGCCACCTTCATCCCGTCGGTTATCGCCAAGGCGCGGACATCGAGGGCGCCGCGGAATATGGCGGGGAATCCCAGCACATTGTTGACTTGATTGGGATAGTCGCTGCGGCCGGTGCCGGCAAGAGCGTCGGGCCGCACTTTCTTGACCACATCGTAGGGGACCTCGGGATCGGGATTGGCCATCGGCAGGACGATGGGATCCTTGGCCATCGAACGGAGCATCGCCTCGTCGACGACCCCCGCCGCGCTCACCCCGATGAAGATGTCGGCGCCGCGCATGATGTCGGCGAGCGTCCGCGCATCGGTCTTGCGGAAGAGGATGTCGTGCCACGGACTGACGCGGTTGGCGCGCCCCTCGTAGAGCACTCCGCTCCGGCCGGCGGCGAATATCTGTTCCGGCGCCATGCCGAGTTCGACCAGATGCCGCGCGATGGCTACCCCCGCGGCGCCGGCGCCGCGCATCGCAACGCGGACATTGCGGATATCCTTGCCGATGATGTCGAGCCCGTTGAGTATCGCCGCGGCGGCGATGACCGCCGTGCCATGCTGGTCGTCATGAAAGACCGGTATCTTCATACGCGCCTTGAGCCGCTCCTCTATCGCAAAACAGCGAGGCGAAGCAATGTCCTCGAGATTTACGCCGCCGAACGACGGTTCGAGCGCCGCGACGATATCGATGAAACGATCGACCTCTTTTTCGGCGACTTCCAGATCGATCGCATCGATCCCGGCGAACCGCTTGAAGAGGAGCGCCTTCCCCTCCATCACCGGTTTGGCGGCGAGCGGACCGATATCGCCGAGCCCCAGCACCGCCGTACCGTCGGAGATGACGGCGACGAGGTTACCGCGACCGGTATATTCGTAGACCGCGTCGGGCCGCTCGGCTATCTCGCGGCAGGGCCATGCGACACCGGGAGTATAGGCCAGAGACAGATCCTCCTGCGTCGCGCAGGGCTTTAAAGGAACGATGCCGATCTTGCCGGGGAAGGGGTTCCGGTGATACTCAAGAGCGCGTTGTCTCAGATCCATGATCCACCTCAAAAAGAGAGGAAACGATATAGAGCCGCTTCATCGACGAACAGCAGGATGATGCCGCCGAGCGCGAGGAAAGGACCGAAATAGATGACGCGGTCGAGATCGGCCTCGGAGCCTTTTATATCGTCGGTCGTGATCGAGTTCGCTATCCGGCCTCGACGGAACACGACACGCATGATCAGATAGAAAAGGATGCCGCCGACCGAAGCGATGAAAAGGACCGGCGCCAGTTTCGCGGGTCCGAGATAAGCGCCGATCATGCCGAGGATCATCACATCACCACCGCCCATTCCGATCTTTTTTGTCACGAGATAGAAACCCACGATGACCATGAGCAGCGTGCCGCCGCCGATAAGAAGTCCCGACACGGCATACAGAAGATCCCGTTCCGGCGCCAGATATGCATAGAGAAGACCGCACGCCATGCCGGGTATCGTCAGCACATGCGGCACGATCTGCGCTTTGATGTCGATACCGGCGATGATGATGAGAAGTGCCAGATAGATCAGGATGAAGAGCAGGTCGAGCGAGATGTTCCACTCGATGTAGGCCATCAAAAAGAGAAATCCGGTCAGCAATTCGACCATCGGATATTGGATCGATATGGGCGCCTTGCACCCCGAGCAGCGCCCGCGAAGCAGAAGCCACGACAGGACGGGGATGTTCTCATACCAGCGGATAGCATGACCGCACAACGGACAGCCGCTCGGCGGATAGACGATCGATCTGCCCAGCGGGATCCGGTAGATGCAGACATTGAGGAAACTGCCCACCGTCATGCCCAGCAGAAAAAAGAATACGGCAAAGGTCTGCCGGAATACCGGATGATAGAGATAGAGATCAGGCATCGCCGCTTCCCTCTTTCAGGTCCAGTTTGTCCATCCGGTAACGCAACGACCGCTCGGTGATGCCCAGCAGCATCGCCGCCTCCTGCCGGTTACGCCCCGTCTTTTCGAGCGCTGCGGCGATATAGCGCCGCTCGGTATCGGCCAATATCTCATCGAGTTCGACCGGATCGGTCAGCAGGATATGACCCTCGACCGGAGCGCCGGAACGCCGGACCGATATCTCCCGCATCGTGATAAGGGGACCGGAGGAAAGGACAAAGGCGCGTTCGATGATGTTGTGCAGTTCCCGCACATTACCGGGGAAGTGATATTCCAGCAAAAATCGTTTAACCTCCTGATCGAGGAGGACCTTGCGGCCCGCCTTGGCGGACATGGCGGAGAGGAACTGATCGGCGAGCGGGATGATATCGTCGCGTCGCTCGCGAAGCGGCGGCACATGTATCTCGAACACATTGAGGCGGAAATAGAGATCCTCGCGAAAGGCGCCGCGCTCTACTTCCTTGTGGAGTTCCTTGTTGGTCGCCGCGATGAGGCGGGCGTGCGTCTCCAGTTTCTCGACACCGCCGACCCGCATGAATATACGCTCCTGCAGCACGCGGAGAAGCCGGACCTGCATATTCTCGGAAACTTCCCCCACCTCGTCGAGAAAAAGAGTGCCGGTGCCCACCACCTCGAAATAGCCGCGCTTGATCTTGTCGGCGCCGGTGAAGGCCCCCTTCTCGTAGCCGAACAGTTCACTTTCCTGCAGGCTCTCCGGTATCGCGCCGCAGTTGATCGGATACCAAGGGGCGTTACGGCGAGCGCTGTTGTTGTGGATATGGCGGGCGACGATCTCTTTGCCGACACCGCTTTCGCCGGTGATGAGCACCATCGAATCGGTCGGAGCCACCTGCGCCGCATACTGAAGAACTTTTTTCATCGCGGGGCTTTCGGCAACCACGGAGAGCTCCCCCGCGGTGCCGGCGCCGCCCGCCGCACCCTCCGGCGCCGGAGCTGCCGCGGCATGTCCCTGATACTCTGCGGCGGCCCGTTTCACGATATCCTTGATCTGCGCGACATTAAAGGGCTTGGACACATAGTCGAGGGCGCCCATCTGTATGGCCTTGATCGCCTGTTCGGTGGAAGCGTACGCCGTTATGATGATTATTTGACTCGCCGGCCGGAGGCGGCGGAGTTTGTTGAGCAATTCGACGCCGTCGATGCTTTCGGGCATGTTATAATCCATGAGTATGACCGGAAAATCGCCCTTCTGGAGTTTCTGAAGCGCCGCGGCTCCGTTCTCTGCGGTAACGACCTCGTAGCCCTCCTTTTTCAGGAGTATCTCGAGGAACTGCCGCATGCTGAGTTCGTCATCAACGACCAGTATCCGCGTCCTGTCCACGCATCACCTCCTGACGATAGGGAAAAACGACCCTGAACTCGGCGCCGCCCTCCACATTTTTCACACTGATCGTGCCGCCGTGCATCTTGACCACATTGTAGACCACCGCCAAGCCGAGGCCGGTGCCACGTTTTTTCGTCGAGAAGAAGGGATCGAAGATGCGCTCTATGTGCGCCAGCGGTATACCGCCGCCCCGGTCCCTGACCAGCAGAGCGCACGAAGACTCTCCCCGTTCGGTGCGGAGGAATATCGCCCCCTCCTTCTTCATCACCTCGATGCTGTTGAGCAGCAGATTCCAGAGCACCTCCCGCAGGCGGTCGGCATCGCCTTCCAGAGAGACATCGTCCAACACCGTCTCTATGCGTATCGCCGGATAGGAAAGAGAGAACACGCGACAGATGTCCTCCACGAGCGGTTTTAACGCTACGGTCGTTATCGTAAGCTGCCGCTCTTCAGTCGAAGAGAAGAGACTGTCCAGCAGTTTCTTGACCCGCTCTCCCTCCCGGGAAATGATCTCCATAAGGCGCTGTGAATCCTCGTCGGGATGCTGTACGGTCGAGAAGATGACCTCGCTTGCACCGACCAGGCTCGCGATCGGGTTCTTTATCTCATGGGCTATCGAGGCGGTCAACTGACCGATGGCCGCCATTTTCTCGCGACGGCGGTTCTCCTCTTCGCGCAATCGCAACTCGGTGACATCGGAGAAAATGAGCACCTCCTGATTGTCCACATACTGCTGTACCGAACAGTAGAGCATCCTCCCCTCCCAGCGAAGTTCCGACCAGTTCGCGTAGGTGTAGGGCTCTCCCAGTATGTGCTCAACGAAGGCCTCCATGCGCAGACAGGTGTTGCGGGCGAAATCGTTCGCATAGACCGGTTTTTTGTCGCGGGTGATCACAAAACCCATAGAGAGGGAACTGAAAATGGCGTAAAAATGGGTCTTCATCTCCCGGGCCATCAGTTCGCGTTCGAACAACTCACGATTGACCCGTTGCATGGAGCGGGCGACCCGCGTCGCGATGAGGCCGGCTACGGAAAAGAAAAAGAGGTAGACGAACAGTTGGGTGAAGAACTGCGGCCAGCGCAGGGCGTACAGATCGATGAGTTCCACCGATATGATGGGGAGGACCGACGACTTGATGAAGAAAGCCATGAGCAACAGCAGGGAGAAACTGGAAACGGTGGTGAAAAGCGCTCCCTTCTCATCGAGGATGAACCCTGAATACATGATCGTGATCACCACGACGTAAAGATAGGGGGAAGATATCCCGCCGGTGAGGTAGGCGACCAATATCCAGAAAAAGAGTTCCAGAAAGAATTGCAGATAGGCGAACAGCCGAAGCCATCTCTGTTGATTGATAGTACGATTGACGATCAGGGAAACAAAATTGAGAAGTATGAAAAAGAATATGATGACAAGGAGAATCTTGTTGCGGAAAGAGAACAGATCGGTCTGTTCATTGATGAAGGGAAAAAGGAAAAAGGCGAAGAACAGCGCCGCAAGGAAGAAGAACCGGATAATGAAGAAGGAATAGAGATTCTTCCGGAGATCCTCGGCGCGGAAGATATCCATCCCTAACCGACCGCTTCGCCCATCTTGAACATCGGCAGATACATCGCGACCATGACCGTGCCGACAACGCCGCCGATGATGACCATCATGATCGGCTCGAGCATCGCGGTGAGATTGCCGACCGCCACATCGACCTCGTCATCGTAGAAGTCGGCGATCTTCGCAAGCATGGTGTCCATCGCGCCGGTCGCCTCGCCGACGCCGATCATCGAAACGACCATCTGCGGGAATATCTTTGCCGCGACCAGAGGGGTGGTCATATCCTGCCCCTCGATGACCCGATCGCGCACATACTTGATCCCGTTCTCGATGACCTGATTGCCGGCGGTCGACGAAACGACGAGTAGTCCGTCGACCAGCGGCACGCCTGAACTCAGCAGGGTGCCCAGCGTCCGGGTGAACCGGGCGACCGCGGTCTTCTTGATGAGATCGCCGAAGACCGGCGAGGCCAACGCCACCTTGTCGAAGGTGTATTGCGCCTGGGGGTTTTTCATCAGGATCTTGAACCCGATTATGATCCCGGCGGCGATAATGCCCATGATGATGATATTCGCCCTGAACCAGTCGGAGATATCGACGATCATTTTAGTGATGCCGGGCAGATCCTTCCCCTGTCCTTGGAACATGGCGGCAAAGGTCGGTATGACGAAGACCATCATGACCGAGATAAGACCAACGACCACGACCATGATGATGATGGGATAAGAGAGAGCGCCCTTTATCTTCTTGACGATCTTGTCGTTTTTCTCGAGGAACGCCGCCAGACGGTCGAGGATCGTATCGAGGATACCGCCCACCTCGCCCGCAGCCACGAGGTTCACATAGAGATTGTCGAACACATTGTTATGCTCGCGCAGCGCGTCCGACAACGACTTCCCCTCCTCGACCGCCTGCTTGATCTTGCGGATGACCCTGCGAAAAGAGGGATTCTCGGCATTCGCGCCGAGGATGTCCAGCGACTGTATGATCGAAAGACCGGCGCTGATCATCGTGGAGAACTGTCGGGTGAAGACGACCATGTCCTTGCTTGTTATCTTCTGGGCGCCGAGTTCTATCCGCGTCCAATCCTTCTTTATCTCATCGGCCTTGATGTTCTGGGCGTAGAGCGCCTGCTGGGCACTCTTTTCATCGTCGGCTTCGAGCAGTCCCTTGACGATCTCTCCCTTCTTATTGGTGCCCTTGTACTTGTAATAGGTCATGACATCCCCCGCCCGTTATTTTGCCCGCGACATCAGACTGACGAACTCCTCGAGACTCGGCGCCACCTGTTGCGCCTCTTCCATACTGACGATATCCTTCTGAACGAGCCGAACCAGATCCTGCGTCATGGTCTGCATATGATGCTCTCGCTGACCGGACTGCATCGTGGAGTATATCTGCTGCAGTTTGTTCTCCCGTATCAGGTTGCGTATCGCCGGGGTCGGCACCATGATCTCGCAGCACACGGTCCGGCCGCCGCCGTATTTTTTGGGCAACAGTATCTGCGCAAGAATTCCCTGCAGGACGAAACTGAGCTGAGTGCGCACCTGCGACTGCTGATTCACCGGGAACATGTCGATAATACGGTTGATCGTTTCGATGGTGTTGTTGGTGTGAAGCGTCGCGAAGCACAGATGCCCCGTTTCGGAGACCGCGAGCGCCGTTTCCATCGTTTCGATATCGCGGATCTCGCCGATGAGCACCACGTCGGGGTCCTGCCGCAGAATGACCCGGAGCGCCTTGGCGAACGAGGCGGTATCGGAGCCGACCTCGCGCTGATTGACGATACAGCTCTTATGAGTGTGAATGAACTCTATCGGATCTTCGATGGTAACGATATGGCCCTTGCGATTCCGGTTGACGTAATCGATCATCGAGGCGAGCGTGGTCGATTTGCCGCTGCCGGTCGGTCCGGTGACGAGCACCAGTCCCTTCGGTTTCTTGGCTATCTCCTCTACCACCTCGGGCAGACCGAGCGTTGTGAAATCGAGTATCTTATAGGGAATGACGCGGATGGCGGCGGCGACCGCGCCGCGTTGCATGAAGATGTTCGCGCGAAAACGGCTCAAGTTCTTGACGCCGAACGACAGGTCGAGTTCGTTGGCCTCTTCGAACTGTTTCTTCTGCCGTTCGGTGAGGATGCTGTACGCCAGCCGCTTGGTGTCGGTGGGCGACAGCGGCGGCAGGCTCACCTGCCGGAGATTGCCGTCGATGCGAAGCTGCGGCGGACTGCCGGAGGTGATATGAAGATCCGAAGCGCTCTGCTCGATCAACAGGGTCAGCAGATCCTGTAACGATACGCTTGAGGCGTCTACCATCGGGTACCTCGCTGGTATTCAGGCATCAATCGGGTGCCGTGTTGCGGAGCACCTCGTCGATCGAGGTGGTTCCCGAGAGCAGATGGATATTGGCGCTCATCCGCATGCTCTTCATCCCTTCCTGTATGGCGATCTGCTTGAGTTCCGAGGAACTCGAACCGTTCAGGACCGCCTCCTTGATCGCCTCGCTCATGAGCAGTACCTCATAGAACGCGATACGACCCTTGTAGCCCGAGCCGGAGCAGGCGTCACAGCCGCGACCTTTGTAGATGCGGGGCACCCCGCCGGCTATCTCGGCGAGCATACGGTCGGATATCTGCAGTTCCTTGAGAACATGCTTCTCTATCGGGAACTCCTCCTTGCAGGCCTGACACACCTTTCTGCCGAGCCGCTGGGCCGCGATAACATTGAGCGAAGAGGTGACAAGGAAACTTTCGATACCCATGTTCAGCAGTCGGGTGATGGTCGACGGAGCATCATTGGTGTGGAGCGTGCTCATGACCAAGTGACCGGTGAGGGCCGCTTTGACCGCGATCTCGGCCGTCTCGAAGTCGCGGATCTCGCCGACCATGATGATGTCGGGATCCTGCCGGAGGAAGGAGCGGAGCGCCGCCGCGAAGGTGAGGCCCACCTGTTCGCGTATCGGGACCTGATTGATCCCCTCAAGGTTGAATTCGACCGGATCCTCGGCCGTGGAGATATTGACATCGGTCTTATTAAGTTCCGAAAGGGCCGAATAAAGCGTGGTCGTCTTACCCGAACCGGTGGGACCGGTGACGAGGATCATGCCGTAGGGACGATGGATGGCGTTCTTGAAGCCCTCGAGCTGTTCCTCGAAGAAGCCCAGTTTGGTCATGTCGAGCTGCAGATTGCTTTTGTCCAAAAGACGGAGAACGACCTTTTCGCCGAAGATACAGGGAAGGACCGATACGCGGAAATCCATCTCGCGGCCCCGCCCCATTCTGATCTTTATGCGGCCGTCCTGCGGAACGCGTTTTTCGGCGATATCGAGATTGGCCAAGACCTTGAAGCGGGCGACGATCGCATCCTGCATGTGTTTGGGCGGATGGAGAACATCGTAGAGTACGCCGTCTATGCGGAAACGCATCCGGAAACTCTTCTCGTACGGTTCGACATGGATATCGGAGGCCTTCTTCTTGATGGCGTCGAGAACCACCATGTTGACCAGTTTGACGACCGGAGCATCGCCCGCCTCGCGGATCGACTCCTCGATCGTCATCTCCCTCATCTCGCCGCCCTCGACCTGTATCTCCTCCATTTCCGAGAGCAGTTCGTCAAGGTTGAAGCCGATCTCTTCGCCGCTGCCGGCCGCCTGCGGGGTCTCTATCGCGCCATAGTATTTCTCGATCGTTTCGATGATCTCGGTCTCGGAGGCGACCACCACTTCGACATTGTAGTCGGTCAGGAATTTTATATCGTCCTGCGCGTTCATGTTCGACGGATCGCTCATCGCGACGGTCAGCGTGTTCCCGATACGGGATATGGGGACCACTTTGTAGCGCAGACAGGTCTGCTTGTTGAGGATCGAGATGACCTCTTCCTCTATGTCGAGATCGGTCAGTTTTATCTTGGGAACATTGTACTGTTCGGAAAGCATATCGACGAGCTGCGACTCGTCGATGCGGGCCTCTTTGAAAAGAAGGTCCTTGAGCCCCTGCCCCGATTCAAGAGATTTTTCTTCGAGGTTCTTCAACTCCGGAAGCGACAGGATGCCGCGTTTTACAAGCATTCCGGTGAGTTGCCTATTATTCATCGTGCGGCACCCCGCATAGTCACAAGTTCGCGGCGAGTATATTCGCCCCTCGTGTCCGAGTCAAGAAAACCGCATGGTTTTTCGGATGCGGGAAAAATTGATTTCTCCGCGCGGGACAAAGATACTGTGGTGTCCGTCGGGAGACCGCTATGACCTTTCGACTCTTGCGCACCTACGCCGTCATCGGCCTTTTTGACAAACAGGGAGAACGGTTCATTACGGCGCTCTGGGAACGGCTGGGAGAAGCAGGCATCCCCTGCGGCGTTCAGGAATACCGTGGCGCGCGACCGCACGTGACCTTTTCCATATTCACCGGCTGCGGAAAAGAACGGGCGATCGCGACGGTCGCCGGTATCGCGAAAGACCTACGCCCGATGCGACTCGAATTAGACCGGATCGGCCTGTTCGCCATCGAAGGGCTATCGGCTTTTCTCGGTATCACGCCCACCCGGCCGCTGCTCGCGCTCCATCGCCGCATCGACGCGGCGACCGGCTCGTGCGCCGATCGATCGGTACCCTACTACCGCCCCGAACGCTGGATACCCCACTGCACCCTTTCCACGGCGCTTCAGAAACAGCATGTCCCCGCGATACGACGGATCGGCAAAGAGTTATCCCTGCCGCGACGTTTCAGACTTTGCGGACTGGGCTTCACCGAACTTGATCATGAACGGCAGCGGTGGTCGTATGAACGCGACTTCCCCTTCGGCGGGCAGGGCTCGCTATCCGAATAGTTTCGCCATGAGTTCCGCCATATCGCGCAGGCGGTACGGCTTGCGGAGGCTTTCGCGGAAACCGTAATCGGCGGGATGCGCCATGACCGGATCCTCGGAATAGCCGCTGGAAGCGGCCGCCAACACATCGGGGTCGAGGTTCCGCAATGCCTTCAGCGCATCGACGCCGCCCACATCGCCCGGCACCGTCAGATCGAGCAGTACCGCATCGAACGGCGCACCGGACCGTTTCGCCTCGGCATAGCGCTCGACCGCCTCGTTACCGCCTGCAACGACGACCGCCTGAAAACCGAGCGTGGAAAGCATCTCTACCGCCAGATCCCGTATGGCGGCGTCGTCATCCATGACCAGTATCCGTTCTCCCTTTTTGCTTTCCGGCAACGGTTCCGGCTCCGGCGGTGTCTCGAAAAGACGGCCTTCCGCTTCAGATGCGGGAAGGTATATCGTGAAAACGGTACCGCGCCCCGGGTCCGATTCGACATCTATGTGGCCGCCGTGTTTGCGGATTATCGAATGGGAGATCGCAAGCCCCAGACCGCTCCCTTTCGGTTTGGTGGTGAAGAAAGGGTCGAATATGCGCGGCAGAATGTCCCGCGGGATGCCGTTCCCCTTGTCGCACACCGTGACTCTTATATACTGCCCCGTTCGCAAGGAAGAGTCCTGCCCCTCCGGCACGACATGGTTCGCGGCCGTTATCTCTATGATGCCGCCGTGCGGCAGGGCATCCCGCGCATTGAGGACCAGATTGCTGATGACCTGCCCGATGTGGTTCCGGTCGAAATCGCACAGCCACAGATCATCGGGAAAAGAGCAGCGACAGGAAACGGTCGAACCGGCGAGCGAAAAATCGGCCGCGTGCTTAATCACCGGACCTATTTTCCCGATCTGCTTCTGCGGGATACCGCCCTTTGCAAAGGTAAGCAGTTGCTGCGTGAGATCGCGCGCCCGGTCGAAGTTCAGCAGCGCCTTTTCGAGCAGTTCCCGCATGCGGCCGTCGGGCGCCAGACCGCGCGCCATATCGACATAGCCGAACATCGCCGAAAGGAGGTTGTTGAAATCATGCGCGATCCCCCCCGAAAGGACCGCGAGTTTGTCGAGATTCTGTATCCGCTGGATGCTGTCGAGCATCTGTTTGCGTTCGGTTATCTCACGCACCGCGCTGATGAAACCGATGACCCGGCGGCTATGTCCATCGAAGCGGGGATAGATGGTGTTGATGATCCAGTGCTGCTGTCCTTTTTTATCGATGATACGCCCCTCGCGCGCCACCGTCCGGCCGCCGAGCACTTCGGCGAAGGCTTTTTTCGCCATCTCGCGATCGTCGGGATGGAGTATGCCGACCCATTTTTCGAGCGTATCCACTTCCGAAGGATCGTACCCGTATTCGCGGAACAGTTTGTCGGCGATCCATTCGCGATGGAACCGTCCGTCGGGCAGGAGAATGACGCTCGACGCCGAATCCATCGTCAGCTCCGAAAGGATCCGGTAGCGTTCCTCGGAACGGCGGAGCGCCTCTTCGGTCTCCTTGCGCATAAGGATATCCGTTTCGAGTTGACGGTTGCGCCGCTCGAGTTCGGCCGTCCGTTCGGCGACGAGCTGTTCGAGTTCCCGCGCCCTTTTCGACGCCGGGCCGGAAGCGCTTTTCTTTTTGGGCGTCTCGCCCGAAGAAGCCGTTTTCTTCTTCGGTGTGGTCCGTTTCTCGGCCATGATCAACCTCGTCGTTGGTTCTATCGCTCCGTTCCGGTCAACTTCGTAAAAAGACCCCGGTTCTTTTCAAGCATTTTTCCTTCCATCAGATCTTCCATCGCCGCCTCGTAGTGTTCCCGTTTGACGCCGGGAATGAGCCCGTCCCGGCAGATCGCCGCGAGAAGCGCGACATTCTGCATCCGCGTATCGGGCAGATCGTCGACCCGGACCCTGATGTTCTTCACTCTGCGGCGTTCGCATTCTTGCGCGATGGTCTCGGCCGCCACCTCGGGCGCCGCGCCGACGCGCACCTCAAGCGGCTGCCAGACGGTGTCGTACCAGACGAGTGTCCCGCCATCCTTGAGGGAACCATTGAGCGCCCGGAGCGCCTCGTGCCGTTCGAGCGCCACCGCGATGTCGGCCTGACCAACGGGGATAAGCGGCGAATGGACATCCTCGCCGATACGCAGATGCGACACCACGATGCCGCCGCGCTGGGCAAGGCCGTGGGTATCGACCCCTTTGACCGTAAGCCCCGCATGATCGGCCGCCCGGATGAGCGCCTCCGAAAGCATCCCGATCCCCTGTCCGCCGACCCCGGTGATATAGATATTCATCGTCATGGCTTGCTCCCTACGCTTTCGGTTTGATCGCCTTGGACGGACAGGTCTGCATGCAGGAACCGTCGCCGATGCACAGGTCGGTATTGACCGTCACCTTTCCATTCGGGAGCCGCGTGAAGGTCGGGCAGGCGAATTTTTCGACACATTCATGCACGCCGTCGCAGAGTTCGGGCGGCACCATGACCTGCTTCTCCTTGAAATCGGGCTTGCGGCGCTGTTCCCGCATATATTTCAGCATGCAGGGATGCTTCGCGATGACCACCGAGAACTCCGGTATCTCGACCGCCTGCTTCACCAACTCGATGAGTTTCCCCTGCTGGTAGGCGTCGACCTCGAAGATATGCTTGACGCCGAGTCCTTCAAGTACGCGGCGGACCGGTATCGCATCGGTGATCTCGTTGAAATTCTTTCCGACCGCCGGATGGTCCTGATGGCCCGTCATCGCGGTGGTGCCGTTCTCCATGAGGATAAGCGTCACCTTGTGCTTATTGAAGATCGCATTGATGATGCCGGGAAGTCCCGCGTGGAAGAAGGTCGAGTCGCCGAGGAAGGCGATCACCTTGCGCTCGGTCTGGAAGAGCGACAGCCCCGACCCCATCGGCACCGAGGCGCCCATGCACATGAGCAGTTCGTTCATTTTGTAGGGCGGCAGGAAACCGAGCGAGTGACAGCCGATATCGCCCACCCGGATATCGGCCGGAGCAAGCGCTTTCTTTATCGCGTAGAAGGCGCTCCGGTGACCGCAGCCGGGACACATCTGCGCCGGTCGCTTCGGCGCGTAGGGCTGTTCGGCCGGCCGCGCCGCTTTCTCGGGAAGCATATCGGGCCATTCACTGCGCAGTATGCCGTATACCTTGTCGGGGGTATATTCGCCGATCCACTCCTCGGGGTCGCGTTTGCCGCTGATGCGGGTCGTCAGTCCCTTGTCGTAGGCGAGCGCTTTGACCTGCGGTTCGATGATCGCGTCTAGTTCTTCGAGTATCTTCACCTCGCGGTGACTTTCCAGGAACGCCTGTATGAGCCCCGCCGGAAGCGGGTGCAGAGTACCCAGTTTCAGGATATCGGGCTTTTTCGCCACACCCTGCAGGACATCCATGAGCGAAAGATAGGTCGTGCCGAAGGTGATGACGCCGCGGTCGCGGTTCCGGTTGTCTTCGCTCCGGTTGAGCGGTGTCCGGTCGAAATCCGCGGCAAGCGCGGCAAGCCGCGCGAGGGCGCGCCGTTTCATCGGGAAAACCTCGGTCGTGATAGGGATGTAGGGACCGTTCTGCGGATCGAAGCGCGGCGTTTTGTCCCACGGCTTCGGACTCCAGCCGGAAAAAGATACCTTTTCCTTTTGATGGCAGACATGGGTCGTCAGCCGCAGCACCACCGGCATCCCCTTCTCGACCGATATGCGGGCCGCCTCTTTATAAAAGGAATAGACCTCCGCCGGGGTCGCCGGCTCGAGGACCGGCGTATACGAAAGAAGCGCGAAGTGGCGGTTATCCTGTTCGTTCTGCTAGCTGTGGGCGCCGGGATCGTCGCCCCAGATGATGACCATCCCGCCGATCAGGTTCATGTGGCCGAGCTGGACGAAGGTGTCGGCGGCGACATTGAGTCCGACGCTCTTGAAAAAGACGCACGACAGATGGCCGTTGACCGACGCGCCGTAGGCCACCTCGGTCGCCACTTTCTCGTTGGTGGAGAATTCGAAGTAGAAGGGGCGCTGGTCGGTCGGGAGGCTCTTTATCGCCTCGGCGATCTCGGGGGTGGGCGAGCCGGGGTAACTGGTCACCACCCGCGTTCCGGTCTCTATCATCGCCCGGACCACGGCGGTGTTGCCGATGACGATCTCGGAAAAGGGCTGCTCGGATAAAAGGAGCGTTCCTAACTGTTTCATACGGGACCTCCGGCCGACGCCTCCTCAAGGTATATCGAGAGTATCTGTGTCAGGCCGGCCGCCGGCAGCACCATCCCCGCACTATCGGGGATATCCACTACGGCATCCGCCTTGACTTTCCGTTGCTCCTTGACCGCGAACGATGCATCAAGCACGAAAACATCGGCCTGCCCGCTGTAACTTTCGAACCGGCCCCCCGAAACCGCGAGCTCCGCGGTCGCCGGCAACTTCAGTATGCTCCCGGGAGGATAGACGCCGGTGACGCCGATGAACGCTTCGGCGATCTCCCTTTTGAACGCCCCCATCCTGATGTTCCTCAAAATACTGCGCAAGGCTTCCGGTCTTGAAAAAAGAGGCCCGGTGTACGGATAGCCGGCGGGCCATTCCCTCGTGACGGCGTCATAGTAGGCGACCACCTTGAGTATCTCCGCCGAAACGGTGCCGCAACTGCTGTTGGCCAACAACAGGCCCGTATCGGAAAAGTCCGTTATCCGGGCCGAGGCATTGAGGGCCGCTTCGACCCTGCCGTAGTGAAACTCATCCATCCGCGAGAGGACCGTGTAGCCCGTATCGAGTTCCGCGGCAATGTATTGAAAATATGCCGCTATGGCGGTCCGCTTGATAAAGATATCGTCAAAGCCCAATTTCAGGGAGACAAGTAGCGACAGCAAGGCTCTGTTGGCCGCCGAAGCGCCTTTGACATCGCCTTGATATTCCGCGCTGGAAGCGAGGAACAGGAGGAGATCGTACACGGCGGTGCCGGCCGTATTGCGCGCTATCATTATCGCATCCTGCACGCTTCTTTCGATCATCCGGAGCGGTATGCTTTCGGAGGCCGACGCCATCTTCCCGTATTCGGCGAACTCGGAGGCCATTTTACGGTAGATCCGGCGACAGGACTGCGCCGGCGTATAGATCGGGAGGTTGCCGGACTCTTCCGGATCGTATGCGGATGTTTCTATGTGCGGCATATCGGGCAGTTCCGATCTCACCCGCTGATAGACCTGCACCTTGGGCTCCCGCCCGACCGGATATTTCCCTATCACCCGGTAAAAATCGAGTATCTCCTTATCGGTCACCCCCCGCTTGAAAACGACCCCCGACATACACAGGGAAAGGAACAGGTCGTAGATATCCTCGAAATACTTGTCATCCTGCCGTTGCCCGCGTATACGCACCTTGTCGACCTTGACATCGATCCCGTCGAACAGTATCGAAACCTCATCCTTCTCTCTGAAAAAGAAATCCAGCACCTTCTTGAAAACGTCCAGTTCCTCGTCTATCCGGGCATTTTCGCTGCTGTACATCTTGACATTCTTCCAGAAGGTGAAGAACGACCGGGTCAGGTTGTAGCGCCACTTCTTGGGGGAATTCTCGAATTCCGGCAGATTTCTTCTTTCTTCCACGCTATCCTCTCCCCTGTATGATGGCTTTCGTTTCCTTGTCGCCCTCCTTCAGAGCCTTCTCGAACCATTTCTGTATCAGCGTGGAACGACCGCTTCGCGTTTTCATATGGTCGAAAACGATCTTCTTGAAAGGGGCGTATTTCTTCCTGTTGAAAAAACCGCCCCTGAGTTTGAAAACATACTCCAGCGCCTTCAAGACATCGGGCAACACCAACCCCTTGGCAAGACCCAACACCTGCTCTATCTCCTGTTTCTCAAGGGCGGCGAAATCTTCGCCCTTGACCCGCCGTTCGATCTGCTTCGAGATGGGGGCGAGGTCCTCCACCCGGCCGAGTCCCCGCAGTGCGATGCGGCGCAACTCGCGGTTATCGGAGAAGAGGAGATTCGCCGGAAGATCAAAGAATTCAGGACGCTGGGAGGCAAGTATCAGGTCGACATACTTTTCGTAATCGCCGATGTCGAATTTACCCCTGTTCTCGGGCTTGAATATCTCGTTGAGTATCTGTTTCGCGGCGATACCCTTCATCTTGACCAGATTCTCAACCGCCAGAGCGCGCACCTCCTCGTCGGGCGAGAAGATCGCCCGGTGCCAATACTCTATATTCTCATCGGCATCGTAGAGGCTCAAGACCCGGGCCGCCTCGATCCGTACCTGCCTGACCTGATGGTTCATCACCTGCCGGGCTATCGGAAGATAATCCTGCCGGTATATGTAGCGAAGGACGAATAAAAGATTTCTCAGGACATGCCAGTCGGTATGTTCCGCCAATCTTTTCGCCAGCGCCAGATCTTTGAGATTCTCGGCGATGACCTCCAGACAGTGAAGCCGGACCTCCTTCGATGAGAGTTCGACCAATTCGAGGAAAACCTGCTCAAAAGAACTTTGACTCGCGAAGTAGAGGAAATCGCCGAAACTCCGTATCTGTGACGGAGAAAGAGGCATCTTGGCGACGACATCGAAAAGCTGGCCCAAGAACTGTTCCGCAGTGATCTTCTCCAACGCGCTTCTGATCTGGCCCCTGCGGGGGTCTTCGGGTTCCTTTATCGCGCCGTCGAGCTGCTGCAGCGCGTTGATGAACGGGACCCCCGATTCGAAATCGCCCCTCTGCAGATTGGTCTCCGCGTATCCGCACAGTTTGGCAACAATGTTCTTTGACACGTCGCTGTTGGCGCTCAAAGCGAAATGAACCGTCTTTTCGAGATACCGCTGTACGGTGAACACCTTGCCCCGCTTGGCCAGCCATTCTTCGAACTCGCCGCTCCTCGTTTTCCCGATATTGTCGAACTCCCGGACGACATCGTACATCTCCTGCGGCTTTCTGATCGCCATCGCCATAAGCGCCGGGAAGTTCAGCGGAGGTCGTTCGCAGGCGAACTCCTCCTCCCTCCACGGTTCGGGATCGCCCATGTCGGGATCGGATATCGTGCCGATATGAGTGATCCCGTAGTCCCATAAACGGGTGTTGAAATCGTAGTCGACCAAGGTGTAATTTATCGTTTCCTGTATGACGGAGAAAAAGTTGAGGAACTCCTCCTTGGTGACCCCTTTTACGAAATAAAGTTCACGGATCTCGTTGACCAGAAAGATGTTGCGGAATTTCCGCTCCCCTTCATCGAAGAGATTTACCCGTTTCTCCTGAAAGTAGAAACCGACCTTTTTGGTAACGACCGACGCGTAGGGCAGGTTGTTATGGATAAGTTCCATGTTCTGTCCCAGCGTTTCGGTGAATTCTTCGAATATCTTATCCTTTATGGAGTACAGTTCGGTCATTTTGGATATCTTCACCAGAATGGCGATGACCGCGCGCACCCCCCGGTAAAGTTGTTGTTTCTTCTCGAGCGGGATCGATTTGAAATATTCGGTGAGTTCCTTTTTTTTACCGATGTAGAGCAAGTACTCCCCCTTTTTCAGACATTCGTCCCGAACGGGCGATTATAGCGTACAAGGCCCTCCGAAAGCAAGACATTTTTTCTTTTAATTCTTTTGTTCTAATGTGAAAAAGGTGGTCAGTGCGGCTGAGTCCCCGCTCCTTCTTTTCTCCGCGCGCCGTTCACTTTTCACGACTCACGAAAGGTCCTATGTCGAGGAGCCCGCCAGCGGCGCCATATCCCACTTCATTTCACAGGTCATGTCGCCGCTGTTGCTCTGCGCTTCGACGCCGGGAAGAGCGATGGTTGATTTCGCGGTGTTTCGATAGTTCAGGTGGTAGCTGTATTTCCGGCCGATTGAAAGATCATAGGTACGGATAGCGGAAAGATACCAAAGGATAAGACCGGAAAGAAATACTAAAGCAACAAGTGTTGCAAAAAGGATTTTTGGGGGGGTCATCATTGGGAGGTTACTGGCATTTTTCGGGAGTTTGTTCGTCCGCGCTATTTCCGGTAATGATCAAATCGCTGTTATTCTCTTTTATTTTCTCGAATTGGGACAAATCGACAATACAGTTCCCCCATATAGAAAGCATATTAAGAGATGTTGTCTTATATAAAGGAGAAATGTCCTTTATGTAGTTTCCATTAACATAGAGCGAAGTTAAAACTGAAAGTTCCCCTATGGGTTCTAAATCATTTATTTTGTTGTTGCTAAGTTTCAGCCATTCTAGTTTCGTCAGAGTGCGGAGCGGTTCGAGTGATTCAATTTGGTTGTCGCTTGCACCAATTTCTTCGAGATTAGGCATGTTTTCTATCCCTTTCAGATTCGAAACC
>ERZ1645192.319-NODE-319-length-38437-cov-13.174300_pt1 | contig 38437 bp, 34 predicted proteins | sample MGYA00575354_ERZ1645192 | MGnify/ENA primary metagenome ERZ1645192 (study PRJEB40844, sample SAMN11349763) | freshwater sediment metagenome | isolation source: river sediment | host: Sediment | place: India: Faizupur Khadar , New Delhi | collected 2017-02-21 ...
TGATCCTCAGCGGCGAACCAATCATGGAACCAATTGCCGCCCACGGACCTTTCGTAATGAACACACGAACCGAAATCTACCAGGCTTTCGAGGATGTGGAGAACGGGAAATTCGGATACCTGGAGGAATAGTTTACCGGGAAATAACATTCATATTATTGAATTACATTTACAGCAGATTTTTAATCCATGCTTAAAAACCTGCTAATCATCGGATCCGGTGGCTTCATAGGCAGTATTGCCCGCTACCTGGTTTCCCACCTGAACCTCACTGTCACTTTCCATTCAATACCGGTTGGTACCCTGCTGGTGAACGTGACCGGGAGTTTCCTGATCGGGATTCTGACCGGCATTGCTGAAAAAAGCATGATCCCGGGCCCGGAGTGGAGACTCTTCCTGATGGTTGGCCTTTGCGGCGGATTCACTACCTTTTCAACTTTCACCGGAGAGAACCTGATGCTGATGCACAACGGTCAGTTACTGACAGTCCTTCTCTATACAGGGCTAAGTATCTTCCTCGGATTCCTTGCTGTTTACCTGGGCTATGTGACAACTAATCTCCTCTGATCATGGAAAAGAAACCCAATTCGGTTTTAAAAGTGTTTGCCAGCTCCACTGACAGGCTTGGCTCTCAGTTACTTTATGAGGCTGTTGTCCTTCGCGCCAGAGAAGCTGGAATCTCGGGGGCAACAGTTTACAGGGGAATGATGGGTTACGGGCTGAGCAGCCATATCCACTCTTCAAAGTTCTGGGAGCTTACGGAAAAACTGCCGGTGGTAGTGGAATTGATCGATACGGAAGAAAAATTAAGAACATTCTATGAGGTAATAGCCCCTGAGCTGGAGTCGCTACCCAAAGGCTGCCTGGTTACAATTTCACCTGTAGAAGTGATCCTGCACAAATCAGGGGAGAAACAGGGAAGGAGCCGGTAATTCGCGGAATCTGACAGACTCTCGAGAATACAGAGAACGGGAAGTTTGGCCATCCTGACGACTTGGGGCTAAAAATGCAAAGCTCCGTTGGGGATGCGGAGAACTGAACCTTTGGCCGCCCTGACGACTGACACCGTGGAGCCAGCCCTGGTTTTCTTCCACTGACTGTTGCATCTTATATTCCGATTGCTTAAATTTATGCTGCATTTCCTCCTTTTATTGTGCAACATAAAGACTGAGTCATGCTGGTCAAGACCTTCAGCGCTGCCGTTTCCGGTATTGAGGCTGCCCCGGTTACCATTGAGGTGGATGTCACCCGCGGTGTCCGCTATATGCTTGTCGGTTTGCCGGACACTGCCGTCAAGGAGAGCCAGCAGCGGATTGAATCAGCCCTCCGGGCTGTGGGACTTCGCTGGCCGGGGAGGCAGGTGATAATCAACATGGCGCCTGCCGATATCAGGAAGGAGGGTTCGTCATATGACCTGCCCCTGGCTGTAGGCATACTGGTGGCTTCGGAGATGGTAAGCGGCAACTGTCTTGACGGCATGCTTCTTACCGGTGAGCTGTCGCTCGACGGGGTTGTACGGCCTGTCCGCGGAGTGCTTCCCATGGCGCTGCGGGCCCGCGAGGAGGGCTTCAGGTGTATGATGGTGCCGGCACTCAACGCGCCCGAAGCAGCTGTAGTAGAGGGACTGGATATCTACGGTGTCAATACTCTTGGCGAGGTTCTGGGTTACCTGAGGGGTGACACTACTCCGGCGCCGGTCACAGTCAACCTCAGGGAGCTTTTCAGCCGCGAGGGAAATGTCTATGACACTGATTTTGCGGATGTGAAGGGCCAGGAGAATGTCAAGCGCGCCCTCGAGGTGGCTGTCGCAGGAAACCATAATGCCATCATGATTGGTCCGCCGGGTTCCGGGAAGACGATGCTTGCCCGCAGGCTGCCCGGCATTCTCCCGCCTCTTACCCTTGAGGAGGCGCTGGAAACCACCAGGATCCATTCGGTGGCAGGCAAGATCGACAATCACATTCCGCTGATGACCTGCAGACCGTTCCGCAGTCCGCACCATACATCGTCTGACATAGCCCTTGTAGGCGGGGGCCCCGTGCCCCAGCCTGGGGAGATCAGCCTGGCCCATAACGGCATACTCTTCCTCGATGAGCTGCCGGAGTTCAAAAGAAGTGTACTGGAAGTTTTGCGGCAACCGCTGGAAGACAGGGTTATCACCATAGCCCGTGCCAGGCTGAGCTGCAATTTCCCGGCCTCGGTGATGCTCATCGCCTCAATGAATCCCTGCCCGTGCGGATTTCATAACCATCCGGTGAGGGAATGCACCTGCGCCCCGGGAATGGTGCAGAGATATATGAGCCGGATCTCAGGGCCCCTGCTTGACAGGATAGACATTCACATTGAAGTTGTGCCGGCTGACTATCAGAATCTTTCGGTGACAGCTAAGACAGAAAATTCATCAGTGATAAGAGAAAGGGTGGTTAAGGCCCGGGAAATACAGTCAGAACGTTTTGCCGGCAATGACGGCATACACTCCAATGCACAGATGACCCCGGCCCTGATACGCAGACACTGCCATATAGATGACGCCGGAGGAAGGCTCCTGAGGGCAGCGATGGAGAAACGCGGACTGTCAGCCCGCTGTTATGACCGCATACTTAAGGTAGCCCGGACAATAGCCGACCTCGACCACTCGGACACCATCAGGCCTGACCACCTGTCCGAAGCCATCAATTACAGAAACCTCGACCGGGAGGGATGGGCAGGCTGAAATTTATGCCAACTGTAGCTAGTGACATTTCTTTTTATTTAATTTGTCTCCGGGGAATGTTGGTACTTCATTTTGTCGGAATGTATGGAACTTATTAACAAATTAAGGCAGAAGCTTTCAGACGAACATCTGATGTTCGCCTACCGGGGAGAGGTGACAGGAGATAACTCCGTCAGCCTTCTGACCCTGCTGGAACGTGAGATGGAGTTCTCTGACTTCAGCATGCTGGGCCGCAAACGGCTCTTCATGTTCGTCCTCGAAAACCTCCAGAACATAACCAGACACGGCATCACCCGGAGTGAAGACATCACCTCCCTGGTTGTTTACAGCAAGACCCCCGACGGCTACACCGTCAGCACAGGCAATGCGCTCAAAAAGAGCGAGGTCAGGGGTCTCAGAAGTAACCTTCATAAGATCAACAGCCTTGATCCGGACAAGATACGGGAGGTCTACAGAACCATGCTCCAGGATACCAAAATCGGCAAGAAGGGCGGGGCAGGACTGGGCCTGATGGAGATGGCCCGCAAGACGGGAAACAGGCTTGACTATGATTTCTACCCGATAGATGAGAAGTATTCTTATTTCATTCTCAGCAAGACCATCGATTCCGGCGGTAAGGGGATGACAGAGCCCGCACAGGATCAGAGCGCTTTTGACTCTAAAAGGATAGTGCAACTGGAGCGGATGATGAAGTCAAACAATATCTTCTTCATCTGGGCAGGGCCTATGACCCATGCCATCAGCAAGGAACTGCTGAACTTCAGCGAGACAACAATGCGCGAAGCCGAACTGGAACAGAACCTCCACAAGCGCGTTTTCGCCACACTCATTGAGCTGCTTCAGAATGTGGCTCAGCATAGCCCGGGCTTTGAGGCTGAGAAGCACTACGGCATCCCCCTGGCCATGATACGTAAAACATCGGCATCATTCATAATCACCTCAGGAAACCTGATCAGGAGAAGCGATACTGATCATCTTACCCAGAAACTTGACATGGTAAACAGGTATGATGAGGAAGGGCTTAAGAAACTGCTCAAGGTGGCGTTGATGGGACAGGATATGTCAAAGATTTCCACCGGCTACATGGGTCTGCTGGAAATGGCCCGCAGGTCAGGGAACAGGCTTACCTACAAGTTCGACGATGTGAATGACGAATATGCCTATTATACCATAACCGTCAGGGTGAGGGCAAAGGGATTCAAGTCACCCTTGGCGGGTTAATCTGAAGTAATCTTATAATTGTCAGAATTGCCGGCGATGCCGGTAATGAAACATCATTGCAGGGTGACCAGCGTGAGCTCCTTTCCGTCATACACGGCATAACTCTCACGGCAGCTGAACCAGTCGCCCAGGATTATCATCCTTCTCCCATTCTCATCATATGTCAGTGGCAGGTGCCTGTGCCCGTAGATGTAGTACTTTGCCCTGCATCCGCCGGCTGCAACACTTCTTGTGTGCCTGACGAGGTCTTCCTTCTCCTCACCCATGAACGGAAGAGATACATGCTTGGCCAGCCTGCTGCTCTTTGACCATGCATGTCCTATAGCCACTCCCCAGCGAGGGTGGAGGGCAGAAAAGAGAACACGTGCGATCCTGCTGCGGAAGAGGCCGAATAGCAGCCTGCCTCCGATCCTTCTGCTTCCCAGTCCTTCGCCATGGGCCATGTAAAACAGTTCCCCTCCGATGGTGGTGATATGCGGCTCATAATGCACCGTCACCCTGCATTCTTCGGCCAGGTAGCCTTTCATCCACATGTCATGGTTACCTGTAAAGATATGTACCCCGATTCCGCTGTCAGTCAGAGAGGCCAGCCTGCCCAGAAACCTTGTGAATCCTTTCGGAATCACCTTCCTGTATTCCCACCAGAAGTCGAACACGTCGCCCAGCAGCCAGACAGACTCTGCATCTGCTGACACCCGGTCAAGCCATGCTATCACCCTCTGCTCGCGTTCATGAGGATCGGTCCCGGCGGCCAGTCCCAGGTGAAAGTCAGAAGCAAAATATGTTTTCCGGCCTTCCAAATCGAATCTATTGGTTGAATAACTGGTCCATCCTGATAAGCAAATTGCGCCCTGTCAGGTTGGTGTTGACTATGTTGCCCTGCGGGTCATAAAGCAGGTTTGAGGGGAGGGAGGTGATATTCATCAGCCGTGCATAAATCGGATTTGCCGGGTCAGGTTCCCTGACGCTGATCCACGGTATCTCCTCAAAGCGTACCACGCTTTTCCATCTCTCGGGGTCAGGGTCGAGACTGACCTGGTAGATTTCCAGTCCTTTCCTGTGATAGTCGTTGTAAATCGACCTGAGAAGCGGCAGCTGATTCATCGAAGCCTCCGAAGTGGTGCTCCAGAATGAGACCAGCACATATTTTCCCTTCAATGACGAAACACCGACCATTTTGTCGTTGATGTCAGGAAGTTCCGGTGAGGACTTGGTTTCCGGCAATTGCATGGCAAGGTCGGAGATTCTGTCAATATACATCTGGTTCAGCTCCGAGGTGACGTTTTCCTTAAGTGCGCGCACATGGCGCGAGACCGGATACCGGACCGACAGTGAGTCGGATACGATCTTCAGGTACTGAAGGTCGCGGGGCTGATAAAGGACATAGGTGTTTTCGTCAAGCCTCTGGTAAAGAGCCTGTATTGACGACATTGAGCTTATATGCTCCACCACGAATTTAATGTTGAACTTCCGCTGTGCCTCAACAGCTTCCGTGTATGTCTTCTGAAGCTCAGGGCCGCGGACAGCCAGATCATCGATGCTGAGGGCATTGTAGATATTTCTGACTGAGTCGAGCCTGGTTTTGGTCACCAGCAGCTGCTGGTCAAGCAGCCGTATATCTGCCGATCCGGGTGAGCCCTGCACGGTGTAATTCATTGCAACTGGCGTTTTCCCGAGTTCGAGGGAGATATTCTCCCCCGGCATTACCAGCAGCGCCACGAACTCATTGCCGGGGAATCTCAACTGGTAGAACTCCGGGCCGGTCACTTCGGTGACGAATTTAAACCGTCCCCTCTTTATTTCGGTTGAGTCGACCCTGGTGCTCCGGTCCACTTCAGACTGGTCAAGGTATACCATACCTTCTGCCGGCACGGTAAAGGCCCCCTTCATTATCACTTTATTATCGTTGTTGCAGCCTGCCAGAAGAAGTGCGGCCAGGAGCACAGGCAAAAATCTCTTCATTCCTTTTTGATATTTCCGGTACAAATTAAATTAAAAATCAGCATTGGTTACTGTGCCGCCAGCAGTTCCTCCAGCTTTTTCTGAAGGTCATCGCCCCTGAGGTTAACGGCTGTCACCCTTCCTTCACGGTCAATGAGGAAGCTGGCCGGTATTTCGGTCAGGCCAAACTGCTTCACCACTTCCGAGTCGCGGTAACGGAGGTCACTTACATGCTTCCAGCGTCCCAGCCTGTCATTTCTTATTGCCTCGAGCCAGTCCTCCTTCCTGAGGTCAAGTGAGACCTGGAAGATATCAAATCCCTTCCAGTGGTACATGTCATAGAGTCTTACCAGGTTGGGATTCTCCTCGCGGCATGGCGGGCACCATGCAGCCCAGAAATCAACCAGCACCACCCTTCCTCTCAAAGATGACAGGCTGAGCGTGTCACCGTCAGGGTCCGGGAGGACTATGTCAGGGAGCAATTCACCGGGCACCGGAGGCTCGCCGGCCTGTCTGCCCACGGAGACGCTCTTGCGCAGACCGGCTACGAACGAATGCAGGTCAAGCACCAGGTCAGACTCAGGGTAAAGGGCATACAATGTCGAATCGACACTGTAAAAGAGCTCAGGGTTCTTTGCCGGTTCAAAGAGCTCCAGTCCCGGCACTACATGCTGGTTCAGCAGGTAAACCGGGATCATTGACGACCTGTTTTCGTTAAGGAGAGTCAAAGCCCTTGCACGGAAGCCGGCCACAATATCGGCAGCACGCCTGTCGAGGCTGTCCATCAGCAGCGGACGGCGGGGGCTGTCGATACTGTCATTGTAGGTATCGGTGAGTTTCTTAAGCCCGGCAACCACCTCATCCTGGTCCTTCCTGAAGCCGAGAATAACCGAAGTGCCCTCGGATCCAGTCACCGAGGATGGTCTGGCCATTGAATTCCGCGCAGCTTTCACCTCTATTTTTTCTCCCGGTGCGATGAGCATGGTGAGAAAGTCATCATCATCCATGCTGAGCATGAAAAAGGCCGGCCACCCGGTCTCCGACCTGAAGCTGAACCTTCCGTCCTTCCCTGGTACCACCGAGTCAACCGGTTCCAGGATGCCTGGCTTAACCTCCTTCAGCAGCAGATATTCACCATCTCCGGCACCATCTATTGTCCCGCTGATACTGAAACTTCCACGCTTGCATCCGGATATCAGAACAGAAGCACAAAACAGCATCAGAATTACTTTTTTGCCCATATTGAAAGGTATTACATAAAACAACTTTAAAGGTCCCTGTTAAATTTCCGTCATTCCGGTCGAACCATTTTACCTCGCATTGGTTCTCCTTCAGGAGTGCAAAGATATCTATTTTTCAGAGCCTTTATGGACAGGCTTGTCATCAGCCGGCACATAATTAATCTGATTTTTTTGCTTTTCTTTGCACCTGAAACGATTTGTTATTAAATTAATAGAGTTAATTCTTCTGCTTTTCTTTAGCAGCAAAACAGAACTCCTGAAAATATGGGATACATTAAATTTGACAAGGCACAGGTAGTTAACCTGGAATATTCCCTGACCCGCGAAATTCTGCGAAGCAACAGGGCCGGAAGCTATTCGTCCACTACCATAGTCGGATGCAATACCCGCAAATATCACGGCTGGCTCGTATGCCCCGTTGATGCCATGGGAGGCGAAAGGCATGTCCTCCTCTCATCGATCGACTCCACAGTAGTCAGTAACGGTCAGAGCTTCAACACAGGTATCCATAAGTATCACGGTGACCACTACAGCCCGAAGGGACACAAATATGTGGAGGACTTTGATATTCAGGATATTCCCGGGATGACCTACAGGGTGGGCAATGTAATCATGAAGCAGGAGCGCATCCTGGTCCATTACGAGGAGCAACTGCTGGTAAGGTACACCATCATTGACACGGATGAGCCTGTAATTCTCCAGCTGAGGCCGTTCCTGACCTTCAGGAGCATTCATCAGCTGACCCATGCCAATATGTGGGCCAGTACCCGGACCGAGCCGGTGCCTCACGGTGTTAAGATCAGGATGTATGAAGGCTTCCCTTACCTTCATATGCAGCTGTCATGCAAGGCTGAGTTCGTGCCGGTGCCCGACTGGTACCTCGGGGTAGAGTATGTTGAGGAGCAGAAACGCGGATATGACTATTCGGAAGATCTGTTTGTCCCGGGCTTTTTCGAGATGACCGCTTCAAAGGGAGACGTTATAGTCTTTTCCATTTCAACCAGGGAAGAGAAGCATGCAGGGCTGAAGGCCAAATTCACCCGCACAGTAGCCACCAAGATTCCGCGAAGCAACTTCGGCAACTGCCTTCGCAATGCTGCACAGCAGTTCATTGAGAAGCGCGGAAATGACACCAACATTATCGCAGGGTATCACTGGTTCGGGTCCTGGGGACGTGACACCTTCATCTCATTGCCCGGTCTGGCGCTGGCCAGGAAATCAGAAGATCTTTACGCAGCGGTGATTGACACGCAGGTACGCCGGATGAAGGGCGGCCTCTTCCCGAACATGGGTGACAATGACAATCCTGCATTCAACAGCGTTGATGCACCGCTCTGGTTCTTCCAGGCACTGTGGAACTACGGACTTGATCCTAAAGAGACATGGAAGCGGTACGGTGCTGCTATGAAGGATGTGCTCAATGCCTACAGGGCCGGAACCTCCTTCGGCATTCACATGAGGGAAAACGGCCTGATATACTCAGGCGCTCCGGGCAAGGCACTTACATGGATGGATGCCGTGGTGAACGGTGTTCCGGTGACTCCGCGTGAAGGCTATGCAGTTGAGATAAATGCCCTGTGGTACAATGCGGTTTGCTATTCGCTTGACTGTGCCCGGGGCGCACGCGACAGGGCTTTCGTGAAGGAGTGGGAAAAACTGCCTGACCTGATCAGCAGGTCATTCATCGAAACCTTCTGGGATGAGGAGCACGGATACCTGGCCGATTATGTGAATGACAGGGAGATGAGAAACATGCAGATCAGACCGAATATGGTCATCGCCACCTCGCTTCCGTATGCCATGCTGACACGTGACCAGATGAAGAGCATCCTGGATATTGTAAACAGGATCCTTGTCACACCGAGGGGTTTGCGCACACTTTCGCCCTCGGATGAGGGATATAAGGGTATTTATTGCGGCGACCAGGCCACGCGTGACAATGCTTACCACCAGGGTACCGTATGGCCGTGGCTGCTCGGCCCGTTCTGCGACGGATGGCTCAGGGTCTACGGCGAGGGCGGCGTATCACGCGTCAGAAAGCTTATAACGGGATTCGAGGAAACACTGACTGAAGCCGGCATTTCAACCATCTCGGAAATCTACGATGGTGATCCGCCGCATTCACCAAGGGGGGCGATATCACAGGCGTGGAGCGTGGGAGAGATTCTCCGCATCTTCACCCTGCTTGAAAAGAATTATCCAGAAAATAACAAATGATATGCGTGTCCTGATGTTTGGATGGGAGTTCCCTCCTCATATAGCAGGGGGATTGGGAACAGCCAGCTTTGGCCTCACCCGCGGTCTGGCAGCCCACCGCGATATTGAAGTCATCTTCGTGGTCCCGAAAGCTTACGGTGATGAAGACCAGAGCATTGTCAGACTCATTGGTGCCAACACCGTGCCCGTGGCCTTCAAGAAGGTTAAATACAGGTATTTCCAGAGACCTGTGGAAAAAATTGAGGTCTTCTCCAAACTGGTGCCATATACTGACCCCGAGGAGTTCTGGAAGATAACCCGCGGCGAGGTGGCTGATACCGATGTGCTCGTCAGGACAAATGAGCACGGCAAGGTTGACTTCTCGGGAACCTACGGCCCTTCTCTTATGGATGAAATTCACAAATATTCGGTGGTGGCCCAGGTAATTGCGTCAGAACAGGAGTTTGATATCATTCACGCGCATGACTGGCTGGCTTATCCGGCAGGAATAGCTGCAAAGGCCGTCTCCGGCAAGCCGCTGGTCATCCATGTGCATGCCACTGACTTCGACCGCAGCGGAGGAAATGTCAACCCTGTGGTATACGGCATGGAAAAGGAGGGGATGGATGCAGCTGACAAAATCATTACTGTCAGCAACCTTACCCGTGACATTGTAATAAACAAATACAACGTTGACCCGGAAAAGGTCGAGACGGTTTACAATGCCGTGGAACCGCTGCATCATTCTGAGCTCGATGTCCCCGAGAGGGCCTATGATGACAAGATAGTTACCTTCCTCGGCCGTATCACCATGCAGAAGGGTCCGGAATACTTTATCGAGGCTGCCAGGATGGTCCTTTCGCGAATGCCAAACGTCAGGTTCGTTATGGCCGGCTCTGGTGACATGATGGAACGGATGATGCGTCATGCCGCTGCACTGAGAATTACTGACAGGTTCCACTTTACCGGCTTCCTGCGTGGCAATGATGTCTTTACCATGCTGAGAATGAGTGATGTATATGTGATGCCATCGGTTTCGGAGCCATTCGGCATATCTCCGCTAGAAGCCATGCAGTCAAACGTGCCGGTAATAATCAGCAAACAGAGCGGTGTGGCAGAGGTGCTTACGCATGCAGTGAAAGTTGATTTCTGGGACATTGAAGCAATGGCCGATGCCATTTATGGCATCCTGACCTATCCGGCTCTCTCGAGGATGTTCATCATGAACGGCAAGGAAGAGGTCGACAAGCTCAAGTGGGAAAAGGCCGCCGGCCATGTTAAGGGTATTTATTCAGAGGTTTTGCAACAGACAAGATAAAAGATATGAGCACATCACAGAAAAAGGCAATTTGCCTTTACTTCCAGGTTCATCAGCCATTCAGGCTCAGACGGTACCGTTTCTTCGAGATGGGGCATGAACACTATTACTATGACGATTTCATGAATGAGTCTATCCTGCGGAAGATAGCCACAAACTGCTACCTGCCGGCAAACAGGATAATCCTTGACCTTGTAAAAAAGCACAAGGGAAAGTTCAGGGTCACATTCTCCCTGACGGGAATCGTTATTGACCAGTTCAGGCTATATGCCCCGGAGGTGCTCGCTTCCTTCAGGGAACTTGCAGAAACGGGATGCGTTGAGTTCCTGGCCGAGACCAACTCACATTCACTGGCATCACTCATGAGCAGGGAGAGATATGAGCTTCAGGTAAGGGTGCACCGTGAAAAAATGATGGAGTATATCGGGTATGAACCAACTTCCATCCGAAATACCGAACTTATCTATTCCGACGAGATTGGAAGCTGGATGGCAGAATTGGGCTACAAGGCCGTTGTAACAGAGGGGGCTAAGCATATCCTTGGCTGGAAATCACCCAACTACCTTTACTGCAATGCCGTTAATCCCAGGCTGAAGGTCCTGCTGAGAAACTACACCCTCAGTGATGACATAGCCTTCCGCTTCTCCAGCAAAGAGTGGTCAAGCTATCCCCTGACAGCCGAGAAATATGCCGGCTGGATAAAAGGACTTGCATCTACCTCCGAACTGATTAATGTTTTCATGGATTACGAGACCTTCGGAGAACATCAGAAAAAGGAGACGGGAATATTTGATTTCCTGAAACATTTACCCGAAACAATAATAAAGAAAACGCCATTTAATTTCATGACGGTTTCAGAGGTGGCAGACAACTATCAGCCGGTGTCTCTCCTGCATGTTCCGTCACCCATATCATGGGCTGACGAGGAGAGGGACCTCACCGCATGGATGGGCAATGAGCTGCAGACAGCAGCCGTAAACAAGCTGTACAGCCTTTCCGACAGGGTGGGCAGATGCAATAATGAACAGCTGATGCGCGACTGGGTTTACCTGCAGTCGAGTGACCATTTTTACTACATGTCAACGAAGTTCTTCTCTGACGGCGCTGTTCATGCCTATTTCAATCCTTACGAGAACCCGTACCAGGCATTCATGAACTACATGAACGTGCTGAGTGACTTCGAGATAAGACTCAATACAGTCTGCCCGCTCAACATACACGATGAGGAGGTCAACCGCCTCTCAGCGGATATTAAGAAACGTGATCACATGATCACCGAGCTTCAGGAGAAATTGGCCAGGCTTGAAAAGAAGCCGGTGGTAAGAACAAAGCCGGGGGCCGCAGCATCAAAAAAGACTGCCCCGAAGACAGCCGCAAAAAGCAAGACCGTTGCTGCAAAGGCAGTCACGAAAAAGGTTGCCGCCAGGAAGAAATCCGGCCGCAAATAATAACCGGGGTTTAAATCTATGTGCAACATAACTGCGCCTCGTGCGTATTAATTGATTATTAATTATATGGAAATGAAAGCTGATTTTTTATTCGAAACAAGTTGGGAAGTATGCAATAAGGTAGGAGGAATTTATACAGTCATTTCAACCAAGGCGCTTAACGTAACCTATGAATTTGGAGATAACTATATACTGATCGGCCCTGATGTATGGAGGGACGACAAGTCCAATCCGGAGTTCACACCTGATGACACGATGTTCCAGTCATGGAAGACCGTGGCGGCACAGGAGGGGCTGATAGTAAAAACCGGTCGCTGGAACATCAAGGGCAATCCGCGCGTAATGCTGGTCGATTTCACGCCCTACTTCGGACAGCAGAATGAGATCTTCGCCCGTTTCTGGGAGACATACAAGCTTGACAGCATTTCAGGCCAGTGGGATTACATTGAGCCTGCATTATTCGGTTACGCTGCAGGTAAAGTCATCGAGAGCTTCACCAACTTCTACCGTGAATATCCGCGGGTGATTGCACAGTTTCATGAATGGATGACCGGCATGGGTGTTCTCTACCTTGAGAAGCATGCCCCCTGGGTTGCCACGGCATTCACCACTCACGCCACTGTTCTCGGTCGCAGCATAGCAGGCAACAACAGGCAGCTCTACAGTCGCCTTAAGGAGTTTAACCCGGTGCAGACAGCGCACGAGTTTAATGTCACCTCAAAACAGTCACTTGAAAAGATCAGTGCTCAGGAAGCAGATGTCTTCACCTCGGTAAGTGAGATTACCGGGCGTGAATGTGAGGCGTTCCTGGGGAAGAAAACTGACGTGATAACCCCTAACGGCTTTGAGGATACCTTTGTTCCCTCCCCTGAGAATTTTGATGAGGCACGCCGTGCAGCACGTGACAGGCTCCTCTCGGTGGCACAGGCGCTGCTTGGCTATAACCTGCCGGCCGACACCCTACTCGTCTCCACCAGCGGGAGGTACGAGTACAGGAACAAGGGCATTGACCTCTTCCTCTCGGCGCTGGGCGAAGTGAACAGGAAGACTGATTCCAGCCGCCAGTGTGTTGCATTTATCCTGGTGCCTGCATACCACAAGGGCCCCAGGCAGGATCTTGCCGCTGCCCTTGCCAATGGTACCATAGTTACCGAAGGCGACAAATATCTGACCCACGGACTCCATTATGTGAATGATGACCCGGTGATGAACCAACTGATACGCGAGGGCATACACAACATAGCCTCCGAAAAAGTAAAGGTCATATTTGTCCCGTCATACCTTAACGGTAATGACGGTATCTTCAACATGGAATACTATGATTTGCTGATCGGGTTCGACCTTACACTCTATCCCTCTTATTATGAACCATGGGGTTACACACCTCTTGAGAGCCTGATGTTCCATGTTCCGACCGTGACAACCAACCTTGCCGGATTCGGTATGTGGGTCGACACCTATTTCAAGGAACCCGGCAACGGATGCCTGGTACTGAACCGTACTGACAACAATGAGAAGGAGGTCATAACCGGCATGGAGGAATTCATACGCAAGTTCATGCATATGAATCCCGAAGAAGCTGCCGCTGCAAGCCAGAAGGCATGGGAGATATCCCGGATAGCCAACTGGAACACTCTGTTCAGCTATTACAGCGAAGCATACCGTTTTGCACTTGAGAAGAGCGAGGAAAGAAGAGACCAGCCCAGGGATTACACCCGCATACTCGAAGCTACCGAGGTACAGATGAGGAAACCGTTCCAGGCTCCGGTCTGGAAAGACATTTACGTGCAATCAGAGTTGCCGGAACGCATTGCCTATCTCAAGGAACTATCCTCAAACCTCTGGTGGTCATGGAACAGCGAGGCTGAGTTCCTTTTCCGCCGGATGGATCCCACCCTGTGGGAGGAGGTTGGGCACAATCCCAAGAGACTGCTGGAAGCCATCGATTACAAGAGGCTTGTAGTGCTTTCAGACGACGAGGTGTTCCTGGATGATTCTGACAGGATCTATAAGGAGTTTACAGAATATCTTGCCAGGCCTGAAAACAAGGAGTTGCCCTCCGTAGCTTATTTCAGCATGGAGTTTGGCATACACCCAAGCCTGAAGATCTATTCTGGCGGCCTGGGTGTTCTTGCCGGCGACTATCTGAAGGAGGCAAGTGACTCCAACGTGAACATCACGGGCATCGGGTTACTCTACAGGTACGGTTATTTCAGGCAGAAGCTGGGTCCGAGGGGTGAACAGCAGGCTATATATGAGGCTGAGGACTTTTCGCAGATTCCTGTTGAACCGGTGAAGGACAGTAGCGGCAATCAGCTTACCATACAGCTTACATGGCCCGGACGTACCGTGAAGGCCCGGCTGTGGCTGGCGCCGGTAGGCAAGGTTAAGCTTTATCTCCTCGACACTGATTTTGAGGATAACACACCTGAGGACAGGGCAATCACCCACTATCTCTATGGCGGTGACTCCGAGAACCGCCTGAAGCAGGAGCTGATCCTCGGCATTGGGGGAATGCGGGCTCTGCTTGCCATCGGAATAAAACCTGATGTCTATCACAGCAACGAGGGGCATTCAGCATTCATAGGATTTGAGAGGATGCGTCATCTCATTGAGGATGAGCACCTGACCTTTGAGGAGTCGATGGAAATTATCAGGGCATCAACCCTGTTTACAACCCATACTCCTGTGCCGGCAGGCCATGATGCCTTTGAAGAAGACCTGCTGAGGAAATATATTTCACATTACCACACCAGGCTGAATATTACATGGGATCAGCTGATGGCCCTCGGCCGCTGCCAGGATGATCATGAGCGCAAGTTCAACATGAGCTTCCTCGCCACCCGCTTCTCCCAGGAGATGAACGGAGTGAGCCAGCTTCACGGGCACGTTTCACGCGGGCTGTTCTCCAGACTCTGGCCAGGTTACCTTCGTGACGAGCTTTACATAGGTCATGTCACCAACGGTGTTCACTATTCAACATGGGTGGCTCCCGAGTGGGAACAGGTCTATGAGAAACTCACCGGCAAGCGTCATTTTGACCTGAGTGACCGTGAGCAGTGGGCAAAGATATACCAGCTTGAAGACGAGAAGGTTTACGAGACCAAGATGAAGCTCAAGAAGCGCCTGTTTGATAACATACGCAAGCGCCTCCAGTCAGACATGCTTGAGAGGCATGTCAGCCCGCGCACACTGATGAACATCAGCTCTCACCTCAATGAAAAAGCCCTGACAATTGCATTTGCCAGGAGATTCGCAACATACAAGCGTGCCAGCCTGCTGTTCCGTGACCTCGACCGTCTCTCGAGAATCGTCAATAATCCCGAGAGACCCGTGCAGTTCATTTATGCCGGCAAGGCTCATCCAAATGACGGCGGCGGACAGGATCTCATCAGGAGAATCAATGAAATATCACAGATGCCTCAGTTCGCGGGGAAAGTGCTTTTCCTGGAAAACTATGACATGGATATGGCACGTTACCTTGTACGCGGTGCAGATATATGGCTGAATACGCCAACAAGACCCCTGGAAGCATCGGGTACCAGCGGCGAAAAAGCCGTAATGAACGGAACCATCCACTTCAGCGTCCTCGACGGATGGTGGGTAGAAGGTTATCATGCCTTCGCCGGATGGGCACTGCCAAAGAAACGGACTTTTACCAGCCAGGAACTGCAGGATGACGTTGACGCCGAAACCATCTACAACATGCTCGAGTATGAGATCGTTCCGGCCTACTACTCGAAGGATGAAAGCGGCATACCACGCGAATGGACCAGCTACATCAAGAACACAATGGTCAAGGTGGCTCCCGAGTTCACCACCCGCCGGATGCTTAATGACTATATGGCCAGGTACTATCAGAAGCTCTGGGAGAGGAGCCGCAGAATGAAGGCTGATAACTATGCTCTAGCCCGCGAACTGGCAGGGTGGAAGAGTTATATCTCTAAGGTCTGGGATGAGATTGAGATAGTTAAATTTGATCTTAAAGGCCTGGAAAAGAACGTCTTCCGCTCAGGACACAATTACTCTACAGAGATCATACTCGATATAAAGGATATCCCGGTTGAGAATGTAGGGGTTGAACTGGTTGTAACACGACAGCTCAAGAACGGCGAGCATGCATTTTTCTCATCCAGGGAGTTCAAATATGTGAACAGGAAGAAAGGGCGGGTCATATTCAGCGTCGATTTCCAGCCGGAGATGGCAGGCACTTTCTTCTACGGAATACGTATCTACGCCAAGCACAGTGAATTGCCGCACAGGCAGGATTTCTGCCTCCTGAGGTGGGTTGACTGATACTACAGATCCATGATTGTCTTTACCCTCTCCTGCAGGAGCACCACTGCTGTTCTTGCAGGGAGGTAAAGCTTCAGGTGATGGGGAGCCGTCACTCCGTAATGTCCCTGGTCAGGCTGTGAAAAGTAAGTCTGTGCCGTGTCTATCCGGCCCTGTCCGCCGAACAGCGGGTCGTCGGTGTCAAGGATGATCCTGAATTTTCCCTTGACGGGAATCCCATAACCGGTGAATGATACGGTGGGGTTGAAGTTCATCACGGTGACAAGTTCGCCACGTTTGAAGGCAATGATCTTGTCAGGGTTGTTTACCGCAAGTGTCTCCGTAAGCTGCAGCTGAGGCAGCCCGTACCTCTTTCCGGTTTCGACCATGGCCCTGTCGAATTCATTCAGGAAGCGGTACTTCAGAAGCTCGTCATCAGCCAGTCTCCACTGCCGCCGGGCGTACTTGTAGCTCCATCCGTTCCCCTCCCTCGGGAAATCGATCCATTCCGGGTGGCCGAACTCGTTGCCCATGAAGGTGAGGTAACCCCCTCCGGCAGCCATGAAGGTGAAGAGTCTGATCATCTTATGGAGCGCCACGGCACGGTCAATTATGAGGCTTGGAGTAAGAAGGCTCATGGAGGTGTACATCTCCTTGTCAGCCAGCCTGAAGATCAAAGTTTTGTCGCCCACAAGCGCCTGGTCATGGGATTCGCAGTATGAGACAACACGCTCCTCGGCGCGGTGCTGAGTGAGTTCATGGAGCAGGTAGCCGAGGTCCCAGTCTTCATCCGGAATCTCCTTCACCATTTTGATCCATATGTCAGGCACACCCATGGCCAGCCTGTAGTCAAATCCCGTCCCGCCGGAGGCAACGGAGGCGGCAAGTCCGGGCATGCCGCTCATCTCCTCGGCCACGGTGGTGGCGTCATGGTTGAATTCATGTATCAGCTTGTTGGCAAGTGTCAGGTAGACGATGGCATCCGTGTCCTGGTTACCGTCAAAGTACTGTTTGTAAGAAACGAAGTCGGATCCCAGCCCGTGATCATAGTAAAGCATGCTTGTTATGCCGTCAAACCGGAATCCGTCGAAGCGGAACTCCTCAAGCCAGTATTTGCAGTTTGACAGCAGGAAATGGTTGACCTCCGGTTTGCCGTAGTCATAGCAGAGTGAATCCCACGCCACATGTTTCCTCCGTGAACCGGTATGAAAGTACAGCCCGGGATCACCGTCAAGCAGGCCGAGCCCCTCGAGGATATTTGCCACGGCGTGTGAGTGAACCAGGTCCATTATTACCCTCAGACCCATTTTGTGGGCGGTATCAATCAGCTCCCTGAGGTCATCGGGGGTGCCGAAGCGTGATGAGGGGGCAAAAAGACTTGAGACATGATAGCCGAATGAGCCGTAATAGGGATGCTCCTGGATGGCCATGAGCTGAATGGTATTATATCCAAGGCTTTTCACCCGGGGAAGCACATTTTCGGTAAACTCCCGGTATGTGCCGGTCCGTTCTTCTTCGGTGGCCATCCCGACATGTGCCTCGTAAACCAGAAGTGAGGGTGGGGGCGGAGGTGCCTTGTGTTTCATCACGTACCCGTTTTCAGGGTTCCACACCTGTGCCGAGAAGATCTTGGTCACGTCATCCTGGACTGCGCGGGTGACATAGGCCGGAATTCTTTCTCCATGGCCTCCCTTCCATCTGACAATCAACTTGTACAGGTCGCCGTGCGAAAGCATTCCTGCATCGAACTCACCCACCCAGTCCCCTTCTGCCGTACGGCTGAGGGCATACCTCCCGTCTTCCTTCCAGTCCGAAAATGTCCCGGTGAGAATGACTGAAGTTGCATTCGGGGCATGCTCCCTGAAGACCCATCCATTTGGCAAGCGGTGCAGACCGTACCAGTGATGTCCGTTGGCATAGTCGGTCAGGGTACGGCCGCCGGTAAACAGTTTCTCGCGGTCACTGATGTAGGTAAGCCGCGCTTCTATGATCTCCCTGAAGGGATCAAGCCACGGATCAACCTGGTAAAATCTTTCTGCCATATTCTTTGCCCTGATGTTACAGTCAATATAAAGATAGGATTTTATTATTTTTGATGTCACAATCCGGTCATGAAAGTCTATCACGGTTATACAGGCATCTCATTCAACCATCCGGTTATTACAATGGGTGTCTTTGACGGCGTTCACCTTGGGCACAGGATGCTTCTGCGGCGTGTGACCGGGGAGGCCGCAAAAGATGGTGCTGATGCAGTGGCAGTCACCTTTGATCCCCATCCCCGCATAGTCCTTTCCGGCGATACCGGTCATCTGAGCTTCCTGACTGACCTTGAAGAACGGACGGAGCTCTTACGGGAGACAGGCATAGGCCATCTTGTGGTCATCCCCTTTACGGCTGAGCTCAGCAGGATGACCGCCCCGGAATTTGTCAGTTCCATTCTTTGCCGTCATCTCGGGGTCCGCCACCTGATCACCGGGTATAACCACCATTTCGGAAGGCGCCATGAAGGTGACAGCAACACAATCATCGAGTGCGCGGAAAGGATGGATTTCAGGGTGACGCGCGAGGAGGCTTACATGGTTGAAGGGGAGGCTGTGAGCTCATCGCTCATCAGGAAGGCGCTCGGGGAGGGGAACATTGAAAAGGCCGCATCAATGCTTGGTTATGATTATTTCATCAGGGGCCGGGTGGTTTCCGGAAGAAAGATCGGCCGCAACATGGGTTTCCCCACTGCCAACATTGCTCCTCTGTTTGCACACAAACTCATTCCCCGTACAGGGGTCTATGCCGTGGAGGCAACCGTTGAGGGTGACCCGGACAGGCACATGGCCATGCTTAATATCGGGCACCGGCCTACCATCACTGACAGTGACGGGGTACGCACCATCGAGGTTCACCTTATTGACTTTGAGGGTGATCTGTACGGAAAGGTGGTAACCGTAACATTCCGTCACCGGTTGCGTGATGAGATGAAGTTCGAAAGTGTGGATGCACTCTCAGCCCGGCTGACCCTAGACCGTGAGATGACTATCGCACTGCTGGGCCGCTGAACAATAATCCCTTTTTTTAGTTATCTTTGCACACCTAAAAATTCATTAACATGTCATTCATCATTAACGATCTTCAGTACAGGGTAAAGGATATATCACTTGCCGGATTCGGCCGTAAAGAGATAGAGATTGCTGAGAAGGAGATGCCGGGGTTGCTCTCAGTCAGGCATAAGTATTCAGACTCCAAACCTCTCAGGGGTGCAAGGATAACCGGCTCGCTCCATATGACCATTCAGACCGCCGTCCTCATTGAGACTCTCAGGGAGCTTGGCGCTGATGTCAGATGGGCAAGCTGTAACATCTTCTCCACGCAGGATCACGCCGCTGCTGCCATTGCCGCTGCCGGCATCCCGGTATTTGCATGGAAAGGTGAGACGCTCGAGGAGTACTGGTGGTGTACCGCACAGGCCCTGACCTTCCCCGGCGGGAAAGGCCCGAACCTGATTGTTGATGACGGAGGCGACGCATCACTGCTCGTCCATCTGGGATACAAGGCCGAAAAGGACCACTCAGTTCTTGAAGCAAAACCGGCAAGCCGGGAAGAGGCAATAGTGCTTGACACACTGAGGAGGATACTGGAGGAGGACCCGCAGAAGTGGCACAGGACAGTCAGTGAGATGAAGGGCATATCCGAAGAGACAACCACAGGTGTGCATCGTCTTTACCAGATGCTGGAGGCAGGTGAACTGCTGGTGCCTGCAATCAATGTCAATGATTCGGTCACCAAGAGTAAATTCGACAATCTCTATGGCTGCCGTGAGTCACTTGCTGACGGTATCAAGAGGGCAACGGATGTCATGATAGCAGGCAAGGTTGTTGTCGTATGCGGATACGGTGACGTCGGCAAGGGTTCTGCAAGGTCAATGAGGTCGTATGGCGCCAGGGTCATTGTGACCGAGATTGATCCTATCTGTGCACTCCAGGCTGCAATGGAAGGCTTCGAGGTAAGGACGGTAGAGGAGAGCCTCGCCGAAGGAAACATATTCGTCACTGCAACAGGCAACCGTGACATCATCACCATTGAACACATGGAGAAGATGAAGGACCAGGCCATCGTCTGCAACATAGGGCACTTTGACAACGAAATACAGGTTGATGCGCTGAATGCATACAAAGGCATCAGTAAGATCAATATCAAGCCGCAGGTTGACAAGTATGTGTTCCCTGACGGCCATGCCATTTTCCTTCTTGCCGAGGGCAGGCTTGTAAACCTTGGCTGTGCCACGGGTCATCCATCATTCGTGATGAGCAACTCATTCAGCAACCAGACGCTGGCGCAGCTTGAGCTTTGGACCAAGGACCACGCAATCGGTGTTTACAGGCTTCCCAAGCAACTCGATGAGGAGGTGGCACGCCTGCATCTTGCACAGCTCGGCGTAAGCCTTACCAGGATGACCAAAGCCCAGTCTGATTATATAGGCGTCCCTGAGGAGGGTCCGTACAAGCCTGACCATTACAGGTACTAGAACAGCCTATCTCCTGTTCCAGACCCTCACACTGTAGCCGGTGAAGGAGGTGCGGTAATTCTTGAGATAATACTGACCGGGCCCGTTCAGGGGCAGACCTGATGATCCAATGGCGTAGTCTGTAGAACATCTCGGACAACTGATGAATATCCCGTCCACATCAACCGCAACACTTACGTCATCAGTGACAAAACAATGAGGACATGTGCGGTCATATGCGTAAAAGAGACCTTCGCTGGCATTGTAGATGATGATGCCGTTACCATCGTAACCGGCAGTTCCCTGCCCTAAGTACCTGTGCGCAGAGGAGATCAGGACGCTGGTGCCTGGAGCATAGAAGAGATCATAAAACTCCGGATCGGAAGCGGTGATTGTGAAGTCAACCGTGATGTCAGGGATCACATCGTTCTTATCCCTGTCACAGGAGATTATAGGCAGTGTGAACAGAGAAATGAGCAAAAAAATCCTTAAATTTGAAACTGACATGGGCTTGCTTCCGTTTCTGTAAATGTAGTTATTTCCGGTCTGACGTGTCTAACTGAAAAACGAAATGAAGAAAGGGTTAGTATTATTAAGGTTTATATCGGCTGTTATCCTGCTGCTTTTTGTAGTGCAGGTGGCCGATTGCAATGCCCAGCGCAATGCCACGAAAAGGTTCGAGAGGGAGACCTTCGGCAATTCGCGCCGCAGCAAGCCTGTGAAGGAGAGCGGCGAGAGCAGGGCGGCAGTAAAGGCGATGAAGGAACAGGCCAGGAAGGAGGCCAGGCGTGACAAGGAGGATGAGAAGGCTCTGAAAGAATTGAGAGACAGGCATTACCAGATCCAGAGCGAGGAGACGAAGATGCGGATGGAGAACAACAGCCGGAACACTGCAGACAAGTACAAGGTTAAAAGACAGAAGCAGCGCAGGGAGCAGTCAGAGCCTGAGCTTAAAAAACCTCAGCAGCCGACGCCTGACCGGACAGGGCCAAAGCCGAAGACCAAGGATCCCTCGAAGCTGCCTGAAATGAAGCAGCAAAAGCACAAGGCGAAGTCGAAGGTAAAGGATCCGTCAAAACAGCCGGCTCTTAAGCAGCAAAACAAGAAGGCAAAGACTGTTAATCCGAATAAACAGCCGAGGCTCAGGCAACATAAGATAAAGAAATACTGAAACATATGGAAGATATTGGCAGTCTGATTTTTTATATAGTACTTGGGATCATTGCCCTTGCAGGATCTTTTCAGGGTAAGGGCAAAAAGAAGCCGGGCGCTCCGAAACCTGTGCTGCGCAAGCCCGGCACGCTTACAACAAAGCCACCGGTGAGAACCACTGCACAGAGTACGAGGCCTGCCCCTTCTCCTGTTAGACAGGAACGGCCGTCACCTTCTCCTCTGAGGCAGGAGAGGCCTGCATCAAAGCCTTCCCCCTATACAATGCCATCCGGACAATCCCTGGAGGGAAGGTACGACGAACCGATGGCCCGTGATTTCAGCCGTGAAGGGAACATCAGGGAAGACATGGCGGGTGCCTTCAGCGGTGAGGGCTCTATCGCATCCGGAATGAGCGAAGCATTCGCCCGTGAAGGCTCAATAGCAGACTCAATGGCTGCAGCCTTCGCCTCAGAAGGTGTGTCTGCCATGGGTGAATCAGCAATCGTTGAATTTATACATACTGAGATATCAGACAGTGAGATAGGTAATGCGCCGGAATATGATTATGAATCTCTGCCCGGGGCTGACATACACACCGGAGGGTTTGATCTGAAAAAGGCAGTAATATATTCTGCAGTACTTGACAGAAAAGAGTACTCACGTTGATTACCTGATATTTACTAAAGGGGATGGATTTGTTTTTTAATTAAGAAATCATTATATTTGTTCTTTGAAGAGTTCCGGTAATGCCGGGATTCTTCTTATTTTTTAACCTATTTACGAGAAATTATGTCGGAATTTGTTTATGTAACGGAAGAAGGGCTCCAGAAAATGAAAGAAGAGCTTGACCTGCTCCGTAATGAAAGGCCGGCTATTGCCAGAATGATTGCCGATGCGCGCGATAAGGGCGACCTTACAGAGAACGCAGAATATTCTGCTGCCAAGGAGGCACAGGGTATGCTTGAGATGAAGATTGCCAGGCTCGAAGACATGGTAGCCAGGTCACGTATTATTGACGGCTCCAGGATAAACACCAAAACGGTGCAGATCCTCAATAAGGTCAGGATCCTCAATAAGGCAAACGGTTCACTGATGGAATATCAGCTTGTGCCTGAAGGCGAAGCCAACCTCAAGGAGGGGAAAATCGCTGCCACATCACCCATCGCTCAGGGATTGATGGGCAGAAAAGTGGGTGACGTGGTACAGGTTAAGGTACCGGCAGGCACCATCCCGTTTGAGATTATTGAAATATCAATCTGAAAACAAGATATTATGGCATCAATCTTTACACGCATCATCAACGGCGAGATACCCTGTTACAGGGTGGCAGAGAATGACCGCTATATTGCATTCCTTGACGTGAGGCCGCTTAAGACCGGCCACACACTGGTGGTTCCTAAAACGGAAGTGGATTATATCTTTGATATGGATGATGAGGCACTCTCCGGAATGATGATCTTTGCCGGGAAAGTCGCCCGAGCAATGAAGGAGGTGATAGAATGCAAAAGGATTGGTGTGGCAGTGATCGGACTCGAAGTACCCCATGCCCATATTCACCTTATTCCCATCTCCCGTGAGGGCGATATGCTCTTTACAAACCCCAGGGTTTCCCTGTCACCGGAAGAAAACGAGCGACTGGCAAAAGAGATTGGTGCCCGTGTAAAGCGCTGATCTCAGCGAAGACAACAATAAAATTGGCACCAGAAAGGTCCGGTTAAAAAAAAAGCCCCTGTCACTGACCGGGGCTTTTTTATAATCTGCAGTTTAGTTATTTCTTACCTGCGCAGCATGGAGCGGTAGCCGTGGTGCCTTCTTTTGCCGGAACCACTTCACCCTTTTTGTCGCCGCATTCTGCAGCTGACGGGCACTTTGAGCAGTCTTTGCCTTTCACAGCTTCTTTCTTGCATGCATCTGCGGTTGAACCGCAAACATCACACTTGCTGTCCTTGTTCTTATCGACAAAGGTACACTCACTCTTGGTGTGCTTCTTTTCCTTGTCGGTAGTCTGAGCATAGACCCCTGCAGCCACAAACATCATCGCGATGAGAATCAGGCTGCCAATCATCCATTTCTTCATACTTGTGTCAATTGGTTTGTTTATTAAACGGCTGCAATATAGAAAAATTTCACATACTGCTTAATAGATGTTACAAAAATCATACCTTTGGTTGTACTTCTCGCTGCGAAGTGTTTCATATTAAAGATATTGCCGACGACTTCCTGAGTCTGTTCCTCCCGCGGCCATGCCTGTCGTGCGGTGTTCCGCTGGTCAGGGGAGAAGAGGTGCTCTGTACCGGCTGCATGCTTGACATGGCACGCACTGACTTTCACCTCCGCCGTGGCAACATGCTCGAACAGGCTTTCTGGGGCAGGTGCAGTGTGGAAAGGGCAGCGGCTTATTCGGTGTATAACCGCGGAAGCCGCATAAGAAAGCTTATTCACCTGCTTAAGTACTCAGGCAGGAAGGATATCGGCATCATGCTCGGCAGGCTGTACGGCTCTGTCCTGACGGGAAGCGGATTCACTGACGGGATGGATATGATCATCCCCGTGCCGCTCGATCCGGCCAGGGAAAGGCGCCGGGGATACAACCAGAGTCTGTGCATCGCCGAGGGAATGGCTTCACACTGCCGCCTGCCGGTGAGGAGCGACATTCTTTGCCGGACAGGCAAGTCAGGCTCACAGACAAAAAGGGGGAGGTATGAGAGGTGGGAGAATGTCGAGGGACTCTTCACGGTGACCAGGCCCCTGGATATTGCCGGCCGGCATGTACTGCTGGTTGATGACGTAATCACCACCGGTTCAACAATGGAAGCCTGTGTAACCGCGCTTCAGTCTGCCGGTGGCGTCATGGTCAGTGTCGCAGCACTTGCTGCCGCCCAGAAACTTACTGTTTGACCCTGCCCACGGAAACTTACTGTTTGATCCTGTCGCTGTTCTTTTTAATGAAGTCGCCCCAGTTCCTGAATTCCCTGGCTGCAACAGGCTTATTGCTCTGGTAGAAGTGGCACAGGGCTGCACCCAGGGCATCGGTGGCGTCAAGAACCATCGACTCCCTGTGGAAGGCAAGGATGGTCCGCAGCATGGAAGCCACCTGCTCCTTGCTGGCCTGGCCCCTGCCGGTAATCGACATCTTGATCATCCTCGGTGCATACTCGAACACCGGCAGGTCACGGTACAGTGCTGCCGCAATGGCGGCACCCTGCGCCCTGCCCAGCTTGAGCATGCTCTGTACGTTCTTGCCGAAGAAGGGAGCCTCAATGGCAAACTCATCAGGATGATACCTGTCAATCAGCCCGAGTGTCTCCTCGAAGATGGTCCGTATCTTGCGGAAGTGATCCTCCTTCTTCCGGAGGTCAATGATGCCCAGGGTGATGAGTGACGGGCTCCTGCCTGATACGCTTATGAGGCCGTAACCCGTGACGGTGGTGCCGGGGTCAATACCAAGGATGATCTTCTCAGACTGGCCCGGCTTCACTTTCTGAATGCTTGCGGTGGCCCGAGGAAGAGCTCCGTGGGTAACTGGTTGCCTTCGGACCATATGCGGGGGCGCCTCACCGGCACGGCAGGGGCTGCTTTTGTCCCGTTAAGTACGCCAATGGCTGCCTTGAGAGATGCCTCTTCCGGATCACCGAAATCATGTGTTATATCATCAGCAGCCCTCACATCAGGCGGGATGCCGTCATAGAACCGTCCCTGGTCCATCGCATTCAGATATTCGAAGGTGATCGGGGCAAAGACATACTTGTAATCCGGTTCCGGCTCAGCGTCTGAGGGGAACGGATATCCCCAGATGTTCATCCCGGCCGGTTTGCCGTGGGTGGTGTCACCCACTATCTTCACATCGACATATGGCAGAAGGCTGTTGATCACAACCTCGCTCGCAGAGGCTGAACTGCGGGTGGTGATGAAAACCACGCGGTCAAGTCCCAGCGGACTCTCCGTCCGGATGAACTTGTAACTCTCATTCCACTCGGGACCGACAAGTGTGTTGTATGTCAGTTTGTATGCCACCTTGGTGGTGTCAGTCCATGCCAGCACAAGGCTGGCGAGCTGCTGGGCTATATCCATGTATCCTCCGGTATTGTACCGGAGGTCAATGATGAGGTCAGTGACGTTACTGGCCTTGAAATCGGCAAAAGCATCGTTAAGCTCCTGTTCAGACGGGTCAATGAATGTCTCGAAACACAGATAACCTGTCTTGCCGCCGGGGAGGTCGAGGACCTTTGATGCCGTCACCGAGTTGATTATGAAGCTCGACTTGACGGAGTTGTATGTCACCTCCTGGCCATCAGGATTTATGAACTTAAACGAATTGGTTGTTCCTGCGGTGCCGGGGCCCATAAGGTTGTTGTAGGCAGTGTTATTGCCCGAGATGAAGATCGGGGCGATGGCAGTGCCGTTGATCTCCTTTACTATCCACCCTCTTCTTACCCCCTTCGGCCACAGGTCAGAGCCCTCGTAAAGGCTTACCACCCTGACATTGTTCATCTCGTCAAGACCCATCCTGATTCCGTGACCTACGAAGCTGCCCTCCATTGAAGCCATGAAGCTCTCAAAGTCTGTAACGAAACTCCACCTGTCCCTCTGCCTGTATCTCAGGGCTTCCAGGAGTTCCTCAGGGCCGCTGTAGTCAGATACCTTGACGGTGGGCATGTCGGTATACCAGAGATAGACATATTTCATCAGATCATACAGGCCGTCGCGCGCCCTCTGTTCCAGTGTGGGGGTTTTGACCGGTTCCGGGTCTTTCTCGCATCCGAAAAGGAAGGGAATTACCAGAAAAGATATAATAAGTATTTTTTTCATCATCCTTGGAATTTGATGTAAAAGTAACAAAAAATGTGCCGGTTGGTTAAGCCAGCTTCGCCCTGTTCTGGTAGATGACGCTTCCTATGATGAGAAGAAGCCCCAGCGGGGTGGTATAATAAACGGGTTCGTCAATGATGAAGTGCAGCAGTATGAGTGAAATGAATGGAGCGAAATATACCAGGTTGCTTACCTTGTCAGTTGTCTCGGAGAGTTGCAGTGCTTTCAGCCACAGCCAGAAGGTGATGCCCATCTCGAAGAAGCCGCAGTAGACTGATGCTGCCACCCCTTTAATGCTCAGTGCATGCGTGAATGAGCCACCGGTGGCCATAAGGATGAGCATATATACCGATCCGAATGCGAAGCTGGTAAACAGTTTTACCGACTCATCGCGCCTGTCGCGTACGTTAAGAACGAAATAAAGTGCCCAGAGCACGCCGCTGACAAGAGCAAGCATCACGCCCAGGGTGTCTGATCTGCCCGGTTTCAGAGGAGCCCCCTGTGACGAGATGATATATACCCCCACCAGGCTTATTGCCAGTGCAAGAAAGCTGCGGGCCGGTATGCGATGACCAAGCAGCGGTATTGAAAAGAAGACAAGGATGATGGGCCATATCATGTTGATAGGCTGTGCCACCTGGCCTGGCAGACGACTGTATGCAGTCAGCAGAATGAGGTAGTAGCCGACCGGGTTTACCAGGCCCAGCAGTGCTGACCAGAGCAGTTCCCTGCCAGTGGTCTGCCTGAGAAGGCATAATTTACCCGTAACAAACATGATGGCAAAAAGGACTGCGGTTGAGACAAGGGTGGTGACACCCAGCATGGTCACTATGCTCAGTTCAGACAGTGCTATCTTGAAGGCTGTAGGGATGGTGCCCCAGAGCATCACTGAGAGGGCGGCATAAATGTATGCCTGCTGGCCTTTTTTCATTTCTTTCAGCTGATCATTCCGAACCCGGTGTAGGGCACCAGCGCGGCAGGTATGGTGATTCCTCCGGGGGTCTGGTTGTTCTCAAGGAGAGCGGCTACTATGCGTGGCAACGCCAGTGCGCTTCCGTTGAGGGTGTGGCACAGTGTTGTCTGTTTGGCCCCCTTTTCGCGGAAGCGGCACCTGAGCCTGTTGGCCTGGAAAGCCTCGAAATTCGAGGTGGAGCTTACCTCCAGCCAGCGCTGCTGTGCTGCCGACCATACCTCAAAGTCATATGTCATTGCCGATGTGAATGACATGTCACCGCCGCAGAGCCTTACAATCCGGTATGGCAACTCCAGCTTCACCAGGAGGCCCTCCACATGGCTTACCATCTCCTCAAGCGATTCATATGATTTGTCGGGATGGGCAATCTGCACTATCTCAACCTTGTCAAACTGGTGCAGCCTGTTCAGGCCCCTTACATGAGCGCCCCACGAGCCTGCCTCGCGGCGGAAGCACGGAGTGTATCCCATGTTCTTCACCGGCATAACAGCTGCATCAAGGATCACGTCGCGGTATATGTTTGTTATTGGCACCTCGGCTGTGGGGATCATGTAAAGGTTGTCAATGCCCACATGGTACATCTGTCCCTCCTTGTCGGGCAGCTGGCCTGTGCCGAAGCCCGAGTCCTCATTGACCACTATCGGCGGTTCTATCTCACGGTATCCTGCCTTTTCTCCCTCGTCGAGGAAGAAGTTTATCAGTGATCTCTGGAGTTTTGCTCCCTTTCCTTTGTATACGGGAAACCCGGCACCGGTGATCTTGATCCCCAGGTCAAAGTCTATGATGTCATATTTCTTTATCAGGTCCCAGTGGGGCACTGCGCCTTCGTACAGATGAGGAATGGCGCCACCGCTGCGTACCACTACGTTATCTTCGGCGCTTTTTCCCGGGGCTACCAGGGCGTGGGGCAGGTTGGGCAGCCTGACCAGTTCGGTTTGCATCTCGCCTGATACCACTTCCAGGGTGTCTGCCAGCTGCTTCTGCTTGCCCTTCATGGCGCCGATGCCCTGACGGGCAGCGTCAGCCTCATCCCTCCGCCCTTCCTTCATCATGGCACCAATCTCACGTGACAGGGTGTTAAGCTCAGCCTGGATGGAATCACTCTCAGCCTGCAGCTCGCGCCGGCGGCGGTCAAGATCAAGCACATGCTGTACTATCTCTGTGGCATCAAAGTTCTTGACTTTCAGCCGTTCAATGACGAACGACGACTGTTCGCGAATCAGGTTGATTGTAAGCATACAGTAAGGTATTTTTCGTTATAAGCGGGGTAAAATTAAAATAAAAACTCCTGAAAATATGCGCTTCAGCGTATTTTTCAGGAGTTCCTGTAAGTTGTCAGAATCCTATTCGGCTGCGGGTTTTACCGAGACGTAAGATTTATTGTCGCGCTTCTTTTTGAACTCCACGGTTCCGTCGACGAGGGCAAAGAGGGTATGGTCCTTGCCGAGACCTACGTTTTCACCGGGGTTGTGGGTGGTGCCACGCTGGCGGACTATAATGCTGCCTGCTTTTACTGCCTGTCCTCCGAAGAGTTTGACACCAAGCCTTTTGCTTTCTGAATCGCGGCCGTTACGTGAACTGCCTACACCTTTCTTGTGTGCCATATCGTTTTCTTTTTACTGTTTATCGGTTATTCCTTCGCCGGTTTCTTTGTGCTTTTTGCCGGAGCCTTCTTTACGGTTTCCTTCTTCTCGGCCGTTTCCTTAACGGCAGCGGCTTTTTTTGCCGGAGCCTTCTTCACCTCTGCCTTCACCTCTTCTGTTGCGGGCGCTTCGGCTGCTTTCTTTTCTGCCTTCGGTGCGGCTTTCTTCCTGGGCTCACCGGCCGGGCCGATGCTCAGTATCTCCACCTGTGTGAAATCCTGACGGTGACCGGTCCTCTTCTGATAACCCTTCCTTCTCTTCTTCTTGAAGATGATGACTTTGTCTCCTCTTGCATGGCCGAGAACCTTACCCTCAATAACAGTATTGGGAACAAGGGGTTCACCCACGATGACTGCACCGTCATTGTCTGTAAGAAGAACTTTTTCAAACTCTACACTGTCGCCTTCAGCTGCATCAAGACGGTGAACATATATCTTCTGTCCCTCTTCTACCTTGAACTGCTGACCGGCAATTTCAACGATTGCGTACATTTTCAATCTCTCTTATATTACTCCGTGAGGCGGACATGCTCCTCTGTGCATGACACTTCTGCAGGCCCCGCCGGATCTTTGTTTTTCGGACTGCAAAGATATAAAAATTAACTTATTTGCAAACCGGTGACATTTATTTATCAGCAATATGTTGTGGATAAAAAATCGGTAAGGGGTGGAGATAAAGATTCATATTATTTATATTTGTCATATCGGCCTGTCAGGCAGAAAATCTGGTAAACTATGCAGAATAAGCTCATTCGTCTGAAGGTTATAGGCATTTCATACAGCCAGACGCAGTCAGGCGCCTATGCCCTTATACTGGCGGAGGAAAACGGGGAACGGCGGATACCTATAATTATCGGGGGGTTTGAGGCTCAGGCCATAGTCATCAAACTTGAAAACCTGGAGCCCCCAAGACCGCTGACACATGACCTCTTCCGCAGCTTTGCCGAAGCATGCGGCGTCACGGTGGAACAGGTGCTCATCAACCGGCTCCGCGAAGGGATATTCTATTCTGAGATCGTATGCACTGACGGTGAAAGGCGCTTTCACATTGACTCACGCACCTCTGACGCTGTGGCACTGGCACTGAGGTTTGAATGCCCGATATTCATTGAACCTCAGATTCTGAATGAGGCCGGCATTGTCATGAGTGCCACCACCGAGGAAGAACAGAAGAAACAGGCGGAACCGCCGAAGGAGAAAAAACAGCCCGTGAGCAGCGAATACAGCGAATTCTCAGTGGATGAGCTTAAGGATATGCTCTCCGATGCAATCGGCCGGGAGGATTATGAGCAGGCAGCAGCCATCCGCGACGAGATGGCAAGAAGGAAAGGACAAGGATAATTAATCAGGGAGAAATGAAGATTTTAAGGATTTTGATTGCAGCAGGGCTGCTGATACCGGTGCCCCTGCTGTCAAAGGAGTACAAGGTTAAATCACCCGACGGGAAGATCACACTCTCGGCGGAGACCACCACGGGGATTAACCTCACCGTCAGTTATGAAAATAAAGAGATAATCACCGGGCTGTCGCCCGAACTGCAACTGGAAGGGGTGACCATTCCCGGACAACGCCCGGCCATAGCAAAGGCTGTCACCTCATCAGTGAACAATATTCTGGTTCCTGTGGTGCCCCATAAAAACAGCCGGGTGCCTGACATCTTCAACGCACTTGAACTTCGCTTCAGGGGCGGATCATCAATCGAGTTACGCGTTTATGATGACGGTGTGGCATACAGATTCAAATCGGCAATGAAGGGAACCGTCAAAGTAAGGGATGAACGGTTCGCCTTTTCGCTTCCCGGCGGAGCCGGAGCCTTTTGGCCGCTGGAAAAGGGCTTCATGTCACATAATGAATGCACCTTCTTCCCCGCATCCATGGATACCATCGGCCCGAAACACCTGGCCAGCCTGCCGGCGCTCTTTACCTCCGGCCCGATAAACATCCTCCTCAGCGAGGCTGACATACATGACTACCCGGGCCTGTGGATAAACGGAGACGGCCGCGGGGGCGTGAAGGGGGTGCTTCCCGCATACCCTGCTGCAGTGAAAGCGCACAATGACCGCAACGTTTATGTGACCGGGCGCGAAGACTACCTTGCAGTGACATCGGGCACACGCACTTACCCGTGGCGCCTGTTCATCATCACCCCTGATGACGCCGGCCTGGTTGAGAGCGAGATGGTCTACAGGCTGGGAGCTCCCCCGGCACCGGGAGCTGACTTCAGCTGGGTCAAACCCGGAAAGGTGGCATGGGACTGGTACAACGCAAACAATATTTACGGGGTTGATTTCAGGGCCGGACTCAACAATGATACATACAGGTACTATATAGATTTTGCATCGGAGAACGGTATTGAATACGTCATCCTCGACGAGGGATGGTACAAACTGGGAGATGTTCTGGAGCAGGCCCCGGGATTTAACGTTGGTGAGCTGTGCGAATATGCCGCATCTAAAAACGTCGGAATCATTCTGTGGGTTGTATGGAAAACCTTTCATGACAGGATTGATGAAGCCCTGGCACAATTTGAGAAGTGGGGAGTGAAGGGGATCAAGGTCGATTTCATGCAGCGCGACGACCAGTGGATGGTCAACTATTATTATGAGGTGGCTGAGAAAGCTGCCCGGCATAAGATGCTGGTTGATTTCCACGGGTCTTACAAGCCTGACGGGATGGAACGCACATGGCCCAATGTAATCACCCGCGAGGGAGTCAAGGGACTGGAGAACGACAAGTGGAGCGCTGATTGCAACCCGGAACATGACCTGACCCTGCCGTTTACCCGCATGGTCGCCGGCCCGATGGACTATACCCCGGGAGCTATGGTCAACATGCAGCAGCGCGACTTCAAGCCGATATACTACAGGCCGGCCAGCCAGGGCACCAGGGTGCACCAGATGGCTATGTACGTGGTCTTCGAGAGTCCCCTGCAGATGCTCGCTGACAGCCCCTCAAACTATAAGCGCAACCAGGAGTGCACCTCCTTCATTGCCGGTGTACCGGTCACCTGGGATGAAACCAGGGTGGTTGAGGCCAGGAAGGGTGACAACATTGTCATAGCACGCAGGCACGGCACTGTCTGGTACCTGGCCGCAATGAATGACTGGAAACCGTTCGCGACGGAGGTTGACCTTTCGTTCCTGCCTTCCGGCGAATACAGCATGGAGATATTTTCTGATGGAATTAACGCTGACAGGCACGGAGAAGATTACAAACATGTCACACGCAGGGCTGCTGCCGGAGAAAAGATCACTCTCACCCTGGCTCCCGGTGGAGGATGGGTGGCAAAGATCACTCCTTCAGTCAGATAAAGAGGGCGGCATTCTATGAAACAATACCTTGACCTGTTGAGCCATGTCATGGAACATGGCATTGAGAAGAGAGACCGGACAGGCACCGGCACGGTAAGCACCTTCGGCTACCAGATGCGCTTTGATCTCGCCGAACGGTTTCCGCTGATGACCACCAAGAAGCTGCACCTGAAATCAATCATCCATGAACTGTTATGGTTCCTCAGCGGAAGCACAAACGTGCGTTACCTTCAGGAAAACGGGGTCAGAATATGGAATGAGTGGGCTGACGCTGACGGTAATCTTGGCCCCATCTACGGCTATCAGTGGCGATCATGGCCTGTAACTGACGGCAGAACCATTGACCAGGTAAAGACAGTGGTCACATCACTGAAGAACAATCCCGACTCACGAAGACATATCATCTCAGCCTGGAATGTCGGGGAGATAGAAAAAATGGCCCTTCCGCCCTGCCATATTCTGTTCCAGTTCTATGTGGCCGGCGACAGACTCTCATGCCAGCTCTACCAGCGCAGCGCAGACATCTTCCTTGGCGTACCCTTTAACATAGCTTCCTATTCGCTGCTCACCATGATGATGGCGCAGGTGACCGGCTACAGGCCGGGTGAGTTTATTCACACCCTGGGCGATGCGCATATATACCTCAATCATATTGACCAGGTAAAGCTGCAGCTCACCCGTGATCCGCGCAGACTTCCGGTTATGAGCCTGAATCCTGATGTAAGGGATATCCTCGGTTTCACTTACGCTGACTTCTCCCTTTCGGAATATGATCCGCACCCCGCCATAAAAGGCGATATATCTGTATGAAATGATCACTATTATAGTAGCAACTGACCGCAACAACGGCATCGGATACAACAACAGCCTGCTGGCACACATCCCGGGTGACCTCCGGAGATTTAAGGATATTACCATGGGCCATTGCCTTATCATGGGCAAGAAGACGTGGGAATCACTCCCGAACAAACCGCTCACAGGCAGGAAGAATATAGTCCTTACCGACAATGAGCTCGACTGCTTCAACTGCGCTGAGACAGCACGGTCAATTGATGAGGCGCTGAGCCTCTGTGATCCCGGCAGGGAAATATTCATCATGGGAGGCGGATCTGTCTACAGACAGTTCCTGCCACTGGCTGACAGACTGATGGTGACTCATATCCACTGGGAGTACCAGGCTGACACCTTCTTCCCGGAGATAAGTCCGGATGAATGGTATGTTTCGGAACAGGAGGATTTCCTTTCGGAAGACCCTTCTGAGATCAGCTTTTCCTATACCACCTACCTCAGGCGCAGGTAACTTTTTTTTGGCTCATCCGTTAAACCGTGGGTGTTTTGTACTGTCAAAGCAATACAAACACCAATTGAACATTTAACAGATTCTGCTTATGAAAATCAAGACACTAATCCTGTTCACAGCCCTTACGGGGCTGATAATGACATCTTGCAGCAAATCGGACCCGATTGACACAAAATCCACTGACGCTGCTGATGACGTGGCACTGAGCGAGGCTCTCTATGATGATGCGTTTGCATCACTGGAGATAGCCACTGTATTTGCCGAGGCGGGGAAAAAATCAGCCTATGTCCTTGACAGTTGTCCGCTGATTACAATCAACTCCCCGGGCGACGAGTTCTTCCCGAGAAATATTGTTATCGACTACGGCACCGGGTGTACCGGATTGTTTGACATTGAGCGAAGCGGAAAGATCCTGATCACCCTTTCGGGCCCGAGGGGCACCACCGGGACGGAGCGGGTTCTTACATTTGACAATTATTATGTAAACGGAGCAAAGGTGGAGGGGACCTTTTCAATTGAAAACCTCGGTCCAAACAACAACCAGAATGTTGTTTTCGGGGTCAGCCTCGCTGGGGGTAAGATAACATTCCCTGACAGCAAGGTCATCACCCGTGAGTTCACCCGCCAGCGAGAGTATATTGCCGGATACGGTACATGGAATCCATGGGACGACAGGTGCCTGATAACCGGTATGTCAGCGGGAACGAACCTCGACGGAAAGACATTTGCTCTGACAATAACCAGTCCGCTTGAGTGGACTGCAGCCTGCAGGTTCCTTGTCACCGGAACCATCGGATTTGACGTGGAGGGCATAGAGCCTTTCGTGCTCGATTATGGCACTGGTGAATGTGATGCACTGGCCACCCTCTCGAGAGGAGATGAGACCAGGGAGATAACGTTGCGTTACTGGCATCCGAAATACCAGGGCAATCAATGATCTGCACTGACCCGCGCAGTTTCGCGGAACTGTGAAACGGTCAGGTTAAAAAGAAATCCCGGCGAGCCATCTGGCGGACCGGGATTCTTTTTTTTATTTTTCGCGGATTACGATGCCTTGAGCACCTTCATGTCCACCCTGTCGAGCTTATGGGCTGCATATTCGGTGGTAACTGTAAACTCCTTCACATCGCCGGATGGCAGCTCGAACATGGCATCCATCATGATGGCTTCGCAGATGGCACGCAGGCCTCTTGCACCCAGCCTGAACTCCACGGCCTTGTCGACAATGTAGTCAAGGGCCTCGGGGGTAAAGGTGAGCTCGATACCGTCCATGGCAAACAGCTTGACATACTGTTTTGTGATAGCATTCTTAGGCTCGGTGAGAATGGCTCTCAGCGCTTTACGGTCAAGGGGAGAGAGGTGGGTCAGCACCGGCAGACGGCCGATGATCTCCGGTATGAGACCATAAGCACGCAGATCCTGGGGTGCGATGTACTTCAGCAGGTCATCCTTGTCATAATGGTCACGTGAGCGGCTGGCAGTGTATCCCACCACGGTGGTGTTGAGCCTGTGGGCTATCTTCTTCTCTATCCCCTCGAAGGCGCCTCCGCAGATGAAGAGGATATTCCTGGTATCAACCGGTATCATCTTCTGCTCGGGGTGTTTCCTGCCACCCTGCGGGGGCACGTTCACAACCGATCCTTCGAGGAGCTTGAGCAGACCCTGCTGAACACCCTCACCTGATACGTCACGGGTGATTGAGGGATTATCGCCCTTGCGGGCTATCTTGTCAAGCTCGTCAATGAACACTATTCCTTTCTCTGCGGCCTTGACATCATAGTCGGCATTCTGAAGCAGGCGGGTAAGCAGGCTCTCGATGTCCTCACCAACATAACCTGCCTCTGTCAGGACGGTGGCATCAACGATTGTGAAGGGGACATGAAGCATGCGGGCGATTGTGCGCGCCAGCAGTGTCTTGCCGGTACCGGTCTCACCAACCAGGATGATGTTCGATTTCTCAATCTCCACATCATCACTGTCAGCCTTCTGCATCAGCCTCTTGTAGTGATTGTAGACAGCCACCGAGAGGATCTTCTTTGCCCTGTCCTGCCCGATGACATACTGATCGAGAAACTTCTTTATCTCATCCGGCTTGCGGAGTTTGATGCCGTCAAGGTTAAAGCTTGATTTGCCTCCCAGCTCCTCTACCATAATATTATGAGCCTGCTCTATGCAATGATCGCATATATGGCCCTCAAGACCGGCGATGAGAAGGTTAGCCTCTTTCTTGGTACGTCCGCAGAAGGAGCATTTATCCATTAGTGGAAAAAATTAGCTTTTGTTCCTGATCAGTACCTCGTCAATCATACCGTATTCCTTCGCTTCTACAGCAGTCATCCAGTAGTCGCGGTCTGAATCCTTTTCGACCTTTTCAACAGTTTTGCCGGTATGAAACGCGATTATCTCATAGAGCTCCCGTTTGGCCTTCAGTATCTCCTTGACGGCTATCTCGATGTCTGATGCCTGTCCCTCTGCGCCACCCATCGGCTGATGGATCATAATGCGGGAGTGTTTGAGTGCCGAGCGTTTGCCCTTCGCACCGGCCGTAAGCAGTACTGCGCCCATCGAGGCGGCCATGCCGGTGCATATGGTGGCTACGTCGGCTGCGATGTACTGCATCGTGTCATAGATGCCCAGCCCTGCATGTACCGCACCGCCGGGTGTGTTGAGGTAGATCTGTATGTCCTTGCCCGGATCAGCCGAGTCAAGATAAAGCAGCTGAGCCTGTATGATATTGGCCACATAGTCGTCAATTGGCAGGCCCAGGAAGATGATACGGTCCATCATAAGACGCGAGAAGACGTCCATAGATGCCACGTTCAGCTGGCGCTCCTCAATAATCGTCGGGGAGATGTAGCTGTTGCTGGCCGAGATGAAACGGTGCATCGTCATGCTGCTGATGCCGAACCGGTCAGCGGCGTATTTTTTGAAATCCTTGATGTCTGACATGGTATGAAACTTTGATTGAATGCCAAATATACGAAATATTAGGCTTTAAAGTTTCACTTATTGCCGAAGAGCTTGTTGAATTCCTCGGGAGTGACCGTCTTCTCATCTACCTTGACGGCGTCAATCAGAAGGCCGAGCACCCTTGTGTCAAGCACTTTTTCTGCAATGCGGCGGGCCTCCTCCTCCTTCTTCAGGAAATCACTGGCAAATGATGTAATCTGCTCGTCAGAAGCGTAATGCAGGCCATACTGGGAGAACTGGGCACGGGTAAAAGCCTTTGCCTCTTCGAGGATCTCCTCATCGGTGATCTTCAGCTCATTGTCTTTTGCAACCCTGTTCTTTATCAGCTGCCAGCGGAGGTCATCACGGAAGTGATCGAAATCCTTTTCTATATCCTCTGCGGTAGTTTTTTCATTGACTCTTAGCAGCCATCTCTTGAGGAAATCCTCGGGCAGCTCGAACGGGGTTTTCCCCAGAGCCAGGTCACGGGCGTCTGTTCGTAACTTGTATTCAGTCTCACGGTTGAAGAACTCCCTGATCTCTTCGGTTACCTTTGCCTCGAACTCAGTTGCTGACTTCACGGTTCCCTCACCGTAAACCTTGTCCCACAACTCCTGGTTGTTTTCAGCCGGAACAAAGCGGGATACTTCCATTATCTGGATCGAGTAGCTCCCCTGGAGGTCTTTGACCTCATCCTTCTGTTTCTTGAGCAGGCCTGCAATCTCATAATCATTCGGGAATGCCTTACGGATTTCGAATTCCACGGTCTCTCCGGCTTTCTTTCCAAGGAAATGCTTCTTTACCTCCTCATCCTTTATCATCTCCACTGACAGGGTGGCAGCATCATTTTTCACCGATCCGTCAGATGACTCCACGATACCCTTAAGCAGGTCCTTCTCCTCTGCTGCACCGGCCGTGATGAACTGGCCGTACCTGCGGGAGTAGTTGTCAACGTAATCGGCAATCATCTTTGTGTCAGGTGCAATAAGGTAGCGGGTGAGCTTCTGCTTTTTGTTAAGATTCACCTCAAATTCGGGCGCCAGCCCAAGCTCGAAGGTGAAACTGAATTCATCCGACTTCTCCGGGTCAAATGTGTGACCGTCATTTTTCGGAATCGGGTCACCCAGGATGTCAAGCTTCTCATTTTTAATGTATTCAGAAAGACTTTCCGATACAAGGTTGTTGATCTCGTCGACGAGGACGGTGGTTCCATACATCTTCTTAATCATCTGGATAGGAACGTGTCCGGGGCGGAATCCCTTTATACTGGCTGTTCTCCGGTATTCCCTGAGTTTCTTTTCAACCTTCTCTTCATAGTCGGTTTTGGCAATATCAATCCTGACCGTTGCATTCAGTGCGTCAATGTTCTCTCTGGTGACATTCATCTTGTAAAAGTTTACTATCGATTTAAAAACCGCCATAACCTGCGCCATGAGGCGAAGTGTCAGAGCGGT
>ERZ1645192.320-NODE-320-length-38417-cov-7.865075_pt1 | contig 38417 bp, 34 predicted proteins | sample MGYA00575354_ERZ1645192 | MGnify/ENA primary metagenome ERZ1645192 (study PRJEB40844, sample SAMN11349763) | freshwater sediment metagenome | isolation source: river sediment | host: Sediment | place: India: Faizupur Khadar , New Delhi | collected 2017-02-21 ...
ATCAGCAATTTCCTGCTCTGGCAGCTGGCCTACACCGAACTATGGTTCACCGACACGTTGTGGCCGGACGTGGATGCGGCGACACTGCAGCGCGCGCTCGACGACTACGCCGGGCGCGAACGCCGCTTCGGATTGACCGGGGCGCAGGTGGCCGCCGAGGGGACCGGGGGAATGCAGTGACGAAGACGCGCCTGCTGGCGGCCCTGATCATGGCGCCGGTCGCCATCCTCACGGTCCTGTTCGCGCCCACGCCGATCCTCGCCGCGCTGAGCGCGGTGGTGTTCCTGGTCGCGCTGTGGGAATGGCTGAAGCTCGCCGACATCGAGGACACCCTCGCGCGCACCGTGCTGCTGGCCTGCAACGTCGCGGTGATGGCGGCGCTGGTCTGGGGATCGCGCTCCGCGCAGGGGGGCTCGCTGGCGTTGTTCCAGCTCACCGTGCTGATCGGCGTCGCCTGGTGGTGCCTGGCCCTGCTGTGGCTGCGCCACTACGACTTCGCCTCCGACCATGACGGCCATGCACGGGTGTTCAAGCTCGCCGCCGGCACCCTCGCGGTGGTGCCGGCATGGTGCGCGCTCGGCCTGATCCACGCGACCCAGCCGAATGGCCATCGCTGGCTGTTGCTGGCGCTGTGCCTGGTGTGGGCCGCGGATACCGGCGCCTACTTCACCGGCCGCCGCTTCGGCGGGCGCTGGTTCGGCGGGCGCAAGCTGGCGCCGCGGATCAGCCCGAACAAGACCCTGGAAGGCCTGGCGGGCGGGCTCGCGCTGGCGATGGTGGTCGCGGTGGTCGGCGCGCCGCTGGCCGGCGCGCAGGCCGCGCAATTGCCGGCGGTCGCGCTGGTCGCGCTGGCCACCGCGGGCTTCTCGGTCGCCGGCGACCTGTTCGAGAGCCTGCTCAAGCGCCATGTCGGGGTGAAGGACTCCGGCGACCTGATCCCGGGCCATGGCGGCGTGCTCGACCGCATCGACAGCGTGCTAGCCGCGCTGCCGGTGTTCGCGCTGGGCAAGGCCTGGCTTGGCTTCTGAGGCGGGCGTCGCGATGGCCTCGGCCGTGATGCAGCGCGTGGCGGTGCTGGGCGCCACCGGCTCGATCGGGACGTCCGCGCTGGACGTCATCGCGCGCCATCCCGAACGCCTGTCCGCCAGCATCCTCGCCGCCGGCAGCAACGTCGACGGCCTGCTCGCGCTGTGCCGGCGCCACCGCCCGGCGCATGCGGTGATCGCCGACCCGGCCGCCTACCCGGTGCTGCGCGATGGCCTGCGCGATGCCGGCCTGCCGACCGAGGCGCATGCCGGCGATGCCGCGCTGGACGCGCTGGTGGCCGGCGATGCCTGCGACAGCGTGGTCGCCGCGATCGTCGGCGCGGCCGGTTTGTCCTCGACCCTCGCCGCGGCGCGCGCCGGCAAGCGCCTGCTGCTGGCCAACAAGGAATCGCTGGTGCTGGCCGGGGAGCTGCTGATGCAGGCCGCCCGCGACGGCGGCGCCCGCATCGTGCCGATCGACAGCGAGCACAACGCGGTGTTCCAGTGCCTGGCGGCGAGCCGCGCACCGGCCGACGTGGCGCGGATCACGCTGACGGCGTCGGGCGGTCCGTTCCGCGGCCGCAGTCGGCACGACCTGGCCGGCGTGACCCCGGCCCAGGCCGTGGCCCACCCGAAGTGGTCGATGGGCCCCAAGATCTCCGTGGATTCCGCGACCCTGATGAACAAGGGCCTGGAGGTGATCGAGGCCCACCACCTGTTCGCGATGCCGCCCGCACGCATCCGCGTGCTGGTGCACCCGCAGTCCTTGGTGCATGCGCTCGTCGATTTCGTCGACGGCAGCGCGCTGGCCCAGCTCGGCCTGCCCGACATGCGCACCGCACTGGCGGTCGGCTTCGGCTGGCCGGAACGCCTGGCCTCTGGCGTCGACCTGCTGGACCTGCTGGCGCAAGGCGGACGCCTCGACTTCGAGGCCCCCGACCTCGACGCCTTCCCCTGCCTCGCCCTCGCGTTCGACGCGCTGGTGGCGGGCGGCACCGCCCCGGCCGTGCTCAACGCGGCCAATGAAGTCGCGGTTTCAGCCTTTCTTCAGGGCCGGATCGGTTTCCTGTCCATCCCCGACCTCGTCGCCGCCACCCTGGACGCCATGCCGCCGCAGCCTGCCGATTGCCTGGACGTGCTGCTGGAGGCCGACGCCCGCGCTCGCGACGCCTGCGCGGCCCTGATCGCCGCCCTGCCGACGAGCGGCCAGCCCGCATGAGCACCTTCCTGGGCTCGGTGTGGTGGATGCTGGTGGCCCTCGGGGTGCTGGTCACCTTCCACGAATTCGGCCACTTCTGGGTCGCGCGCCGGTTCGGGGTGAAGGTGCTGCGGTTCTCGATCGGGTTCGGCCGCCCGCTGTGGACGCGGGTCGGCAAGGACGGAACCGAGTACGTCATTGCCGCGATCCCGCTGGGCGGCTACGTGAAGATGCTGGACGAGCGCGAAGTCGACGTTGCGCCCGCCGAGCGCGCACAGGCGTTCAACCACAAACCCGTGCTGCAGCGGATGGCGATCGTCGCCGCCGGCCCCGCCGCCAACCTGCTGCTGGCCATCGGCCTCCTGTGGGCGATGCTGGTGGTCGGGCGTCCCGACTACGCCCCGGTCGTGGGCAAGGCCGACGGCCTCGCCGCCGCGGCCGGGCTGCACGCCGGGGACCGCATCCTGTCGGTCGACGGCCGCGCCACCCCGACCTGGAGCGAGGCCGAACTGGCACTGGCGGTGGCCGCGCTGGACCGGCAGCCGGTCGCGCTGGGGGTCAAGCCCGAGGGCGGCAGTGACGTGCAACGCACGCTGCCGCTGCAACGCTTGCCGGCCGTCTTCGATGAAACCCGCGCGGTCGCCGCGATCGGCCTGACGCCCCGGCATCTGCTGATGCCGGCAATCGTGGGCAGCGTGACCGAGGGCAGCCCGGCCTGGGGCGTGCTGGCGGAAGGCGACCGGATCACCGCGATCGACGCCAGCCCGGTCTCCAGCTTCGAGGACATCGCGCCGCTGGTGGCGGCCCTCGGTGCCCGCGGCGGCCCCGGCATGATCGAGGTTCAGCGCGATGGCGATCGCCTGGCGCTCGAACTCACCCCGGCCAGGCGCACCCTGCCCGATGGCGGCAGCCAGTGGCTGCTGGGCATCGCCAATGCGGCCCCCGCCCGTCCCGCCCCCGACGCCGTGCTGCGCCTGGGCCCGCTGGCGGCCATCCCGGCCTCCATCCAGGAAACCGGCTACCAGGTCAGGCAGCTGTTCGGGATGATCGGGCGCGCGTTCAGCGGGCAGGTCTCGGTGCAGAACACCGTGTCCGGCCCGCTGACCATCGCCCAGGTCGCCAACAGCTACGCCAGCATGGGCCTGGCGTGGTTCCTGAACTTCCTGGCCCTGCTGTCGGTCAGCATCGCCATCCTCAACCTGCTGCCCATCCCCGTCTTGGACGGGGGTCACCTGCTGTATTACCTTATCGAGCTGGCCATCGGGCGCCCCTTGGGCGACCGAGCCGTGGCCGCTGGCCAGTACCTGGGCCTCGCCTTGCTGGCGGGCCTGATGGGGCTGGCGTTCTACAACGACATCCTGCGGATGGTGTCGTGAATTGCCGTCCGGCATCGCTGCGTCGATGCCGCGACACTGCGTGAAACCCGGGACCACTACCCCGGGCCACCCCCAACCAGGATGTACCGAATGCCCCGTCCCCTGTCCCGCCGACTGCTGACCCTCGCCCTCGCCTCGGCACTGGCCGTGCCGGCATTGGCGCAGTCCGCGTTCGCGCCCTTCACCGTCAGCGACATCCGCATCGACGGCCTGCAGCGCATCGGCGCGGGCACCGTGTTTACCTACCTGCCGGTCGAGCGCGGAGACACGCTCGACGCGGCCAAGGCCGCAGAGGCGATGCGGGCGCTCTACAAGACCGGGTTTTTCCAGGACGTCCGGCTGGACCACCAGGGCGGCATCCTGGTGGCGACCGTGGTCGAACGGCCCGCGATCAACAAGCTCACCCTCGTGGGCAACAAGGACCTGAAGAGCGAGGATCTGCTCAAGGGGTTGAAGGACATCGGCCTGTCCGAGGGCGAGACCTTCAACCAGTTGAACCTGGACCGGGTCACCCAGGAGCTCAATCGCCAGTACAACAACCGCGGCAAGTACAACGTCCAGATCACGCCCAACGTCGAACGCCTCGACCGCAACCGCATCAACCTGACCCTCAACGTCAAGGAGGGCAAGGCCGCGAAGATCCGCCACATCAACCTGGTGGGCAACGCGTCCTACACCGACGAGGACATCACCAAGGGCTGGGAATCGCATACCAGCAGCTGGCTCAGCTGGTACAAGCGCGACGACCAGTACTCGCGCGAGAAGCTTTCCGGCGACATCGAGAAGCTGAATTCCTGGTACCTCGACCGTGGCCACATCGACTTCAGCATCGACTCGACCCAGGTCGAGATCAGCGGCGACAAGAAGGACATGTTCATCACCGCCGGCATCACCGAGGGGGAGGTGTATACCGTCTCCGGGGTGACCGTCTCCGGCGACACCGTATTGCCGAAGGAGGAAATCGAACGTACGGTCGCATTCATCGCTCCCGGTAGTACCTTCTCCCGGCGTTTCGTGGAGGCCGCGAGCAACGCGATCACCGCGCGCCTCGCCAACATCGGCTATGCCTTCGCCAAGGTGAATCCGGTCCCGACCATCGATCGCGACAAGCGCACCGTGGCAATCGACATGCAGGTGCAGCCCGGACCGCGCATCAACGTGCGCCGCATCGTGTTCAAGGGAAATACCCGCACGGCCGACCAAGTCCTGCGTCGCGAGATGCGCCAGTTCGAAGGCAGCTGGTTCTCGCAGGCGGCCATCGATCGCGGCAAGGTGCGACTCGACCGACTGGGGTACTTCGAGTCCGTCGAGGTCGAGAACGAACCGGTGGCCGGCAGCGACGACCTGGTCGACGTGGTCTATACGGTGAAGGAAACCACCTCGGGCAGCATCTCCGCCGGCGTCGGCTATTCGCAGCTGTCGGGCCTGAACCTCTCCCTGCAATTGGCCGAGAACAACTTCCTCGGCACGGGCAACCGGGTCTCGATGGCGGTCAGCCGCAGCACCTACCAGAAGCGCTACGACTTCTCGTTCGTGAATCCCTATTTCACCGACGAAGGCCTGTCGCTGGGCTACAACCTGTGGTGGCGCGAGTTCGACTACTCCAGCTACAACGTGGCGCAGTACTCCACCAACAGCGGCGCTGCGCAGGCGTTCGTGACGATCCCGATCAGCGAGAGCGACTCGATCTCGGCGATGTTCGGCATCGACACCAATGAGATCCTGACCGTCGATGGCTCCACCCCGCCGCCGCTGATCGATTACGTCAATGCGGTCGGCAACCGCACGTTCCATGCCTGGCGCCTGCAGGGCGGTTGGGGGCGCGATACCCGCAACGACTATTTCATGCCGGTATTCGGCATGACCCAGAACCTGTCGATGGAAGTGGCGCTGCCGGGCTCCACGGTCGAGTACTACAAGTTCCAGTACGACATCGCCAAGTACTGGCCGCTGAGCCAGAGCCTCGTGGTGAAGACCGCCGTCAACCTCGGCTACGGCGACTCCTACGGTCCCGACATCGTGCGCAACCTCTGCTACACCGCGCCGACCTACACCGATTCCAACGGCGACGGCATCCTCGACACCGTGGTGCCCGGCCCGCCGCCCAGCGACCCCTGCCTGACCACGTCGACGGACTACGACAAGACCGTCACCGCGACCGGCCTGCCGTTCTTCGAGAACTTCTACGCCGGCGGCATCGCCGCGCAGGGCAAGGTGCGCGGCTTCGTCGACAACACCCTCGGCCCGGTCTATGTGTCGCCTTCGGGCTACCGGCAGCCGCTCGGCGGCTCGATGCTGGTCGCCGGCACGATCGAAGCGGTGTTTCCGAAGCTGTTCGACAGCCCGGCCGCGCGCGTCTCCGCGTTCATCGATTTCGGCAACGTGTACGACGGCTGGGACAACTTCAGCGCCGGCGACTTGCGCGTCTCCACCGGCGTCGCGCTGCTGTGGCGCTCGCCGATGGGCCCGCTGTCGATCAGCTACGCCTTCCCGATCCGCAAGAAGGACGGCGACCAGGTCGAACGCCTGCAGTTCACGTTCGGCGGCCAGCTCTGACGGCCGCATGACCGCAGGGTCCTTCGCCGCGTCCGAGCTGGCCCAGCGCTTCGGGCTGGAACTCCGCGGCGAAGATTGCCCCGTGCACGGCGTGGGCACGCTCGCCACGGCAGGCCCCGGGCAGTTGGGCTTCCTCGCCAACCCGCGCTATCGCGGCCAACTCGCTGAGACCGCTGCCGGCGTGGTGGTATTGCGGGAGGCCGACCTGGATGCCCGCGCCGGCACCGCACTGCTCGCCCGCGACCCGTATGCCGCATTCGCGCGGATCGCGGCGTTGTTCGAACCCAAGCCAGTACGCCCGCCAGGCGTCCACCCCTCGGCGGTGGTCGACGCCACCGCGGTGGTGGATCCCGGCGCGCATGTCGGCCCGCTGGTGGTGGTGGGCGCGCGCTCCCGCATCGCCGCCGGCGCCATGCTCGGACCAGGCTGCGTGGTCGGCGAGGACTGCGAGGTCGGCGAAGGCAGCGAGCTGGTCGCACGGGTCACCCTGGTGGTGCGCGTGCGCCTCGGCAAGCGGGTGCTGGTGCATCCCGGCGCGGTGCTGGGCGCCGACGGCTTCGGCATCGCCATGGACCATGGCCAGTGGCTGAAGGTGCCGCAGCTCGGCGGGGTGGTGGTCGGCGACGACTGCGAGATCGGGGCGAACACCACGATCGACCGCGGCGCGCTTGAGGACACCGTGCTCGAACAGGACGTGCGCCTCGACAACCAGATCCAGGTCGGCCACAACGTCCGCATCGGCGCGCATACGGCGATGGCGGGATGCTCCGCGGTGGCGGGCAGCGCGACCATCGGCCGTCACTGCCTGGTCGGCGGCGGCGCCGGCATCCTCGGCCACCTGGAGGTCTGCGACCGCGTGGTGGTGACCGCGATGTCGCTGGTCACCCATTCGATCCGCGAACCCGGCGAGTACTCCTCGGGCACGCCATTGATGGACAATCGCGCCTGGCGCCGCAGCGCCGCGCGTTTCAAGCAACTCGACGACATCGCCCGGCGCACGCGGGGCGGCGACAAGGACCCTGCATGACCGATGCATCCCCTGGCGTGACCCTGCCGGTGACCACGGCGGAGATCGAACGCCTGCTCCCGCACCGCTATCCCTTCCTGCTCGTCGACCGGGTGGTCGAGTTCGAGAAGGACAGGCGCGTGCTCGCCTACAAGAACGTCTCCTGCAACGAGCCCTTCTTCACCGGCCACTTCCCGGGCCACCCGGTGATGCCCGGCGTGCTCGTGGTGGAGGCGCTGGCGCAGGCGGGTGGCGTCCTCACGCAGCTCTCGCGCGACCCGTCGGAGCTGGGCAAGGACACGTTCTACCTGGTGAAGGTGGACAACGCGAGGTTCAGCCGCATGGTCGTCCCCGGCGATCGCCTTGAGCTCGAAGTCGAGCTCAAGCGACGCATCCGCAACATGGCGCAGTACGTGGGCATCGCCCGCGTCGACGGCGAGCAGGCCGCCTGCGCCGAGATCCTCTGCGCCGCCGCCCGCTGATGGACCGCGCCCCGACCTTGGTCCACCCGACCGCCGTGGTCGATCCCTCGGCCCGTCTGGGCGCGGGCGTGGTGATCGGGGCCTATGCGGTGATCGGTGCCGAGGTCGAGGTCGGGGACGGCACGCGGATCGGCCCGCATTGCACGATCGAGGGCCCGACCCGGATCGGCCGCGACAACGTGTTCCACGGCCACGCCGCGATCGGCGGCGCGCCGCAGGACAAGAAGTACCGCGGCGAGCGGGTCGAACTGGTGATCGGCGACGGCAACGCGATCCGCGAATTCGTGACCATCAACCGCGGCACCGGCGACGGCGGCGGCACCACCCGGATCGGCGACCGCAACTGGATCCTCGCCTACTGCCATGTCGCCCACGACTGCATCATCGGCAGCGACTGCGTGTTCTCCAACAACGCGACGCTGGCCGGCCACGTCAGTGTCGGCAACCACGTCATCCTCAGCGGCTTCGCCGGCGTGCACCAGTTCTGCCGCATCGGCGACCACGCGTTCATCGGCATGGGCGCCTTCGTCAACGGCGACGTGCCGCCGTTCCTGATGGTGGCGCAGGAGAAGTACGCGCGCCCGCGCGGCATCAATGCCGAAGGCCTCAAGCGCCGCGGCTTCGATGCCGCCCGCATCGCCAGCATCAAGCGTGCCTATCGCGCGCTGTACATGGGCGAGGCCAAGCTCGACGAAGCGCGCGCGGAGCTCGGCGAGATCGCCGCCGCGGGCAGCGAGGACGTGCGCGCCATGCTCGACTTCATCGAAGGCGGCGAGCGGCCGTTGCTGCGGTGAACGAAGCAGGCAGCGCCGTGGTGCCGCCCGGGGAGCGCCCCAACCAAGCGAGTACCGGGCAGCGACTTCGAATTTTCCCCGCACCGTGCCATTGCGCGCCCATGCGAAAAGGCATCGCATGAGCCCCCGCATCGCCCTCTGCGCCGGCGAAACCTCGGGCGACCAGCTCGGTGCCGGGCTGGTCGCGGCGCTGCGCGAACGCTTCCCGGATGCCGCCTTCGCCGGCATCGGCGGGGACGCGATGCGCGCGGCCGGCGTGGACACCTGGCACGACGCCAGCGAACTGTCGGTGATGGGCCTCGCCGAGGTGCTGGCGCACCTGCCGCGCCTGCTGGCGCTGCGCAAGGCCTTCCGCCAGCGCGTGCTCGACTGGCGGCCGGACGTCTTCATCGGCATCGACGCCCCCGACTTCAACCTCGGGGTCGAGCGCTGGCTCAAGCAACGCGGCGTGCGCACCGTGCACGACGTCAGCCCCTCGGTCTGGGCCTGGCGGGAATCGCGCGCGGCGAAGATCGGCGACAGCGCCGACCGCGTGCTCTGCCTGTTCCCGATGGAACCGCCGATCTACGCGCGGCACGGCGTGGACGCGGTGTTCATCGGGCATCCACTGGCCGACGCCATCCCGCTGCAACCCGACCGCACGGCGGCCCGGATCGCGCTCGGCGTCGCCACCGATGCGCCCGTGCTGGCCGTGCTGCCCGGCAGCCGCCTCGGCGAAATCCAGCGGATGTTGCCCGGCTTCGCTGATGCCGCACGCCGGCTGGCTGGCGACGTGCCAGGCCTGCAGGTGCTGGTGCCGGCCGCGAACGCGGGCTGCCGCGCCGCGATCGACGCGGTGCTCGGCGACGCGCCCGGCGTGCGCGTGCTCGACGGCCAGGCGCAGGCGGCGATGATCGCCAGCGACGTCGTCCTGCTCGCCTCCGGCACGGCCGCCCTGGAGGCCATGCTGTGCAAGCGGCCGATGGTCGTGGGGCATCGCATTTCCGGGCTGACCTACGCCATCGTCAAGGCCTTCGGCCTGCTGAAATCCGCGCACGTCAGCCTGCCCAACATCCTGGCCGGGGAGACGCTGGTGCCCGAACTGCTGCAGGACGCCTGCACGCCCGAGGCCCTGCATGCGGCCCTGCTGCACTGGTTCCGCGACGCCGACGCCGTGGCCGCCCTGCAACCGCGCTTCCTCGCCCTCCACGAGTCCCTGCGCCGCAACGCATCGGCGCGCGCGGCGGAGGCGGTGGCCGGATTGCTGGCGACGCCGCGATGAATTCGCTGGTCGCCGGCGTCGATGAAGCCGGACGCGGCCCGTTGGCCGGCCCGGTCTGCGTGGCCGCGGTGATCCTGGACCCGGCCCGCGCGATCGACGGGCTCGGCGATTCCAAGCAGCTCAGCGAGCGCCGCCGCGAGGCGCTCTATCCGCTGATCCTGGAACGCGCATTGGCCTGGCGCATCGAATTCGTCGAAGCGGCGGAAATCGACCAACGCAACATCCTCCAGGCCACGATGGCCGGCATGCGCCGCGCCGTCGCCCTGCTGTCGCCCGCCGCCGGCCATGCGCTGGTCGACGGCAACCGGGTGCCCGACGGCCTGCCCTGCCCGGCCACCGCGATCGTCGACGGCGATGCGCTGGAGCCGGCGATCATGGCCGCCTCCATCCTCGCCAAGGTCGCGCGCGATGCGCGCATGCGCGCCCTGCACCAGCAGTATCCGGCCTACGGCTTCGACCGCCACAAGGGCTATCCCAGCCCGCTGCACCGCGAGGCCCTGCGCCTGCACGGGCCCTGCCCCGAGCATCGCCGCAGCTTCGCGCCGGTACGCGAGGCGCTGGCGGCCGCCGGCCTGCTGGCCTGAACCCGGGCGACCGCCTGTCAAGCCTTGCCCGGGGTCGGTGGGCGGCCTACCCTGCTGACTGTCCCCGCGGTGATCCCATGCCCGCCCGCTACGCCCACCTGCACCTGCACAGCGAGTACTCGCTGGTCGACTCCACGATCCGCATCCCGGAACTCGTGACGGCCTGCGCGGCGCGCGGGCTGCCGGCGGTGGCGATCACCGACCAGAACAACCTGTTCGCGCTGGTGAAGTTCTACAAGGAGGCGGAGAAGGCCGGCATCAAGCCGATCGCGGGCGCCGACGTGTTGCTCGCGGAGGGCACGGGCACGCCCAGCCGGCTCACCCTGCTCTGCCGCGACCAGGCCGGCTACCTCAGCCTGTCGGAACTGCTCACCCGCGCGTGGATGGAAGGCCACCGGGTGGATGGCGTGGTCGCGCGGCCGGCGTGGCTGGAGGCGAACGCCGGCCTGTTCGCGCTGGCCGGGCCGCAATCGGACGCCGGGCAGTTGCTCGCCGGGGGCCGCCACGACCTCGCGGAAGCGGCCGTGGCCGACCTCCAGCGCCGCTTCGGCGAGCGCCTGCACCTGGAACTGGTGCGCACCGGACGGCAGGGCGAGGACGCCTTCAACGCCTTCGCGCTGGACGTCGCCGCGCGCCGCGGGATCCCGGTGGTCGCCAGCAACGACGTGCGCTTCCTCGATGCCGAGGGCTTCGACGCCCACGAGGCCCGCGTGTGCATCGCCAGCGGCCGGGTGCTCGACGATGCGCGCCGCCCGCGCGACTACAGCGCCGAGCAGTTCCTGAAGCCTGCGGACGCGATGGCGGCGCTGTTCGCCGACGTACCGGACGCGCTCGACAACAGCCTCGCGCTGGCCACCCGCTGCAACCTCGAACTGCGGCTGGGCACCTACTACCTGCCGGCCTTCCCGGTGCCGGACGACGAGACCCTCGACAGCTGGATCCGCAGCCAGTCGCGCGACGGCCTGGCCAGGCGCCTCGAGCGGGCACCGCTGGCGCGCGGCAAGGCGCGCGAAGACTACGAAGCGCGCCTGGAAACCGAGCTCGACGTCATCGTCAAGATGGGCTTCCCGGGCTACTTCCTGATCGTCGCCGACTTCATCAACTGGGCGAAGCAGCACGGCATCCCGGTCGGCCCCGGCCGCGGCTCCGGCGCCGGCTCGCTGGTGGCCTGGGCGCTGGGCATCACCGACCTCGACCCGCTGCCCTACGACCTGCTGTTCGAGCGCTTCCTCAACCCGGAACGCGTGTCGATGCCCGACTTCGACATCGACTTCTGCATGGACCGGCGCGACGAGGTGATCGACTACGTCGCGCGCAAGTACGGCCGCGACCGGGTCAGCCAGATCATCACCTACGGCACCATGGCCGCGAAGGCGGTGCTGCGCGACGCCGGGCGCGTGCTCGGCCTGTCCTACGGCTTCGTCAACGACCTGGCCAAGCTGATCCCGCTGCAGCCCGCGGACCCGCTGTCGCTGGACGACGTGATCGGCCGCAGCAAGCGCTCGCAGCAGAAGGACGGCTACCTGATCGCCGAGATCAAGGAGCGCTACGAAGCCGAGGACGAGGTCCGCGACCTCATCGACCTCGCCCTGCAACTGGAGGACCTGACCCGCAACGCCGGCAAGCACGCCGGCGGCGTGGTGATCGCGCCGAGCCCGCTGCAGGACTTCTGCCCGCTGTTCGCCGAACACGACGGCCATGGCCGGGGGCGCAACCCTGTCACCCAGTTCGACAAGGACGACGTCGAGTCGATCGGCCTGGTGAAGTTCGACTTCCTCGGCCTGCGCACGCTGACGATCATCGACTGGGCGGTGAAGGCGATCAACGCCCGCCGCGCCGCCGCCGGCGAGGCGGCGCTCGACATCGCCACCCTGCCGCTCACCGACAAGGCGAGCTACGAACTGTTCGCGCGCGGCGACACCGTCGCCGTGTTCCAGTTCGAATCGCGCGGCATGCGCGAGCTGCTCAAGCGCGCCCGGCCCGACACCTTCGAGGACATCATCGCGCTGGCCGCGCTGTTCCGCCCCGGCCCGCTGGGCAGCGGGATGGACCGCGAATGGGTGGACCGAAAGCACGGCGTGGCCGAGGTGAGCTTCCCGCACCCGGCGCTGGAGCCGGTGCTGGCGCCCACCTACGGCGTCATCGTGTACCAGGAACAGGTGATGCAGATCGCCCAGGTCCTGGCCGGGTATTCGCTGGGCGGCGCCGACCTGCTGCGCCGCGCGATGGGCAAGAAGAAGCCCGAGGAAATGGCGAAGGAGCGCGCCAAGTTCGAGGCCGGCGCGGCCGAGCGCGGCGTCGACCCGCGCACCGCGACGCAGATCTTCGACCTGATGGAGAAGTTCGCGGAGTACGGCTTCAACAAGTCGCACTCGGCGGCGTACGCGCTGGTCGCCTACCAGACCGCCTGGCTCAAGGTGCACTACCCGGCGGAGTTCATGGCCGCGGTGCTGTCCTCGGACATGGACAACACCGACAAGGTCGTGGGCTTCCTCGACGAAGCGCGCGCGATGGGCCTCGCGGTGCTGCCGCCGGACGCGAATGCCTCGGCCTACATGTTCGAGGCCACCGACCCGCGCACGATCCGCTACGGGCTGGGCGCGGTGAAGGGCGTCGGTCGCGGCGTGTGCGAGGCAATCGTCGCCGCACGGGGCGACGGCGGCGCGTTCGCCGACCTGCTCGACTTCTGCAAGCGGGTGGAGGCGGCCGGCCTCAACCGGCGCACGCTGGAAGCGCTGGTGCATGCCGGCGCGATGGACGCCCTGGCCCCGAACCGGGCTTCGCTGATGCTGCAGTTGCCGGAGGCGCTGAAGGCGACCGAGCAGATCGCGCGCAACCGCGATGCCGGCATGGTCGACATGTTCGGTGCCGCGCCCGCGCACGGCGGCAGCGGCGCGGCGGACATCCATGTGGTGCTGCCGACCTGCGAGGAATGGCCGCTGGCGCAGAAGCTGCAGGGCGAGCGCGAGACCCTGGGCCACTACCTCAGCGGCCACCCGATGGACCCGTACCGCGCCGAGCTGAAGGGACTGGTCGGCCACGACCTCTCCTCGCTCGACGTGTTGTGGGAGGCGCGGCCGGCGGAGGCGCGCAAGGGCTGGCGCCCGCAGATGGCGGCGGTGGTCGCCGGCCAGGTGGTCGGCATGCGCAAGCGCGGCGACAGCCAGACCTTTGTGCAACTGGAAGACGGGCGCGGGCGCCTCGAATGCGCGTTCTTCGGCGAGGAGTGGCAGGCGTATGCGCCCTTGCTGACCCGCGACCGCATCCTGGTGGTCGAGGGCGACCTGCGCGAGGACGAATTCAGCGGCGGCTTCGCGTTGCGCGCGCGACGCGCCTGGGACTACCTGCAACTCAGCAGCGGGCAGGCGCAACGCCTCTCGCTGCGCCTGGACCTGCGCGTGCCCGGGGCGGTGGAGCAATTCGAGCGCGTGCTGCGTGCCCATCCGGGCAGCACCCCTGTGCTGATCGAAGCGACCACCGCGACCGGCATCGGCCGGCTGGCAATCAACGGCGGCCGCGGCCTGCGCATGGAGGCCGGCCTGCCCGACCTGTTGCGCAGCCTGCCCGGCATGACCGCGGTCAGCGTGCAGATGGGCAAGCCCTGGGCCCAGTGAGCCCGCACCTACGGCTCGGTACGGCGCCCCCGGCGGGGTAAACTGCGGCCGATGAACCCGAACTACCTCGATTTCGAGCAGCCCATCGCCGACCTGGAAGCCAGGATCCAGGACCTGCGGCAGGCCAGCAACGGGCCGGCGGTCAACATCGACGCCGAAGTGCACGCGTTGCAGGAAAAGCTGCGCAAGCGCACCGCGACCATCTTCCGCGACCTCACCCCGTGGCAGGTCTCGCAGCTGGCGCGGCATCCCGCGCGCCCGTACACGCTGGACTACCTGCGGGTGATCTGCGACGAATTCCAGGAACTCGCCGGCGACCGCGCGTTCGCGGACGACAACGCCATCGTCGGCGGCCTCGCCCGCATCGACGGCCGCAGCGTGATGGTGATCGGCCATGAGAAGGGCCGCGACACCAAGTCCAAGGTGCGCCGCAACTTCGGCATGCCCAAGCCCGAGGGCTACCGCAAGGCGCTGCGCCTGATGAAGCTGGCGGAACGCTTCGGCCTGCCGATCCTGACCTTCATCGACACCGCCGGCGCCTGGCCGGGCATCGATGCCGAGGAACGCGGCCAGTCCGAGGCGATCGCCCGCAACCTGCTGGAGATGGCCGAGCTGAAGGTGCCGATCGTATGCACCGTGATCGGCGAAGGCGGCTCGGGCGGCGCGCTGGCGATCGGCGTCGGTGATCGCACCCTGATGCTGGAATACAGCACCTACTCGGTGATCACGCCCGAAGGCTGCGCCTCGATCCTGTGGCGCGATGCCGGCAAGGCCAAGGACGCCGCGGAGCAGATGGGGATCACCGCCAAGCGCCTGCTCGGCCTGGGCCTGATCGACAAGATCGTGCGCGAGCCCACCGGCGGCGCGCACCGCAACCCGGTGCAGATGGCCCGGCGCCTCAAGGCCGTGCTGCTGAACGAACTGGACGCGCTGGACGGCGTCCCGGTCGCGACGCTGTTGGACAACCGCTACCGCCGCCTGCGCGGCTATGGCGCGTACGACCACGCGTCCTGACGCGATGGACGCGGCGGCGTTCGCCTCCGCGGTTGCACGGGCCGATGACCGCCCGGTGCTGGTCGGCTACAGCGGCGGCCTGGATTCCACGGTGCTGCTGCACCTGCTCGCCGGCGACCCGGCGACCCGGCGTGCAGGACTGCGGGCGCTCCATGTCCACCACGGCCTGCACGCGCAGGCGGACGCATGGGCGTTGCATTGCGAGGCGACCTGCGCCGGCCTCGGCATCCCGCTGGAGGTTGTCCGCGTCGCCGTGGACAGGCGCGCCGGGCTCGGCCTCGAGGGCGCGGCACGCGAGGCACGCCACGCGGCGTTCGCGGCCCACCTGCGCGCCGGCGAAGTCCTGGCCCTCGCCCACCATCGCGACGACCAGGCCGAAACCTTCCTGCTGCGTGCGCTGCGCGGGTCCGGCGTCGATGGGCTCGCCGCGATGCGCCCGTGGCGGGCCTACGCCAGCGGCTGGCTGTGGCGTCCGCTGCTCGGGATGCCGCGCGCCGACCTGCTGGCCCATGCCCGATCGCAGCGCCTCGACTGGATCGACGACCCGGGCAACGACGACCCCGGCCTCGACCGCAACTTCCTGCGCCACCACGTGATGCCGCATTTGCAGGCGCGTTGGCCGCACGCACCCGCCGCGCTCGCCCGCAGCGCCGGCCTCGCCGCCGCCGCGACCGACCTGCTGGATGCCGGCGACGACGCCGCGCTGGCCGGCGTGCGGCGCGCGGTCGACCTGCTCGACGTCGCCGGCCTGCTGGCCTTGCCGGCCACGCAACGCGCCCGCGTGCTCCGTCGCTGGATCGCCGCACTCGGGCTGCCGCCGCTGCCGGCGCATGGCAGCGCGTGCATCGAGGCGGACCTGCTCGACGCCCGCCCGGATGCGCGTGCGCGTTTCGACTGGCATGGCGCGCGCGTGCAACGCTGGCGCGACCTCCTGCATGCCGGGCCGCTGCGCACGCCGTTGCCGCGCGACTGGCGGGCCACGTGGGATGGGCGGGCGCCGTTGCGATTGCCGACCGGCGACACGCTCGAATTACTGGGAGCGGACGGCTTCGACCACGAGGTCATCGCGCACGCCCGGCGCGGCGGCGAACGCCTGCGCCTGCCGCGACGCCGCCACGACCATGCGTTGAAGCACCTGCTGCAGGACGCCGGCGTGCCGCCATGGCAACGCGAGCGGCTGCCGCTGCTGTCGGCCGCGGATGGCACCCTGCTCGCCGCCGGCGACCGCCTCTGCTCGGCCACGCTGGCCAGCTGGCTGGACGCGCGCGGCGCGCGGCTGCAATGGACGGCCGTGGCGTAAACTGGCTGCATGGCCCGCAAACCCGCCGCAACGCCCGATGCCTCGCCCGTCGCCGACTTCGAGCAGTCGATGCAGGCGCTCGAAGACCTCGTCGCCCGCATGGAAAGCGGCGAGCTCAGCCTCGAGGCGTCGCTGGCCGCCTACGAGCGCGGCGTCGGCCTGTACCGCCACTGCCAGGCCGCGCTGGAGCAGGCCGAGTTGCGCGTGCGCCTGCTGAGCGATCCCGCCCAGCCGGAGCTCGGCCGCCCGTTCGACGCCGGCGACGATGCCTGAGCCGCGCTTCGCGGCGTGGCGCGCGCGGGTCGAGGCGACGCTGGACCGCGTGCTGCCGGACCCGGCCGCGTCGCCCGCCCGGCTGCACGCCGCCATGCGCCATGGCGTGCTCAACGGCGGCAAGCGCATGCGCCCGCTGCTCGCGTACGCCACCGGCACCGCGTTCGGCGTCGATGAGGACGCGCTGGATGCCGCTGCTGCCGCGGTGGAACTCGTGCATTGCTATTCGCTGGTCCACGACGACCTGCCGGCGATGGACGACGACAGCCTGCGCCGCGGCCGTCCGACCGTGCACGTCGCCTTCGACGAAGCCACCGCGATCCTCGCCGGCGATGCCCTGCAGGCGCTGGCCTTCGACTGCCTTGCGCGCGCATCGCTCGACGCCGAACGCCGGGTGGCGATGCTCACCGAACTGGCGCGTGCCGCCGGCGTCGACGGCATGTGCGGCGGCCAGGCGCTGGACATCGACGCGACGGGCGCATCCGCCGGCATCGACCTCGCCGGGCTGGAGCGCCTGCACGCGTTGAAGACCGGGGCGCTGCTGCGCTGCGCGGTGCGCCTCGGGGCGATGGCGGGCCGGGCGAACCCGGCGCAGGCGGCCGCGCTCGACCGCTATGCCGACGCGCTGGGGCTGGCCTTCCAGGTCCGCGACGACCTGCTCGACGTGGAGGGCGATGCCGCGACCCTCGGCAAGACCGCAGGCAAGGATCTCGCCCAGGCCAAGGCAACATTCCCGGCGCTGGTCGGCATCGAGGCCAGCCGCCGCCGCCTCGACGCCCTTGCCGCGGCCATGCACGACGCGCTCGACGGCCTCGACATCGACACCGCTGCGCTGGCCGCGCTCGCCCGCCAGGTGGTCGAGCGCGACCGCTGAGGCCGTGCCTCAGCCGAACAGGCGCAGGGTGAGCGGGTAGCGGTAGTCCTGGCCGTCGTAGGCCTTGAACGCCGCGATCAGGCTGCACACCAGCCACGTCACCGCGATCGCGGCATAGGCCAGCACCAGCAGCAAGCCGGCGGGCGCGGTCACCAGCAGGCCGAGGCCGAGGGTGAGCACGGTCGCGCCGACCAGCACCACGCCGATGGCGACCGCGGCGATCGCGTACAGCAGCATGCTGAGGTTGAAGTTGAGGGCTTCCTTCGCGTGCGTGGCCGCGAACTCGCTGCGGTCGCGCACCAGCATCCACACCGCGAACGCGGCCAGCGCCCCGGCGATGCCGGCGCTCCAGCTGGTCGCCAGCGCCGCCAGCAGCGCACCCGCGTGCGCACCGGCCGCCCACAGGCGCTCGCTCTGGCTCGGGGAGAGGGTCTGAACGGTCGTGGCTTCCATCGTCGGCTCCGGCCGGAACGATTCCGGCGTTGCATCGAGGATGGGGACGCCCCGCAGCCACGCAAGGGATGCGTCGACGAAACGCCCGGCGCGGCGACGAAGACGACCGGCGGGCGACGAACGCCCGCCGGCGGCCGGCTTACTTGACCAGGCGGATGGTGAACGGATAGCGGTAGGCGATGCCGTCGTTGGCCTTGATCGCGGCCATGATGATCAGCACCAGCGCGGCGATGCCCACGATCAGCATGATCGGCAGCGTGATGATGAAGCCGATGCCGAGGGTGACCAGGCTCAGGACCAGCAAGACCAGGAAGACCGCCGAGACGGTGATGTTGAAGTTCAACGACTCCTTCGCCTGGTCGGCGACGAAGGGCATGCTGTCCTTCTTCATCAGCCAGATCACCAGCGGGCCCAGGAAAAAACCCCAGCCGCCGATGGCGGACGTGAGCAGGCCGCCGGCGAGCGCGGACAGGTGGGCGAACATCGCCCATTGCCGCTCTTCCTGCGGCGGGCCGCCGGCGCTCGGCGGCGGCGGTGGGACGGACACGGGATCAGGTGCATTCGGACTCATGGAGCGTTTCCCCGGGGACTGCGGCGGCTGCCGCTTGCCCGAGGATAACGCCAAGCGCCGTCGCCCGAGGCCAAGCGCCGCCTCAACCGGCGCCGGCCACGGTCATGCGTCCCACCAGGATCGCGCCGGTGCGGATGTGCGAGCGCGGATCCACGTCGTCGCCGACCGCCTCGATCGCCGCGAACATCGCCTTCAGGTTGCCGGCGATGGTGATCCCGTCCACCGGGTAGGCGATCCTGCCGCCCTCCACCCAGAACCCGGCCGCCCCGCGCGAGTAGTCGCCGGTGATCTGGTTGACGCCCTGCCCCATCAGTTCGGTGACCAGCAGGCCACGCTGCATGCCGGCGACCAGCGCATCCAGGCCGCCGGCATTGGCGCGCACCTGCAGGTTGTGCACGCCGCCGGCGTTGGCGGTGCTCTGCAGGCCCAGCTTGCGAGCCGAGTAACTGCCGAGCACGTAGCGCTGGACGATGCCGCCGGCGACCAGCGGCGACTCGCGGGTGGCCACGCCTTCGGCGTCGAAGGCCGCGGAGCGCCAACCACGCGGCAGGAACGGCAGCTCGTCGATGGCGAACCAGTCGGGGAAGACCCGCGTGCCCGCGCTGTCCAGCAGGAAGCTCGCCTTGCGGTACAGGGCGCCACCGCTGACCGCACCGACGAAGCTGCCGACCAGCGAACGCGCCATCTCCGCATGGAACAGCACCGGCACCTCGCAGGTCGGCAAGTGGCGCGGATCCAGCCGTTCCAGGGTGCGCTGCGCGGCGGTGCGCCCCACCACCTCCGGCGACGCCAGGTCGCCCGGCGCCAGCGCCAGGCTGTACCAGCCGTCGCGCTGCATCGCGTCGCCCTCGCCGGCGATCAGCGCGCAGCCGAGGCTGTGCGAGGTGCCGCGCTCCGCGCCGAGGAAGCCGTGGGAATTCGCGTACACGCTGACCGAGGCATTGCGGTTCAGCGACGCACCATCGGAATTGCCGATCCGCGGATCGACCTCGCGGCCTGCCTGCTCGCAGGCCAGGGCCAGGTCGATCGCTCGCTGCGCATCGATGTCCCACGGGTGCCAGCTGTCGAACTCGCGCAGGGTGGTCGCCATCAGCGCGGCATCGGCCAGGCCGGCGGCGGCATCGTCCTCGGTGTGGCGGGCGATCGCGCAGGCCTGCGCCACCGTCGCCTCCAGGCTCTGCTCGCGCAGGTCGGCGGTACTGGCGTTGCCCTTGCGCTGGCCGAAGTACACGGTGACCGAAATGCCGCGGTCCTGGGTGGCTTCGACCGTCTCCACCTCGCCCATGCGCACGTTCACCGCAAGGCCGGTGTCCTCGTTGCAGGTCACCTCGGCCTCGCTGGCGCCGCTGGCACGCGCGCGGTCGAGCAGGCGCTCGGCGATCGCCGACAGGCGCTGCAGGCGCGCGGGGCTGTCGTCGCGGGCGTGGGCGGTCTCGAGGAAGTGCGGGGCGGATGCGGGACTGTTCAATGGCTTATCCTGTGGCGATGCGAGGACGCGACGACGAAACCGGTGAGTTCTTCAGCCCAAGCCGCAGCCAGCAACGGCGCGCGGCGCTGGACGTGCTGGAGCTTGGCGAACAGCTCGTGGCGATGACCGCCGCGCAACTCGGCCGGCTGCCGATCCCCGAGGGCTTGATGCCGCACATCCGCGACACCCAGCGGATCACCTCGCACGGCGCGCGCAAGCGCCAGGTCGCGTTCCTGGCCAAGCAGATGCGCAAGCTGGACGAGGACGTGCTCGACGCGATCCGCGACGCGATGTCCAAGGATGGCGAGGCAGCGCGCAAGGAAACCGCCGCGATGCACCGGATCGAGGCGCTGCGCGACGCGCTCCTCGGCGACCACGGCGACGACGCGATGACCGAACTGCTGGCCGCGCATCCCGAAGCCGACCGCCAGCACTTGCGCCAGCTGGTCCGCAACGCGCACGAGGAGCGCAAGCGCAACAAGCCGCCGCGCGCGTTCCGCGAACTGTTCCGCGAACTGAAGGCCCTGCACGCGCTGGACGCCGACGCCGCGCATGCCGCGCATGCCGCGGACGCCGGCGAAGCGGCGGACGACGCCGCGGACCTGGACGACGACGCGCACGCCTGATCAGCCCGCGCGGGTGCCGCCGACGGTCAGCTCGGAAATCAGCAGCGACGGCTGGCCGACGCCGACCGGCACCGACTGCCCATCCTTGCCGCAGGTGCCGACGCCGTCGTCCAGGGCCATGTCGTGGCCGACCATCGCCACCTTCTGCATGGTCTCCGGGCCGTTGCCGATCAGGGTGGCGCCCTTCACCGGCGCGGTGACCCTGCCGTCTTCGATCAGGTAGGCCTCGGTCGCGCTGAACACGTACTTGCCGCTGGTGATGTCGACCTGGCCGCCGCCGAAGTTGACCGCGTACAGCCCCTTCTTCACCGAGCGGATCATTTCCTGCGGGTCGTGGCTGCCGGCGCGCATGTAGGTATTGGTCATGCGCGGCATCACCAGGTGCGCGAACGATTCCCGGCGGCCGTTGCCGGTGGGCGCCACGCCGGACAGGCGCGCGTTGAGGGTATCCTGCATGTAGCCGACCAGCACGCCGTCCTCGATCAGCGTAGTGCACTGGGTCGGGGTGCCCTCGTCGTCCACGTTCAGCGAGCCGCGCCGGCCTTCGAGGGTGCCATCGTCGACGATGGTCACGCCCCTGGCCGCGACCTGCTGGCCGATGCGCCCGGCATAGGTGCTGGTGCCCTTGCGGTTGAAGTCGCCCTCCAGCCCGTGGCCGACTGCTTCGTGCAGCAGCACGCCGGGCCATCCGCTGCCGAGCACCACCGGCATCACCCCGGCCGGCGCGTCCACCGCCTCCAGGTTCACCAGCGCCTGCCGCAATGCCTCGCGGGCGAAGCGTTCCGGCTTATCGTCCGCCAGCAGCTCGTCGTACGAGTAGCGACCGCCGAAGCCGGCGTAGCCGGATTCGCGGCGACCGCCCTGCTCGACGATCACCTGCACGTTCATCCGCACCAGCGGGCGGACGTCGCCGGCCAGCACGCCGTCGCTGCGCGCCACCAGCACGGTGTCGACGCCACCGGTCAGGCCGACCATCACCTGCTGCACGCGCGGATCGAGCGCGCGCACCAGCGCGTCGACGCGGCGCAGCACCGCGACCTTGGCCTCGTTGGCCATCGCATCCACCGGGTCCAGCGCGGGATATAGCGCGCGGCCCGGGCTGCGTTGCAGCGCCTGCGGCCCGTGTTGCCGGCCATCGCGCGCGATCGCCCGCGCCGACTGCGCGGAGGCGACCAGCGCCGCGGCATCGAGGTCGTCGGCATAGGCGAAGCCGGTCTTCTCGCCGGAGATCGCGCGCACGCCGACCCCCTGCTCGATGCTGTGCGCCCCGTCCTTGACGATGCCGTCCTCCATGCTCCAGCTTTCGCGCCGCGCATGCTGGAAATACAGGTCGCCGAAGTCGACGCCGGGGCCGAGCAACGCGGCGAAGGTGCGTTCGAGCGTGGCGGCATCGAGCCCGGTGGGCGCGAGCAGGCGGGATTCGGCGAGGGCCAGTGCGTTCATGCGGGTCTTCGGGTCGAGATACGGGAGAGATGGCGGCGCCGGCGCGCCGATCAAGCCGGCGGCGGGGCCGGCTTCGGGGTGCGGGCCGCGGGTGGTGGACGCTCCAGCGTCTCGACCTTCGGCGACTGCCAGGGGCCGGTGATGCGGTAGCGCCGCGCGCCGATGCCCTGCATGGGCTTGTCGAGGACGGCATTGGCCACCGCGCCGACCGCCGCGCCTACCGGGCCGCCGGCGATCGCGCCGACCGCGGTGAGCAGGCCACCGGATTTCGGATACACGTCGACGGTCTGGTCGAAGCGCTGCGCGCGCAGGTCCGTGCTGCCACGCACATGGATGTCGGCGGCGGGGCCGAGGATCGCCAGGTCGTCGGTCCGGGCCTCGCCCTGCGCGATGCGCACGTTGCCGTGGATGCGGTCGAAGGCGAAGCCCTTGTCGAAGAAGTCGCGGAAATCCAGGGTCAGGCGTCGCGGCAGCTGCGCGATCCCGAGCAGGCCGAGCACGCGCCCGGCGCCCGGTTCCAGTTGCAGCAGCCGGCCGTTCTTCACGTCCACCGCGACCTGCGCATCCAGCGCGGCCAGGGCGAAGGCATCCGGGCCGCCGCGCCAGCCGGCCTCGACGCCGAGCTTGCCCTTGCCGCCCGCCAACTGGCCGCCCAGGCCGAGGCCGCCCAACAGCGCGCCGACGTCATCGCTGTCCACGTCCAGCCGCAACTGCGTGCGCGCAGCGGCCGCGCGTCCGCTCCAGGTCCCGCTGGCGCGCAGGCGCTGCTTGCCGCCGCGGGTGGTGAATTCCTCCATGCGCAGGCCACCGCCGCCGGGCACGCTGCGGAACCGGGCGTTGCCCAGCACCGCCTCGCCGAGGCGCAAGTCGGCGATGTCGAACAACAGCGGCGGGATGCGCGCCGGGTCGAAGCCCTCGCGCGCGCCAGCGACCGGCGCGGCGGCCCCCGCCTGCGCCACGCCCAGTCCGGGCAATGTCCAGTGGAAGCGCTCGAAGCGGCCGGCCACCTGCGCGCCATCCGCGCTCGGCACCAGCAGCGAGCCCTCGATGCCGGCACCGCGCACCTGCACCGCGGTGCCGCGTGGCGCGGGTGCGAGCACCAGGGTCGCATCGGCGAAATCGGCGCCGAGCAGGCGCAGGGCATCGGCCTGCACCTCGATGCGGCGCAGCGGCAGTCCGTCGCCGCCGGCCTGCCCCGACACCACGCCGATCCAGTCCAGCGCCTCCAGGCGTTGCACGCGCCCTTCGACCTGCAGGCCGTGCAGCGGCGGCGGCTCCACCGTGCCGCCCCCGAGCCGCGCACGCACCCCGGTTTGCCGCCCGTTGCTGCGGCTGCGCAGGGACAACAGGCTGCCGAGGTTCACCGCCACCTCGCCGCGCTCCATCGGCAGGGTGACGTCGACCGTCGCCGGCAGCGCTTGCGTCGCCGGCTTGCGCAACGGTTCCGGCAGGTCGATCGCGGTGCCGACCAAGCTGGAGCGCAGCCGCAACTGGGTCGGTGGCGCGGCCTGCGCCGCCCCGCGCGGGATCCCCAGCGAGACGGTCCACGGCGAGCGCCCGCCCACCCATGGCAGCAGCCAGTCCATGCTGCTACCCGCCTTGGCGAGCAAGGCATCGATGCCGACGGTCGCCTGCAGGTCGGCCTCGAAGGCCTGCTTCGGGTCGCGCACGTGCGGACCGGCGCGCAGCGACAGCGCCCCGGGCAAGCCGGCGTAGCGCACCTGCAGGCCCTCGGCGACGAAGCCCAGGCGGTCGAAGCGCGCGTTGCCCTGGACGCCCTCGAACACCAGGTCCCAGCGCGTCTCCTCCAGCCGCGCGCCGGCCAGCGCCACGGTGCCGTCGATCTGCGGCGGTGGCGCGCCGTGGTACAGCGGCAGCTGCATGCGGAAGCCGGCATCGGCGGCGCCCTTCGCGCGCAAGGCATCCATCGTCGGCCCGTACTCGCGCTGCAGCGGGCTGTTGCGCAACATCGCGAGCATCGCCCCGGCATCGCCGGTGGCGCGCGCCTCCACCGACAGCTCGGCGTGGCCGAAGCGCGGGATGCCCGCCTTCAGCACCGGGATGGACACGCCGGCCAGGCGTCCCGCGCCGGCCAGGGTGAAGCCATCGGCCTGGAAGCGGAGCGCGGCGTCCACGTCCTCCGCGGCGGGCCAATCGCGCTGGAACTTCAGCAAGCCGTCCTCGATCCGTGCGTCGATGCGGAACAGGCCGGCGCCGGCCGCGCTCGGCGCGTCTCGGAACGGCCAGTCGCGCAGGTCGCCGGCGACGACCGCGTGCACGTCGCGCAGGCGTCCGCCCTGCAGCGCGGCGTCCAGCCAGGCGATGGTCGCCTTCGGCATGAGGTGGTGGATCCAGAAGCCGGGCGCCGCCTTGACCGGCGCTTCGCCGATGTCGGCGGCGATGTCCAGGCGCGGGCGCCCGCCGCCGGCCGGGAAGCCGATCCCGCCGCGCGCGTCGACCTTCAGGTCGCGGCCGTCGATGGCCAGCCCAGGGGTTTGCACCGTCCAGCCGTCGGCGTCGTGCCAGGCCACGGCTTCGCCATCCAGGGTGAACGTGTGGACCACGCCGAAGCCGGCGGGCCAATCGAAGGCCACCTCCGCCTTCGGATCGAACCGCAGCCGCATGCCGCTGGCATCGGCGACGAGATCGCCGGACACGCCGCGCATGCCCGGGCTGTTGCCGACCGGCGCGAAATGCAGGCCGCGCACGCGCGCACGCGCCTGCATCGCCCCGCCGCGTACGCCGCTGATGGCCATCTCCTCGAGCACCGCACCCGCCGATGATGCCGCCAGCCACTGCCGCAGCCGCGGCGAGGCGGCATCGCCCAGCGCGAGCACGGCCAGCAACGGTTCGGCATCGAGCCGCGCCGCGCGCAGGCCGTAACGCTCGCCGCCGGCCACGGCCAGTCCGTCGAGCACGTCCGGCGTCCGCCCGCTGCCGATCCGCAGGCGCGTGGCCTGCGCCTGCCATTGGCGCAGCGTGCCGCGCCAGCGTGCGTCCAGCGACACCGCACCGAGGCTGCGCGTCGGTGCCGGCGCGCCGGCCACGAGCGGTGCGCCCTGCAGCACCACGCCTTCCAGCGTGGCGCTCGCACGCACGCCGTCGATGCGATGGCCATGCAGGCCCAGCCAGGCCTGCAGCCGGCCACGCCCGGCCACCGGCACCACCCCGGCGATCCGCGGCAACCCGGCGAACGCGCGCAGGTCGGCATCGCGCAGGCCGGCGTAGACCTGGCCGTCGCCGGTGCCGCGATCGAAGTCGATGGCCGCGGCGATCGGCCGGTCGCCGGTCCGGAACCAGGCATGCGCGCCCGCGCGCACGCGCTTGCCGGCCACCTGCATGCGCAGGTCGATGCGCGGCAGGCGGGTCTCGATCCCCAGCGCCGGCGCACGCACGTGCAGGCGGGCATGCGAGACCTGCAGCTCGCCGAGGCGTTCCAGCGTGGCCAGCGGGTCGGCCTGCGCCTGCTGGCCGGGCAAGCCGCGCACGTGCCAGCGCCCGCTGTCGTCGCGCTCGAGGGTGAGGTCCAGGCCGCGCACGCGCAGCTCGGTGAACGAGCGCCACGGCAACAGCCCCGCGTACTGCGCGACCAGGATTTCCGCATCGCCGATCCGCAGCGGCGCGTCGCCACGCCCGATGCGCAGGTTGTCCAGCCGCAACAGCGGCCCGCGCCGGGTCCACTCGGTTTCGACGCGGTCGAAGGCCACCGGCTGGCCGACGCGCGCCTGCAGCCAGGCTGCGATGCGGTCGGGATGGCGCTCGGCCAAGGGCAGCAACTGGCTGCCGATGCCGTTGCCCAGCGCCAGCAGCACCAGCACGCCGGCCAGCGCATAGCCCAGCCCGCGCCGCAGCAAGCGCCAGCGACGACGCGGCGGCAGCGGGTGGTGCGCCGGGTGCGCGGCGTCGCTCAACGCCGGCGACGCCCGCGCCGGCCGGCCTCAGAGCAGGACCACATCGAACTGTTCCTGCAGGTACTGGGCATCGGCCTGGAAGCGGATCGACTTGCCGAGGAATTCCTCGAGCTCGGCGACCGCGTTGGATTCCTCGTCGGTGATCCGCGCCACCACCTTCGGCGAGGCGATCACCAGCAGGCGTTCGGCATCGAACTGGCGCACCGCGCGCACGACCTCGCGGAACACCTCGTAGGTCACCGTCTCCGCGGTCTTGACCATGCCGCGCCCGCCGCACTCGTGGCAGGGCTCGCTGAGCTGGCGCTGCAGCGATTCCACCGTGCGCTTGCGGGTCATCTCGACCAGCCCCAGCGGCGAGAAGTCGTAGACCGTGGTCTTGGCGTGGTCGCGCGCGAGCTGCTTTTCCAGCGTGCGCAGCACCTGCCGGCGGTGCTCGGCATCCACCATGTCGATGAAGTCGATGATGATGATCCCACCCAGGTTGCGCAGGCGCAGTTGCCGCGCGACCGCCTGCGCCGCCTCCAGGTTGGTGCGGTACACCGTCTCCTCGAGGTTGCGCTGGCCGAGGAAGCTGCCGGTGTTGACGTCGACCGTGGTCATCGCCTCGGTCTGGTCGATCACCAGGTAGCCGCCCGACTTCAGCGGCACTTCCTTGTCCAGCGCACGCTGGATCTCGTCCTCCACCCCGTACAGGTCGAAGATCGGCCGCGCGCCGGCGTAGTGCTCGATCTTCTCCGCCAGGCCCGGCATGTACTGCGCGGCGAACTCGCGCAGGCGCTCGCTGGTCTCGCGCGAATCCACCTTCACCTTGTCGACGTCGCGGCGGATCAGGTCGCGCACCGCGCGCAATGGCAGGCTCAGGTCCTCGTACACGCAGCTGCCCACCCTGGACGCGGCGATGTTGCGCTCGACCAGCGCCCACACCCGCCCCAGGTAGGCCACATCCTCGGCCAGCGCCTCGGCCGGCTGGCCCTCGGCGTTGGTGCGCACGATGAAGCCCTGCCCGCGCGACGGTGGCGCGAACTCCGCGATCAGGCCCTTCAGCCGCGCGCGTTCGTCCTCGTCCTCGATCCGCGCCGAGATCCCGACCACGCGCGAATGCGGCAGCAGCACCAGGTAGCGCGAGGGAATGCTCAGCTGCGTGGTGAGCCGGGCACCCTTGCTGCCGATCGGGTCCTTGACCACCTGCACCACGATCTCCGCGCCATCGCGCAGCAGTTCGGCGATCGGCACCTGCACCTGCGGCGGCACCGGCGCGGGCGCCTCGCCCTCGGCGGTCTCCAGCGGCGCGCTGCGGAAGATGTCGTTGGCGTGCAGGAACGCGGCGCGCTCCAGGCCGATGTCCACGAAGGCCGCCTGCATCCCGGGCATCACCCGCTGCACCTTGCCCTTGTAGATGTTGCCGACGACGCCGCGCTGGCTGCCGCGCTCGATGTGCAGCTCCTGCAGCATGCCGTTCTCGACCACCGCGACGCGGGTCTCGCGCGGGGTCACGTTGACCAGCAGTTCCTCGCTCATGCGGGCAGCCCGAACTGGCGCAGCAGGCCGACGGTTTCGTGCAGCGGCAAGCCCATCACCCCGCTGTAGCTGCCGGAGAGGTGCGCGATGTGCGCCTCGAAGCGGCCCTGGATCGCGTACGCGCCCGCCTTGCCCCGCCACTCGCCGGTCGCGAGGTAGCGAGCGATGTCGTCCTCGCCGAGCGGCGCCACGGTGACCTCGGAACGCGACACCGCCTGCAGCTCGCGGCCGGCCGAGACCACCGAGACTGCGGTCACCACCTCGTGCATGCGCCCAGACAGCCGGCGCAGCATCGCCGCCGCCACCGCGGCATCGGCGGGCTTGCCGAATACCTCGTCGTCGAGGATCACCTCGGTGTCCGCGCCCAGCACCACCGCGCCGGGCACCGCGACCACCTGCAGCAGGCCGGCGCCGGCCTTTTCGCGCGCCACCCGGCGCACGTAATCGGCGGGCGCTTCGTCGGCGCCGCGCTGTTCGGGCAGGTCGAGGTCGATGACGCCGAAGTCCAGCCCGAGCCGGGCCAGCAGTTCGGCGCGCCGGGGCGAGCGCGAGGCAAGATGCAGCATGCCCGCAGTCTAACCCGGGGCCATGCAGCGCCCGCGCGCCGCAGCCGCCTCGACCCCGTTCCGGCTCACCGCGCGTTCACTGCGGTGGCGGCGTTCACCCGGCGGCGACCGTGATCGCGCCATCCTTCCCCCGCATCCTCCTGGAGTCCACCATGCCCGTGTTGCGCACCCTCGCCCTCGCCCTCGCCCTTGCCGCCGGAGCCCCCATGCAGGCCAGCGCCCAATCCCCGATGCCACCCGCCCCGCCGATCGCGGCGGACGGCACGTTGCTGTCGATCGCCACGACCGCCGAAGCCACCCGCGTGCCGGATGTCGCCACCATCTCCACCGGCGTGGTCACCCAGGCCGCCGATGCCAACGCCGCGATGCGCGCGAATGCCGTGCAGATGGACAAGGTGATGGCGGCCCTGCGCGGCGCCGGCATCGCCGAACGCGACATCCAGACCAGCGGCATCAGTCTCAATCCGCAGTACCGCTATGCCGAGAACCAGCCGCCGACGATCACCGGCTACCAAGCCAGCAACACGGTGAACGTGAAGGTCCGCGACCTCGCCAGGCTGGGCAAGGTCCTCGACACCCTGGCCGCGCAGGGCGCCAACCAGATCAACGGCCCGAGCTTCGAGGTCGACAAGCCGGACGAGGCCTACGCGGAGGCACGCGTGTCCGCGCTGCGCAAGGCCCAGGCGCAGGCCCGCACCTATGCCGACGCGCTCGGCCTGCAGGTGCGTCGCATCGTCAGCATCAGCGAAGGCGGCGCCAGCCTGCCGCGGCCGATGCCGATGGTCCGGGCGATGGCCAGCGACGCGATGATGGCGAAGGAGACCTCGGTTGCGCCCGGCGAGACCACGCTGTCGGTCGGCATCGAAGTCGTGTTCGAACTGGGGCGCTGACATGGGCACCCGCACGCCCGCCGACCCCAACCGCATCCCCACCGGCCATCCGGAGCCGGCCTGCAACACCGGCTACGCCGAACCCAAGCCACGCAACAAGGGCGAGGCGCAGATCCCGGGCGCGGAACCGCCACCGGATCCGGAAGCCGGCGGGCTTGGGCACGATCCCGACCCCGCGCCCTGACCTGCCGTCGCCGTCCCGACGCCCGCCTCGCGCGGGCGTCGTCGTTTGCGGGCATGCGCGCCGCCGCAGGCACCGCCCATCGGTCGGCGGTGCGTCGCCGTCCATCGCGATGGCATTGCCGCAGGCGGGCGCGCGGCGCAGCGTGGAATCGGATCGTGCGCGTCGGCAACCCCGATCGCCGGTTCCGTCCGTTGCATGGTGTGTGTTCCCACGTCGCTCCACCCTGACAGGAGGTTGACCATGGTCCGCGCCCACGTCCACGCAGTGTCCCGCCCGGCAGGCTTCGCCCTGCTCGCGCCCGTCGAAAAGCCCCGCCTCGATCCCGCCCGGATCGCCACGATGAGCGGCACCCTCGCGCTCAACCTGCTGGCCTTCGGCCTGCTGATGATGCCGCTGGCGATGCCGCCGCCGGCGATCGACCTGCCGCGCGAACCCGGCTTGGTCGCGCGCGACCTCCCGCCGGAGGTCATCGTGCCGGTCGAGATCGTGAAGGAGAAGCAGCCGGTGACCCCGCAGCGCCCGCTGGCGCAGCCCGCCACGCCGCGCACCAGCGAACAGCCGGCCAGCAGCGACCCGGTGGTCAGCGAGACCGGCAGCGAGCCGGTGGTGGACCCGGGCCCCGTCGACGCCGGACCGGCCGACGTGGGTCCGGTGGCGACGGCCCCCGCCGCGATCCAGCTGCAATACGCGCTTGCCCCGCCGCCGAAGTATCCGCGCAACGCGCAGCGCCTCGGCTGGACCGGCACGGTGCTCCTGCAGGTGCTGGTCGGCATCGATGGGCGCCCGCTGGACGTGACCATCGCCCAGGGCAGCGGTCATCGGGAACTCGACGAAGCCGCGCGCGAACAGGTGCTCAAGCGCTGGCGCTTCCAGCCGGCGATGCAGGGCGAGCATGCGGTGCAGGCACTGGGCCTGGTGCCGATCGAGTTCGCGCTGCCGCGTTGAGGCCGCATCGCCAAGCGCCCGCGCGCTGCGCGGGCGCCTGGTCAGGCGCGATGGTAGGGATGGTTGGCGAGCAGTGCGGCCGCGCGATAGACCTGTTCTGCCAGCACCAGCCGAACCAGCATGTGCGGCAGGGTCAACGGGCCCAGCGACCAACGCTCGTCGGCGCGCTGCAGGACTTCCGGCGCATGGCCTTCGGGGCCGCCGATCAGGAACGCGAGGTCGCGCCCCTGCCCACGCCAATGTTCGAGGCGCACGGCCAGTTGTTCCGAACTGTGCAGGATGCCGCGCCCATCGAGCGCCACCACGTGCGCCTGCTTCGGCAGCGCGGCGAGCACGCGCGTACCCTCGTCGGCCATCGCGCGCGCGGTATCGCGGCCCTTGCCGCGCACCCCGGGCTCGACCTCGACCAGTTCCATCGGCAGCCAGTGCGATAGCCGCTTCTGGTATTCGGCGAAGCCCTGCGCGACCCAGGCAGGCGCGCGCTCGCCGACCGCGACCAGCCGCGCTTTCATCGCGGATCCGGGGTCAACAAGTGGATTCGATCAAGAACCGTCGCGCGCGATGGCCTTCCGGGCGTACCCGGAGCGCAGCAACCGCAGTGGACGCGTCTGTCCATCGGGATCGTGCGCAGCGGACGCCTCTGAAGCGCCAAGCGCGGCAGGTTACTGCTCGAATTCCGGCGGCTGGTCGCCCACCGTCCACAACCGCTCCAGCGCATAGAACTCGCGCACCCGCGGCAGCATGACGTGGACCACGACGTCGCCCAGGTCCACCAGCACCCACTCGGCCTCGCGCTCGCCCTCCACGCCCAGCGGCATGACGTCGAGGCGCTTGGCGAAGCGCACCACTTCGTCGGCCACCGACTTGACGTGGCGGGTCGACGTGCCCGAGGCGATCACCATGTAGTCGCAGACGCTGCTCTTGCCGCGGACGTCGATCTCGACCACGTCCTTGGCCTTCAGCTCCTCGACCGCGGCGTGCACGGTCTTGAGCAGGGTCTCCACCGGCGGCGGCGGATTCGGCAGGCTGGTCTTGATGACGTGGGCAGTGGTGGTCAAGGGCGCGGCTCGGCAGGCGGTGGGGAATTCGGCGGCAGTATAGCGGCGGGGTCGCGGTACAGCCCGTGACGGTCGATGTAGGCGGCGACCGCCGGCGGGACCCAGTCGCGCCAGGGCTCGCCGGCGGCGATCCGTCGGCGCAGCGCGGTGGAGGACTCGGGCCGCAACCCGGGCAACGGCAACAGGGCGATGCCACCGGACGCGCTGGCGTGGAGGGCGTCCGCCGACTGCCAGCGCGCGGCGACTTCGGCCTGCACCCGCGGCGCCTGCGCGCGCAGGCGATCGGCGTCGATGTCGGCACCCGACCGCTGCACGACCACGAGGTGGGCCAGCGCGAACAGGCGGCGCCAGTCGTGCCAGGTGTCGAGCTGCAGCAGCGAATCCGCCCCGATGAGCCAGGCGATCGGCGCCCGTTCGCCCAGCTCGCCGCGCAATTCGGCGAGGGTGTCCACGGTGTACGAAGGCCCGCTGCGGGCCAGTTCGCGCCGGTCCACCGACAACCCGGCCTCGCCATCCACCGCCAGCGCCAGCATCGCCGCGCGCTGCCCGGCATCGGCGCTGGTCGCGGCCTTGTGCGGCGGGTCGTGCGCCGGCAGCAGGGCGACGTCGGCCCGCATCCGGTCGCGCGCCGCGCGGGCGATGGCGAGGTGGCCGTTGTGCACGGGATCGAACGTCCCGCCGTAGCAGATCCGCAGCGTGCCGTGGCTCACGACGCCAGCAGCCGGATGGCGCCCTTGTCGGCCACCGCCAGCAGCAGCCGCTCCAGTTGCAGCCAGGCGTCGGCCGGTTCCTCGCCGAGCCGCACCCGGCCCTTGGCGATGCGGTCCACGCGGCCGGCCTCGACCACGCAGCGCTGCCAGCGCTCCGGCGCGTGCCGGGCCAGCGCGCGCTTGTACACCGCCTGCTTGGAGTCCCAAATGCGCAACGCCTTGCATTCGGCGGCGAAATTGCGCGCACGCGCCAGCGCGGCAACGGTCTGCAGCTCCTTCACCACCATGCCCATCAGCGCGGGCACCGCCTCGCCTTCCGCACGCAACCCGGCAAGCATGCGCGAGACCTGCGCCGGCTGCCCGTTGAGGGCCGCGTCGACCAGGCGGAACACGTCGTAGCGGGCCGAATCGGCGACCAGCGCGTCCATCCGCGCAAGATCGATGGGCGCATCGCCCTCGGCCAGCAGCACGAGCTTGTCGATTTCCTGCGCCGCCGCGAGCAGGTTGCCCTCGATCCGCTGTGCGAGCCGCGCCACCGCGTCGGGGGTCGCGCGCAGGCCGCGCTGGCGCAACCGGCGCTCGATCCAGGATTCCAGTTCGTGCGGACGCACCTGCCAGGCGATGCAGGTATGCCCCACCCGCGCGATGGCCTCGGTCCACTTGCCGGGATGCTGGCGCGACCATTCCCCGGCGATCACCAGCAGGACCACGTCCGGTGGCGGCGCCGCGCAGAATTCGGCGATCAGCTTGCCGCCCTCGGTCCCGGGCTTGCCGGTCGGCAGGCGCACCTCCACCAGGCGACGCGTGGCGAACAGGCTCGGCGCCAGCAGCGAGGCGGCAAGCGCGCCCCAGTCGGCATCGCGGCCTTCCATGTCGTGCACTTCGCGTTCGCCGATGCCTTGCGCGCGCGCGGCCGTGCGGACGGCGTCAGCGGCCTCGAGGACCAGCAGGGTTTCCGCCCCCGCCACCAGGTAGGCCGGGCGCAGCGGTTCGCCGGCCAGGTGCGCGGCGATGCGGTCGGTGCTCAGCTCCATCGGGAGCGCGCCGCGCGGATCACTGGGCGGCGGGCGCCGCCGGCTTGGAGGCCGCGTCCACCCGGCGCAGGATCGCCGCCGCCATGTCGCGGCGCAGCTCGCGCACCAGCAGTTCGCGTTCGCTGGCCTTGCCGATCGAATCCACCGCCGGCGCCAGGTAGTCGCGGGCCAGTTCGACGGCCTGCTGCGGCACCACCACGCTGCCATCGGCGCGCTGCATGCTGAAGATCACCGCATAGCGCAGCGAGAACTCCTGCGCGCGGCCGAACTGGTCGTGGCTGATCGGGGTGTCGGCCCACTGCTCCGACACGATGCGCAGGGTCGCCACGCCGGTCTCAGCGCCCGCCGGGGCGGCCTGCGCCCCCGCGGTCTGCAGGCCCTCGGCAAGGTTGTCGGCGAGCGCGCTGTACGGATCCCCGGCGACCACCCGCACCGGCCCCAGGTTCTCGGGCAAGTTCAGGGCGTTGCGCAGGTGGAAGCCGCACCCGGTCAGCAGGGCGGCGGCGAAGACGATGGCGGCGAGGCGTCGGGTCATGGCGGCAGTCTAAGCGATCGGCTCGGGGAAGTCGGCGGGGGTCAGCCCGCCACCACGATATTCACGATCTTCCCGGGCACCACGATCAGCTTGCGGATCTCCTTGCCATCCACGTACTGCGCCACCGACGGCTCGGCCAGGGCCGCGGCCTCGATCGCCTCGCGCGGCGCGTCCGGGGCGACCTCGATGGTGCCGCGCAGCTTGCCGTTGACCTGCACCGCCAGGGTCAGCGCGTCGCGGACCAGCGCCGCCGGGTCGGCCTGCGGGAAGGGGATGTCTTCCAGCAGGGTCTCGGGGTGGCCCAGCGCCTGCCACAACGCGTGCGCGATGTGCGGGGTGATCGGGTTGAGCAGCAGCACGATCGCCTCGAACGCCTCGTGGCGCACCGCGCGGCCTTGGTCGGACATGTCGCCGAACTTGCCGACGTGGTTCAGCAGCTCCATCAGCGCGGCGATGGCGGTGTTGAAGCTGTGCCGGCGGCCATAGTCGTCGCCGACCTTGGCGATCGCCTCGTGGACCTGCCGGCGCAGGGTCTTCTGCGCGGCGTCCAGCGCGGCGGGGTCGACCACCGGATGATCCGGCTGCGCGGCATGCGCATGCACGTCGCGCCACAGCCGGCGCAGGAAGCGGGCCATGCCCTCCACCCCGGAATCGCTCCACTCCAGCGACTGCTCCGGCGGCGCGGCGAACATCGAGAACAGGCGCACGGTGTCGGCGCCGTAGCGGTCGACCAGCACCTGCGGGTCGACGCCGTTGTTCTTCGACTTCGACATCTTCTCGGTGCCGCCGACCAGCACCGGCAGGCCGTCGATCCGCGAGGTCGCGCCGACCACGCGCATGCGCTCGTCGTGGACCAGGTCGACGTCGGCCGGGTTGATCCATTCCTTCGCGCCGTGTTCGTCCTCGCGGTAGAACGTGTCGGCGATCACCATGCCCTGGGTCAGCAAGCGCGTGGCCGGCTCGTCGCTGGCCACCAGCCCCGCGTCGCGCAGGAGCTTGTGGTAGAAGCGGAAGTACATCAGGTGCAGGATCGCGTGCTCGATGCCGCCGATGTACTGGTCGACCGGCAGCCAGTGGTTGGCACGTGCGTCGACCATGTCGGCCGCACCCGGCGAGGTGTAGCGCGCGTAGTACCAGCTCGACTCCATGAAGGTGTCGAAGGTGTCGGTCTCGCGCTCGGCCGTGCCGCCGCATTGCGGGCAGGTGGTCTTGCGCCAGTCCGGGTCGGACTTGATCGGCGAATGCACGTCGCCCGACGCGAAGGCATCGGCCACGTCCTCGGGCAGCAGCACCGGCAGCTGGTCCTCGGGTACCGGCACCGCGCCGCAGCCGGCGCAGTACACCACCGGGATCGGGCAGCCCCAATAGCGCTGGCGGGACACGCCCCAGTCGCGCAGGCGGAAGTTGACCCGGCGCGCGCCGCTGCCTTCGCCGGCGAACTTCGTGGCCAGCGCCGCGAAGGCGGCATCGAAGTCCATGCCGTTGTAGTCGCCGGAATTGATCAGCCAGCCACGCTCGGTCTGCGCGCCCTCCTCATCGATCCGGCGCAGGTAGTCGCGCACCACCGCCACCGCCGCGTCGACCTCGACCACGTCCACCGGCGCGTGCGCGCCCAGCGCGACCGCCATCGGGTCGTCGTGGCCGGCGACATGGGTGGACAACTCCTGCAACGCATCGCGGGTGGCGGCATCCACTACCACCGGCTTGACCGGCAGGCCGTAGGCCTTGGCGAATTCCCAGTCGCGCTGGTCGTGCGCGGGCACCGCCATCACCGCGCCGGTGCCATAGCCCATCAGCACGAAGTTGGCGACGTAGATCGGCACGTCCTCGCCGGTCACCGGATGGATCGCCCACAGGCCGGTGGCCATGCCGCGCTTGTCCTGGGTTTCCAGCTCGGCCTCGGACACGCCGCCCTGCTTCAGCTCGGCCAGGAACGCGGCCAGTTCGGGGTTCGACGCCGCGGCCTTGAGCGCCAGCGGATGCTCGCCGGCCACGCTGATGAAGGTCACGCCCATCAGGGTGTCGGGGCGGGTGGTGAACACCGTCAGCGGCGCATCCTCGCCATCGACGCGGAACTGGATCTCCAGGCCCTCGCTGCGGCCGATCCAGTTGCGCTGCATGGTCTTGACCGAGTCCGGCCAGCCCGGCAGCTGGTCCAGCCCGTCCAGCAGCTCCTGGGCGTAGTCGGTGATGCGCAGGAACCACTGCGGGATCTCGCGCTTCTCGACCAGCGCGCCGGTGCGCCAGCCGCGGCCGTCGATCACCTGCTCGTTGGCCAGCACGGTCTGGTCGACCGGGTCCCAGTTCACCACCGAGTTCTTGCGGTAGGCGATGCCCTTCTTCAGCAGGCGCACGAACATGCGCTGCTCGTGGACGTAGTAGTCCGGCCTGCAGGTGGCGAATTCGCGGGTCCAGTCGATCGCGTAGCCCAGCGACTTCAGCTGCGCGCGCATGTGCTCGATGTTGGCGTAGGTCCACTTGGCCGGCGCGGTCTTGTTCTTGATCGCGGCGTTCTCGGCGGGCAGGCCGAACGCGTCCCAGCCCATCGGCTGCAGCACGTTGAAGCCGGTCATCCGCTTGTGCCGGCTGATCACGTCGCCGATGGTGTAGTTGCGCACGTGGCCGACGTGCAGCGCGCCGGACGGGTACGGCAGCATCGACAGGCAGTAGTACTTCGGCTTGTCCGACTGCTCGTCCACCTCGAAGGCGCGCGTGCGGGCCCAGAACGACTGGGCGGCGGATTCGACGGCGGCGGGATCGTAGATGGCGGGCTCGGACACGGCGGGCAACAACGGGAATCGGGCCGGAAAGCCTACCGCAGCGCAGCATCCACCGCCATTCGCCGGCCTTGCATGGCACCATCCCGCATCACCCCGGGGGAACCACCATGCGCCATCGCCTGTTCACCGTCGCCCTGCTTCCTGCATGCGTGTTGTGCTCGCTCGCCCTGCCCGCCTTCGCCGCCGGGGCCAGCCCCCAGGACACCGCCCTGCACTGCGGCAAGCTGTTCGACAGCCGCAGCGGCAAGCTGCTGGGTGCGCATACCGTGGTCGTGCGCAACGGCAAGGTGGCCGAGGTACTGCCCGGTCGCGCCGAGGCGGCCGCCGGCATGGCCGCCATCGACCTCGCCGACCGTACCTGCATGGCCGGCTGGACCGACCTGCACGTGCACCTCGGCAGCCAGTCCAGTCCGCAAAGCTATTCCGAGGGCTTCCGCCTGGACGACGTCGACTTCGCGTTCCGCAGCATCGGCTACGCCGAGAAGACCCTGATGGCCGGCTTCACCAGCGTGCGCGACCTCGGCGGGACCATCACCCCGCACCTGCGCGACGCGATCAACCAGGGACTGGTGAAGGGTCCGCGGATCTGGGCGGCGGGCAAGTCGATCGCCACCACCGGCGGCCATGCCGACCCCACCAATGGCTACAACAGCGAGCTCTCGCACCTGCTGGGCCCGCCCGGTCCGACCGAGGGCGTCATCAATTCGGTCGACGATGCGCGCCAGGCCGTGCGCCAGCGCTACAAGGACGGCAGCGACGTGATCAAGATCACCGCGACCGGCGGCGTGCTCAGCTACGCCAAGTCCGGCGATGCGCCGCAGTTCACCGTGGAGGAAGCCAGGGCGATCGTCGACACCGCGCGCGACTACGGCTACAAGGTCGCCGCCCATGCGCACGGCGAGGAAGGCATGTACCGCGCCGTCGCCGCCGGCGTGACCAGCATCGAGCACGGCACTTACATGAGCGACCGGGTGATGGGACTGATGAAGCAGAAGGGCACCTGGTACGTGCCCACCCTCTACGCCGGGCGCTTCGTGGCCGACAAGGCGAAGATCGACGGCTACTACCCGGACATCGTCAGGCCGAAGGCCGCGCGGATCGGCGCGCAGATCCAGGACACCGCGGCCAAGGCCTACCGCAACGGGGTGAAGATCGCCTTCGGCACCGACATGGGCGTCGGCCCGCACGGGGACAACGCGCGCGAGTTCGCCTACATGGTCGACGCCGGCATCCCGGCCGCGTACGCCTTGCAGGCGGCGACGATCCACGCGGCAGAGGTGCTGGGCGTGGACGACCAGGGCGTGGTCGAACCCGGCAAGCGCGCCGACATCATCGCGATGCCGGGCGACCCGGTCGCCGACATCGGCAACACGATGAAGGTCGACTTCGTGATGAAGGACGGCGTGGTGATGCGGGAACCCGCGCGATGAACCTGGAGTGGATGGGGTACCTGGCGGCGGCCTGCACCACCCTGTCGTTCGTGCCGCAGGCGGCGAAGACCATCCGCACCCGCGATACCTCCGGCATCTCGCTCTGGATGTACGTGGTGTTCACCTTCGGCATCGCCTGCTGGTTCGGCTACGGGCTGTTCCTGCAGTCGTGGCCGATGATCGTGTCGAACGCGATCACCTTCGTGCTGTCGGCGACGATCCTGGGACTGAAGCTGAAGCACGGCTAGCGGTGGCGCGGCTGGCCACGAGCCACCAGCCGAACCACAGCAGGAAGGCCAGGCGCTGGGCCAGCCCGCCCCAGGCGCCGATCGGCGCGAACACGGCCAGCACCGGCACCGCGACCGCCGCCACCGCGCAGGCTCCGGCGAAGCCCCGCCCACGCCCGGCGCCCACCGCCAGCAGCAGCGCGCCGGGCACGAACGCGATCCACCACAGCATCCACGCGAGCACGTGCCAGCGGCTCGCGGCCGCATCGACATCGCGCGGGTCCAGGGGCAGCAGGCCCTGCGCCGCGAACGCCAGCGCCGACAACTGCACCAGCACCACCCCGATCCGTGCCAGCCAGCCACGCATCGCCAGCGCCTCGCGCAAGCGCAGGCCCACCCCGGCGAGCAACACGCCGGGCACGACGAACGCCGCCAGATTGAACGCGGTCGCCCACGGCATCCCGATCGCCCCGCGCAAGCCCACCGGGTGCAGGCGATGGGCGTACTCGGGCAGGCCGATCCGCGCCGCCAGCAGGGCACCCGCGAACAATGCCAGCGCTGCGGCGGAGAGCTTGAATGGGGACATCATGCCCCCATGCTAGCGTGACCTGCCCTGCGCTCAGCCCGCCATGACCGACCTCGCCAAGCCGCACGTATTCGACGCCACCGCCGCGACCTTCGAGGACACGGTGATCCGCAAGTCGCTGGAAA
>ERZ1645192.321-NODE-321-length-38388-cov-7.427204_pt1 | contig 38388 bp, 39 predicted proteins | sample MGYA00575354_ERZ1645192 | MGnify/ENA primary metagenome ERZ1645192 (study PRJEB40844, sample SAMN11349763) | freshwater sediment metagenome | isolation source: river sediment | host: Sediment | place: India: Faizupur Khadar , New Delhi | collected 2017-02-21 ...
CATAGAGCATGAAAAGTTTTCGTAAAGAGTTGTCTTTCCATCTACCTTCACGCAGAGCTTTGCTGAACATAACGCATCTCGTACAACAAGCTGTCCAAGAAAGCAGCGTCCAGGAGGGATTGGTATTGATAAATGCCATGAATATTACCGCAAGCGTCTTCATCAATGACGATGAAAGCGGGCTGCATCAAGACTACGAGGTGTGGCTGGAGAAGCTGGCTGTGGAAAAACCGTACAGCCAGTATCGGCACAACGGATATGAGGACAATGCCGATGCACACCTCAAGCGCACCATCATGGGACGAGAGAGTGTGGTGGCAATAACCAAGGGAAAGCTTGATTTCGGTACCTGGGAGCAAATTTTCTCCTATGAGTTCGATGGGAAGCGAACCAAGCGGGTGCTGATTAAGATCATTGGCGAGTGAGAGGCCTCAGTCATTCCCTTCCGTAGAGCCGATTTCCCTACCCAAGCTCCTGGGCAATTCATGATGCATAGGTTTTGCCTGATTTCGCACGTGCGAAGGCTGCAACTGGGACAGCTGTGCATCGGTCATCTCCGGTATGTCGGAGAAGTCGATTTTTCTCAGTTCTTCATCGTTGGTTTGCATGCTCATCATCAGCCTGTTACGTAATACACCATGCTCACAATATCCTCAAAGCTGCCGTCATCCTTGGCAAACCCTCCCCTGATCGTCCCCAGCCTCTCAAAACCGAGTCTCTCATAGAGTGCGAGCGCTCGTGTATTGGAAGCAACCACAGCGTTGAATTGCAGGATCCTGAAGCCGAAGCGGGAAAGCTGGCCCAGCGAGTCCTTGACCAAGGCCTTTCCGATTCCTTTGTCCCGCATGGTCTTCTTCACAGCATACGAAGCATTCGCTATATGGCCGGCCCTTCCTACGTTGTTCGGATGCAGAATGTACAGGCCTGCAAGTTCGCCTTCATCGATGGCAACCGCTGCATAGCTTTGGCTGCAAAAGAAAGCCGAAGCCGTTATGCTGTCAAGCTTCTCGTCCTGGGGAAAGGCATTGCCTTCATCCACAATCTCGTTCCAAAGCCCGGTCATGGCCGGGATATCCTGCTCGGTATATGCTCTGATCGTCATAGGAGGAGTGTATCACAAACCGGCTTGCCTTGCCTTCGGTCTTTGCGGTACTCTTGCAAGGCGAGGAAAGAGAATGCACCATCAGTCCACCATCTATGTAACACCCAAGCTGCTCATGCACCAAAGCGATGCCCTTCAATCGTTGATGGGGCTTGCCGTGGATTGCACCGTTTCCCTCGCTTACCCTAAGGATGCTCGCTCTGATGCACAGGTTTTGTGCAAAGCCCATCCATTTCTTTCCTCCTGCCTGCAGGCGACCGAGCAAACACTGTTCGACAATGTTGCTGACAAGACCGAGACATTTTTGCTCGATGAGGGGATAAAACTCTCCTTCTACTGTCCGCTTGAGCTTGCAGCATCGCCAATCATAACCTTGTTCTTCCATACGCTTGCCGATGCAGTCTCCTACATAGAGGCGTATCCAAGGCCCAGCGAACAACTGCCAAAGCTTATTGCCGAAGATGCGGCACTGCTTGCACAAGGCAAGCTGGTGGCCTTCCCCACCGAGACTGTCTACGGTCTTGGTGCAGATGCCATGAATGAAGAGGCTGTGAGAGGTATTTTCGCTGCCAAAGAGCGGCCGTTCTTCGACCCCCTGATCGTCCATATCGCCCAATTGGAACAACTTGAGGGATTGGTAGTCGACCTCGACCCAAGAGCCAAACTCCTGATGGATCACTTCTGGCCCGGTCCTTTGACCATGGTATTGAAAAAACATCCTGCTGTGCCCTCGATTGTTACGGCCAACAGCCAAACGGTTGCCATCCGGATGCCTTCCAACCCTTTGGCGTTGAACTTGATCAAGGCCAGCGGCAAAGCCATTGCAGCGCCGAGTGCAAACCGATTCGCTTATACCAGCCCGACTACCGCGCTTCATGTGCGCGAGCAGCTCGGGACGCGGATCGATGCAATTCTTGATGGAGGCGCATGCACCGTCGGCATTGAATCCACGGTACTCTCACTCTGCACCGAAATCCCCACCATACTCCGACCGGGAAAAATCGGATTGAAGGAGCTTCAGCCCTTGCTTGGCGAGGTGGTAATGGGTAAACAGGCAGGTCCTACCGATACCCATCTAGAAAGCCCCGGGTTGCTCGAAAGCCATTATGCCCCCACGACTCCACTCTATCTGGTCGACGATGTCACCCTGTACAAGGACCAAAGCGATGTCGGGGTGTTGCTGTTCGAAAAGCAGTCCGTCCCGTTCAAGGGGCCGGTGGTGTATGTCAGCGAGAAGGAGGATGCCGAAGAAGCGGCAAGTCGCCTCTATTGGGCGATCCGCCACCTGGACACCCTGCACTTACGTTGCATGGTCGGCAGCCTCTTGCCCGAAGAGGGCATCGGCGTTGCCATCAACAACCGACTTAAGAAAGCATCGACAAAACACTGAGATCAGCGGTTCAGAACCTCGGCAAAGGCTTTGATCGCATCCTCTCTGATGTTATGCACATCCTCGTCGCCTTTACTCATCATTTTCATCATCTTCCTGGTGATCCACCCCATTTTGGAGAACAGGAACTCACCACCGAATGAATCAACAACCAAGGCTTTTTCACGGAGGGCTTTACTGTAGTTCTGTTCAAGCTGCCTCACAGCCCCTTCACCCTCTTCCATCATGCAGAGAAACAGGCCAAGTCTTTTCTGCAGAAGGGCCTGCTCATTGGCAATGCAGAACTTCCTGAGTTTTCCGTTGGCCCGTCCTGCATGCACCGAGCCTCCGAGGACAATGGTGTCGTAAGCCCCTAAATCGACATTCGGTTGTTCAATCAAGTTCTGAAGATCTGCATCAGCCTTCAGTTCTTTCTGCAATACTTCAGCACAAGCATGGGTGGTACCATGCTTGGTCGCATATAAAATAAGTGTTTTAGCCATCTGAGTCTCCACACAAGCAATCATAGCACGCACAGGGGGAGTGCAAAAGCTTGGACATAAGAAAAGGAGAACGGTCTCCCGTTCTCCCCTTGTACCATGCGCGGTAGTGACTACCACCTGCCGCTCTTGCCTCTTGCTCCCTGGCGCATCTGCCCGCCGACCTGATCGGCACGGTTTGCAGTCTGCCTCGCTTGGGCTTCTGCTCTGCGTTCCTCAACGAAGGCCTTAAGCTCTTCGGGAATCTCACCATCCTCCAGGACGCAATCCTGAAGCATCTGTCTCTGCTGTACAGCCTGCTGAGTCATCTGTGCAGGACGAGCCTGGACTGCTGAAGCTCTCGTGCTTCTCTGCATCGGAGCTGCAAATGTGATTGCTGCGACTACTACCAAAAGCAGCAGCACCATAAGAATTCGTTTCTTGTTCATCGTTGACCTCCAGTCAATTTGTTTGTTGTTCTTGACTCTATGGTCGCACTCCAATATCCAGTCTGTTTCAACGGTGGGTAAAGATTAGGTAAAGCGAAAGGTAAAACAGGTTTTCTCATTGCTTTCTACATCGATTGACCAGTGATGAGCCTGGGCTATGGCCTTGACGATGGACAGGCCGAGCCCCGATCCGTCACTCCTCCTCCCAGCCTCGCCCCTGCTGAGACGATCGAAAAGGCGGGGAAGAAATGCCGGTTCAATGATTCCCTCATTTTCTATGGCCAGACTCTCGGCACGTTGGTTTTCGTCGGTGGTGTACCGGATTTGTATCAGGCTGTTCTCCAATCCATATTTGATTGCGTTACTGAGGAGGTTCTCCATTGCACGCGTGAACAGTTGATGATCGGCTTGCAGCAATGCATCCCCCTCGGGAATTACAATCTGCATGCCGCGTTTTGCAGCATCCGCCTCAAAACGCTGGACAAGCATGCGAAGAAACGGCTCCAAATGAATGTCACTTCCATGAACCACCAGATCCGGTGATTCAAGCTTGGTCAATAAGGCCAGACTGTTGATCAAGGACCCCAATCTCACTGTTTCCTGCTGCAACAAGGACAAGCGCTCCTGGTTGAAAGGCAATACGTTGTCCTGCAATGCCTCCAGCTGGCCCGAAAGGACTGCAACCGGGGTTCTCAGATCATGGGCAATATCCTCGGCCCACTGGCGGCGCAGGCTCTCTTCACTCTTCAGGGTATCCTGCAGCGTCCTGGCGGCATTCGCGATCACATCGAACTCCACAATATGCTTGCCGTCCACAGATACGGTACGCTCTCCTCCCGCCATACGGTCCAAGGCCTGGGCAAGGAGACGGCTCTGTTTTTTCAGCGGCTTGAGAAACAAGAACGCCAACAGTGTCGACACAGCCATAGCAATCAAGAGCGCCCAGATAAGGATACGCTTGGCGGCGGCGAGCAGGGAGGCATTTCCTTCGATTTCGGAAAACGTCGGCAGGTGTACCGCATATCGGTAGAGCAGCTCATCACTGGAGGACCTGACCTCCCGCCATTGCAGATTCTCTACCAAGCCGTACTGCAAACCCCTGCCCCTGCCTGCGCCCCGTTCAGCCTTGTGGTATGAATAGAGCAACTGGCCGAGGCTGTCGGAGACATAGAGGTACGTGGGGGCGTAGGGCAAAGAGCTGAAGAGAGAGGAGGCAGTCTCTGGGGAAACAGGCTGCGGTGCCTCTAGCAGTTGCGTAACGATATAGGAATTCAACGAAGCCTCTTCCTTCGCATGCCATGAGTCTTGGACCGCATCCAGACCGAAGGAGAGAAACAGTGAGAGAACCAGGGCGAAAATCAAGAGGCTGAGGATAACCAACGCCAAATTCAGCGCAGCCAAAGAAAAGGGTTTATGCATCCTAGCGCTCCTTCTTGGTCCCGCTGAATGAGTATCCGAAGCCCCTCACCGTTTGGATCCACTCGATAGACCCTAGTTTTGCCCTGAGGTTCTTCATGTGGGTGTTGATCGTTCGATCACTTCCATCGTGCGTATAGCCCAGGCACTGTCCAAGCAACCGCTCACGCTTGATCAGAAGCGGTGCATTGCTTGCAAGGTAGGAGAGCAGCTTCCACTCAAGAGCTGTCAAGGAAACAGGTGTATCATCCACCAATACCTCATGCTTCTTCTCATCGACTGTCAAGGTATGGCCATCCTTTTCCCACGTCAGGGAGGTTGGCTTTTCGCCATGAGGTTGCTCAACCCGTCTGAGGATGGCTTGCACTCGAAGAACCAGCTCCTTGGCGGAGAAGGGTTTTACAATATAATCCTCTCCTCCGAGTTCAAGCCCGGTTATTCGATCACTTTCCGACTCCCTGGCGGTAAGAAACAGGAAGGGAATGGACGGGTCGTATTGATGGATTTGCTTTGCCAGCTCAAAGCCGTTGCCGTCCCCGAGCATGACATCAAGGATGCACAGCCTGGGGTGCTTGAATTCAAGGCTTTCCACAACTTTGCTCACGCCTTCAAACTCAACTACCTGAAAGTCAGCCAATTCGAGGTAGGCCTTGATGATCTGCCTGATGGAAGGATTGTCCTCTACAACATATATCATGCTTCGATGGTACAACTGCCTGTATGCCGACTCAAGAGAAACAGAGAATTCTTTACCTATTCTCCACCATTCACACGGCTGTCCAGCCGCCGTCCACCAGCAGGAGTGTTCCAGTGACCATATCTGCATGGTCGCTTGCCAGATAGAGAACAGCCGAAGCAACATCCTCTATGGTGGCCACCCTGCCGCGGGGAATCTTGGAAAGGACCGAATCAAGAAACAAGGGATCGTCCAAACGCTCGGCTGTTCCCGGTGTATAGACAAAGGTCGGTCCCACAGCATTGACGGTAACACCCCTGCCCGACCACTCGACGGCCAAGGTTTTGGTCAGCATGTTCAAACCGCCTTTGGATGCGCAGTAGACAGCCTCGTGGGGAATGGCTACAACAGAGGCTTGGCTGGAGATATTTACAATCCGGCCCTTGCCCCGCTTGAGCATTCGCCTGCCGGCTTCCTGGCAGCAGAAGAAGGTTCCCTTGAGATTGAGGTCCATCATCCAGTCCCAATCCTCCTCGGTGATCTGCTCAGCGGGAATGGGGTTTCCCATGCCGGCATTGTTGACCAGTACATCCATCGACCCCAGTTCCGATTCAATGCGTTCAAAACAGGAGCGGATGGACTCAACCCGCCTGAGGTCCAAGGAATACACATAGGCCATTCCCCCTTCGCCCAGAATCGTCTCTTTCACTTCCGCCAGTGCTTCGGTGTCACGTGCGGCAAGGGCTACGATGGCTCCTTCGGCTGCGATTATTCGGGCCAAACCCCTCCCGATACCCTTGCTTGCACCAGTGACGACAACCACTTTCCCCTCGAGATGTGCACCGAATTTCTGTGTATCCATACGAGCCTCCCTACCTCTAGGCTACGATGGATACTGCAAATTGGCAACCTAAAGATAGGCTTCTATGCGCTTGAGAGCTCCTTCGATTCTGAGCTCAGGCCATACCAGTGAAGGTATCAGCATAGTGCACCGTATAACCTGCTTGACCAAAGAAGGGGCACTATAATTTGATATCGTTCGTTGCAGCTCTACCGACTATCGGTTTGATGAGGGATATGCTCGATATTAACAAGGTTCTCGAAGGCCAGCAGTAGAAACATTGTTGACATCCTTTCCGTTTATAAGCATAGTCGGCTGTATGGGAACGGGAGAACCTGTCATGCACGCAAAAAAACCATCCATCTATTCAGGGGACAAGGGAGTGAAAATCTTCTTGGCCACCATTTTATTTTCGGGTCTCGCCTATGGATTTTATCGGGGCATCCAGGACAATTACCTGGCTGAAATCGTAAAGATCTCCGAATTTGAACGAGGTATTGTAGAATTCTTCCGAGAGCTTCCCGGTCTTATGCTCGTCTTCATCCTTGCCTGGATGTACCGGCTTTCTGAAACCAAGGTGTTCAAGATTGGAACGGCGATCATGCTGTGCGGCGTGCTCGGCCTGCTGCTGCTCGGGTCGAGCAAGGTGGTTGTCATCCTGTTCATGGTGGTGTTCAGTACCGGCGAGCATATCGTCATGCCCATCAAGAGCTCGATGTCCCTCTCCTACGCAAAAAGCGACAAGGGTGGAGCCAGCCTGGGAGTGACTTCCAGTATCAGCCACGGGGGCAACATCATAGGCTACATGATGGTATCGCTGCTTTTTTTCGTGCTTGGCGGCTTGGGCTATGCACGGGACTCTCTTGTAGGTTTTCGCATAGTCTTCCTGATCGCCGCCATCCTGCTGCTTCTCTCCACCATGATCGCCCTTACCATGAAGGACAAAGGGAAACCGGTAAAGCGTTCTCGACTGTACTTCAATAAGAAATACAACAAGTTTTATATGCTGGAAATTTTCTACGGGGCGCGCAAGCAGATTTTTCTCACCTTCGCACCCTATGCCCTCATCCTCTTCTATGGGGCAGACACCTCGGTCATCGCCCTGCTTCTGGCCATTTGTGCAGTCTTTGGAATGCTCCTCAGTCCTGCCATCGGAATGCTGGTGGACAAGCTGGGTTATAAGAAGATCATGGTGGCCGACACCCTGATCCTGGTTGTCGTGTGCATCATGTACGGCTTTGCACACCGCATCTTTCCCATGCATATCGCCTTCATCGTGGTTTGCATCAACTTTGTGCTGGACTCGATCATCAGCTTGGCAAGCATGGCGACCAACGTCTATGTACGTGACCTTTCCTCAAGCCGCGAAGAGCTTACGGCAACCCTTACAACCGGCATTTCAGTCAACCACCTGATCAGCGTCATGATCGCATTACTGGGTGGCTACATTTGGAAAACACTGGGAATCGAGGTGCTGTTCACCCTCTCGGCCGTATTGGGAGTAATCAATTCAATCTTTGCTGCAACCATCAAGAAGCCGGAGCAGAGAACCCTATACTAAGCGCATAAGCTGCGATAAAGGCCAGACAGAAATGCAGATAGCTTTTTGATGCGAACTGCATGTGTACCGACTTGTGTTCGGCATCGAGACCTGCCTTTTTCACTTCGATCAGTGCTTTGCTGTACAACACGAGCGAAGGGACCAGGCAAAAGGCCAGAGTCGATGGATGATAGCCCAGGATTACAAGAAGAAATGAGATGGCATAGGCACCCAGGCCCTCGACAGCGATGAGGCCAAAGGCCTTGTCGCTGCCCAAGAGGATGGCAAGCGTCTTGCGTCCGCTTGCTTTGTCACCGACCAAATCACAGCCGTTGTTCACCGAAAGGATCATGCCGATCATCAACAGGAACGGTACGGTAACCACCACATGTTTTACACTTGGAGGCACACCCTGCACATACAAGGTGATGAGAAACAACATGGTTCCCAGAAAGAAACCGGCAAACACCTCACCAAATGGGGTTCTTGAAATGGGAAGCGGACCGCCGGTGTAGAAGAAGCCGACAAGCATGCACACACCTCCGACAAGAATCAAATTCCAGCTGGTCAGGCAGGCCAGATAAAGTCCCAAAAGGGCTGCCAGGGCGAAAAGTGCGAGGGAAACCAGGAAAGCCATGATGGGGCTGACAGCCTGGTGCACCAGAACCTTGTCCTGTTCCTTGGTGTAGAGTGCATTATCGACTCCTCTCCAGTAGTCAAAAAAGGTGTTGAAACCAGTCGTTCCCATATCGATGAAGAGCGTCGCAAGACCCATGACCACGGCATTGACAGGCTTCACCGATCCTGTCTGTGAGAGTGCATAGATGCTTGCACAGAAGAAGGTTCCCATACTGATGATCTTGGTGCGCATCTCAACAATGTGGAAGAATTGGGCTGCTTTCATGCCGGTATAGTAGCGATTTGTTCGCTGTTTTACTACAGTAAATCCTTTTTCGCTTGATTTCACCATAATCTTACCGGTATTCTTGGTATTGCATATTGATGCAAACTCTATGCATCTCTATAATCATGATTTTCATCAACCGCATGGGCAGTCCCAACACGATGGATGTAGTGATGGGAACCATTCTCATCGTACTTGTCCTGGAAGCCAGCAGAAGAATCTCAGGCTGGCCGCTTGTGATACTCAGCCTGCTCTTCCTCCTCTATGGTCTGGTCGGTCGGAATCTTCCCGGAATATTCATGCACCGCGGCTATGACTGGCGGGCCTTGGTCAACCATATTTTCATCAACACCGAAGGAATCTACGGCACCTCCGTCGACGTTGCCGCCTCCTATATTTTCCTGTTCATCATGTTCGGTACGGTTATGAACAAGTGTGGAATGGGAAGGTTCTTTAATGACCTTGCACTGGCATTTGCAGGTAGTTCAAAGGGAGGTCCTGCCAAGGTTGCCGTCATCGCCAGCGGTTTTCTCATTTCAATCAATGGAAGCGCCGTGGCAAACGTAGTAACCACCGGAGCTTTTACCATCCCGTTGATGAAGAAAACCGGATACAGCAAGGAGTTTGCCGGGGCTGTTGAATCATCGGCTTCGGTCGGCGGACAGCTGCTGCCTCCCATCATGGGAGCTGCTGCCTTCATCATGGCTGAAATGCTGGGTATCAAGTATGGAACCATCGTAATAAGTGCTGCTATTCCCGCGCTGCTGTACTACCTGGGCATTCTTGTACAGGTTCAACTCAGGGCTTCCAAGAAGAACCTGAAAGGGATCCCCAAGGAAGACCTTCCCAAGGTACGCGATGTCATGCGTGAGCGGGGACACCTGCTCATTCCCATTGCATTTTTGCTCTACATGCTGCTCTTCAGTGGAGCGACTGTCATCTTCAGTGCATTCTGGGCGATTGTTGCAACCATTGCCGTCAGCATGGCACGCAAGTCCACACGCATGACGTTCAAACAGATTCTCGATGCATTCAGCGAAGGAACCCGGGCGGTAGTCTCGGTTGCCGTTGCTTGTGCAGTGGTGGGAATCATCATCGGTGTGGTAAGCCTCACCGGCTTCGGCTTGAACATGGCGAATGCCATCATTCAGCTCGGCCAATCAAATCTCATGTTGACGCTCGTCCTTACCATGGTCACTTGCATGATTTTGGGCATGGGCCTTCCTTCCATCCCTGCCTATCTGATTACCGCCACCATGGCCGCCCCTGCCTTGGTGAAACTGGGAATCCCCCCGCTTGCCGCTCATATGTTCGTCTTCTACTTTGCGATGTTTGCCAACATCACCCCGCCGGTAGCCCTTGCGTCGTTTGCTGCTGCGGGTCTGAGCGGTGGCGACCCGATGAAAACCGGCCTGCAATCAGTCAAGCTTTCGCTTGCAGGATTCATCGTCCCCTATATGTTCATCTACAACACTGCCTTGCTTTTGATAGATACCACGCCCTTCATTGCAATCAGGGTCTCCATTACAGCAATCATCGGAGTATGTATGATCGGAATGGCAACTGAAGGATACCTGTTCACCAACATGCACAACATCCTGCGCATCCTTGCGTTTGCAGGTGCCTTGTTGCTTATCACCGCCAATGTCGTCCAGGATGCAATCGGATTATTGCTTTTGGTCTTCATCCTGCTTGTACAGCGGCATGCAGCCAATAAGGTGAAGCAGAACGTCGAAATGCAAGCATAATCAATCGGTTATACCCTTCAAGCCTCTAATATCCAGGTTGCCGAATGGCCTTTGTTGTCACCTCTGCAGGGTGGAAAGCGCTTGCCCTCTTCCATGGACACCTTGCGCTCAGGATGTTCACTGCAGTGGTATTGTCCACTGACTTCACAAGGGGCACCGGTTTGGGTGGAGACACGTTCAGCTTTCTGCTGCTCGACCTTTTGCGCCTGCTGTACAGGTTCCTTGTCCCCTTCCGGCCTCTTGCCCAGCAACATCCACTGAATGATGATGGCAATCGCACAGACCAGGACAACAAGTATACTGGCTACAGCCTTGAACGTGGGATTGGGGACTGCAATCAGAATCAAGGCAACGACGAGGACCATGACCACCAAGTATACCAAGGTGGTCTTCTGAACGCGTTCTTTCTCATGATGTGTATTCATACCTTCTCCTACCAAAGATTGTACCCCAGGAGGGAAGAAATCATCGCATTGATTACCTGTAGCATACAACATTGATGTATGATTCTCAATCTTTTTTCATGTCTCACCGATATATAGCGTAATAGGACACGAGGAGCGAGGATTCCAAGGACATAATGACAACAAAGGGCAACATATCTCTCTCAACTATATTTACTACAATAATATTTTTTCTATATTTGGTGACACAATCAAACGAACACTCATCATCATACCTGGTAAGTGAAGGATACTCCTTGTTTGCAAACGCCCGTTTCTTTGGGGGAACAGCCAACAGAACGAGCGAAAATGTAGGAGAAACCTGGACCGACAATCTCCTGCCCTGCACCAGGGGCAATAGTGCATCCCTTATTTTCTCTGCCGGTCTTCACTGTCAGATGTGAATAGAGCATACCCGAAAATGAAAGCCTTGCGTCCACTTGGTGAATTGCCCAATAATTTTATAGGCAAATGCCACGGTTTTGTGTACGATGGTAGCAGGCGGACACCTGCATGCAAACCGTAGTAATCGTGAACATCTTCAGCATCTTTCCCCTGCTCTTCACCATCTATTTGGCGAAACGGCATCTCTCGGGGTCCCGCCAGAACTGGTACTACATCTTCGCTTCGGTCATTACCATCATCCTGCTGATAGCGGAAATCGTAGGAGCACTCATCAGTGAGAAGCCAGGCAATGCTGCTTTGGCTGTGCACTATCTCAGTTACGCATTGGGCTATGCACTCACCCCCCTGGTGCCGATGATCGTACTCTTCTACCTCGGCTGCTCAGAATGGTCGTTTGCCAAGAAACTCTTGTTGTTCATTCCCGTGGCAGTGAATATCCTGATTTCCATTTTATCCATGCAAAGCGGTTGGTATTTCACGATTCTTACCAACAATACCTACCAGAGGGGGCCGTATTTTTGGTTCGTCACAGCCTTCTCGGCGTATTACTATGGATGGATTCTGATCAAATTATTGCAGATCAATAAAACAAGGGTAGTCCCCTCGAAATTCCTTCTTGGCTTTGTGTACACGCTGCCGATACTCTCCACAGGCTTCCAATTGGCCACACGTGATGAAATCTATGTCTTCAGCACCGTAGGGGTTTCGCTGCTCTTGTACTATCTCATCGTCCAGGAAGCCCAGTTTGATTACGATGTCCAGACAAAAGTATACAACCGTGAAGCCTTCGAGCAGGAACTGCTTGCACGACAGTACCACGAACAGGACAGGGCAATCTTTATGTTTGATGTAAACAACCTGAAACAGACAAACGACGTATGGGGCCATCAGGAGGGAGACAGCCTTTTGGCATCCGTTGCCCAAATCCTGACAGCAGTCTTTGAACCTGAAGGAAAGGTATTTCGCATCGGTGGCGATGAGTTCGCTGTTCTTCTCCCGCTCTCAAAAAAAGCAGACCCTGCCGTCTATCAGGAACATCTTCTGCAATCGATTGCTTCGGCAAACGAAAGCAGGGTCCACCCCATCTCCATCGCCTATGGGTATGCGATCAACAACAAGGAAGCAGGCATCGGCTTGAGAAAAACTTTCAACCTTGCCGATGAAGCGATGTATCGAAACAAGAGCGAGCAACGCAGGATGCTACGAGAGCAGTCCTGAGAGCTGCATCCGTACATACAGATACTCCAGCTCGCGCAGCGTGCCTAGGGCTGTGAATGCAGCTTGCATGACGTCGAGCTCTTTTTGCCGAAGCATCGATGCATCGGAAACACCTGCACCGAACCGTATTTGCTCGGTTTCCAATACAACCTGCTTATTCTCATATTCTCTCAACTGCAGAATCAAATTCATGCGATATGTATCGATATCCTGTTGCATGGCCCTCACTTGTGCTGCGGCATTCTCGTATGTTTGTAATAGAATCCACTGTCCAGGATTGCAAACTTGGTCCGTATCCCGTTCGCCTTCAACTCGAGGATGGTCTTTGTCAGGGTATTGACGTCGACGACGCTTGCGGGGCAGTAGTGCATGAAGAGGGGGAGCCCGGTCTCCTGCTGCAGGACAGAGATGAGCCTCATCTCGTTGCTGATGTCCTGATGGCCGTAAGGGGGAAAAGGATGCTGTCGGGCAGGCCCGTGCCGGCGATCAGGATATCGGTCACTTCCTCCCTCCTGGCAAGGAGCTTCACATATTCCTTGAAGAAGTCCCGATAAACGCCCTCATCCCCTATGGAGAGGAGCATGTCGCTGATCCTCTGTCTGCTCAGGTTGGCATCAGGGTAGAGAATCCTCACATAGTTGCCATCCCACCAGTCACCGGCATGGCAATTGGCAAGGTTGCACAGGACATAGTACTGGTCTTGGCGTATTTGACGCCGTTCTTTATGCCATACCCAAGGTACAGGCAGAGCCATGCCTCCCGTGTAGTTGGAAAAACTCAGAGGAAGCTATTGATACGTAAAAGTCCCCCCATTTTTCGAACTATAGCCTTTACCCTAAAAGCATAGTTTTTACCCCAATCACCATATTTTGTTGAACAACCAGCAACCAAAGTCCATTTCTCCCTGACATTGGTCCAGAATGGGGCCTTTTTTGTGCCAATCGCAGGAAAAGAATAGGAATTTATACCAATTAGTATAGTGTTTCTTATATTTTTGCAATATCCCAATCACGGCCTGTGCACACAGACATCCCGGGCTCTTGTGCCAACAGCCTTTTTTTTGTAGTATAGTTATATAGTTTCCAGCACCATCTCTCTGTTCCCTTTTCTTTGGAGTGAATACTTCGCACCTTCGGCGGATATTCAGAGGAGTATAAGCAGCGGTGCCGGACTCATAAAACCTTATGCGTATCAAAACACGAGAAATTTCAATGTTGCGGTTTACAACCGTTGTATGCCTGCTCTTCGGCCTTTTGGGAGTAGTGGCTTCACAGCTAGCCTCTTCACGTTCACTCCTCCTTGATGGATTGTACTCTCTCATCCAAAGCCTGTTCATACTTGGCTCAGGCCAGGTGGTAACGTTGTTGTTCAAACGTGACAACGACAAATTCCCATTCGGCTTTGCGGCCTTCGAACCCTTCTTTTTGGTAATGAGGTCGATCACGCTCTTGGTCATGGTCCTTGCCATTGGATCCTCAGCCTTTCTCTCGCTGTTTACCGGCGGCTATGAGATTTCGGTGAATATCACACTTCCCATCTCAGCGTTATCGCTTGTGGTGTGCGCTGCGGTGTATACCATCCTCAAACGCGAAGCCAACCGTGTAAAAAGCCCGGTTCTCAGGGCGGAGAGCAAGGCTTGGCTGCTTGATACCCTGCTCAGCCTTGCTTCCCTGTCGGCGATGCTGATCGCCTACATTGCCTCAAGATTTTCCCTGACCTTGTTGATGCGATACATCGATCCGGTCCTCACCTTGGGGTTCCTTGTCTGCATGATTCCTCTCTTGGGCAAGGATTTGGTCCAATACAGCAAGGAACTGCTTGGAGCCGCACCGGCAAGTTCGACTCAAGCAGCCTTGGAACGAATCGCATACAAGTTTGTGCGCAAGTATGATTTTCTGAAAGCCGAAGTCTTTGCATCCAAACAGGGCAGGTCATTGAACATACTCATGTATATCTATCTGAAAGAAGAACGATCTGTATTGCAGCTCGATTCCATCAGGCTGGAAATACTCAAAGCCCTCTACTCCTACAGCAACTGGTGTGAGGCCGATATCATCTTCACCCTTGACGACCGCTGGGTGGACTACACAGCCTTGCCGTCACTGCAGCAGGCATGAGAGCCGGAAAGCTCTTCATAGGTGATGTTCAGACGCCCTGAGAACGTTTGAACAAAATGTTTGTTGTCCTCATAGAAAAAATCCTCCGCTTTACAGGTTATATACAATCGTGGTTGCACCGCCCCAATACCTTGGGCAAGTGCAAACAGATCATCATTGCTGCCCGCAAGACAGGCAAGCGGGCCGAAGGTGTTTGCAAATTCGGCGGGAAACGACAGCTTTTCCTCCTGCTTCCGGTTTGCCGGGGATACAAGGTCAAGCGCTCCACTCATACTGGCGACTGCATTGGATTGGTCAGGACAGCCTTCAACACTCCATACCCACCCATTGAAAGACCGGCGATTGCACTCCTCCCACTTGGTGCTGATGGGACCAGCATGGCCGACAGGCGTGGGAGCTCTTCAGCCAAGGCAGAGCACCTTGTAGGGTGACAATCCTACGTTGGGACTTCGTTCACACTTCTGCATTACAATAATCTGCCCAGCAGTATCGACTTTCAGATTCATCAGAACCGATTGAGTGCCACAGCCCCTCCACATCGGGCTTACCGTAGCGTATTTTGCATCTGGGGCCACACGATTTCTGTTTGTAATCTTTTCAATGTTCGGTTGTTTTAGGTATGAAGTTGAAGGTTTTCAAGGTGGGAGGCAGCAGATGAAATGCAACAAGCATGCAATACAGTACAAGTTTGCACTGCTGGCTCTCTGCACACTTCTCCTCACAGGTTGTGGTGTCTACAGTAAAATCCCGCCTGTCAATCCAGATCAGAGCGAGTGGGAGGGCCCGTTGCTCGACCAAGCTGATATGGAACATGTACAGATTGTGGTGAAGCCCCGCGACACCACCATCGTTCTCAGTCTCGAAGACCTGGATGCAGACCTTTCGTTATTGACTGCCTATTTAGCTGAAAAAGGAAACCAGATGGTACCACCGGCTCAAGAAACCAGTGAGTTTGTACTGGTTATCCAGAAGCAACAGCCTTAATATTCAACTGATCACATGGGCGCTGATGGCATCAAAGCTTACCCCGACTTGGTCCCCTACCCGATACAGTCCCTCTTTGACCGGATTGTAGGAAATTGCCACGATGGGTTCGGTTCTCCCTTTGACCGTTATCTCATACTCTACGGTAGATCCTAAATAGACAGCTTCCTGCACCACTCCATTGAAAAATGCCTGATCATTGGGCTTCTCGATTTTCAAGCCTTCGGGACGCAGGACCACCGTTGCACGCTTGCCCACCACGACATCCTTGTTGAAGGAAGGGAAGCGATACTCTTTCTGATTGATCTCAAGGGTCAAATCCGTGTCAATCTTCTTGACCATCCCTTTGAAGAAATTCGCCCTGCCGATGAAGTCGGCCACAAAGTGGTTGGTCGGGCGGCTGTAAATTTCAAACGGAGTACCCAATTGCTGGATTCTCCCCTTGTCCATCACCATGATTCGGTCGCTGACCGTCATCGCTTCAGCCTGGTCATGGGTGACGTAGATGCTGGTAATCCCGAACTGTTGCTGAATTCTGCGGATTTCAGTCCGCATTTGGTCGCGAAGCTTCGCATCGAGATTGGAAAGCGGCTCGTCAAACAAGAGGACCCTGGGTTTTGTTACGATGGCCCGTGCCAAGGCGACGCGCTGTTGTTGTCCACCCGAGAGCTGACTTGGCTGACGTGCACCCAAGGCGGACAAGCCCATGGTTGCCATGATGGTATCAACCTCGCCCTTGATCTGGCTCTTCTTCATGCCCTTCAACTCCAAGCCGAAGCCGATATTCTGCTCCACCGTCAGGTGGGGGAAGATGGCGTAGGATTGGAATACCATTGATGAGTTGCGCTTGTTCGCAGGCAGGTCGTTCACCAACTGCCCATCAATGAAGACATCCCCCTTGGTTTGTTTCTCAAAACCACTGATGATCCTTAGCGTAGTAGTCTTTCCACAGCCGGAAGGACCAAGGAAGGTGACCATCTCACCCTCTTTGATCTCAATGTTGACCGAATCGACTGCAGTGAACTCCTTACTCTTGTCATCCTGGTCGGTAAAAATTTTCGTAATATTTTTTAAGGTTACACTCATTGAGAACTCCTAGTGGCTGAGAATAGAGCTGGTGGTATGATACTTCAACCGAAGAATCAGTTTGATGACGGCCATGGCTGCCAGAATAATGGCAACCAGGATGAGGCTGAAGGCGGCAGCCGCCCCGATGCGGCCGCTCTCCACCTGGCTCATGATCTGCACGGTCATCAACTTCCATCGTGCCGAGACCAAAAAGATTGCAGCACTGATGGCTGTCATGCTACGGACAAAGCTGAATATCAAGGAGCTGAAAAAAGCCGGGATCATCAAGGGCAGGGTGACCTTTCGGAAGGTCTTGTTGCTGTCCGCCCCCAGGTCGATGGCAGCCTCCTCGATTGAAGGATCGATTTGCTTGAGAACGGCAACCCCGCCCTGCACACCTACAGGCAGATATCGGAAAATGAAATTGAGCAGAAGGATGAGCAACGTCCCGGTAAGGTAGAAAGGGTGTTGGTTGAACGCAAGAATGTATCCGATACCCACAACCGTTCCCGGCAGGGCAAAGCTGAGCATGGAGGAGAACTCCATGAACTTGCGGCCCCAGAATTGTTTACGGACAACAAGGAATGCTATAACCATGCCGATGGTTCCTGCAAGCGGAGTCGAGAGCCCTGCTATGACCAAGGTATCGAGTACCGACTCAAATCCCACACGCCACACATAGACAAAGTTTTGCAGGGTAAGCTTGTTGCTGTTTCCCCATGACTCGGCGAAAGCACCCCAAACAATACTTGCATACACGAGAATAATACAGGCTGCAATGAGGCAGCAGACAACAAACAAGAGCCGGCGCGCAGTGGGGCTGACCACATCATTGCTCGATTGCGTCGGCTTTCCTGTCACCGTCACATACTGTTTCTTGCTGACCCAATACTTTTGCAGCAAGTAGGCTGAAACCGAGGGAACCAGGAGGATGAAGGCAAGAGCCGCACCTTTAGCGAAGTTGCCCATACCGGTAATCTCCAGGTACGCTTGGACGCTGAGAATGGGAAACTGGGCCCCTGCCAACACAAGCGGGTTGCCGAAATCGGCAAGCGATTCCACAAAGAGCACCAGCATAGAACTGGCAATACCAGGAATGGAAAGAGGGAGGGTGACCTTTCGGAAGATGGTGAACCGGTTGCCACCCAGATCCATTGCGGCATCCTCCAAGGTCGGACTGATCGATTCCAACACACCCCGGAGGGTGATGTAAGCAACGGGAAAGAAGGTCAGGACCTGGGCAAACAACAAACCCCGCGGCCCATACACATTGGCGTTCTGCATGCCGAGCAGGGTTGAACTTACAAATCCATTGCGGCCGAAGAGCATGATCACCGCCAGAGCCCCGATGAAAGGAGGGCTGATGATGGGAATGGTGGCGATCAAATTGAAAAATTTCCTGCCAGGGATATTCGCCCTGGTGAGGGAATACGCAAATATGTAGGCGATGAACGTTCCGAGCACGGCTGTAGCAACGCCCATCCACAATGAGTTGAACAGAGCCTTCAGGTAATAGCCGTTTGAATAGGTCATTACGTCGGTGAAATTCTTGATGGAGAAGGAACCGTCGACCTGAAAACTTACTACAACGACTTTATACAGAGGATAGATGATAAATAAAACCAAGGAGATTAAAAGCAGGAGAATCACCCCCAGAAGCAGGGGATCCTTGCTTAACCGGATTACATCATGCCACGAGGAGATGATTCGTTGTTTCATGAACACCTCAGATCAAGGTTCTCCGGTGTAAGAACCACCGGAGAACGTGGAACGTCTTACTTTTTGGCAGAGAGTACTTCACTGACCCAGCGTTCGACCAATTCGGCCTTGCGGGAGCTGTAATACGCCAAATCGACTCCCACCACATTGAGGGTGGAGAATGCGGGCATGACCGGATCGATCTCTGCATCGTCTATCACAGGATAGAAGTAGGTACCGGTCGACTTCAGTACATCCTGGCCCTTCTTGCTGACCAGCCAATCCATGAAGATTTTTGCTGATTCATAGTTCTTGGCTCCCTTGAGGATTGAGGCGGCCGGGAACTCGAAACCGAAGCCTTCCTTGGGGAACACGATTTCAATCGGTTGACCGTTGGCCTTCATCTGGAAGAAGGCAGGAGAGAATTGGATTCCGATGGCTGCATCCCCGACATTGACGCCCTTTGAAGGGCCGGTGCCGCTGGATGTGTAGGTTTGGATGTTTGCATTCAATTTCGCCATATAAGCGAAAGCCTCATCCTCGCCCATGATCTCGATCAGGCTGTAGACCATGGTGGTTGCAGTACCGCTGGCCTGCGGGGTCGGAACCTGGATGAGGTTCTTGTACTCCGGTTTGAGCAGATCGGCCCAGCTTGTAGGCATCGATGCTCCGGCCTTGGCCAAAGCAACAGTATTAACGCCAAAACAGAGTGGATTCATATAGAAGCCTCTCCAGTAGCCTTCTGCATCCTTGAACTCTGCTCCAAGAGCCTCAAATGCAGCCCCTTTATACGGAATCGTCAAACCTTGCGTTTTTGCAATCACATGGTTGTCGCTGGGGGCGCCGAGCCAGACATCGGCCTGCGGACGGCCGCTCTCTGCCTGGATTCTTGTGAGGGCAGGACCGCTGGAAAGCTGTACAAAGCTTGTCTTGATGCCTGAATCCTTGGTGAACGCATCGAGGATCTTCACTGCATTCGCTTCATCAACGCTTGCATACACGACCAATTCCTTTGCCGCCTGCCCATCCTCCTTCGACCCCTGGGCAGCAAGAGGAGTGAACAGACACAGAAGCAATAACACACTTGCCAGACACTGTTTCATAAGAACCTCCATAGAATAGCTACACAACATTTTACCATTGTTTAAGCGCCTGGCAATGGAAGGGTTTTACCATAGTGTTCACAAATTTATTCGTGCACCGACAGGGAGAGCAGGACAAACTTTCCATCCTCATTCTGCATCCATGTCATGCTGCCATATCCGTAGGCCGGTGCATGATAGCAAAAGGGAACTTCAAGCAGATGGCCTCTTTGGATATGAGAAGCCATCTGTATCTGTTCAAGCGGCAGCAATGCTGCCAGGAGTCGGTCATAGGTATGGACAAAGCCCGTCCTGATGGACTCGGGTACATAGGTTTCAACCCAGGAAAGAGAGTAGTCCTGACTGAGGGAGCGCTTCGCCTGCTCTTCAACGCTCTGTGGTTCCACTGCAATGATCTGGCCGATGTTTTGATCGATGGGAAGCAGAGGCTTCGGGCTTGAAAAAAGCGGAGAATGGAGCAAGGCAACAAGGGCGAGCAGTATACAATCCCTTCTCATTGTATTCTTTTTCAACATAATTCCACGCTTCATACGCACTCCAAACGGAAAATAATTACTTGTACAATATTTTTCTGGACATTATACATCGATGTGTTATTGTATACACAAAAATGTCGCAAAGACAACAATAACAAACAGGAGAGCACAACATGAAGATGGGAAAAGTTCCGATTTTTGACACGATCAACAAGATTCCTGGCGGTATGATGGTTGTTCCTTTGGTTCTTGGTGTAATTTTCAATACGTTTTTCCCTGGTGCACTGAACATAGGCAGCTTCACCACAGCATTCTTTAAAACCGGGTCGCTCACCTTGATTGCTCTGCTGTTCTTCTGCAGCGGCGCCCAGATCAATCTGAAAACCGCCGGTATTTCGCTGTATAAAGGTGTTGTGCTGAACGCCAGCAAGGTGTTCTTCGGTCTTATCATCGGTATCCTGTTTGCAAAAATTGCCGGTCCCGGTGCCGCCTTGCTTGGAGTCACCCCGCTTGCCATGATCTCGGCCATGTCCAACTCCAATGGAGGACTTTATACCGCTCTTGCCTCCAAGTACGGTGATGAATCCGACGTCGGTGCCATTGCAGTCATCTCATCGAACGACGGGCCGTTCTTTGAAATGATGTTCATGGGAATCGCCGGTGTTGCAACCATCCCTATCATGAGCTTGGTAGCCGTCATCGTTCCCATTCTTGTCGGTATGGTCCTGGGCAACCTGGATGAGAAGTTCCGCGACTTCCTCAAGCCCGGTATGTTCATCGCCATTTTCACCTTCTCATTCCCCCTTGGTGCAGGTTTGAGTTTCCAGACAATCATCCAAGCGGGTATTCCCGGTATCATTTTGGGTATCATGACCCTGATCATCACCGGTGTCCCTTCCTACTTCATCTACAAGTGGTTGGTACCCAAGAAAATGAGGAGAACCTCCGCCGTTGGTGCCGCAATAGGCACTTCTGCAGGCAACTCAATCGCCACTCCTGCGGCCATCGCTGCTGTCGATCCTTCCTGGTTGCCGTTTGCTGAGAAAGCCACTGTACAGGTAGCCGCATCCATCATTGTTACTGCAATCTTGGTGCCGTTCTTGGTGGACTTCTTCTACCGCTGGGAACTGAAACGAGGGTTGGTCAATGAGCATGCCATCACGGCAAGCGTTGCGGTTGACGCAACAGGCCAACAGCTTTAATCTAGAAGCACTCGTTTGTATACAATCGATCAGAAAGACGAGCAATTGCTCGTCTTTCTCAGTCTCAGGAGGACTTTATGCGTGTACACAATCCTATAGATCCCGCAAACAAGGATCTACTGCTTCCCGATGCAACGGTATGCTACGGGATGTCTGCCCCCCCTGCCCTCTCCGAGCCCGAGGCTGCCATTGTGCAAGCACTCAACGAACCTATTCAGAGCAAGCCGCTTTCAGTAATTGCCAAGGAGAAGCTTGGCAAAAAGAAGGATGCTACGGCTGTCATTGTCATCTCGGACAATACCAGACCGGTTCCGTACAAGGGAAAGGGCAACATCCTCGTTCCCATTCTCACCACCTTGCTCGAGACAGGGTACAAGAGTCGGAATATCACCGTGTTGATCGCCACCGGCACCCATCGTCCGATGACCGTCGAGGAAATCGATCGCATCATCGATCCGTGGGTGTTTGAGAAAGGCATCGCAGTGGTCAATCATGACTGCAAGGATGAGTCAATTCTTACCTACCTTGGCAAAACCGAACGCGGCAGCGAGGTGAAGATCAACAACATCTATGTGCAAGCCGACCTGAAGATCCTCACCGGTTTGGTGGAAAGCCACTTCATGGCAGGAGTCAGTGGAGGACGCAAGTCGGTCTGTCCCGGCCTGATCAGTGAACACGGGACCTTCCTCTTCCATGGGGCGGACCTCATGGGCCATCCAGACTCCCGCGATCTCAATCTGGAAGGGAACCCGGTGCATGAAGAGTCGCTGGCCTTCGCCAAAATGGCAGGAGTCGATTTCATTGTCAATGTCACCCTTGATCACAAGTTTGCCATCACGGGGGTGTACGCAGGCGATCTTGAGGCTGCGCATCTGGCCGCCTTCGAGATGGTGAAAGGCTATGCCAAGGTTCCCATCGCCGAAGAAGCAGACATTGTCATCACCCACGGCGGCTTTGTCGGCATCAACCACTACCAGAGCGCCAAAGCCGCCTTTGCCTCAATCGGTGCGTTGAAGAAGAACGGGTATTTGATCAGCATCGCAAACTTCACCGACAAGAAGGACATCATTGGTTCAATCACGTACAAAACCGTTCTGGCAATCTTGTCACTCTGCGGCGCTGAGGCTTTGATCAAGGTGCTGCACAGCAAGGATTGGCCCTTCATCCCCGACCAGTGGCAGGTTCAGAAGTGGGCATCGGTCTTTGAGAAGATTCCCTTGGACCACTACTACTACTTTGCACCCCAGCTTACGAAAGCCGATGGACCGGGGCTTCCCGGCATCAATGCTGCGACTCTGACCGACAGCAAGGAGTACAGCGAGGTAGTCAAAACCGTGCTGGACCTGATCAAAAAGCGCGAAGGCGGACGACCTTTGAAGATTGTCTGGCTCAGCGATGGCCCGTATTCCATCCCCTATGTACAATAGGTGTGGAGTGTTTCAAGACAGGGAGAGGCTTTTTCTCCCTGTTTTTTTGCACCTAGAGTTTCATTCCTATCGAGATTGCTTCAAGCAGGCTCTTTTCGCTGGCGATGAGCTTGCCGGCAATATCAAAAGCCGTGCCATGATCGACCGAGGTGCGGATGACATCCAAGCCCACGGTGATATTCACAGCGCTGTCGAATGCAAGCATCTTCAACGGGATATGTCCCTGGTCGTGATACATAGCCACCACCACATCGTAGGAGCCATTCATCGTTTTGAGAAACACGGTATCGGGGGGGATGGGTCCATCGACTGCAAGGCCTTCGGCTTTTGCCACTTCAACTGCCGGGATGATGTGCTCGATTTCCTCACTTCCGAACAGGCCGTTCTCCCCTGCATGGGGATTCAACCCCGCAACGGCGATCCGGGGCCTTGCATACCCGGCCTTCCTGAGGGTCTCGTCAGCAAGATGGATGACAGTCAGTACACGCTCCTTGGTGCAGGCATCGCATGCCTGTCGAAGGGAAACATGGGTGGAGACATGGATGGCTTTCAGCTTCTCACTCCAGAGCAGCATGGCATAGGAGGTCCCATGCGTGTAGGCTCCGAAAATTTCGGTATGGCCGGCGAACTTGTGCCCTGCCAGGTGCAGGGCCTCCTTGTTCAAGGGAGCGGTGACCACCGATGAGATATCCCCTCGCAAGGCAAATTCTATCGATGCCAAGACGCTCTGGAAAGCCAGTTCTCCACCAAGCACCGTTACCTTGCCGATTTCGATGTCCTCGGCTTTGACTTCCGGCATGGGGTCGAAGAGGTTGATCATCCCCTCCTTCCAATCGCCGATGGTCGTGATGGCGTTGAATGCAAACCCAAAGCCGAGGGCCTTGTTGTAGTGTTCGAGGATGGCGCGGCTTCCAAAGAGAAGCGCCTGCTGCTGATAGGCGGTCGATGCATGCAGTGCCTTCAAGGTGATTTCCGGTCCGATCCCGCAAGGATCTCCGACTGTTATTCCAAATCGTTTCATAGTATGCTCCTATAGTTCCCGCAATACCCGAAGTGCGTATGCAATTGCATCTTCGCCTCCGAACGCCCCGGCTTTGGTGACAAGCCTGAGCGAATCATACTTCGTACCTACCACTTCCAGCAGGGGAAGGCCCAACAAGACCTCTTCACGAATCTCAACCTCGCTGATTTGAAGCAGCTCGAGGATGCCGAAGGCGGTATCGCCTCCGGTAAGGAACAAGCCGCCTATCTGATGTGTTTCCATCACTTCCTTGGCAATGGAGCTCAGAGCCAGTCGAACTGCAATCCCAATCTGGCTTTCCGTAAGGCCCAAGCGCGCACCTGTCTCCAAGGAAGCTTCATACTCTGCATGCTCCAAAACAGAGGAGGCGACCAGCAGGACGTCCTTGTTCTGCGAGAGCAGAAGACGAATCCGTTCGGCATAACTGTGAAGGCCTTTTTTCTCCAACAGGTCGCACACGGAGACACTGACGGTACAGATACCCTTTTTCCGGGCATACAGCACCTGCTTGCGGCTCACCTCGCTCAAGCTGGCGACCAAGCCCAACACTGGTTTTGTAGGGTGTTGTTGGTTGACCAAAGCCTCGGCAAGGCCGGCGCTCCCAACAAAGAGCACTCTCTTGTTCAAAGAGAGCGCCCATGCGGCAATGAGATTCAGATCCTCATTGCTGGTGGAGTCACACACCACCACTCCATCGCGCAACATCGGCCAGGAACGGGACCGGATGGTATCCAGACCAAGATGCACCACCCGATGGAACGAGCCAAACAGCGTACACAGGTTATCCTCGGTCACCGGCTTGTGGGGGTCTCTGCCATGCTCGGTCTCTTTCAACCGTTTCTCGTGCACATAGACCACCGAGTCCATGCAAATGCGTCCCATATCGGGAAACGCCGTTGCTACAACGATAATATCGACATGCATGTGCTTTGCCACCTCGCCCACCTCATCGACGATGTTGCCTCGAAGCGTAGAGTCGATTTTCTTCATGATGATGGAAAATGAGGATGGATCCACATCCGAGAGGGCCGCCCTGACAGTCTCTCTTGCTTCCTGAGGACACAGATTCCTCGACTCGGTATCGAGCACCAGCGAATACCGTGCGGGAAGTTCCCGCAGATGTCCTATCTGCACCCTCGTAGGTACACCGCGGCGGACAAGCTGCAGGCCGGTGTCGTTGGCTCCGGTAAAATCATCGGCGATGATCAAATAGGTTTGCATGCACTGCTCCTTTTCATAGCTTGTCATCATTCTAATCCGCCCCGATGAGAGGGCGCCACTCTTTTCTCTATTCACTTTACACAGGAGGAGCACTGTTCTACTATCTATGCATGCAGCGCACCTACACTTCGTTACTTTGCAGCCTCTACGGCGAACAACAGTTCAGCATCCGCGATCCGCTGTGGAAGGATATCCATCTGCCACTGTCGTTCAAGCCGATCATCGCCGATGCAGTATTTCAGAAACTGGGAAGGATCAAGCAGCTGGGGCCGACCTTTCACCTCTACCCCGGAGCGGTGCACACCAGGCTCGACCATAGCCTGGGCGTCTACCATATCGGGTTTTCCATTCTTACCAGTCTTTTGAAGCAAGCCAACTCAGGGAATTTGGTTCTCCCCTGCACCGAAGAAGGGATGAAGACCTTTCTGTGTGCATGCCTCCTGCATGACATCGGCCACTTTCCTTTCGCCCACTCCTTGAAGGAACTGCCGCTTACCAGTCATGAGGCAATGGCAAACCGTCTCATCTGCGGCAACGAATCCCTGAGGCAGGCCATCGAGCAAGCCGGAATCCAAAGTGAGAAGGTTGGACTGATCATCGATGAGCAGATCCCCTGTGACGATGAAGAGATCAAGCTGTACCGCACTATCCTCTCAGGCACCCTCGATCCCGATAAGCTTGATTACTTGAACCGTGATGCTTTCTTTTGCGGGGTTCCCTACGGTACCCAGGATGTCTCGTATATCACCGACCAACTGACGGTTGTCGACTCCAAGCTTGCCGTCACCGAGCAAGCCATCGGATCAATTGAACACCTTCTGTTCAGCAAGTACTTGATGTACCGCAATGTGTACTGGCATAAGACCACCCGCAGTGCAACAGCAATGATCAAGAAGGCTGTGCTGCTCTCGCTTGCCGACGGGAGTCTCAGCTTTGATGACCTCTATGGGTTGGATGACCAGCAGTTCTTCATGCTCCCATCACTGAAGAAGTTTCCCAACGCCCCGCTGTTTGCTGCAGTACGGGACAATCGTCTCTACCGTCTCGGCTTTGAGAAAGCATATGAGGCACAGGGAGTGCTGGAAGCACAAACAGGAGAGGTGGCCGGTCGGACTGCATTCGAATCTGCCCTTGCTTCCAAGCTCGGGGTTCCAGAGTCCCAGGTCATCGTCGATATTCCTGAACCCATCTCTTTTGAATCGGATATTCCCATTCTTGGTGAAGGGGGAACGCTCAAGCGCTTTTGGGATTTCGACCAAATATTTTCCTATGATATTGGTAAGGTCTTTACAAAAAGCCTGAGAAAATTCAGAATCTTCACACCCTCCTGTATTGCACAAAAAGCGATTTTGGAGGCATTGGAGCTCTGACTGCATGGAAAAACTCTCGTATCGCACCCTCATCGATGGAGACATCCCCCCTTGGGTGATGCGTTTCATCAAACACACCGGCAAGGCGATCAATACCTACTCAATGATTCGCGAAAACGAAACAGTGCTCCTTTCAGCCTCTGGAGGAAAAGACAGCCTTGCTTTGGCCCTCGCCCTTTCGATTCGTCGCAGCTGGCTGCCGATCTCCTACGAATTGAAGGCGTTGATGATCAACTGGATCGAGCATCCCATCCCCGATGAATACCGCCGGAAGCTGACTACGTACTTTACCGATCTCGGCTATGATTTTACCATTGTTGATGAGCACCAATACCCGGCATCCTTCAACGGTGAGTTCAACTGTTACCTCTGCTCGAGAAACCGGAGAAGAGTACTATTCAACTACTGTGAGCAGAACAATATCGAATTGGTTGCCATGGGTCATCACCTCGACGATCTTGTGGAAACCAGCCTGATGAACCTCTGCTTTCGTGCAAGCTTTTCCACCATGCAGCCCGTCCAGCCGTTTTTTCAGGGAAAAATCCACATCATCAGGCCGATGATAGAGATTCACGAAGCTGTCACCCAGCGACTTGCGGATGCATATGACCTGCCGGTGGTAAAGCCTGTGTGCCCCTACGACCAGACCAACATCAGAGCCCGGCTCAAACCCATTGTCAAGGACCTCGGCCGACTCGACAAGCTGACCCGCGAGCACATCTATCATGCCCATCAATTTACGGGCAGGCTGTAACTTATGGCTCTCTGGCCTGTTTACATCCATACCTGAAATGTGGGATGATAGCCTCAGAAAGGAGGGGTGACAGATTGCCAAGACGTCTTGGTCTGCTTCTACTGATGATCCTGCTTGCAACCCTCCCTTTGAGTGCTGAAAGCGAGGGTGATTTTGTCATGCCCCCAGAGCAGTCGCAGCCACCTGTCGAACCGGATGCTCAGACCTCTTCATACTCCACCACAGAAGGTTCTTGGCCGATCGCCGGAACTGAGAGTTCGACCGGCTTGCTCGAGGGTATGGCCACCAGCGATGGTTTCTTCGCCCTCTCCTATATGCCGGACTTCAGCATCGGCAAGTTTACCTTCCAGTTCGATGTAAAAATCAAGGGTTCGTATGAAACCGAACCGTTCGGCTTGGCATTGGATTTCTCCGATTGGGAAGCTCCCGCACGAGACGAGGGGGAGAGTCTTGGTGACTATACGATCGATGTGTTCAAGCACTACAGCCGGTTCATCCGTACAATCCAGTATGGGGAACGCTATGATTCTCTGTATGTACGGTTCGGCAAACTACTGGGTATCACGCTCGGTGATGGTGCATTGGTCAACGGCTACTTCGACCGCAGCGTATCGGTTCGCAGCAGCCGGCCGGGTCTGGAGCTCATGGTTGACGCAATGTTGCTCGGTATCCCGAATGCAGGATTTGAGTTCATCACCAACGACGTATTCAAGCCCACCCTCACAGCCTGGAGAATATTTTCCAGACCCTTGGGAGGGTATCCTGAGTATGAGTCCGTCGCCGCCCTGCAGATAGGTCTCTCCTTCGCCCAAAGCCCCGCGTCGCCTGACGAGCAAGAAGGACAACTGTTGGGACGCAAGCTTGTTGCTTTGGACATCTCCCTGCCTGTCATAACCTGGAACTGGTTCAACGCCGACTTTTTCACCGATTTCATCGCCCAAACCCCCGATCGTGAGGAGAGCCAGCCGGCGTTCGCCTATCGCTATGGGTTGTGGGGACATACCAAAAGCTTTTTCATCTTCAATGCAAGTGTGACGGTTCCGTTTTTTGGCAGGTATTATGCAGAGTACTTCTCCTCCGATTTTGAGAATCGCAGTGCGGAAGATCTTGACGAACTGGTCATAGAGGAGGGTACCACCCGCCTGGATGCAATGTTCGGCCTGAACTTTGTCAGGGAAGGTGTATATCTCAGGGCAAAAATGGTAAGCAATTATTCTTACGGCGATTATCACGATTACCGTTTTCTTGCAAATGCACGCATAGACAAGCGCCTATTCAATATTGTTTCCCTAGACTTGAGCTATGAAAAGCTTTATCCTACCACTACAGGAGAACGGTTCCTTGAAGGCTTGCAGACTCTCAAGAATGTCATACTTTCAGCCTCTGCAGTAGTCAAAGTCAAACCGTACTCTTTCGACCTTGGGCTGAGCATCCTCTTCGATGAACAAGCCCATGCAACCTATACGTTAGATACTGCAGTGAGGATATCCATCCTGTAACTTCAGTGTAGGGAGTGTATATGAATCGGTTATGCAAGCATGTTGGTCTGCTTCTCTTGGCCGCCTGCCTCATCGGTAACCTCTATGCTGATGATTCAGTCTTCATAGGTGATGGTGACATCGGCGCCCTGAAGCTCTTTGACAGCCAAGGCAACCGGCTTGACCCGACCAGCGAAAATGCCAGCAAAATCGGAGTGGGCTGGATCATCCAGAACCCGGATACACCCATTCTCATCATCACCCCCCGTGGGACGATCAATGTCTATGAAGACTCCTTGTTGATCACCGGCAACTTGAGCAGCCAAACTTCCGATCTCTATCTCGTATCGGGAAAGGCCACCTTCAATACCAATGCCATGGAACATGGGGTTCTTACCGTCTCCACCCCTGTATCGCGTCACCGTCTCGAAGGGGATGGGGAGATGCTGGTCATCACCACCGAGGACGAGGAGAGTGTCACTGCTTTTTCCGGCAAAGTATCCTCATACAACGCATTGACAGGCTTCACCAGGACGATTCGTCCATTCGACAAACTATTCATGCAAGAGCAGAGTGCCCGGCCCGAACCCATAGAAATCGGGTATTACCTGACCTATGCAACCTATCCGGATATGATGCTCGCCAAGCAAATAGTCCAAGATCTTTCAAAGCCAATCATTGCACCTACCCCTCTGGCCCCCAAAGCAAAATCCGCTGAATTGGTGATCGACCAGAGGCAGGTGGAGAAAGTCGTGACGGTGCCGCTGGCCGAGCCTGTTACCAGTCTGACTGTCGCCCGACAGGAGCCGTACATCCCCCAAGAGGTGCAGGTGATCTCGGTCGAAGTCAAAAAGATACCGGTACCAGAGAAAGTCAGGACCATTACTTCCAGGATTCTCAAAGCCCCCTCTTCCCGAATTATTGTCACGATTCGTCCGATGGTTCCAGAGATACCCTCTGCTGTTCAAGTGACGACCACGGTTGCTGTTCCTCCCATTCTCTCTGCAGCAAAGGTGGTATCTGAAAAGGACGAGGCAGCAATCGTCCAGCAGACAAGCGAGACCCAATTGCTCGATGTTTCGATTCCTTTGGATGTGCAACCCGAATTGACGGTAGCAGCCTTGAACGAGCAGCTCGATTTGGCCTTTACCATCCCCATCGAGTCAAAGCAGAGTGAAGAGCTGGAACAAGCCGTTGTTGCTCAAGAAACGGCAAGTGAACCTAGCGTCACCTCCTCTTCCGCTTCCATCAGTACGACCAGCCTCTTCACCTCCTCCGAGGCAAGCCGTCTGCAAGGCTCCTTTGGAATAGTCGCCGACTATCGGTTCCAGTTTGATGAGACCAACTCCGACGCCATGAGCCATCGCTTGACGCTCAAGCCGTTTTATGCCAAAGGACCCTTCAGCATCTCTTTGCAGTCGTATGTGCAGACTCAGGACTTTGCCACCTTTACCAGCAATACGAATCCCCTGCCGAGCTCAACTCTGGCCCGTATCAGCTATGCTTTCTCATTTCTCGATCAGTTGAGGATCGGCTATAGCACATCCGGCTTCTATCTGACACTCGACCACAATCGAAGCCTCGTCAGTGACATGGCCAGTTTTACCGCAGCCCAATTCGGACAGAGCGACAAGCTGGTTCTGCAAAACCAAATCATAGCCGGCCCCTTCACCTTGATCACAGCTTTTGATGATTTGTATCTAGCCAATCTTCTTGCAAACCGTGCCCAATTCGGTTCATCAATCCTGCATTTCACCCCATCAAGAGGGTATCCCCTTACCATCGCCCTCGGCGGCCTTGCAAAGGTGGAGAATTCTCCCGCTTGGGCGGTTGATCTCTATCCCCTGCTGAGCTTCCGCTTCCCTATCATCAATACCAGAACCACCCGGTTCAGTGCCATTGTACAAGCACATGGATATTTGCCGGTGTATCCCGTCATCGATGCCGACCAGTTTATTGATACGTCGCTTGCTACATTCTTCCCCAATTACTCTTTGGGAGCAGGTTTTTCAGTCAAACGCAACCAGTTTAACGCCAAGATTCTCGCTTCTGTGAACGATGGAAAGAACCATAATCTGCTTGTCAATGACTTTGCCTACACCGGCATCGACACAACCTATGCATCAGCCTTTGACATCCTCGCCGATATTCGGTATGAAGGTGCTAATTTTGAGACAAAGGCGGTATTCAATATCCCGCTCACCAACACGTTTGCCATTGCGAATTTGACTGGGGGCCATAACGCCGATTACAGCCAGCTCTCGTTGGGGATCAAGATCAAGAAGTTTGCGTTCGGACTCGGACTTGCAAACTTCGGCCTCTTTGAAACGATCAGGGAGGTCATAGCGGATCCACAGTCGCTTACCAATCTTTTCGGTGGCACCTATGCGACCAGTTACCTCTATGCAGGATATGATTTTGGTGTCCTCAACCTCATGGCAAAGGCAGCCTACCCTGCTTCAGCGACCGCGTATACGGTACCGGTTGTGAGTGTTACAGCAAGAATACAGCTGGATAAGGCCTTCTAGCTTTTGCGCTTGTGCATCTTCTGTGATAGAGTCTTGCTATGAAGATACAACTACTCGACCCTTTGGTAGCCCAACGAATTGCTGCCGGTGAGGTTATTGAACGACCAGCCTCGGTAATTCGGGAACTCTTGGACAACGCCCTTGATGCAGGTGGCAAAACCATTCTTGCAAGCGTAACCGAGGGGGGGCTTGAACAGATCATGGTCATCGATGACGGCGAAGGCATAGAGCGGGAGGACCTTCCGCTGCTGTGTGAAAGCCACGCAACCAGCAAGGTGCGCGAACTTGATGATTTGTACCATATCAAGAGCATGGGCTTCCGCGGTGAAGCGTTGTACAGTATAGCAGCAGTATCGAGAATCACCATTGCAAGCAGCTATCAAGGCAGCGACCCGTATCAAATCACCATAGACAATGGAAAAAAGGAAGCAGTGCTTCCCGGTGGTCCTCGTACCGGTACCATGGTGACCGTGCAAGGGCTGTTCAAGGAACTTCCAGCCAGGCGGCAGTTTCTCAAGCGTCCTTCCACGGAGGCCGCCATGGCAAGATCGGTTCTCCTGGAAAAGGCCCTGGCTTTCCCCGACCGCGCCTTTCGCTTCATCAGCGACCAGACTGTCCGGGTCGACCTGGTTCCAACAACGAGAAAACAGCGGGTCTTGGACGTCCTTTCCCTCAATCAGAATATTGTCCCGTCGGAGATGCTGGAGCTGTATGATACAGCAGGCCGCTTCGATTTGTATGCCGTCTGTTCCTCCCCCGCCCTGTCGAGAAGTGATCGATCATACATCAAAATCTATGTGAACAATCGGCCGGTCGAAGAGTACTCCTTGGTGCAGGCGGTCACCTACGGCTATGGTGAGTTGCTTGCAGGAGGGTCGTTTCCCTACTGCTATCTCTTCATCAATGTTGATCCCACCTTGGTCGATTTCAACATCCACCCCACCAAGCGTGAAGTAAAGCTGCGCAACAAGGCGGAGATTCACCACCAGGTGGTGAGCATGATCGCAAGCCAGATCAAGCGAACCATCCCGCGAATGGTGAAACAAGAGTTGGAAGTGGAAGACGCTCCCTTGCTTGCTCCGATTTACCAAGAGAGACCGGGCTCACAGCATACCCACCAAGCCGCTGAACGAGCGGGTCGGTATGAGGCTAAGCCTCCTGTTGACAGCGATTGGTTCCAGAAAGCGCGGGAGCTGCTTGACATGAAGTCTTCACGAAGTACCGAGCGTGAGGATATCTGGGCACAACAGGAAGACGACCAGGAATTTGTCTACCTCGGTCAGGCATTCAACCTCTTTCTGGTTGCCCAGAAGAAGGATGACCTCTACCTGGTCGACCAGCATGCAGCCCATGAGCGTCTGATCTTTGATGAAGTCAGGGAGAAGAAAAACGTCCAACAGTTGATGATTCCCCTCTCCTTCGAGGTGGAACGGGATGTGGATGCCTACTTGTTGGAAAGCCAGGATGTCTATTTGAATCTTGGCATCAAGTTGGAGCGGACCGAGGACCTGCTTTGGCAGATCACGGCCCTCCCTGCCTTGTACCGGAACATCGAATCACAGCTGATAGCCTTCATTCAGAAAACCACCGGTGACAGCCAGGAAGTTGAGAAAGGTCTCTATGCAGTGGTTGCCTGTCATGCTGCGATCAAGGCAGGTGACAGCATCGACCGAATGATGGCGATTTCTCTCTTGACCAAGGTATTCCAGCTCGATGAGCCCACCTGCCCTCACGGCAGGACGTTCGTAGTACGACTGAGCAAGGAAGAGCTGATGAAGGCAGTCCAGCGCATCTAGCGGGTGATGGTATACGTGGCGTTTTGTTTTTCTACATACACCACGGCTGTTTCGGCTGTCTCATCGATGAAGAAATCAGAGTCGGGTTCCAGCTGGTGAGTGGAAAGCAGGGCGCCGCCTCTGTCATACAGGCTCAGCAGGGCTCCTGTTGTCGCAAGGGTGAGTGTATGGGTCGCTCTATCATACGCAACCAGTTCCTTGAAGGTCGGATAGTCGACTACAAAGACCTCTTCGAGTGTCTGCCCGTCACTACTGAGAATCGAGAGGCTCCATTGACCTTTGGGAAGCAGCACATCACTGCCCATCGAAAGCGGACCGATGGTATAGGTGCTTCTCTCGTCTGAGCGGGCCTTCACCACCCAGGAGCTTTTCTGATTGCCGGCAACGACATGAACCTGTTTCTCAGCCGGCTGTCCTGTCAGGGTGAACACAAGCGTCAAAAGCTGCTCCTTCCTGCCCTCTGCTGGATAGACGTGGATCGCTACGTTTGTTTGCAGGTCTACCAGCGCAAGCTCCTCCCTGCTGCAGGAAGCAAGCAGGAGGAGCAGCAGCAGGAGAAATACAGCACTATGCCTGTGTGGCAAGGAAGGACCGCACCGGATTCGCATATGCATTGAGCGCGTAGAGTCTGACATCCTCCCGTGCACCCTTGAACCGATAGAGGAAGGCCTCCCTATCGAAATCCTGATACGACGGGGCAAACATGTCAGTACCCTCCAGATAGTCATAGGCAAACAAATTGGTAGGCCACAGCTTATAGAGCTGGTGGATTTGCCGGTCGATTAGCCGGGCAACCTGGTCGGAATTCTCAAAGTCGCCTTGCAGGGGTTTGCCGAAGGCGATGTGTACGTTGCCCTTGTATCCTTTCATCCCCCGGGAGATGGAGATAAGGTCCTCATATCGTTTCTTGGTGTGTTCACCGCTTTTAATGCGTGCAACTTCCTCTCCCGCCTTGAGGAGATCACATGGATCATATTCATAACTTACAGCCACGGGAACGATGCGGCAGCTGTTCACCACGTCACTGAAACTTCGACCCTTCGATTTCTGGGAGAGATGCAACATTTTTATGATGGCAGGGGTGGTGACATCAAGTCCATCTTTGGCACGACCGCTTTTCTGGGCGACCCAGATGGACTTGTTCTCCTCAGTGATCAATTCAACAAAGTAGGAGCTCAAGCGGATGGACTCCAAATACTTCTCACGCATGGGAAGAGTTCTTTTGACAGTCACCCCGCCGTTGAGCTTGAAGAGATCGGTGATAAACTGATTGGTCAGCAGATTGTCTCCGATAGCCATCTCGCACAGCATACGGTCGCCTTGGAGCAGAGCCATGTCGATCAAGGCGCAGTCAAGCACGATATCCCGATGATTGCTCATGAACAAGTAGGAAGTATCCTTTTTGGTATGCTCGGTACCACTATAGGTAAACGCATGCATACTCTTTTGGATGATTGCAGGTATAAAAATACCTGCGGCGATATGCCGCTGAAAATCATCGTAGGTTTCGACTTTTCCCAGAATCCCGGCAATATACGCTGCGCTTTGGGCAAGCTGTTTCTGTTGCTCGGCGGATTCGGCAGGCCCCAGCGATGCCAGAATCTTATAAATGGCATCCTTGTTCTCCAGAATGCGAGTTATGGCGTCGCGGACATCCTGCCCCCGGTAGGGAGCGATATCCTTATACTTGGTAATTTCCATGGCTCAACCCTTTTGTGCATCCAGAATTGACTTCATATACTGCACGCGTTCCCACTTGGCTGGATCGGGCATACGCTCCTGTGCGAGTTTTCCATTGAAGTCAGAAATCATGGAGTAGGAGTGTGAATCCATCCATTGTGCAAGCTCCGACTCTATTTTGGCTACCGCAGAGAGTCCCTGTTTGAGAAGCACCGAGCACAGCTGAACGGCCTTGGCCCCGGCAAGCAACTGCTTGACTACAGTACTGCCGCTATGAATACCTGTGGATGCGCAAATATCGTAGCGAACCTCGTCGCTCATCAATGCGGTCCACCTCAGAGAAAGTGCATATTCATCCTTGCTGCTGAGCATGTGGGCTGGCACCAAGGAGAGTTTTTCAATATCGATGTCGGGGCTGTAGAATCTATTGAAGAGAACCACTCCATCGATGGAAAGTTCGTCGAAACGGCGGAGCATGTTTGCAAGGGATGAAAAGGCAGGCCCCATCTTCAGGCTCAACGGAAGCTTGATCTGCTTTCGGGCGGCCTTGACCAGAGAGAAATACTCTTTCTCAATGGCCGCACCATCGACCTCCACATCGGCGGCAACCACATAGTGGTTGAGCTCGATGGCATCGGCGCCACAGGCGGCGAAGCGATTGGCATATTCAATCCAGCTGCCGCTCTGGCGACAGTTGATGGATGCGATCACAGGAATCTCCAATGCCTGTTTTGCGTCTTCAAGCAGGGTCAGATATGCATCGATATGACGCTCCATGCTTGCACTCTTTACAAAGCCGTACGCATCAGCATGGGCCAGGTAGTCTTGCGCCCCGTCAACGGCAGAGTCGCTGTCCAATTCGATCTGTTCCTCAAAAATGGATTTTAAAACCACAGCGGAGAGACCTGCGTCTTCACAGCGCTTGAGGTTGTCCAACGATGCGGTCAGGGGGCTGCTTCCTGCAATAAGGGGGTTCTTCAGTTTTAATCCAAGATATGATGTAGACAGGTCTGCCATGCTTTTCTCCTCAACTCGTACAACTAAGCAGTGCCCTCCGGCACAGTCGGAACAACTATACCATGAATATGACTTTTTCTCCAGTCAACTTGGCATCCGAGCATAAAAAATGGGTGCCCGAAGGACACCCACACGAAAAGGTACACCCATCTACAGGATATAGGGAATCTTGAAATTATGGGATTGATAGACAACAAAGGTTTCAACTTCGGAAATTTCGCTGATCTTATCAAGTTCAAACTTGAAAAAATCGAGCAGGCTCAAGCCCTCTTCCTCGCTGAGCACCAATTGGACGATAAGATCGTAGCGACCGGTAACCACGGCAGCAGAGATGACGCCTCGCAGTTCAGAAAACTCCTTGGCTTTCCGTTCCAGATCCAGTGTTTTTAGTTTCACGCCCATCATCACGACCTGAAGCCCCGGAATGGTTTCAGGGTTGATCAGGCCGGATATCTGGAGCACCCCCTCATCAATCAATTTATTGACCCGTGAGCGAACGGTATTCTCTGTGATGCTCAGCTCTTCAGCGATGGCACTGAACGGTTTTCGCCCATCACACAGCTGTCTGATAATCGCCTTGTTCGTCTCGTCCATCTTTACTTTCATGTCTTATCACCCATTTTTCCTTTCGAAGTCCTTCATGAACTGAGCGAGCGCTACTGCATCCTCTACAGGCAGTGCATTGTACAGGCTTGCACGCAACCCTCCAACGGATCGGTGGCCCTTCAGTCCAAGCATCCCCAGCTTCTTGGCTTCCCCAAGGAATTTCTCTTCCAGCTCTTCACTGGGCAGACGGAACACAAGGTTCATCTTCGAGCGGAAAGCAGGATCGACCGGGCTATGGAAGAAGGAAGAGGAGTCGATGACATCATAGATAAGCTTGCTCTTTTGGTCAGCGCGCTTTTGCATGCCGACGGTGCCTCCATTTGCCTTGATCCACTCAAGCACGAGCTTCACGGCCCAGATGGCGAAAACAGGTGGAGTGTTGTAGAGCCCCTTCTCCTTGCTGTGCAGACTATAGTCCATATATGCAGTGAGATTGGTGTTCTGTCTCTCAAGCATGGATTTCTTCATGATGATGAAAGTAGCTCCTGCTGGACCAAGATTCTTCTGGACACCGCCATAAATCATGGAAAACTTATCCACGGGAACCGGCCGGCTGAAAATATCACTGGACATATCGGCAATGAGAGGAACAGAGCCGGTATCCGGCCAGTCCTGCCACTCGATGCCCCCGATGGTCTCATTCGAGCAGAGATAGAGATAGCTGGAATCCTTGCTCGGCTTGACGGTCTTCGGATCGGGAAGCGATGTATACTTGTTGGCCTTGCCGTCATAGTAATAGTTCACGTTGCCAAGCTTTGCAGCATCATCGGCAGCCTTGTTGGACCAGGTACCGCTTCTGATGTAATCGGCTACAGTCCCGGGGCGGAGGAAGTTCATCGGAATCATGGTGAACTGCAGCGTCGCGCCGCCGCCGAGGAAATAGACATCGTACTCGTCGCTGATGCCAAGCAACTCCTTGAAAAGGGCAAGGCACTCATCGTACATATCCTCGAACATGCCACCGCGGTGACTTGCTTCTATCATGGACAACCCTTGGCCGTTGTATTCAACCATTTGGTCACGAAGCTTCTCCAACACCTCCACCGGCATTACCGAGGGGCCTGCAAAATAATTCTTTTTGCGTTCCATCAGATTTTTCCTCCCTTCTTCAACTCATCCATGATTTCACATACCTCATCGCTGATACGGCCGAGGTTCTCTTCACTATTGGCACCGGCATGCGGGGTGAGCGTCACGTGCTCTGCCTTGAGAATCGGGTAGTCTTCAGCAGGGGGGTCGGTAGGATACACATCGGTGCAGTACCAAGCGACAGTTCCCTTCTCAAGGGCTGCAACCATGTCGGCGGCATCCACACACAGAGCCCTTCCGGTGTTGATGACCACTGGTTGCTTTTTGCAGTGGGAGATCAGTTTCTCGTTCACCATGCCCCGAGTCTCATCGGTCAAGGGAAGGTGCAACGAGATGTAATCTGCATCGGCTACCGCTTCCTCAGCAGTGGGAACCATGCGGGCCAGAGGAGAGGAAGAGACATACTTGTCATACGCCACGACAGTCATGCCGAAAGCCTTTGCACGTTCGGCAACCTTGGAAGCAATATTGCCGATGCCAAAGAGGCAGAGAGTCTTTCCGTACAGCTCGGTGCGCTTGAGGTCCTTAAGCCATTGGCCGCTCTTCATGCCATTGTGGTAGGCAACCAGATTGTTCGGGGTGCTCAACATCAGGGCGAATGCAAGTTCCGCTACGGCAATCGCAGAAGATTTGGGAGTGTTGCGAACAATGATCCCCTTGCTTTCTGCATAGGCCTTGTCAATGTTGTCGATCCCGACTCCACCACGAATGATCAACTTCAGATTCGGCGCTTGGTCGATATACTCTTTGGTGCACTTGGTTTTGCTGCGCACCAGCACGACATGAGCCTCACCCAGACGGTTCTTGTCCGTAGTAACTTCGCCGAACGGCTTGAGCTTTTGTGGAAGTGAAGCATCAAAGGCATCAGAAATCAGAATTAGCATGGCGTTACTTTCCTCTCTTTGCGGTTTGCCAAGGGGCATGGACCCCTTGAACATTTGTCTGGAGTAAGTGTACACCAAAAATATGCATTTTGTCTAATTTATTTTACAAAATATGACGTATTAATAAAAATTAGGGGTAAATGTTTCCGGATAGGAAGAATTGATAGAGTGCCAGAGTAAAATTTGATGGTCGAACATCCCAAGAATGAGAAAACCGCCGGAGTCCGGCGGTTGACCTATCCATTATAAGCCTTTTGAGCCATGGAGCTTGCGCACCTT
>ERZ1645192.322-NODE-322-length-38368-cov-10.667006_pt1 | contig 38368 bp, 22 predicted proteins | sample MGYA00575354_ERZ1645192 | MGnify/ENA primary metagenome ERZ1645192 (study PRJEB40844, sample SAMN11349763) | freshwater sediment metagenome | isolation source: river sediment | host: Sediment | place: India: Faizupur Khadar , New Delhi | collected 2017-02-21 ...
AGCCATCCCAGCCGCAGATTATACTCATAGGAGTCTTCCTGGTACCCTTTCTTCAGAAAAGAAGCGGCTTTCCTGTAATCGCCGCTTTTCTCGGCAGCATAACTCTCCTCGAAAGCCTTTAAAATAACATCACTGTATTGTGCCCCCGCCTCAAGGGCCAGTGACAGGAGGAGGAGAAGAATCAATGACTTTATAAATTCCATTGCAGTGAGATGAATAAACTGTGATCGTTGAAGCGGTAGTGCTTAACCGTATAATCGGTTGCATTGGTATAAACAAAAGTGGTGCCTTTTTTGGGGGTAACCAGAAATCTCAGGGCGGCATTCAACCGGTATCCGAAAAGGGGCACCCAGAGGGTGGCTCCGGTCATGGAGGTGATGCGCTCCGGCATGTTGTAGACCACCAGGCCTTCACCGGTTGAGAAGTTGGCGATGGTGCCCCTGGTGGCCTCTCCGATCAGCCAGGCCGGACCAGTTTTGAGTGCGATCTTTTGGGTAAAGATGGTTTTGGGATGTTCTGAACGTTCATCCAGGTGGAGGTAACCTTCGGAAACCAGGTAAAAATCAGGATTCCCCAGCGGATAAAGGACCAATTGGCCGTTGTACTGCCATTGCTCCCAACCGTTGATATTTCCGCGGGTCACCGACAGCCGTGGCGCCATCCACTCCATTTGGCGGGCCACCCCGGCATTGATGAGCCAATCGGTAAAGGGAAAGGATTCTTTTGTAAGAGTGTAGAGGCCAGGTGTTGTCACAGAAAGGGTATCATAAAGACCCTCTCCACGGAGCAGGGAGGCGGAAGCGAAGGCACTCCATCCTTTTCCCATAAGAAGGCGCCCCTGGCTGTAACCCTGGAACTGAGAGGTGGTGGTTTCTCTGAGTGCTTCCACCTGGTTGGACGTGGAAGAAAAATGCTGCGTACGGTCGATGGCGATGTGGCTTACATGGGTATACAGATTGAAGCGGGGTGAAAGATGGAGGTCAAAGGCCACGTTTTTGTACCATTGACGGTTCAGAACACTCCTGTAACTGGTCAGACTTCCTTCTTCGGCAATCGGGTCCTCTCGCAGGGCGGCATGAGAGGTATTGCGCGAAAGGTAGATTCCGGTGCCCACGCTGTTCACCAGGCCCTGCAGGGGGATAGCCAGGCGCCCCCGGGCTTCCGGCAACAGCCGGCTGGCCAGAAGGTTGGCCTCATCATCACGCCCGGCCTGCACCAGGACGGAATAGAGGGTGCCATTGGTGAAGTCGTCATCGGGGAGTTCTTCCCGCGCTTTTTCCAGGTGGTGCACTGCTGCTCCCAACCTGCTCAGCTCATAGGCGGCCACGCCAGCTCTCACCCGGAGGTAATAAAAGTCAATGCCCTCCCTGAAAGCCTTCCGGGCACTGCGCAGCAGGGCCGTCCAGTCCTTTTCCAGGTAAAGTTGCCAGGTCAGCGAATCGATGGCTCCCACGGCCATCTGGCCACGCTGCGGCATCTCTCCGTAAGGGTCACCCTTACCTTCGGAACCCCCTTCACCTCCGGAATGGCTCTCATCCCCGGGCATTCGGTTTTCCTCCGGCATGGCCATATAAGCCCCCTGCAGGTGAACGCAACCTTCTGTGGCGGCCAGCGCTTCCAGGTTCCAGGTGCCGCTGGCCTCAGAAATGGCAACAACCAGAAAACACAATATAAATATCAGGATCCGGTACATACCGCTTTAAAATCATATTGGTGGTCCTTGTAACTGAATTCAGCAATCGCAGAACCCTTCAACAGGATATGGAATTGCATTTCCCTCCTGCCCCTGGTCACAACGGCTTCCAGCACCGCTGAAGAGGCATATAAATCATCGTCAAGGGTTTGAAAGGTCAGGGTGTATTCTCCTTTTTTATAAATCCGGAATGGAGCCACAAAGTCCTGCAGGAACAGTTGCTGTGGCGTAAACAGCTTATCGGCGGGAAGGGCATCCCTGATGGTGAGATCCTGGTAATAGCCTGTTACAACCTTATAGAATCCCAGGTAAAAATAGTAGAGCAATGACTTGCGGGTGCCCAGGAAGTTGAGAAACCAGTGGATATTGCCGTTGTTGTAGAAATAGGCCATGGCCCCGGTGCGGCTGCATTTGAAATAGCTGCTGTTGTATTCGTCGGTTATGATTTCCCAGAGGTGAGTGCCCATGAGCCAGTCCGGGGTGTTTCCGGTGACCTCAAAGGCCATTTTTTTCCCGGGAAGGAAATGAAAGGCTTTTTCAAAGAGGGGATGGTTCCGGAGGGAAGTAATCTTCTCATGGAGGTGCGGGTAGGCATGGGTTTTAAGGGTGAGCCGCCCCTCCTGGTTCAGGAGGAAATCTGAAAGGGGATAGTCGAGGGTTTTACTGCCGATATGAGGGGTGGCCTGGATCTGAAAATGGAGGTGAGGGTAGGGGGAGCGGCCTGAATTTCCACAGAGGGCAATGAGATCGCCCCGCTTGACGGGATCCCCCTTTTTGACTTTCAGGGAGCCGGGTTTCAGATGACTGACCTGCGAGAAAAGATGCTCACCATGCCTGATGACGATGGAGTTGCCCCAGTTCTGCCGCACGTTGTTGTCGCCGATGGGATTGTCGGGGATGCCGTCGATGAGGTCGGCAATGGTGCCATCGGCAGGCGCCACCACAGGTTTCTCATAACAATGGTAATCGCGGGGCGTCAGCCCTTCTCCCCGGAATTCTGCCCCATCGTTGCCGGTGATCACCAGATCCCAGGCATGGGCCCACTCTCCCTGGTGGGTGTGCTCACCGTGGACCCCCTGGCTTACCGTCCATTCCCCCATCACCGGCAGGGATACGGGCTGCCAGCCGGGGAGGAAGAAACGGTTCCCGGCAGTGTGGTGGTAATAGAGGTTCTTCTCCGGAGTAAAAAGCTGTACTTTGGTCTCTGTCAGGCGTTTGCCTGGATTGATCCTGATCTTCAGCACGTAAAGGAAGGTCAGGACCACGATGTTAAAGGGCAGGGCATAGACACCCAGCCGGAAATGAGCAAACAGTTGCTGCAGGCTGACGGTCATGACGATGACCAGAGGAAGCAGCCAGAGCAGCCAAAGGTAAGACCAGCGGGAGGGGATGATGAAAAAGCCCCCCAGGGCGATGCTGGTAAGGATGTAGTTGAAGCCGATATAGCTGTAGCCGAGGGCGGAAATATCAGCTCCGGTGATCTGGTAGAAGAGCCAGGCCAGGTAAAAACCAGCCAGGGAGAGGGTGAAGGCGATGCGCGACCAGAGGATTAACCCAATGGCAATCAGGAGGCCGGCCAGCAGGTTGTACTGGAAGAAAATGGCTCCCAGCGAAAAGAGCCAGGTGCGCAACCCGGGTGAGGTAATGAGTCCGTCACAGGCATCCACCAGGTCGATCAGGCTTTTGCCTCCCAGCGCAAAAAGTTCATTGAGGGTGTAAATCCCCCGTTCACTAAGGCCCAGTGCCGAAAACTGACCTGAAGCCAGCAGCACCATCCACAGGCCCAGGATAAAGGGAATGCTCAGATAGGGAAGCGCGTATTTGTAAAGGATTCCCTGGAGGGCGACGGTAAAGAAAAAGGTCATCAGGGCGGCCACCACCAGAAGCAGGTAGAAGGCGAAACCCGGCTGAAAGGTGAGGCCGAAGCCGAGGCCTACCAGCAGGCTGTTATAGCCATAATAGCCTTTGCGGATATACCAGGAGGAGAATCCCATGCTCTGGGCGGTGAGGTTGCTGACGACCACCGCCAGGGCCCCCGAGAGCCCGGCCCATGGATCAATAAAGCTGACCAGCAACAACAGATAGGCCAGGATGCGGTGATCCGAGAAGAAGATCTGGGGATAGCTGTTAAGGAATCCTTCGACTTGCAGGGAGAGGCTCTTTCCGGAATGGCGCTTCATAAGATAAGCCGTTCGGGGATTCTCTCCTGTGCACGGAAGGTATCCAGATTTTCCCTTTCCCTGATGATGTCCACTTCACCGCCTGTGCCGGTGAGGATCACCCTGGGACGGTATGTGATGAACTGAAGCCACTGGGTCATGTTGTAGGCGCCGATCCGCTCAATGACCACCGGATCACCGGGCTGGAGCAGTGGAAACCTGACGGCCTGACGGATGACATCGATGTTCATACAGAGGGGACCGAAGATCTGGGTGTCTTCAGTGTTGGAAGTCACGGGAATGCCCGGAAGAATGGTGTGTTCATACCAGAAGGAGGTAAAGAGGTGGTTGATGCCTATGTCGGTGATCATGCCTCTTCTGCCGCTGGCCATCCGCTTGTTGGCGACCACGGTGCCCAGGAGGAAGCCGGCTTCGTCGATGAGTGCCCTGCCGGTTTCCAGCAGGAGCAGGGGCATATCTTCAGGCCTGATCTGCGAGTTGAGAAGGGCGCTGGTGATGGCTTCGGCATAATCATCAAACGAGGGGCAAGTGTCGCTGCCCGGGAGATAGGCCCCCTTCAGGGTGTTACTGGTGGCAAAACCACCTCCCATGTCGATATATTTCACCTTATGGCTGAACTTCCGCTCCGTGCTGACGGCCAGGTCGGCCAGCTTCGCAGCAGCTATCCCATAGGCCTGGGTGCTCATGATGTATGTGCCGATATGGGTGTGGAGCCCTACCAGCTCCAGATTGCCGCTGTTCATGATCCGGTTGATGGCATTCCAGGCTTCCCCGTTCTCATAATTGAACCCGAATCTTTCCCATTGCGGGTAGATCCCCGTATCCATGTTGACACGGATGGCTACCTTGGCCTTCAACGGTAGCTTCCGCGATAACCTGATGATCAGGTAAAGCTCATCAAAATGGTCGATATGGATCAGAGACCCATTGCCAATGGCCTGTTCCAATTCCCTTTCGGTCTTACCCGGACCGTTGAAGATGATTTTTTTGGGATCTGTGCCGTTAGCCAGGGCTTTTTCATATTCAAACCAGGAGACCACTTCGGCCCAGAATCCTTCCAGGTGAAAAATCCGGCATACCGCATCCAGGTAATTGGTTTTATAGGACCAGGCCATCTGAACCCGCGGATAGCGGACTGAAAAAGCACGTTGAATGTCGCGGCAGCTGTTCCGGATGGTAGCCTCCGAAACCACATAGACCGGTGAACCGTGTTCCCTGAGCAGATCGGTCACTGCATGACCATCGATCTCGGTGCGGGGTTCAATCCTGAATTTCGCCCCGAATTTGTCGGGAAGTCCGCTCTGCACCCGGTTGATGACCGGCCTTTCATATCTGAGCTTTTCCATTTTTATGCGGTTTGTTGTCGGTGAATCCATAACGGTGAGGGTGCCGCCGATATTTTTCCCGGAGGAGTTTTCAGTGCACCACGAAGCGTTTGGAAACGAGAGGATTCTCTCCTGCAAGCAGCCGGTAGGTGTATATCCCGGGGCTCCATCCTGCCGTGCTGAGCCTGTAGAGGCTTTCTCCCGATGTTTTTTGCTCCAGCATAAGCTGACCGCCGGAGGTGAAGACCTGCAGCAGGGCTCCGCTCTCTCCGGGCATCAGGGGGAGGAAAATCTCCCCGGAGGCGGGATTGGGCCACGGATCTGGCAGAAGCGCCGTGACATGGGCCACCGCCGTCACGGATGAGGGCAGCGCGTAAACCAGGGTTTGGATCTTACCCGGTGTAACCGAATAGTCATAGGAATAGACGATCAGTTTATAGGCTTCCTCCCCGGCACGCACCACATAAGCATAGAGTCCACCCGGCAGGTCAGCCAGTACCGTCCCGTGCTCATTGATGACCGCCGACGTATAGCGCCCTGTCTCAGCAGTTATGTATTCATAAGCCGAATACCAGAGCTCAATGGCCTCGTCGGCGTTAAAAAGATCACGGGTGACAAACTTGATGTCATAGAGGTAATAGTTGGCCGGCAGGGTAATGTTTATGGTCTTCCACAAGGTATGGTCGGTATTGTAGATCCGGCATTGGTGGTTGGTCACATCCATCAGGTAATACTTGTACTGTGTGGCGTCCAGTCTGGTCGCCGTAAGGGAATAATCATAGCTTTTTTCCAGCGTGAGCTGGGCCCCCACTGGCCGGGCCCCCAGGAAAACTGCAACTAAACCCAGAAGTAATATTTTGTTCTTTGTGTTCATGCCCCTCTTTTATTTAATCATTCTATCATTCTGATATTCTTACCTTCTTACCTTCTTACCTTCTTACCTTCCGACCTTCCGACCTTCCGACCTTCTGAAAGGTTTATGTGCCGGAGGTGAGTTCCCCGTTGATCGTGATTTTTTCAAATTGCCCGATATCGCCGAGCATATCCCAGGAGTAACGGATGAACATTTTGCCGGTGACATAATGGTCCATGGTGGGCACCTCCATGCCCATGGCCAGCCTGACCAGGGCTTCGGGGATGTTCTGGCCTGCACCGACGGCCAGGTAGACCCAGGCAGGAATCCGGGGGTTGATTTCAATCATGTAGTATTCGGCCGATGAGGTGCGGATCATCTCCAGTTCCATCCCTCCTTTCCAGCGGGTTTTGGTGATCAGGTCACGGGTGATTTCCATCATGCGGGGATCATCGATGGTAATCCCTCCCCAGGCTTTCCCCTTGTCGGTGATATACTGTTTCCGCATGGAGACGGCAGCGACCGTCCGCCCGGCCCCGTCACCCAGGGCCACCACGTTCACCTCCGTCCCTTTGACATACTCCTGAACAATCACCGGCAGGCCCCATTTAGCGGCAATCCTGTTGAAATGAGCCGCCACCTGCTCCTTGTTGAAAGCCATATAGGCATCGTAAAACTTGCCCTTGACCATCACCGGAAAATCAAAATCCTCCTCCAGATCACGCAGGTCTGCCGGGGAGATGATCTCACGCGAGGCGGGAACCTTGATGCCGTATTTCTCTCCGAAGGCCGGCAGGCGGGCTTTGCTGCGTTCTTCAAACTGCTCCATGGAGGGAAGAAAGGTGCGGATCCCCTGCTGAAGAAGCTGCTGCTCCGACTTGATAAACGTGTAGAGCTCGGCATCGAAATTGGGAATGATCAGATCTATCTTCTCCCGTTCGTGGATCTCCTGAATGCGATGGAGGAATACCCTCGCTCCGGCTGATGGGTAAGGAATGAGATAAGTCTTGTCGGTAATTCCGGGCATGTAAATTCCCGGTTCCAGATTCTCATACGCCAAACCAATGATCCGCACATCCAGTCCCGATTCACGGATCCCCCTGATCACAGGAACCCCGGGACCCGGATTGTCGGTATTGTTCAGTCCCGTAATGGCGATGTGTATGGGGTGGCCGTTCATGGGTTCCCCTCCGCGCAGAGATCAAAATGACGCAGCATGGCATAAAAATCGATGAGGTTCTTCTCAAGAGTCACCTCGTCCACATCGTACTTCTCCATAAGGACGGCTTTGATCTCCGCTTCCGGCCTGTTCTCCTTCATCAGGAAGATAATCTCCCGGGCCACCTGGTTGGTCGTGTAGGACTCCCCGCTGTTCGGGTCGAACATAAAACCGGTCTCACTGATCGCAATACTCGATTTGACCTTCATCTTCTTTTGGGCAGATTTAGATGTTGTTACAATGAATCTACAAACGAATAAATTTATTAAAAAATGATGGAATCATCGCATCAATATTGTATTGGACACCCATTACACCCAAATCCTTCGGTGAGGGGCCGTGAAATGGTCCATCTGCCATGATCAGATATTAAAAACGTAAAAAAGGCTGTATCCGTTTGGGGATACAGCCTTTCCATGTTCCAGGTCATTTGCTCCAGGTGACCCGGGTGGTCTTCACCTCGCCCGAGTGACCACCCACCATCAGGTCGAAATCTCCCGGCTCCCAGTCGAATTGCAGGTCGTTATTGTAGAATTTCAACTCTTCAGGGGTGACGGTAAAGGTGATGGTGCGTGTTTCGCCGGCCTTGAGGAAGAGCTTCTGAAAACCCTTCAGCTCTTTCACCGGGCGGGTCACGCTGCCCACCAGGTCACGGATGTAAAGCTGTACGACCTCGGCTCCATCGTAAGGCCCACTGTTGGTCAGGTCAATGGAAAGCGTCAGGCTTTCGTTTCCCTTGGGCTGGTTGTTGCTGACCTGGAGGTCACCGTAGGTAAAGGTGGTGTAACTCAGACCGTAACCGAAGGGGAAGAGGGGTTCATTGGGGACGTCGAGGTAGTTGGAGCGGAATTTTCCGAACCAGGCTCCCGGGGCCAGGGGCCGCCCGGTATTTTTGTGGTTATAGAAGAGGGGGACCTGTCCGACATTCCGGGGCCAGGTTGCAGAGAGTTTTCCGGAGGGGTTGACGGCCCCGAAGAGGACGTCGGCGATGGCGTGACCGGCTTCGGTGCCGGGGAACCATACATTGAGGATGGCCGGGAGGTGGGCGGCTTCCCAGGGAATGGCCAGGGGCCGGCCGGTGAAGAGCACCATGACCACCGGTTTGCCCGTGGCCAGAAGAGCCTTCAGCAGGTCGCGCTGACACTCAGGAATCGTGATGTCAGAACGGCTGGCGGCTTCCCCGCTCATCTCGGCCGCTTCCCCCATGGCGGCCACCACCACATCGGCCTGACGGGCTGCCGCAACCGCCTCACTGATCATCACCGAGGGATCCCTGTGATCGAAGTAGGTGGGCTTCCCGAAGATGCTGATCCGGGCGTCATAAAGGGTGTCCCCCACCACATTGGACCCTTTGGCATAGAGGATTTTCACCTCGCTGCCCACGGCTTCCTCAAGGCCTTTACGCACCGATACCGATTGGCCGAAGTCGGCCGCCACGCTCCAGGTGCCGGGCATGTTCTCCGTATTATCGGCCAAAGGACCCACTAGGGCTATGGTGCCTCCCTTTTTGAGGGGCAGCACCCCACCTTCGTTTTTCAGCAGCACAAAAGAGGCGGCAGCAATTTCGCGGGCGCTTTGCCGGTGGGCATCGGTGAAGATTTCGGTTTTGGAACGCTCCGCATCGCAATAGCGGTAAGGATCTTCAAAGAGACCGAGTTTGTATTTGGCTTCCAGGATGTTCCGGCAAGCCCTGTCGATCTGGGCCATGGTTACTTTACCCTCGTCGAGGGACTTTTGAAGCGTGGTCAGAAAGCCTTCCCCCACCATGTCCATGTCGACACCGGCCTGCATGGCCAGGGCCGAGACCTGTTGCAGGTCCCCCATGCCATGGTCTATCATTTCGTTGATGGCCGTATAATCGGTGACCAACATGCCGTCAAAGCCCCACTGGTCGCGCAGCAGGTCGGTCATCAGCCATTTGTTGCCGGTGGCCGGAATACCGTCCACCTCATTGAAGGAGGTCATCACCGTGCCCACGCCGGCATCAATGGCCGCCTTGTACGGTGGCAGGTAATCGTTATACATGCGGATGCGGCTCATGTCGGTGGGGTTGTAATCGCGGCCCGCCTCCGAGGCCCCGTAAAGGGCAAAATGCTTCACGCAGGCCATCATGGTGTTGTTGGCCCTGAGGTCGTCACCCTGGTAACCACGGACCATAGCTGCGGCAATGCGCGACCCCAGGAAGGGATCCTCCCCCGACCCTTCCGAGAAACGGCCCCAACGGGGATCCCTGGTAATATCCACCATCGGTGAGAAGGTCCAGAAAATACCATCCGCCGTGGCTTCCACCGCGGCAATGCGGGCGCTCTTCTCCACCAGCTCCATGTCCCACGTGGCCGAAAGCCCCAGCGGGATCGGAAAAACCGTCCGGTACCCATGGATCACGTCCATGCCAATGATCAGCGGAATCTTCATCCGGCTCTCCTCTACGGCAATCCGCTGCACCTCCTTGATCTTCTCCAGGGATCTGATATTGAAGAGACCACCTACTTTGCCTTCCCTGATCTTGGTGGCAATGCCGGAACTCTGGGTTTGCCCCGTCATGATATCCCCCGAGGCAGGCAGGTTAAGCTGCCCCAGCTTCTCCTCCAGGGTCATTTTTTTCATCAGACCATCAATAAAACGGTCCATTTCCGGATCTCCGGCACGGGTGGCCTTCTGTGGATCACCGGGCTGGCACGCTGCCGCCAGAACCAGGATAAACAAAATTGAGATGAGTCGTTTCATATAGTTTAATTTTTAAGTTGTAATGATTCCTCCTGTAAAATACCTGAAAAATAAGAAAAAAACTATCGTCCGGTGTCAGATTTTACCTGGTCCTGATCTCAGTCCGGATCAGGGGGCCGTAACCACGGGAAGAGGCTCTCCTACACCATTTTCATTGATGGCCTCAATGGTGAAATAGTAGGTTTTCTCTCTGTCCATGGTTTTGAGCCAATACTCATTGGCGTCGTACACCATAATGGCATTATAGAGTTTCCCAGGGTCGGTGCCCATGTAAATGACATAGCCATAAGCCTCGGGAACCTGTTCCCATTTCAGCCAGGCGCTCCGTTTGTCCTTTGCGGTACGCAGGACCACGAACCCCTTGACGGGCCCCGGCAGGCTTCCGGCCCCGGTACCGAAAACCCGCAGCCCGCTGATCGCGAATTTACCTGTGGGCATCTGCAGGTTGACCAGCTTCAGATAGCGGGTCACCACCGGCTTTTTTAGTTCCACATAATCATGGGGCACATCTTTGGTAGCGCTGCTTTTGTCGATCAGCAGGTTCCAATGCTTGCCGTCTTTCGATTCCAGAATCTGGTATCGGTGGAAGACCCCCTCTGATTTTCCGAGAAATTCAGCATCCTGATCGGCATAATTGATCTGAATGGCCCTGACCGTGGCGTGTTCTCCCAGGTCGCTCTCTATCCATTCGTTGGCGTTGCCGGTTTGGGCACTCCAGTAGGTCTTGATGTTCTCGTCGACGGCATGGTTGGCGGGGAACCCGGCGAGGGCAGAGGATACACGGACCGCCTTTTTGTAATTGAGGAGCATCCAGCCTGTGAAACGGCTTATAAGGTGGTCGGCAGAGCCGGTGGGAAGCCACGTGGGGTAATCGCCGAAGGCCTGACTGCAGTACATGACGTCATCCTCATCGAAGCCGGCCGGCCAGAGGCCGATGCGCCGCTCGAAATTGTTCTTCACCGAGATAGAGATGGTCGAGACATGCCAGTAGTTGCCCCAGTGGTCCTTAAATGTGGCCCCGTGGCCGGCACCGTTGGCAAACCCCCCGGGTTTGTAACTGAAGGGCATTGACTGAGGGGTGAAAGGCCCCAAGGGGCGCTCTCCGACGACCACCCCGTCGGCATAACCGCTGAACTCGGTGCCCGGGGCGCCATATTGCAGGTAGTATTTCCCGTTGTGTTTGATCATCTCGGCCCCCTCCATGAAGGGATCAAGGAAGGTGTCATCATAATGCTCTCCGAATCGCTGCCACCCATAACGCCAGGGCTCAAGGAGGTACATCTCCTTGCGGGTACCCACCGGGGCCATCGTTTTACGGTTCAGCTCGATCCCATACAAGGGGTAACGGTTGCTGCTTCCATTGTACATATAAAGCCGGCCGTCATCGTCGGTGAAAAAGGCGGGATCCCATCCCCCGATCTCAAAACGCTCCACCAAAGGCTTCCACTCATTTCCTTTAGGGTTGGTACTCATCCAGAGGGTGAATTCACCCGTATAGGTGGAGCCGAAAACCAGCATGGTATCGCCGATGATGCCCACTGCCGGGGCGCATAGCTCATCATATCCCTCGTTCCAGGGGCGCAGGAACCGCCGAGCAACATAATGCCAGTCCACCATGTCGGGCGAGTGCCAGTAACCCCACTGGTTCGTCGAAAACAGATAGTAATCCCCCTTGTAGTTCACGATCACCGGATCGGCAGTGGCCCGGTGCCTGCCCCCTGTGGCAAAATTGGGAATGGGCGTGTACCCGTAATCAATATTGACAGGATTACAATAGGTGGTCTGCCCCTGCCCCGAAACAGGCTCCGGTACACCCGCCAGGGCCGCCATCAGCAGAACCGGGAACAGAGGCCGTAAAAGTGTGTGGTGCATGGTTTGTGAAATAAGAATATGAAATGAATGTCCCCTTTTTTTCTCCGGAAAGCCAGGCCTTCGCGGCGTATCCCGGGACCCTTTTCAGGAGCATGTGCCTGCAGTCCCGGTTGGGGTACCTGCAGTCCCGGTTGGGGTACCTGCTGCCCTTGGCCCGGGCACCCGCTGTCCTGGCCTGGGTACCTGGTGTTATGGCCCGGGCACCTGCTGTCCGGATCAGAGCACCGGCTGCCCCCGGTTACCGGGATTCCGTGGCCGGATCAACTGTAAACCCCAGGGCCTTCAGCCCCCGCTGCACATCCTCGTTTTTCATGAAGAGACCCCACAGAAGGCCCGTCCGGTAGTTCTCGACCATCACGGGAATGGGCCCCTGGTCAATGGCCAGGTAACGCGGCAGGAACCACCGGTGCGTAGGGCTGTATGCATCGTAGGGACCATACTTCCCAACAAGCGTGTCGGCCTCGGTGTAGAGATACCGGAGGAACCGCATCGACTCTTCCGGAGTATATGGAAAGGAGGAGAGGGCCGCCGTGGGGGAGATCACCCCCAGATCTTCCCCTCCCGGGTGGTGACCGGCATACCCATTCACCGAATAGCTGGAGGTCAGGCCCCACTGTTTCTCGCCGTACCCTTCAAACCCTTTGGGATTGTCCAGGGCATAACGGTAGTGCATCAGGGCCTGGTTCCGGTTGAGCTGCCAGTAATCGGCGTAGTTGTCGTTCAATCCCTTGGGGTTCAGCCCCAGGTAAGAGTAGTGGGCCCAGAAGAGGGGGCCCGTGGGATCGTCGCTATGCTCGTAGAAGTCCAGAATGGTGGGGAGGTCATAATAGGTGGTGTCGTTGGCGATGGCTCCCCCGCGGGCCCATCCCTGATGGTAGACTTCCGGTCGGATGGGATGGGTGGGCGAGGAGGCCGCCAGGACATACATGATCAGGCATTCGTTGTAACCGCCGACGGCAAAATTCATCTCCCAGCCCACATTGGGCGACCAGTGCCAGTAAAGCACGTTTTTACCCTGGGTGTACCAGTCCCATTCGACCTCCTCCCAGAGGCGGTGGATGTCAGTGACCAGTTGCTGCTCCTCCGGGGTGCCGTTTTTGAAATATTCGGCCACGGTCAGGAGCCCCTGAATCATAAAGGCGGTTTCGACGAGGTCACCGCCATCATCTTTCGGACTGAAAGGCTGAACCTTACCGGTGGGGCCATAGAGCCAGTGGGGCCAGGCCCCGTGGAACCGGTCGGCACGGGTCAGATAATCGACGTTCTGCCGCAGCCGTGCAAACCCCTCCTCACGGGTGATAAAACCCCGCTCAATGGCCACCAAGATGGCCATCACCCCAAATCCTGAACCCCCGAGAGTCACAACCTCCTGATCGTTCTGGGGATAGACCCCATCCATATGGATCCGCTCCCGCGCCAGTCCCGACGTGGGCTCCGCCGCCTCCCAGAAATACTGGAAGGTCTGGTATTGCAACAAGGTCAGCAGCGAGTCGTCACTGATGGCTGCGGCCGCCTCAGCCCCTTTCTGCGTTGAGGACGATTTCGGCCCGCAGGAGAACAGCAGGACGCCGGCAGCCAGAAGGGTCATCATATAAGTCAGTCTGTTTTTCATATTTGTTGTCTGTTTAATGTATTTCGTGGTTATCGTTCATTCCGCGCGGCTGTTGTAATGACCATAGAACTGTTTTGCGGTGATGATGTGTTATCTGATCACGATAAACCGTTCCTGGAAAATGGCCTCTCCGGCGGTTATTTTAAGGAAATAGATGCCAGGGGGCCAGTGGTTGCACTGGAGGGTGAAGGTCGATGCGTGGAGCGGCAGACGCTCCTGAAGGAGCAGTTCGCCTCCCGGGTGAAATACCTGCAACTGCCTCTCCGCTCCCTGTTGGGGCAGGGTAATGGTCAGATCGCCGCAACACGGGTTGGGATAGAGGAAGAGCTCCTGCTCCTGCTCCCGTTCCGGGAGAGGCACCGCAGTAAGGGGATCGTACTGGAATTTCAGTTTGTCGAGGCCGGCCCTGACATCGGGGTCGTTCATGACCAGCCGCCAGAGGAGGCCTGAGCGGTAGTTTTCGGTCATCACCATGATGGGCCCCTGGTCAATGCCCAGCCACCCTTTTTTGACCCAGCCCACCTGGTCATTGAAGGCGTCGTAGGGGCCGTAGATCCCCCAGAGGTCACTTCCTCTTTCCCTGTAGAAATATTTCAGGGCTGCCAGGGCTTCCTCCGGAAGATAGGGGAGGCTGGCCAGGGCAGCCGTGGGACTGATGGTGCCGTTGTCGTTGCTGACGGGCTGGTGGGCGCTATATCCCTGGGGATCATCACTGGCCGTTAACCCCCAGCATTGCGCCCCGTAATGCTTGAACCCTCCCGGATTGGCTACCGCATAGGCGTGGTGGATCCGGGCTGTGGCAACATATTCTTTCCAATAGTCGGCATACAGGTCTTTCAGACCACGCGGATGGAGCCCCAAATGAGAATAATGGATCCAGAAAAGAGGCCCTCCCCAGTCGGGCGAGAGGCTGATTTCCTGGTCGTAATAAGTCCGTTTGCGCACCAGGTCCCCATTGCGGGCCCATCCGCGGGTGTACACTTCTGCGGGAATGGGATGGGTGGGCGAGGCCGCAGCCATCACGTAGGTGATCAGACATTCGTTCCAACCGGTGATTTTCATGTTCATCCTGAATCCGTAGTTAGGCGACCAGTGCCAGTAGAGGACCTCCTGTTTCCCCTGGCGGTACCACGCCCAGTCGATCTCCTGCCAGAGGCGGGTGGCCCGCTCCCTGATCTGTATCGAAGCCTCATCACTGCCGGTGAAATAATTCCGGAGGGCGATCAGCGCCTGGGCCACAAAGGAGGTCTCCACCAGATCCCCGCCATCATCATAGGTCGAAAAGGGCTGCGTCTTTCCGGTGGCGCCGTTGTACCAGTGCGACCAGGCCCCATGGTGGCGGTCGCAGGTCTCCAGAAAGGTGAGGATGGTCAGGATGCGGCTTTTAATCTCTTCACGGGGCCTGAAATACCTTTCATGGGCGGCGATCATCGCCATCAGTCCCATGCCTGTGGCCCCCGAGGCCACCGTAGTGCTGCTGCCAGGGCTTCTTTCCAGGGCCATCCCTGAGGTGGAATGGGCGCCATCCCAGAAATAACGGAAGGTATACCCCTGGAGCATATCCAGCAGTTCCTCATCGGTGAAATCACGGGGGCTCGCCTGCACTTCCGCTGCTGCCGACTCCCTTTCCTGGAACAGGGTGACCACCCGGTAACGGACAGGCTTGTTCCTCCCTTCCGGAGGGAAAAAGTCAAGATAATAATTATCGGTAGTCTCTCCTCTGACGGAATAGCTCCTGCCTCCGTCGAAAGAGGCGTAGATGCGGCGGGTGAGTGGATCTCCCGGGGCGTTCCAGGTCAGTTCAGTGTGGCTGTCGTAGCCGGTGGCTGAAAGCCCGGTGACCGGCGTGAGTGCCCCGGGATCCCTGAATGCCATCACTTCATCGATAAGAACCAGCCTGGAGGTGTTGTTTTGCTCCGACTGGCTGAAGACAACTGCTTTGGTATCCCTAAGGCTGAGGTTGCTGTTGGCTCCATCGCTGCGGATCACCGCCAGGGGAAAGGTAATACGGCTCCAGGTGCCCGGAAGAACCGCCTGGTTGTAGTCCGACAATGGATAAAGAACGGAATTGATTTCGCTGGTGCCTGTTTTCTGGAGGGTGCGGATCCCAATCCGCGGTAGGGCCGTGGCTGGCAATCCTGCTTCAGAGTAAAGATGAAATACCAGCGTGTCCATGGTGGAGAGGTCTGCCACACTCCAGCTGGGCCTGAAAATAGTCACCTTCCACTGGCCATCGGATGCAGAGGTGTAGTTGAACTTCAGGGAGGAGAGGCCTTTCCAGGCCGTGGTGGAGCAGGGGACCTTGTCGTTGTACTGGGGGTACCCCGGGGGAGAGGTCGTCTCAAAAACGCCCGATCCCAGGTTCCCCTTATCGACCAGTCCCTGGTCATAATAGCTGGCCGTTGTCCCCTCGGAAAAAAAGATGACCTCCTGTCCCCGTGCCCGGGTGAGGGTCAGGATCAGGATCAGGATCAAAACAATACGTAGGGGCAGGTTTCTTTCCATTCGAGAGAGGTGTTATGTTGAAAAAAGCGGTGGCAGACCCGCAAAGGTTGGCGTTCTACTGGTGCCTGCCAATCGGCTAAGATAAGAAGGAGAAGGCCCTTCTCCCGTGGTTCCGGGAAAAAAACGCCTGCCGCCATTTATTAAGGGACTTGCAGCAGAAAAAGGCTGCCCGGAAAATCCCGGGCAGCCAGAGAGGGGGAGAACCCGGCGGATCTCTGTCATGTCGACAGAGGCCGGATCTTATTTCTCGTCATTCATGATGCCCTTCACCTCGGTCTGGGTGAGGGCTTTATTGAAGAGGTGCAATTCATCCATCAGGCTCAGGTCGGAGAAGTGGTTCCACCCGGTGAAACGGGGGGCTCCCGACATGATAGAGAGGATGTTGCATCCTTCCCAGCTGATGCCGCCGCTGAGCGCGCCCTGTTTGACTACTTCTCCGTCGATATATACGATGGCTTCGGTGGGGCTGATGGTAAAGGCAAAGTGATGCCAGGTACCGGTGGTGGGATCCACATCGGCCGAGGCTCCCCCGTCAAACCAGGTGTCGGCGGTGCCATTTCCGGCATTGAGTTTGAAACGCTGCTTGCCACCGGCATTCTCACGGAAGAACCTGAATCCCGACTTCCGGTTGTTGGGAGCGGTGGGAGCGGCCTCATCGGGCGGACCAAGCACCAGGATACCTGCCCGGTCGGGGGTGGCGTTAATTTTCATCCAGAAGGCGGCACTGAAGCTGGTGGTCTTGGTCAGGTCGACCGCCGGATAAGTCAGATAGGCATCAGCCGCCCCGGCATAGGCCTTGCCTACTTTCCCTGCGGCAAACGCGGGCGATCCTACCTTGGTGGCCTCCTTGTTGCCGATCAGATCCTTGTAGGTTCCTTCAAAGGGCATGTAAAGGATTTCGCCATTCCGGGGCACATAGGGTTTGTCATTCTGGATGATGGTCTGGACGTCGGCATCGGTCAGGGCCCGGTTGAAAAGACGCAGTTCATCGTACTGGCTGCGGTCGAAGCTGTGGCCCCAGTAGGTGAAGTTGGGGGCTCCCGAGGCAATGCCCAGCAGATCTACTCCGGTCCAGTCGATATTCCCCTTGTTGGGGACTTCCACGCCGGCGCCGTTGATGTAAAGGACGCACTTGTCGGCACTGACCGACAGGGCGATGTGAACCCAGTTGGTGCCGGGTGCTGTAATCAGGGCCCCGTCATTCCAGGTCTCGCCGCCACCCCAGCCTACATTGGCCTTGATGCGCTGCGAGGTGGTCCCTCCCTCACGGAAGAGACGGAATCCCTTGGTGCGGTCTTCCCCGGCGGGACTGGCACTGAGGATACCCGAACGGTCGGGGGAGGCATTGACCTTGTACCAGAAGGAGGCACTGAACGCGCTGCTCTTGAGCCCGGTCATCGGGAAGGTCAGGTAGGCATCGGTAGCCCCGGCATAAGCCCTGGTCCCCTTCAGACTTGCCTCGGTAAAGCCGGGTGATCCCACTTTGGTGGCCTCCTTAAAGGTGATCTTCTCCACGAAGTCCCCATTGAAAGGCATGTAAAAGACCTCACCCGCATACACGGGCACATAAGGCGGTTTCTTTTCGAAGGTGACCGATTTCTCGGAACTCTTGCCCCCCAGGTCAGTGGCTCTGACCGTGAGCGTGTGCACCCCGGTGGCCACATTCAAATGGCGAAATTCCATCAGGGCCCGGCGATAGTCCTTAAAGGTGGACATGGCCCCGATTTCTTTGTTGTCGAGAAGCACCGATACGGCTTTCAGCTCAATGTCGTCGGTGACTTCCAGTTGAACCAGTATCGACACCACCAGGGAATCGACCTCGATAGCCTGCCCCTGCGTGGGCGATTTGATGGTGATGACCGGAGCGTCCTTGTCCGGCCCCGGGTCGATCTGGGAAATCGGGTCGATCCCTTCGTTACAGCCCGCGGCCAGCATCAGGACCGCAGTAAAGGCCAGTAAAAATCTTAATATCTTCATTTTTCAATGTTTTTATCAGTGATGAATCGGGGTGATTACTTGCTAACCGCTTCCTTGAGTGCCGGGATCTGGTCGACCTGGTTCTGCGGGTATGGCAGGAAGATTTTATCGGCGGTGAAGCTCCTTCCGTCGTAGCTGAGGGCGGCGTAGTTCCCCATCCTGACCATGTCAAAGAAACGGATGCCCCATTCCATGGCCAGTTCGGCGAATTTCTCATCCATGACCTGAGCATTGGTGACCCCGGTCAGTGGGGCCAGCTGGGCCCTGGCCCTGACCAGGTTAACCGCCGCATCGGCGGTCATGGCACTGCTGGTGGCTCCGTTGGTGAGGGCTTCGGCATGCATCAACAGAATCTCGGCATAGCGGATACAGATGAAGTTCTTATTGCTGCCGTAACCAGTCCGCCCAGGAATCAGCTGGTCGGAAGGAAGGTAATGCTTGCCGCTGGCAAACAGGGCACGGGCATAATCGTTGATGCGGTCACCCGAACGGGTCGTGTTGCTGATCCACGCGGGAAGATTGGCGTATTTGGCATCTTTCTTGATTTCGGCAATCCCCCTGTTGGTGAACAGAACACTGGTCTCCAGCCGGATGGTCTCATTACGGTCCAGCATGAACTTGATATACTTGAGACTGGGTTCGTAAAAACCCCATCCGCTGCCGGCACCCGTCACCTTGGGCGTCCATCCCTGCGGACCGAAAAAGTCGTTGAGATAATTGATGGCATCCCCAGAGGACTTGCCGAAGTCGGAATACTGGAGTTCCAGCAGGTTTTCGCGGTTCAGTTTTCCGGGGATCTTGAAGAGATTGTAATAGTCGGTGGCCAGGGTGAACTTCCCCGAACTGATAATCTGACCAGTAGCCTCGGCGACGGCCGCGTAGTTCTTCAGGGCCAGGTTAGCACGGGCTTTCAGTGCCAGGGCGGTATATTTGGTAATGCCTCCCTTGATATCGGTCCGCTCGGCTGGATGCACCGCCGGCAACAAGGGGATCGCTTCGTCCATCTGGGCGGAGATATGCTTCATTACCTCCTCCTGGCTGCTGAGGGTGGCCTCCAGCAGCTGACTGGGGTCGGGACCATTGGTGATGATGATATCCCCCCACATCAGGGTCAGGTAATAGAGGTACCAGCTCCTCATGACCTTCACCTCGGCGATGTACTGGTCGGCCAGCCCCTTATTGGAGGCGAACTCCTGGTATTTGGCAATCTGTTCCATGGCCGAATGGGCATTGAAAAGATCTCCGTAATAATTCTGCCAGACCGAATTGGACATCCAGAAGTCCTTGTTGTAGTTGTATTTGTCGGTTTCGGCGAAATCCTGCTGGTCGCCGAGGCCACCGGCATTTACGTCGTCACCCCTGACCGAAATCAGCGGGAAGACTTCCCATTCGCTACTGTAGAAGTCGGCGTACATCCCCAGCAGGGGAAGATCCATATTCTGGGTGATGGTGTAATCGGTCTCCCCGGTAAAGGACCTGTTTTCCGCAGGCTCGTCGAGCAGGTCATGGCAAGCCGGAAATATCAGGAGTGCCGCCATCAGGAGCGCCAGTTTTGTCGTTGTCATATATCGTTTCATAATCCTGTGTTTTTTATGGTTAGAACTTGATGCTCAGTCCGACGGTATACACGGCGGGTATGGGATAGGTCTGGGTGTCAATGCCGTTGGCCACTTCCGGGTTGAAGCCGTTGTAGGAGAAGAGGGTCAGGGGCCGGTCGGCGGTGAGGGATACCCGGGTCTCGGGCATATCGGTGCCGAAAAGCTGTTTTCCCTTGATATTGTAAGCCAGCTGCACATTCTGCAGGCGGAAGAAGGCGCCGTCTTCGACGAAATAGTCGCTCATCTTCTGGTTCCATCCTTTTCTGAGCCCTGCCGAAGAGGGGTATTTGTTGCTGGTACCTTCCCCATGCCAGCGGTTGACGGCCAGGTCGGCATCGAGGTTGCCATCGGCGGTCCAGATGATCTCACCCCGCTTGCGGTTGAGAATCTTGTTGCCCATTTGTCCCAGCATGCTGGCCGAAAGGTCGAAGTTCTTCCATGAAAGGGCCAGGTTACCCCCGTAAAGGAAGGAGGGGAAATAGGACCCCAGGATGACGCGGTCATCATCGTTGATGACACCGTAGCCTGGTTCACCCTCTTTCTGCTGATCGCGGTATTTGAAATCGCCGGGAACAGCGGTAGCCGGCGCCGAGGGATCTTTATCGATCTCAGCCTGGTTCTGGTATACCCCCAGCACCTCATAGCCGTAGAAGGCCAGCAATGGATGGCCTACATAGGTGCGCTGCCGGAATTCTGCCGACCCTCCGTCGATGTAAGGCTGCCCGTAGAGGTCACGGACCTTGTTTTTCAGGAATGAGAAGTTGACCCCTGCATTAAGACGCAATCCATTGGTGAATTCGTCGTCCCAGTTAATCGCCATCTCAAACCCGCTGTTGCGGATCACCCCCACATTCTTCAGAACACTGCCCCCCGTACCGGGAATCTTGACATATATGGCCGCATTCTTGGTGTCACGGATGAAATAATCGGCGTCGACCGACATGTGGTTGTCGAAGAGACGGGCGGTCAAACCGGCATTGGTCTCCTCCGTGAGTTCCCATTTCAGGGAGGAAAAGGTGTTGGTGGTCTGGGTTCCGGAAACCATGACATCATTAATGGCCACATTGACCGGTGTGGTGGTGATGGCACCGTCACTGGCCTGGATCTTATCGTTCCCCAACTGCCCCCAGCTGGCGCGCAGCTTCAGGAAGTTTATAATTTTATGCCCCTTCAGGAAAGACTCCTCTGAAAGAACCCACCCGGCCCCCACGGTGGGGAAATAACCCCATTTCTGCTGGTACTTGGAGCTGCCGTCGGCACGCATGGTGGCATAGAGCAAATATCGGTCATTGTAATTATAGGAGAGCCTGCCGAAATAGGAGAGCCCATACTGGCGGGCCCCTCCGTCACCTACCGAACCTTCGGGTTTTTCCTGCGACTGGTCAATATACCAGGACTCCTCCCTCTGCCAGGGGAAGTCAAGCCCCCCCGCACGTAACCCGGTGTAGGCTTCATCACGAAAAGAGGTACCGGCCATCACCGTCACATTGTGCAGATCAAAGTGGTCGGTGTAGGTCAGGATATTATCCCAGATCTGGTCGGAATAGATCCCCGTACTTTTATTGATGGACGCGTTTTCCCTCTGGAAGCTGTTGCCGATAAAATAGGGCAGGCGTACATTCCGCTCGTCAAGGGACGTAAAGGCGTGGTTGTAAGTGGTTTTAAAATCGAGTTTCTCAGGGATCAGCTGAAGTTTGGCGTAGAAATTGGCCATGAGCTTGCGGATCTTGAGCCGGTTGTCACTGTAGCGAAGGGTGGGGAAGGGGTTCTGCCCGCTGCGGTAGCCCAGGTCCTGGGCGTTGGCATAGTTAACAGGCTCGGCCATCCCTTCCAGGTTCGGATCCATAACCGGCAGGATGGGCACGGCAAAATAGGCCTGGTTCCAGGCACCGGCTTCCTCTCCATATTTTAAGGCGTTGCTCAGAATCATGTTCCCCCCGATGGTAAACCAGTCGGTGGCCTTGAAGTCGAGCTTGGTGCGGAGGTTGAAACGCTCATATTCGTTTTTCATATCGAGGATCCCCTCCTGGGCGAAATAGTTCACCCCGATGGAATAAGAGGCATTCTGGTTGCCGCCTTCCACGCCGATGCTGTGGTTCTGGATGTCGGCAGGCCGTAGGATCTCCTTATACCAGTCGGTGTTGACATCGGGGACGTTGGGATTCACCCGGCTGCGGCCATAACGCTGCATGGCGTTGAGGATGAAACTGGCATCGGCCGCCGACCCCGACTCCATGGCCATGGTGGTGAACTGCTCCGCATTGGCCATCTTTAATACATTCTGGGCCACCTGCATCCCATAATACCCATCGTAGGTGATCTCGGTCTTTTTATTATAGCCCCCTGATTTGGTTTCAATCAGCACCACCCCGTTGGCGGCCCGCACCCCGTAAATGGCAGCGGCCGAAGCATCCTTCAGCACTGAAATGGAAGCAATGTCGGTGGGATTGAGAAAGTCGATGTTGTCAAAGAACATCCCATCGACCACATAAAGTGGGGCTTCGTTGTTCTGCCCAGGATAGGAGCCAACACCCCGTACGCGGATGGTCGGACTGTTGCCCGGAGAACCGGAACTGACCACCTGTAGCCCTGCGACCTTCCCCTGGAGCGCCTGCATGGCCTGCCCCGAGGGTGTTTTGACCAGATCGTCAGACTTCACCGTCGTGATCGAGGAGGTCAGATCTTTCACCTTCTGGGTACCATACCCCACAACAACCACCTCCTCCACATCAAAAGCCTGCTCCCTGAGCTGCACATTGATCACCGTCTGGTTGCCTACCGGCATCTCCACCGTGGTGAACCCCACAAAACTAAAAACCAGGGTGCTCTGAGCTTCGGCATCAATGGTATAATTCCCGTCAAAATCGGTAATGGTCCCCACCATGGTGCCCTTCACCAGAATGCTGACCCCGGGAATCCCCTGCCCGTCGGCTTCGGTGACCTTCCCGGTCACCTTCATCCGGGGTTGGGCCCCCAGCACCGAAACCATGCTGGCTAGAAACAATAATAGGATAAATCTCTTCATAGTAATCGGATTTAATTAATTTGAAGTGAAATTACCACCTATTTACCATATAACGACCTCCCGCCGCCTCACTATAAATTCTTCATGCCTGACTGAGTTTAAATCAAAACTCATTATTTCCACTTCATTTAGAATTTATGAATTGTAATTTGTTTTAATTTAGTATTTTAGTAAGGTGTATTTTGCAATAGTAATTCACTTTACATACATGGATTACAGTAGGCTGATGAGGTCATCCAAACCAATTCTCATCGGTTTAATTAGAGTAAAAAATACTATTTTAAATACCAGACGGAATGGTCAAAAGATCACAAAAGCGATGGGGTGTGTTGAGCCGGCGCTGGAGCTGGATACTCTGTTGGGTAGGATTGCCCTCCCTCCTGTGGGGCATGGAGGGTTATACGCCTGGCGTCAGGAGTTTCACCAAGGAGGATTACGGCGCATCGAGTCAGAACTGGAGTGTGGATCAGGATCCTCAAGGGGCGGTATATATTGCCAACAGCGCCGGTTTGCTGGAATTTGACGGTTCTTCCTGGATGGTCCATCCCTCCCCTGACGGGAATATCATCAGGGCCGTGGCGGTGGACCACAACGGGGTGGTGTACACCAGCGGTTACCAGGAGCTGGGCTACTGGATCCGCGATGCGTACGGAGTTTTAAAGTATACCTCCCTCAAGTCAAAGGCTGCTCCTTTGTTTCATCCCAATGTGGAATTCTGGAATATCTTTCCAGACGGATCAAGGGTATATTTTCAGGCTTTCACCCAGTTGCTGGTCTATGAAAACGGCGTGTTCACCTCGTTGCCCTTCGACCGGTTTGTCAACTCCGCGGCTCTGATAGGAGGCCGGCTCTTTATACAGGAGATGGGCGGGGGTATTTTTGAATTGCGGGATAGTTTGAAGGTTCCTTTTGTCACGGGTGATTTTTTCAAAGGTAAGACGATGCGCTTTCTGCTCCCCTATGACGAGGGGCGGTATTTGCTGGGTACTGCGGCTGATGGTCTCTACCTGGTTTCGGAAGGGCAGATCACGGTTTGGGAGAGTCCCTTGAACGACTCCTTTAAAAAGTATGAGATCAACAGGGCTTGCTGGTTACCCGGGGGGCAGCTCATCGTGGGGACCATCCTGGATGGGATTTATGCGGTTAGCAGGGAAGGGGGACTGCTCTGGCACCTGAACAGCCGCAACGGTTTACAGAATAATACGGTGCTGGGGCTTACGGCAGACCGTGAGGGCAACCTCTGGGCTGCGTTAGACAGAGGGGTTGACCTGGTGGCGGCCGCTCAGCCAGGGGGAGTGCGCACTTTCCCCCTGGAAGGAGTAGGGGCGGTTTATGATGCTGCTTTCTTCGAAAGGCAATGGTACCTGGGAACCAACCAGGGAGTCTTTACCGGGGAGATCGCCACCTTTCCCGGGGATTTCAGGTTGGTACCGGGAACGCAGGGGCAGGTGTGGGACCTGGAGGTGATCGGCCGGGAGTTGGTCATAGGTCATAACAACGGCACCTTTGTCCTTTCCGGGGGAACGCTCCGCCCGCTCTCCCCTGTATCGGGCGGTTTCGCTCTCACTGCCGATCCCCGCGATCCGCGATCCCTGCTCCAGTGTACCTATTCCAACCTGGTGAGATACCGCCTGGAGGAGGGGAGCCTCCGTTTGAGCCAAATCATCTATAATTTCAATGAACTGATCCGGTTTCTGGAATTTGACCATCTGGGGAATATCTGGGCCGGCCATATGCACCGGGGGATCTATCAGCTCAGGTTCAACCCGGCAGGCGATTCCGTCAGAGTCGTCCGCTATTACGGGGAGGAGTCTGTCTTTGGCCAGGATCATCATCTGCGGGTGTTTAAAGTGGAAAACCGGGTGGTTTTCACTACCGGCCGTCTGTTGTATACGTATAATGATCTGGAAGATAAGATGATCCTCTATGAACGGCTGAACAGCCAGCTGGGCGAATATGCTGAGGCAGAAAGGATCATTCCGGCAGGAGAACACCTCTACTGGATGGTGGCACCCACTAAAATCGGACTTTGGAAAATCAGCGGAGATCAGGCCCGGCTGTTGAGGGAGTATACAGCCGGGGTGTTCGGGAACCAGTTGATCCGCCATTATGAGAATATCACCCCGCTCAATGACCATGAAGCGGTGGTTTGCCTGGAGAATGGCATTGCATTACTGGACACCCAATCGGGTGAGCTACCCCGGTTTCCGGAGGAGGAAAATCCCCAGAAACGGTCGGTCTGGCTGCTGGACCGTGACGGCAATGCCATTCCCCTCTCCCCTGACAGTGAGAGCTATAGGATTCCCTGGTCGCTCAATAGTTTCCATCTCAGGATGGCTTTCCCCTGGTTCAGCACCGGCAACGTGACCTGGGAATGGCTGCTGGAAGGATTCTCTCCCCGGTGGAACAACAATGGCGAATCGCCGGTCCTGGCCTTTGTGCGTCTTCCTGCCGGGCGGTATACCCTGAAGGTCAGGGCAGCCAACAGCTGGGGACAACGCAGCCGCGAACTGCAAATACCGCTGTTGGTCCGCCAACCCTGGTTCTGGTCCCTCCCGGCCCGCCTCTTCTACCTCCTGCTCACCATTGCCGCCCTCCTCCTCTTCCGCTTTCGCGTCATCCACAATACCCGGAAAATGGAACAACGCAAAAGAGAAGACAACGAAAGAGAACTCATCTCCCTGAAAAATGAAAAACTACAGGCCGAGATCTCCTTTAAAAGCAGGGAACTGGCCAACTCCACCATGGCCATCATCAAAAAGAATGAATTCCTGCTCGACATCAGGGAGTTGGTGCTCTCCCAGAAAAACCAACTGGGAAACCGGTACCCCGACAAATATTCCGGGGAACTGCTCCGTAGAATCGACAACCACCTTTCCAGTAATGACGAGTGGAAAATCTTCGAAACCCACTTTGAACAGGCCCATGAGACCTTTATGAAAAATCTGAAATCCAGCTATCCCGACCTGACCCCCGGCGATATGCGGTTATGTGCCTTCCTGAAAATGAATCTCTCCTCCAAAGAGATAGCCCCCCTGATGGGCATCTCCGTCAGAGGCGTGGAAAACCACCGCTACCGCCTGCGCCGCAAACTGAACCTCGGTCATGACGAAAACCTGATTGATGTACTGCTTCAGTTATAGCTCCACGTCTATCCCGCAAACGGTCAGGTGAAGGTTTATTTAAACTGAATTTAAATTACTTATATGAAGAATCATATAAGTAATTTGTACATATATTTGTTCAGGTATTCAAGTTATTGTAGTCCCTTATACTTGAATTGCATTTTTAAATCCCAACGAAAGGAGACAGAGGTCTCCTTTCTTTTTGTTTTTATACCCCTTGAGTTTTTATACCCCTTGAACCAGGTCAGGAAGAACCGGGTCAGGGTTTAGCAGCAAGCCAAAGGATCACATTCTGTCGGGCATACCGATTCCCAGCATTCCCATGCCGCTTTTCATGATTTTCACCACACATTCAGAAAGGATCAGTCTGAAGTTTTTCTTGTCGGGATCGGGTTCGTTGAGGATGGAGTGGTCATGGTAGAACTGGTTGAATTCCTTGGCGATTTCGTAGCAGTAGTTGGCCAGGAGGGCGGGGGAGTAATTGGCGGCTGCTTCTGCGACGATAGCCGGATATTCGGAAATGGTTTTGAGGAGTTCTTTTTCCCGGTCCTCCAGTTGCAGGTCGAGGGGGTAATCAGGGTTAATGAGGAGATTGTTTTCGCGGGCTTTGCGCAGGACCGACATGATCCGGGCATGGGTATACTGGATAAAGGGCCCGGTATTACCGTTGAAATCGATGGATTCCTCAGGGTTAAAGGTCATATTTTTCTTGGGGTCCACCTTCAGGATAAAATATTTGAGGGCGCCCAGGGCGATCATTTTGTAGGTCTTTTCGGCTTCTGTTTCGTCCAGGTGGTCCAGTTTGCCCAATTCCTGTCCCATTTTACGGGCGACCTCCACCATATCGGCGATGAGGTCATCGGCATCGACGACAGTTCCTTCGCGCGACTTCATCTTTCCGGAGGGGAGTTCCACCATGCCATAGGAGAAATGGTAGAGTTCGCGGCCCCAGCGGTAACCGAGCCTGTCGAGGAGCAGGGAGAGGACCTGGAAGTGGTAATTTTGTTCGTTGCCCACGACGTAGACCATTTTATTGATGGGGTAATCGTCGAACCGCATTTTGGCGGTCCCGATATCCTGGGTCATGTAAACGGAGGTACCATCACTGCGCAGGAGTACCTTGTGGTCGAGGCCGTCGGAGGTGAGGTCAGCCCATACGGAGCCATCTTCCTTTTGGTAAAAAAGCGATTCCCTGACCCCTCTGAGGACCTCCTCCTTCCCCATGAGATAGGTTTCCGATTCGTAGTAGATTTGATCGAAATCGACGCCCAACTCGCGGTAAGTGATGTCAAAGCCTTCATAAACCCAGCTGTTCATCATTTTCCAAAGGTCCACGGTTTCAGGGTCGCGTGATTCCCATTTACGCAGGAGTTCACGTGCGGCCATCATGGAAGGTGCCTGGTTTTCGGCTTCTTCCTGTGTCATGCCTCCGGTTACCAGCTCTGCAATCTCCTTTTTGTATTGTTTGTCGAACATCACATAGAAATCACCCACCAGATGGTCTCCCTTGATGCCTGTACTCCCGGGCGTTTTCCCTTCACCCCATTGTTGCCAGGCATACATCGACTTGCAGATGTGAATGCCCCGGTCGTTGACGATATTGGTTTTAACCACCTTGAAGCCATTGCCCTTCATGATCTCGGACAGGGAATACCCCAGCAGGTTATTACGGATATGTCCCAGGTGGAGGGGTTTATTGGTATTGGGAGAGGAATATTCGATCATCACCAGCGGAGCATCACTGCCCGGTGATTTCAACCCGTACTGCTCATCGGTCCAGGCTTCCCGCAGCAGCTTATGCCAGATGCTGTCGCGCAGGGTAAGGTTAAGAAAACCATTGACCACGTTAAAGGCGGCTACCTCCGGGGCATGGGCTACCAGGTATTCCCCGATCAGGGTGGCCGTATCGGCGGGGGAACGGCGGGCCGCTTTGACCAGTGGAAAAACCACCAGGGTCAAGTCTCCCTGAAAATCCTTGCGCGTCTGTTGCAACTGAAGCAGGGCCTCTCCGGGGGTGAACCCGAAAAGCTGTTCAATCGCGTTCTGCAGGTGCTTCTGAAGGAGTTGTTCTATTTTCATATCTCCGCTTTTTTTGATCCGCAAAGATAGATTTTTTTAGCGCTGATCCTGTTCCAGGCGCTAAACGATGATGGATTCGCTCTCCTTGTCCCAGAAAACCTGTTTTTTATGGTGGTAGGAAAGGGTTCCCATATGGGCGGTCATGGCCTCCTCGAAACCGTTGTGGATGTCGCAACTGGTCTGTTTGCCCTGCCTGATAGCATCGAGCCACTCCTTCAGGTGAAGATGTGTGGTGTCGACCCGTTTGCCTCCCCGGTAGGTGTAAAGCAGTCCCCGCCCCGCAAAGTAGCGTTCGGTGGCCGAGGTGATTGTGTCGGCGCCTCTTCCGGGGATATAGCTGTATATGGGCATGTCAGGCTTGATAATCCCTTTTTTAATCTTATCGGCGTAGCGGGTCGAGCGGGGATCGGCATAGATGGTAAGGGTGCTGCCCATTTCCATGTAGGCATCATGGCCCATGACTCTCTTTCCGCGGTCCATCTGGCTCGAAAGGGTAGCGCTGTAGAGCAGGGAGAGGTTTTTCTCCGGAAATTCAAAAACCGTGGTGAGCACGTCGGGGACGGTCCGTCCATCTTTGAAGAAGTATATCCCCCCGGTCGACATGGCGGAATGGGGGATACCCACATTCAGAATCTGGTTGATGGCGTCGTATTCGTGGGTGAGCAGGTCGCCCGAGAGCCCTGTGCTGTAATCCCACCAGCAGCGCCAGCGGAAGAAGCGCTCCAGCGAGAAGTCGTGCCAGGGGGCCTGGCCGATAAACTGTTCCCAGTCGATGGTGGCCTCATTGGCCTCCTTGTGGATGTCATAGACCCAGGCCCCATTGGGGTCGTTGCGGTTGGTGGTGACCTCGATCAGGTTGACGGGCCCCAGAACGTTCTTCTCGATGGCTTCCCGGGCCTTGAGGTAGGCATCGGTCTGCCGGCCCTGGTGGCCCAGCTGGAATACCACCCCCGATTCCACCACGGCCTTGCGCACTTCATAGGTCTCCTCTACGCTCCAGGTGAGCGGTTTCTCACAATAGACATGCTTCCCTGCCCTGGCTGCCTCAATGGTCATAGGCCCATGCCAGTGGTCGGGCGTGGCGATGACTACCGCATCGACTTCGGGAGAAGCAATCAGCTCCTTATAGTTGGCATACCGCTTTACGGGCTCTCCCATGGGGCCTCCGGAACCCTCCCTGTGGATATTGGCGGCCGTTTCCCGGGCCCTCTCCCCGTAGGTGTCAAAGACATCACATACGGCGGTAATCCGGATGTTGAGATCTTCCTGGGACCTGAAATCCAGATACCGGTAGTCATTTTTGTTCTCTTCGGCTGCCTTGCGCCACTCCTCTACCTGTGAGGGGTGGGCAAATCCCAGGCCTTTAGCCAGTTGTTTCCCGCGGATCCCAAAGCCAATCAGTCCGATACGGATCTCCCTCCCTTCCGATTTGGGGGGATGCGCCGGCTCTCCCGCCGACATCCCCAGTTCTTCAGAAATGGAATGCTTTAGATAACGGTCGAGATTCTTCTTCTTGTACAGTCCATAGGCCACAGCACCCAGAACAGGTACGGTAGCTAATCCCCTGACCACATCGCGGCGGGTGATCCCCTGGTTTTCTTCCTGTTTTTTATTCTCTTCCATGGTGGTTACAGGTTTTTATGGTTCTTACCAAAAATAAGGCGGTCTATACCGATGATCCGCCCGGTGGGAAAGCGCAGCAAGACGCCCAGGGCCAGAAACTCGATAAAGACCTTGTCGATGAAAAAGTAACTTCCCTCACTGGGCAGGGCATAGTTCAGCCCCGGAAACGGAGGATGCGAGAGGTAGTAAAAAACAAGCAGGAGCATCCCTGCGGCGGTAGCCCAACGGGTGAAAACGCCCAGGATCAGACCCAGCCCGATCAGTACCAACCCCCACTGGTTGAGGAAATCAACCGCCCCCAAAACCGTGGGATTGGAGGCCATGGCCGTAAAAAGCGGAGCAAAAATCCCTTTGGAATCCATCAGGTATCCCAAAGGTGACCAGGAAGGGTTGAATACCTTCACCAATCCTTCATACAGAAAATGCCATCCGATGGCTACCCTCAACAATACCAGCCAGGTCGCCTGGCGCCCCGACAGTGGAGTTTGTTCATTCATATACGCCGTCATTTAAGGTCTGATTGTAAAAGTAACAATTATTCATGCCCGTGTATGGAGAAAAATGGATTTCTGGAAAAACTTCACAAAAAGGTAAGGCCCCTGGTCCCCCTGAAGTGTTATCCGGGGTAGACCAGGGGCCTGTTATGGTTGTGGTTACGGCCAGGGTGCAGGGGCGGGAACTGTTTTACTTCACCTTTCAAGCAGGCCGCCCGGCAGGGTTAAGGGAAAAGATTGGTTTCCCTTTCAGATAGCGTGAATGACCAGTCCGGATCTTAATTTGGGTTCGAACCAGGTGGTCTTGGGTGGCATGATGTTTCCCGAGTCGGCGATACGGATGAGCTGTTCCATGGAGACGGGATAGAGGGCGAAGGCCACTTTCATTTCGCCGGTGTCGACCCTGTTTTTCAGGGCGCCGAGGCCGCGGATGCCGCCGATGAAGTCGATGCGGGTAGAGGTGCGCAGATCGGTGATTCCCAGAATGGGTTCCAGGATCTGCTGTGAAAGGATGGTCACATCGAGGACACCGATCGGATCGTTGTCGTCATAGGTGCCTGGTTGGGCGGTCAGGCGGTACCATTTTCCGGCGAGGTACATGCTGAATTCATGGAGCCGCGCGGGGCGTAATTCCGGGGTGCCGGTGGCTTCTACGTTGAAGCTCCGGGAGAGGGCTGCCAGAAATTCCACCTCGGAGAGGCCGTTGAGGTCTCTGACCACCCGGTTGTAATCCATGATCTTAAGCTGGTTATCCGGGAAATGGACGGCCATGAAGAAATTATACTCTTCGTTGCCGGTATGGCCGGGATTCTGGTTCTTTTTTTCGGTCCCTATGCGTGCCGCGGCGGCCGTCCGGTGGTGACCGTCGGCCACATAGGTGAAGGGTACTTTTTCATTAAACAGCGCTTCCAGGCGGCAGTTATCTTCTGAACTATTGACCGGCCAGAAGTGGTGGCCAAAACCATCTTCTGCCACGAAGTCATATTCGGCAGGTTGCTCCCTGACGATACGTTCCACAATGGCGTCGATCTCGGGAACTGCCTTGTAGGAAAAGAAGACCGGCTCTATGTTGGCCTGGAGGTAGCGGGTCAGGACCATACGGTCCTCTTCCTTGTCGGGGCGGGTGAGTTCGTGCTTTTTGATGATGCCGTTTTCATAGTCGCTGCAGGCGGCACACCCCACCAGTCCGTACTGGGTCCTCCCTTCCATGGTTTGGGCATATATGTAGTAACGGGGTTCCTGGTCCTGCTGAAGCCACCCTTTTTTGCGGAACGCGGCGAAATTCTCCACCGCCCTGTTGTAAACCGTTTCCGAATGGATATCGGTTCCAGGGGGGCATTCTATTTCGGCACGGGTGATCCGTAGCAGGGAGCTCTCTTTACCGGCGGCCATCCGGGCGGCTTCTTCACTGTTCATCACATCATAAGGAAGGCAGGCGAGTTCCTCCACGATCCCCGCCGGCGGCCTGATACCACAAAATGGTTTTACTATCGCCATATTATTTGTGTTTCTTTTTACTATTTTAAAATTCTGACCTTCTGATCTTCTAATCTTCTAATCTCTTGACAATTAGTTTACCTGGCAGGTCGTGTCTCCGTTTTCAAAGAAGCCTATGATCTGTTCAGCGGCGGCCATTCCGGCATTGTTATTGGCTTCGGCCGTTTGGGCCCCCATCTTTTTAGGTGTGGCAAAATAGCGGCCCTTGAACCTTTCGGCAAAGAGGGTTTTCTGGTCGGGTTCCACATCGGTGAGGTATTTGATGCCCGGTTTTTGCTCCATGATGTGGAGCAGATCCTCTTCATTGATGACCTCCTTGCGGGCGGTATTGATGATCAGCGCGTGTTCATCGAGTTCTTTAAGCACGTCATAACTGACCGAACGGATATGCTCTCCCTTGGCGGGCACGTGAATGGAAACCACGTCGCTTTTGCGGTAGAGTTCCTCCAGGGAGTGGGTATTTTTAAGACCGATGGCAGCGGCTGCTTCCTTGCTGTAGCGGGTGTAGACGATGACCTTCATGCCCAGGGCGCGGGCGATGCGGAACACATTCTGGGCCACATAGCCGAAACCATGAAGCCCCAGGGTACGGCCGCGCAATTCTCCTCCCGATTTCCCGGAGAACATCTCCCTCAGGCCGAAGATGGCCATGCCGATAGCCAGTTCGGCCACCGCGTTGGCATTCTGTCCGGGGGTGTTCATCACCACGACCCCTTTTTCACGGGCATAATCACAGTCCACATTATCGTAACCGGCACCTGCCCTGACCACAATTCTGAGCTGTTCGGCGGCGTCGAGAACCTCCCGGTCGACCTTGTCGCTGCGGATGATCATGGCATCGACCCCACTCACCGCTGTCAGCAGCTCATTCTTGTCGGTATAGTTTTCCAGGGTAAAGACTCTATACCCCGCTTTGGTCAGTATTTTATTGATTTTTTCAGACGCACCGGGGTCGAAGGGCTTTTCGGTAGCGATCAGTACTTTCTTCATGTCTTGGTTTTATGGTGTTGAAAAAGCAAAAAAAAACCATGACCGCCAGGGGATCACACCGGAGGGTGACCAGTCGGTCATGGTCGTAATGATCAGTTTTCCTTTTCGAAGGCCTTCATGGCATCGACCAGGGCCTGGACGCTTTCCAGGGGGAGGGCATTATAGAGGGAAGCGCGGAAGCCGCCCACGGAGCGGTGGCCGGCAAGCCCCAGCAATCCTCTGGCTTTGGCAAAGGCCCCGAAGGGCGTTTCCAGATCTGCATACTCGGGACTCATCACGAAGGTGACATTCATGCGTGAGCGGTCGGCCGGATCAGGAACCGTCGACTGGAACAGCTTGTTGCGGTCGATTTCGGCATAAAGCAGCTCGGCCTTCTCCTTGTTCATCTTTTCAATGACGGGAATACCTCCCAGTTCTTTCAGCCAGCGCAGGGTCTGCAGGCAGCCGAAGACCGGTACTGTGGCCGGGGTGTTGAACATGGAGTCGTTATCGATATGGGTCTGGTAATTCAGCATCGTGGGAATAGGCCTTTCCACCTTACCCAGGGCAGCATTCTTCACAATCACCACTGTAGCCCCTGAGGGCCCCAGGTTCTTCTGGGCTCCGGCATAGATCAGGTCGTACTTGCTCACATCGACCGGCCGGCTGAGAATGTCAGACGACATGTCGCAGACCAGAGGCACCGGCACCTCAGGATCCACCAGAATTTCGGTTCCATAAATGGTGTTGTTGGAAGTATAGTGCAAAAAGTCGACATCGGCAGGAACCACAAAGTTCTTGGGGATGTAGTTGAAGTTCTTATCTTTGGAAGAGGCGACTTCGACCACTTCACCCACATAGGTTTTGGCTTCCTTAAGGGCTTTGGAGGCCCACACGCCGGTGTTGAGATAGGCGGCTTTGGTTTTGAGCAGGTTCATGGGCGCCATCAGGAATTGAAGGCTGGCCCCTCCCTGGAGGAAAAGAACCGTATACCCCTCCGGAACCTCAAGGAGTTCCCTGACCAGTTGCCGGGCTTCCTCCATCACGGCAACGAACTCCTTGCTGCGGTGGGAGACTTCCATCACCGACAGTTCCGTGCCGGCAAAGTTGATGATGGCTTCCGCTGTCTTCTGTTTGGTGTATTCAGGCAGGATCGAAGGTCCTGCGTAGAAATTGTGTTTTTTCATGGTACGTGATTTTTAATTATTGATTTCCTGATAGTTCTAGATGAAGGGGGTTTTAACCACTTCTGCGGCTATTTTTTTGTCGCGGATGCCCACATAGATGGTCGTTCCAAAGGCGGCGTATTCCTTGGAGACATAGCCCATGCCGATGCCCTTGTTCAATACGGGAGACATGGTTCCGGAGGTAACGGTGCCGATGGGTGATCCTTCGGCATTGAAGAGCGTATAGCCATGGCGGGGGATGGCGCGGTCGAGCATGACGAACCCCCGGAGGCGGCGCGTCACCCCTTCTTTTTGTTGCATCGCCAGGAATTCACGGTCCACAAACTTGCGGTCGCCCCCGAATTTGGTGATCCATCCCAGTCCGGCTTCCATGGGAGAGGTGGTATCGTCGATGTCGTTGCCATAGAGGCAGAAACCCATTTCCAGGCGGAGGGTGTCGCGGGCTCCCAGTCCGATCGGCTTGATGCCGAATTCGGCGCCGGCTTCAAAAACGGCATTCCAGATTTGTTCGGCGTCTTTATTGTGGAAATAGAGTTCAAAGCCTCCGGCACCGGTATACCCGGTGGCCGAGATGATCACATCGCTGACCCCGGCCAGCTCGCCGGTGACGAAAGTGTAGTATTTCATCTCTGCAAGGTGGACGGGGGTGATCTTCTGCAGCGTGTCGATGGCTTTGGGGCCCTGCACGGCCAGCTGGCTGATCCGGCCGGAGGCATTTTCCAGTTCAGCCCCCATGCTGTTCAGGCTGTTGAGCCAGGCCCAGTCCTTTTCGATATTGGACGCATTGACCACCAGCAGGTACTTTTCCGGAGAGTAACAATAGGTGAGATAATCATCCACGATGCCCCCCTTGCCGTTGGGAAAACAGGTGTATTGCGCCTGACCGGGAACCAAACCCGAAGGATCGTTGGACCCTGCCTTCCTCAGAAGGTCCAGGGCTGCAGGGCCTTTCACCCAAATCTCTCCCATATGGGAGACATCAAAAACACCCACGCCCTGGCGGACGGTCATATGTTCATCTTTAATACCGCTGAATTCAACAGGCATTTCAAAACCTGCGAAATCAACCATTTTACCTCCCGCAGCTTTGTGGAGAGCGTTGAAAACTGTCTTTATCATGGTTCGTTTGTTTAATTTCCAATCAATCTCACTGTTCACGCGTCGCTTGATTCAACTGCAAGGACACCCGGTTAAAAAACCGGCGGCTTCAGAATCAGGTCTGCTTAATGACGCCAAAAATAGAACTTCCGCTGGTGTAAAGTAATGAAAAATATCATTATTCCGCCAGCGGAAGCATTCAGTTTTTATAGGGACAGCGGATCAGTTCCGGAAGATCAGTTCATCGTCGCTGACATCAATGATCACCGGTTGATCCTGGTGGATGGTGCCGGCGAGGATCTGCCGGGAGAGTTCATTCAGGATATATTTCTGCAGCAGCCTTTTGACAGGGCGGGCCCCGAAGTGGGGGTCATAGCCTACCTGTGCGAGCCAATCCATCGCAGCCTCTGTGATGGTCAGGTTGAAATCCTGACGGGTGACCCTGCGGGCGATCTGGGCCAGCTGGAGCCTGACAATCTGGCGGATATCCTCCCTGGTGAGCGGGGAAAAGATGATGGTGTCGTCGATCCGGTTGAGGAATTCCGGCCTGATGGTCCGCCGCAGCAGTTCCAGCAGTGCTTCACGGGTCTCCTCGATGACCTGGCCGCTGTTGGCGGCGGTCATGCGGGAGAAATTCTCCTGGATCAACTGCGATCCCAGGTTGGAGGTCATGATGATGATGGTGTTTTTGAAATTGACCACCCTTCCCTTGTTGTCGGTCAGCCGGCCGTCGTCGAGGACCTGGAGCAGGACGTTGAAGACGTCGGGGTGTGCTTTCTCGATTTCATCGAAGAGAACCACCGAGTAAGGTTTGTGCCTGACGGCTTCGGTGAGCTGGCCCCCTTCGTCATACCCGACATAGCCGGGGGGACTGCCGATCAGGCGGGTGACCGAGAATTTCTCCTGGTATTCCGACATATCGATACGGGTGATCATATTCTCATCATCGAAGAGGTATTCGGCCAGGGCTTTGGCGAGTTCGGTCTTGCCCACGCCGGTGGATCCCAGGAAGATAAAGGAGCCGATAGGGCGTTTTTCATCCTGAAGGCCGGCACGGCTGCGGCGTACGGCATCAGAAACTGCAGTGATGGCCTCATGCTGCCCGACCACCCGTTTATGGAGTTCCTCCTCCATGTGAAGGAGTTTCTCCCTTTCGCTCTGCAGCATCCGGGCCACGGGGATTCCCGTCCAGCGGGAGACCACCCCCGCGATATCTTCGGCGTCGACCTCTTCTTTAATCATGCCCCCCCCTTTGTGGAGGTCGGCCAGTTCCCGCTTTAACCGGTCGGCTTCCGCCTCCTGTTCACGGATCCTGCCATAACGGAGCTCTGCCACACGGCCATAATCCCCCTGCCGCTCTGCCTGATCGGCCTCAAAACGCATCTCCTCAACGCTTGACTTGGCCTTCTGAATGGCTTCGAGTAAGCTCTTTTCGGCCTGCCAGCGGGCCCGGTATCTGCTCTGCTCCTCTTTCAGGTTGGCGATCTCTTCACTCAGCTGCGCCACCTTTTTCTCATCCTTTTCCCGTTTGATGGCTTCCCGCTCTATCTCCAGCTGGGTGATCCGGCGTTCTGTTTCGTCGAGTTCCTCGGGCACCGAATCCATTTCCAGCCTCAGCCTGGCGGCAGCCTCATCCATCAGGTCAATGGCCTTGTCGGGAAGAAACCGGTCAGAGATGTAGCGTTGTGACAGTTCCACTGAGGCAATGATCGCCTCATCTTTGATCCTCACCTTATGGTGGTTCTCATACCGTTCCTTGAGACCGCGCAGGATGGAGATGGCCTCCTGCGTGCCGGGTTCACCGACATGAACCACCTGGAACCGGCGTTCCAGGGCCTTGTCTTTCTCGAAATATTTCTGGTATTCGCCCAGGGTGGTGGCGCCGATCGCCCTGAGTTCGCCCCGGGCCAGGGCTGGCTTCAGGATGTTGGCCGCATCCATGGCCCCTTCACTCTTGCCGGCCCCCACCAGCGTGTGGATCTCATCTATGAAAAGGATGACCTCTTCGTTGGAGCGGACCACCTCATTGATGACTGCCTTGAGCCGCTCTTCAAACTCCCCCTTGTATTTGGCGCCGGCCACCAGGGCCCCCATGTCAAGCGAGAAAACCTGTTTGGACTGGAGGTTCCCGGGGACGTCGCCCCTGACAATACGATGGGCCAGCCCTTCGGCGATAGCCGTCTTGCCGGTTCCCGGTTCCCCGATGAGAATGGGGTTGTTCTTGGTGCGGCGCGAGAGAATCTGGAGGATCCGGCGGATCTCTTCATCACGGCCGATGACCGGGTCGAGTTTGCCCAAGCGTGCCTTTTCATTCAGGTTGATGGCATAGCGGTTGAGCGAGTCGAACCGCTCCTCGGCGGTCTGCGAATCTACTTTGGACCCCTTGCGGAGTTCCGCTACCGCTTTCTTCAGCTCACCGCTGGAAGCACCGCTGTCCCGGAGCATCTGGCTCACCTGGTCACCGGCCTCCAGCAACGCGAGAAGCATATGTTCCACAGATACAAACTGATCCCCCATCTCCTGCGCCAGTCCCACTGCTTTCTGAAGCACCCGGCTGGCCGTATTGGATAGGTAGGCCTCACCCCCCGTTACCCGCGGATATCCCTCGATCAGCCGGTCGAGCACCTGCTGTAATACCGGCGTGTTGATCCCGCACTTCTTCAGCAGGTACTGTACCACATTATCTGCTTCTGTGAACAACCCCTTCAGCAGATGCCCCGTTTCCACGGCCTGCTGGTTGGCCGATTGCGCGATCTGTACGGCCTGCTGGATGGCCTCCTGCGATTTTATGGTAAAATTGTTAAAATTCATCATAAGATTCTGCTTTTTAAACCTCCTTTGATGGAACAAAAATGAAACCAGGCCTGATTTCCGGTCAAAATGTCATAATCTTCTGGAAATGAGTGTAATTTTTGCAGAATTGGAAGGTTGAGCCGGTCAGAAGGTCAGGGGGCCTCCCTCCGGAAGGGCCTATAAAAAGAAACCGGAACCATCGTTCCGGAATCCCGCTGAACTGTGTTCTAAGTCCCAACTTCCATGTCATATCCGGGGGTCCCCGTCTTAGAGTGAATTCTCTGTATGGTGTTGACAACTGTTTGTGAGTGGGCTTATCACAACTCAATATTAATAGAAAGAATTCATCTCTCTATCATAAAACAACAGATAGGCCATTCCGGCCAACAGGAAGGGGTTACGGGCCAACAGGTGTGGGCCGCCCCAGATATGCCAGGCTACCGGTATTTGCCGATCAGGGAAAGGAACTGGGGTTTATAGGTACTGCCCAGCGGGCATTTGAGGTCGTCGGTGCAAAGGATTTCGCCCTGGCGGCTCACTCCGCTGACCTGATGCAGGTTGACCAGCCAGGAGTGGTGTACCCTGATGATCTGGTGGTTCAGGAGCAGTTCTTCGAAGTATTTCAGATTTTTCGAGCTGGTGATTTTGCGTTTCCCCGAGAGGTAAAAATGGGTGCAGTAGCCTTCACCCTGGCAGAGGATGACCTCAGCCAGCCGGATGACCGTCAGTCCGTTGTTGCTGCTGATTACCAGATTGTCAAGGCTTTGTGGAGGGGAGGATAAATTGCGAAGCAGGGTTTCCACCTCTTTGCCTGACCCGGGAAAGTCGGCCGATTGCCTGAACTTGGCCACCGACTCGATGAGTTCGTCGACCTTGACAGGTTTCAGGAGATAGTCGACAGCCGAAAAGCGGAAGGC
>ERZ1645192.323-NODE-323-length-38361-cov-7.085496_pt1 | contig 38361 bp, 25 predicted proteins | sample MGYA00575354_ERZ1645192 | MGnify/ENA primary metagenome ERZ1645192 (study PRJEB40844, sample SAMN11349763) | freshwater sediment metagenome | isolation source: river sediment | host: Sediment | place: India: Faizupur Khadar , New Delhi | collected 2017-02-21 ...
CAGGGTCAGAAGCATCTAATGTAACTTGGGTGGCACTTGTAATTTTGTCGCCATTGAAATAGTATTCTAATGCAGCAACATCATATACAAGACCTGTCCCTGACCATGATGCACCACCTGATTTTAGGTAAGGAGTGATATAAGAAGTGCCAGCTCCTTGACTTGGTGTTCCAGTAAGCTTGTCAATTACTCCTGCGAGTGTTTCTGATTCGTCGAGTCTAATATGCTTTACGTCAGAATAGTCTTTGTTAGAGACATACACGCTTATGCTGTTTCTTGCAGAATTGCTTTCAATAAACAAAATAGTACTTATTGGAAGTACTATTTCAGAGTTTACAGGTTTTCCGCTGATAGAAACCACGTTTACTGTGATATCGTCTTTATCATACGAGTTTACAAATGTAATATCTTCGTCTGAGTTTAAAACCTTAGTTTTTGATGAATTGAGTTTTCCAAGAGAAGGAAACTCTAAACGTCTTGCGCCTTCTTTATAGTTTACGTTTGAACTCGGAACAAGGTAGGTGGTAGTTCCGTTTACAAGTTTATATATTTTCATCTTCGATAAATTTTTTAATTAATTAAATTGTATCTTCGCTAATCGAATCAAGTAACAGGCCGTATGTCTGGGTCGTCGTTATATCGTGATTAAGTATAACACTTGATATTATAACTTTTATAACATCGCAGAAGCATACGTTTTTTCTGTACTTTAAAATAGCGTTGTATTTTGAGCAAAAGAAATTAAGTATATAATCGTAGCTACTTAAGTCGATTCCATCCACTGGATTAGTTGACTTGTCGTAACATTGATACTCCTTAAGAATCTCTTCTATTTTTTGCTTAAAGATTGCCTCTTTTTCAGCAAGAGTAGACTCGCTGTTAGTTGAGTCAAGCTCATATAGCATCAGCATAATTCTTATCATATACAAAGAGTGCTCACTGCAACATTCTCCACTAAAGAAGTTGTAAACAAGCGTATCTAAGCTCTCTGTTAGTTTTTCGTCTGAGATAAGAATCATGAAGCAAATATATGTATATTATTACGACAAGTCAAGCTTTTTCTTTGAAAACATCTCAGCATTTAGAACATTTACACGAATCGCATCCACAGAGAAGCGACTCAAGCATATTGAAAGTTTTTCCTGCGCATACAAACTCTTCGTCAGTATAATCTTCATCGGCCATAGTGTCAAACAAGCCATTTTTCATATCTATAAACTGAAGAATCATGTACACCTTCATCTCGTCAGTTATCACACCTCCGCAGCATCCTTCCTTGCATATAAAGCATTCTTTATTCTGGTTTTTAGAAACTGCCGACAAGAATCTTTTTTCAAATCTGCACTTGTAAACAACTGTTACCGTTGGCTTGCAGTTAGGTATAACATCTGACTCTTCGTTTCTTAGGTTTTTAAAATACTCGAAGTCAACCTCTGTAAACGAGTTATTGAAATCAGAACCTGATATACTTTTTCTTACAAAGAATCTATAATCATCAGGCGTAGTATTATCTGAATACACAGGTGCTACCGCAAACATATGTATGTACTGATAATAACCTAAAAACAATATAGTGCCATCATTCGCATTCTTCATTGTGTCGAAGTTTGCTTGTGTTATTATATCAAAGTTTGTATAGCCAATCCTTGTGATGCTGTCTTTATCTGGCTTAAAGCTAAACGTGTTTATAAATCCATCATCAGGAGGAGACGGAACAAAGACACCATTGTACTCTATTCCAAAGATTTCTCCTGTTTCATTTTTACGAATAGTTACTCCGTCGGCCGCTTGTTTTACTCTGTCGAGTAAATATACATCATTTCTATCCTTAGAGTACAATGAGAAGATAAACCCTCTTTTAACGGTAGTGTCTTCTTCTTCTATTGATGGCGTTTGTGTGATGGTAAAGACGTAAGGTTCGCATTCTTTGTCGATATACGTCTTTATTTTATCTGGTTTTGATATATTTATAATCATTTTACTTGTTGTTTATCGTTTAAAATGTGTTTTTTATGTGTGTTTTTATGTGTGTGTGTATGATTATTCCGTATGCATATAAACAAAAAAATAAACGTGTTTATACGCCTATGAGCGTTATTTTGGGAATGCGGCAAGCTGAAAATGCATACCGTCTTTTACAGCCCAATCTCCTCCCCATTCACATCCTGCAAGTTTGAAACATTCTACAAATTTTGATGAAAGCTTTGGTTTTTTCTTGTATCCGTTTTCTTGCGCGTTGACATCAATAGCTATAGCCCAAGAATGAAGTGACAAAGAGCCGTTTGATACTTTCTTTCTTATCATAAAACACCCATCCCAAGTCTTCATTTCTGACTGAAGATTTCTTTTGATTAGTGTCCTTAGTGCTTTATCAAGAACAGGTAAAAACTCTTTGTTTATGTATATCTTCTTTGGAAATCCGATAGTACCAACAGCAGTAAACCTTACATGTGAAAATGCAGTTTGTATCTCTAATGGAACCTCCCAAACAATTAGGTTTTTGAGTTGATTTTCAAGTTTCTCTGGATTGCCGTACCTTTTAAGGCATTGTGATGCTGTAATCATGTTTATAAGTTTTTAGTTTTGGTAATCTGTTTCTTCTTCTTCAACAAACTCTGCGTCGTCATAAAGGCCTCCTTCAGCTTTTTTGTCTGGCTCAAGGTCTTTGTTTTCTGGGGCTTTCATAGCCTTTCTATCCTGCTTGTTTTGTTTATCCATATCTTCTGCCCACTTCTTGAGTGATGGATATGACATTGGAAGTCTTCCGCTTAATCCTAATCCAAACACTTGTGATAAAAAGAATATTGTGCTGGTGAAGTCAGAGAATGATAATTCTTCTTTTTCGTCGTTGGCAATATAGTTAACCAAGTCTCCTGTGGATTCAAGTACACTATCCTTGTAGTTACTTCCTGCGCTCAATGAAACTCCGAATACATCTGATATAAGTCCGAGAATGTCAGTGTCGTCAGCCATACTATACATAGTATCCATTCTTTCTCCAATTGTTACTTTATCACCTTCTTCTGAATAAGCTATATCTATGTATTTTTCGTGGATTTGTCTTGCAAGGATAGACGACATTACAGAAGATGCTGTATTTATGCTATACTGCTGCATAGCGGACTTAACAAAGTTATACATAAGCCCTGATAGCATATTTCTTGTGTCATCATCAGAAGCAAGCTCTGTATTAAATACATCCATAGCATCAGTTTTTGCTCTTGCCACTGCAAGTTTATGTCGATAGTAGAATCCATCAAAATCTCCCTTTAACAGCTGGAATAACGGCAGTTCTTCATCATCTCCACCTGCTCCAGAATAACCAAGATTCATCATATATCCGAAGTATCCAGATATTCCGGTAAATAGAACTTTTGAAGCAGACTTCATGTAGTTAAACGCCATTTTACCTGCTATATTAAAAGCAAGAGCATTTATAGCGTCTTCTTTATCTCTATCCACCCAATTGTCTTTTTTGTAAAATTCTTTATTAAGAGGATTAAGTGTTGATTGTCTGTCGAAATTATACGCTTTGGTAAACTTAATAGCAAGGTTATTTTGGTCTGCTATTGCGAAAGACTTAAAGCTGAAATACGCTTGTCTCATAAGCTCAAGCAATCCATTGCCTCTTGAAGGTGCAGACGAAAGAACACCTGAGCCTGCATCTTCAAACGGAACACCCTGACTTATTCCTGTTCTGTAAAGCTCATTGTCAGTGTTCTGTGTTCTTCTTACACCTGATAGCGCAAATTCTATTGCATCTTTATCTGGATTTCTCAAGTCAACATCTATTCCGTTTGAGTGGCAGTAATCTCTATAAAGAGCCATAAACGAAGCTCTTGCTGCCATTTGGTCAAACATAACCATAGGAAGAAGAGCCATCTCTGTAGCTTTTTTATTGTCCTTTATTGACTTCCACATTTCTGCTACAAATCCAAACTCTGAGCGATAATCACCTCTGTAGTATCTGTCAAAGAAGTTCGACACATTAAGGCTTTCCTTGTTTGTTCCCAAATCGTAATCCGTAAGACCTCTAAAGTATACTTCTTTAGCGTACTGTTTTATAAAGTCGTTAACGTCGCTACTTAGTATATCCTTATAACCTTCCATTATAAATGACAACCTTTGTGCTGGGTTTCTACTTAACATGTTTTGCCCCGACAGTACAGTTGATGTTATTTGTGCCAGAGAACTTCTCAGTGGTGCTAACATCGCAACTCTGTAATCATCTACTACTTTTTTTATAGCATGAAGCGTTTTATTATCCCTTAGTTCTAATTTGGCAGGACTCATACCACGCTTATAGTATATTCCAATCATATTTCTGATATAGTTCTTGGAATTCTTTTGAGAGTCAGATTTAACTATATTCCCATCCTTGTCTAACTTTGAGTCAATCTTGTCAAAGAAATTAGGTGTGTCGTCTTCTGGTTTTCCATCGAATAACTCTTTAAGAACAAGTCTGTGAGGCTCATGAAGCATATAGAATAACTCTTGGTCAAATCTTTTTTCAAGCATAGAAAATGCATTTGTATCTATACTTGATACATGTTTTTTTCTTGTCTTGATAAAGTTAGTTGACATGTTAATTCCGCTTCTTGCGGTGTATTTTTCTTCTGGGTTTACTGTTACTCCTGGCTCAAGTGAAAGTACATTATGCTCATCTGTTTTTGATGTGAAGTACCTAAGTATAGGTGCATAGTTTTTCACTTCGATAAATGTCTGGCCTGTGTGATTTTCAGCGAGGTCTCTCATTGTGACTCCGCCAGTATAAACTCCGTTGTTTAGCTGGTCAAAAGAAGATATTGCAACATCGAAGAACTCTCGCTCTCTGTCTGATAGCGTACTGTCAATGTTGTCAATAAGGTCTTTTATTGTAGAGAACCCTGTATCTTTTAAAGCCTCAGCTTTTTTCATTTGTATAGAAGAAGCCATCATCTTAACAAGATTAGTATCACCAGTTTTTAGACTATCTAACTTGCTTATGTAGTTAAACATATTAACTGGGTTTGTCTTTTGCTCATTAAGATGTTTTTGGAAGTCGCTTTCTGGCATCCAGTCTGGTTTTTCTCCAAAAGAAACCATAATGGACTCTTTGAGATACTGAAGTCTGTCAGATAATAATTTTTCGTAAAGCTTGAATCTATCTTCGTTTATTTCTTCTTTTTTAACCCATACTCCATTGTTGTTCTTTTCATAGAACTCCTCTGCAGAAAGCGTCGTTCCTATTCCATTTGCATCTACAACTTTATTTTTATCAATTCCAAGTTGGTCTATAAGCGACTCGTGCTCTACTCCATCTTCGTCTTTGTATGGAATAAGATAATCTTTCTTAATTTGTATGTCTGGTTTTTGACTCAGAAGCCAAGCTATTCCTATCCTGTTGAATCCGCCCTCTTTGATTGCGTTATCTCCTGTTCTGAATTTATTTAGTTTTTCAAACACAGAAGCTAAAATCTCTCTATGTTTGCTTTTAGCCTCTTCAAGTGGCATAAATATATTCTGAACCATCTCTCCTCCGTATGTACCATCTATTCCATCGTAGAAGTTAAGGTAATCTTTCAGGTTGTAGTGCTCAGGCATTCCGTATGAGAAAGGATTAATTAATCTCGATGTGAACACTTTCAAGAAAGGAATATTGTTAGACCATTTTCTATTAAGGTCATACATTCGAGATATTGTTTCCTTAGAAACGCTGTTTTCAAGTTTCTCGTTTATTACTCTTGCTATATGCTTGACAGTAAAGTCTACATGGTTTTTACTGAAGTTTGGTTTAGCATTATCTGAGCGGAGAAGCTCTGTTAATAGCTTTTCATAACTTGATATCTCTGTGTCGTTTAATGCATCAAGTTCTATTGAGAAAAACTCATTCTGCATACCTTCTTTCAAGGTATCAACATTTGCCACATTGACAGCATAATCACGAAGCCTTCTTAACTCAAGAAGCCTTTCCTCACGCATATCAGAATAAAACTCTTTATTCATTTCTGCGTTATTTTCATTCTCTGTCCTTTGCTGCTCTTCGTTAAACCATCTGTCCAATTTGTAGCTTTCAGATTGCTTGATGAATTTTTCAGCCATAGCTATAAAATCAGAGTTTAAATCTTCTGGCTTAGCTTTTAACAATCTCTGATATTGCTCAAGTTGCTTGATGTCGTACTTTGTTTTTTCTCTATCTGTCTTTGGGTCGTCAAGCTTGTACGTCATACTTCTGTGGTCAACGCGAGCCAGTTTTTTCAATAGAGTATAAAACTGTATGTTTTGCTGAAAGTTTTTAGACGCTCTTTTAAGTGCTTCTTTTCTTGAGTTTATAACATTTCTGTAAAGGAATCTTGCACGAGAGTCTACAACTATTTGCTCAAACAGCTGAACATCTGCTATATACTTGTCAATATCGTTGTGTCTTGGCGTAGACATAAGAGCTTTTAACTCTGATGGCATAAGCCTTGAGTTACCTCTGTATCTTTGCGCAACATACTGCTTTTTATAAGCATCTACTATTTTGTGAAGTTTCTCCATAGACTCCTTGTATATTGCAGGGTCTATGCCGTTTTTAGCAGCTTCAAGTAATTCAATAACATCCTTCTTTGTGTACTGCCTTCTTGTTGAGAATTTTCCAAACTTGTGATTCATAAAGTCGAGTAAATCCTTGTCTGGGTCTATCTTGTTTCCTATGATATCCTCAAACATATCTTTTACTTCTTTTGATAGCTTAATGTTAAGAACTCCGCTTTTTACGCTTTCGTAAATATCTGACAGCCATTTTTTAAAGTCAGCAAGTAGTTCTTTAAACTTAGCATCTTTTATTCCGCTTCCGTATCCACCATCACGAAGATATCTTTCAAAGCTTCTTGCCCATAACTCGTTTATAAACTTATAGTCTTTTGGGTTAAACGGAGTATCACTTGATATGTTTTCTGAATACCATTTTTTGCACTCTTCGCTATTTGCGAAGTCGTCGAATACTTTAAGTTTTTCTGCTGCTTTTGTATTACCCGCATCTGCTGCGTTTTTAAGCATAAACCTGAACGCGTGTCCAAGTTCGTGCATAACAGTAGAGATATCGCCATTCTTAAGGATAAGTATGATATTCTCTGTAGGATTGTACACGCCTTTAAGATACTCTTCCTGCTGTTCAAGATTTTCATTTAACCCATTTAATCCATCACTCAGCGTTCCTAAAAAACCATCTAAATTATCTTGATATTTTTTATTAAAATCTACTTCTGATGTTATATAATCAAATGCAGCCTTTGTGATTGCTTCTTTTAAAGCCTTAAGTTCTTTTATATTGTTTTCATCCTCATTACTTAGCTTGTTGTCTTTTACTTCATGTTTTTTTATGTTTTTAATTATTCCATCTTTTTCAAGTTTTTCTATTATCCTTCTGCTTGGGACTTCATTATCTTCTTCAGAATATTCTGAAACACCTATATCTCTTAAAAAAGACAGCATTTCTCTGTAGCTGTTTTTTTTCAAATTTACACCATTATAATCAAGACTTATTGCAGTTTTTGTCCTTCCGATAGAACTTTCAATTTGAGAAATCTGTTCATCAAGAAACCACATAACATCATCGTAGGTCATATTTTTTGCATCTCCATTGAATGTTTCATAAAGTGACGAAAATGTATTAAATATTGCACCTATAATATCATCATGAGATATATTTTTTTGCTCGAGTAATACGTCTGGATAATTTAAATGATGTCTCTGTTTACTACTGTGAGCTAATGAATTTATCTGAAGCTGCTTTAACTGTGGAAGTATGTTGAGAAAATCTATCTCTTTGTCTATTACTCCCATTCTAACGAAGTTCCTCGCGGTATTCATTATTACAGTAGCAATAGCAGACCTTTGGTTTCTGCTAATGTTTTTGTTCTTTGTAAGCGGCTCAATATAATCAAGTACTTGCTTTCTACTAAGTTTACCTGAGTCTTTAGTTACTCTGTTTCCAACTTGAGCAAGTGTATTCAGGTCATCTTCGTCAGGTATAAAGTTTCCATTCTCGTCAGCAACTATTTTACTTACAAGTGTTTTTATCTTGTCTGTAGATATCAGCCTATCAAAGTTTCTCATTGCTGACAAGAATGCCATAGCGTGATTATACTCATCTCTTGTCATGTAGAATACTTTGTCATCTTTATCATAGTTAAAGTTTGACTTAAAGAATACATGCGCAAGCTCTCCGTTAAGATTGCCTATTTCTTCTCCTACAAACGTATCACCCATAGAAACAAGTGCTTGGTTAAGGAGTGACATTTGTTTTATCGCTTCATGAGTGTTGATTTTTCCTTCGCTCATTTTCTTGGCGAGGCTTCTTGCGATAGACTTAACAAAAGCCATGTGCTTACCGTCTGGATTACCATTGTCATCTTTTATTTCAAGTGACTTGTTTTTTCCGAGAGTAAAGAAAATAAGCTGTCTCTCATTTTCTCCCATCTTTCCTATCGCATCAATTACAGTATCCCTGAAGTCATTGTAATCAAATTCAAATCCAGTTACTGCGTTTCCGAATCTAAGTGTTCCATCGTCAAACAAGTAAAGTTCATACTTTCCTCCAAGCAAACCTGTGGTTATTTTTTTATAAGGAATATTTGCAGCTTTAAGTTTTGCAGCTTCGTTTTCAACAGTAAGTGTTGTGTCAGTTTTACCGCTATCTGTATACGCCCTTTGAGCTCCGTTAATTACAGAGAATGCTATCGGGTCTACTTCTACATTTTGATATTTTAAGTACTCTTCTTTTGCGGCATCCATCAACTCAAACAAAGCATCTCTTTTCTGAGAAGACATAGGTATCTCTTTGATTTTATCCTCTATTTGTTGGAAGTTAACAGAACCCCCTCCAGAGATATAATCTTCGAGTTTTTTCTCTATCTTCGCAATGTCGTCTGTCTGTCTTTCGTAAAAATCAATAAACGTAGTGCTGTCTGGGATAATCTTTTGCGCTTTCTGTGCTTCAAACTCATTAAATACTGTTTCAGTGTGATTGACTTCATCCACAAGTCTGTCGTAATCTTTAACTTCATCAAGTATCTGAGCTTTAACTGCTTGGTCTATTTTACCTTCAAGTTTAGTTCCTTCGATAAACGATTTTACAGAGTTAGCTTTTTTATCGAAGTCTTCATAGTAATCAGAGAAGTCCGTAGGTGTGCCAGATGTCGCAGCCTGCATCTCATACTCTAATCTTTTATCAAGGAATGATTGTGCTACCTTTGCAAGTTTAACCTCTTTTTTCTGTGACATTCTATCAATCTCCTGTGTTATTTCGTCGATATCAGATGTTGATAAAACGCCAGGAGTTTTTAGTATTCTGTGCTTTAAGGCTATAAATCTTTTAACCTCAGCCCTTTTTCCTCTAAATATGCCTGTAGGTGCAATTGAGTTTGCAACAACTTTATCCATGTTCACGAACTCTAAGTCAAGGTCATCTTTTTGTATTTCAGATGTACTCGCTATTCTGTACGCACCTCTTCCCATTTTAGCAAAACCTCCAATTGTAGACAGCGCCAAAAACGGAGACATTATTGCAGCTGTTTCAGTTAGCTTTTCCTTAAAGTATGTTTCATTGTCAAAGTAATTACCCTGTTTTCCTCCTGATATTATATCAACATAAGAGTTTACAACGTCTGCCATCCACTCCTCAAACATCTCGATAGGTGGAGATTGTATGCTTCTGTATGTAACCTGTCCTCCTTTTCTTGATAAGTATTCGGAGACCTCTTTACTTTTCTTGAAGAACTCAGATTTAACAACAACATCTAAAACGTCATTATTAAATATTTTTGAGAGTATATCTTTCTTGGCTCTGTTTTTGATTATTAGTTTTTTAAGGACTTGCGTTTGAGCCTCAAGGTATTTGCTTTTTATTTTTGATATTGGCTTCTCTAAAAGGAATCCCATTTCTTCGGTCATAAACTCAGTTGTAACCTGAAGGTTTGATTTCATATAAGCCTTTGCAAAAGATGTAAATTCTGCTTCTTCTACTCTATATCCACTTATTCCGAGTGACTCTGGGTTTACTACGGACATAGCATAAGGAGTTAGCTTCTCGTATGTTTTTGCAAGAATAGAGCCACTTCCTGCTGTATTTGCAGATATAAACGCCCTAAGTATAAATCCTGCAGGCATTGTGCTGATTTTTGATAACAATGACAGAGTTTCATCGTTAGCACCAGCAAGCTTTGCGAAGTTATTAAACAAAACACCAGTATTCTGGATAGCCTCAGCTTCCGTTAAAGCTTTTACTCCTTTCCCAACTTCTTTAGCTATTCTTCCACCTATATACATTTCTCCAATAAAACGAGCAAGCATAGGGAAGTATTTATTACCAAGATTATATGCAGTAAAGCCGTCTTGCTCGTATTCAGAAACTACTGTACGAAGACCTTCAATCGTTGATATTAATCTCTTTTGCTCAAAGGATGCTTTTCCTGCATCTTCTGCTTTGTAAGCCTCGTATACTGCTTTTTGCTCCTCTAACTCAAGGAATCCGCCAAGAACAGGTAGCCAGTTGTTTCCTTCGCTGAATGACTTCTTTAATCCAAGCCATACGTCTTTTATCCAACCTTGTTTTTCAATAGGAGTGTTTACTATCCTGTTGAGTATCTTGTCTGATACTTCAGAGTATCTATACTCAGGAGTTTTCTTGCTAAAAGACATTGGCATAGCATTGTCCTTGAGACCTAAAGAACCCTTGTTGAATGATGCCAAGTCAAGATACTCGTATTTAGAAGGGTCTGTCTTTTGAAGTATGATAGACTCTTTTTTGAGCTCAAGTGCTTTTGTTTTTATAAGAATCACTGATAGTGGCTCGTATATAAACTTGTAATATTTCTTAAGGAATGATGCTTTATTAAGACCTCCTCCGCCATATTTACTGTAGAAATCATCTAACAATATTAGCTTGTCCTTTGTATCTCCAAATTGAAACTCTTGAGATTGCAATACATCTGCAAGCTTCGCATCTGTTTTCTCATCTATGGCTGGAAGGAATCCTTCTTTTACCATAGACTCGTACTTTTTAGAGTTTACTCTTTTAAGATACTCGTTTGTTATAACATCACTTGATATGTTATCTCCGTACTTCTCATACAGCTTATACAAAAAGCTATCTTTAAGTTTTTCAGACGACTTTCCAAGCATTACGCCATAATCGCTTATGCTTTGTTTGTATTTTTGCTCAATAGGGTCTGTCGATTCAAAAGTTTCAGTAGCAGATAATGCTTTATCTCTAAGGTCTTTTAATGATGTTGCAAGTTCGGACAAACTCCCTGTAAGGCTTCTGTATGTATTTATATCTTCGTCTGTATTGTCAAAAGCCATCTGCATAATCTCTTGGGCCTCAAGAGTATCTATATCGCTTCTTAGTTTTAACAACTCTTCACCGTATGCTTCTTGTACTTTTTTCTGAAGGTCTTCTACAGAAGTACTTTTGTCTTCTATATTCTTTTTTACTGCTTCTGTAGCAAGTTCTACTTTTTTCTCAAGCTCTTTTGCTTTTAATAACTGAGACTCGTTTTTTACTACTGGACTTCCGTCTTTTGACTTTAGGCTTCCTATGAAATCCTCGTATTCTTTTATTGCCGCTTGATGTGCATCTGTGACACTCTTATCAGGCTCTATTAAATACTTGCCTTCTTCGTTTTTGTTAAACGTGGAAAGTGTTGTTTTTAGAGAGTCTTCTGCGGCTGTTATAGCATCTTTATTTGCTTCTACTCCATCTTTCCACTGCGACAAAAGAGTGTTGTAATCTTCAGTAAGTTTTTTAAACTTCTGTATTTTGTCGATTTTTTCAAGTTTTTGTATTTCTGTCATTTTAGACGTAGCATCGGCTTCAGCCTGATAATATGCCTTGACATCTGTGTTTGATTCCTCAAACTTTTTTCTATTCGGAAGAACTACATCTTTATATGTCTTGTCTATTTCTTCTCCTTTTGATTCTACTTTTTTCATGTAGTCAAAAGCCGAAGTATCCATAAGTGCATCTCCGTACTTTTTTGTAGTAGCTGATATACCTTCAAGATTCTTGGTTGTTACAGCGCCGGACAAAGCTTTCTTGTACAACTGCTCGTTTGAGTTGTATGGTGTTCCTGTAAGACCATTAGACTGTATGTACTTGAGTTTTTCATCATCAGAAGCTAACGAAGGTATAACTCTCCCTGTGAGTGCTTTTTGTACTGCAAAAGGAACTTCTTTTCTTTTTCCGTAAGCACCTTGAACATTGTCGCTTTTTGCAAGATACTTTTTCTCGAGGTCTACTATTGACTGTGGTACTGGTGTTGATTCGCCTGAGTTTGGTGTGGCAAAAGACTCAATCTCTGGTATTTTATCGTAGTTTGAGTTTACATACTCATCTACCTTTTTATTCTTGTCTTCATTCCAGCGTCTTATTTTATAAGAAGCCATATCAACGCCAAAATCCCCTGCGTTTTCTACAGGGGTTACTTTCATTCCTATTCTGTTTATTCCTTCAATTAAAGTCTTTGCCTCTTCTTCCGGTATAATTGATGGCTCAGGTTTAACTGGCTTTGCTGATTCTTCTGTGGATGGTTCTTTTGGTACTACATCTTTTTTCTTAAGTTCAATTGGTGGAGGTGCGGAAGATGTTGACACAGGTTTCACTTGCTGTGCTTTGTCCATTTCTTCTTTTCCAGGAACTATGCTGTAGCTTCCGTAATAAGAGCCAGTGTTAGCTCCAAATGTTGTTTTTTTGGTAAGTTTTGCCATAAATTTGCGGTTTTAAGCCGTAGTTAACCGTATATTTTCAAGTTTAATTGATTGTGGTATATGATATTACCATTTACAAATATAACGATTTAAAACGCATTTTAAACGATGTATAATTCTTTTATTTGGTTTATTTGTTTATTTTTTAGCAGGAGGTATAGGGAGTAATGGAGTTGTTGTAAAGTTTGGAACATCACCTGGTTTTGTAGTAACTGTTTTCTTGTCACTTGTTCCTCTTTGTATACCGTCTGTTTGTACTGCCTGATTGAACTTGCCAGATGGTTTAGCTTTAGGAGAGAAGTACTTCTGCATATAACGCATCAATGCATTAGCTGAGTAAGTACAAAGTAAAATATCATCGGATAAATCTTCTGGTGTTCCGTTTGCATCTGTGTATACTTTTGCCAACTTTCCACTTGATTCATCTGTACCTTTTAGCTTTTGGTCTTTTGAGTAAACCATTGCGTTTGCACCTTCAAACTGAATATATGTACTTGGCTCTGTTTTCTCAGGTATATCCTTAAGATGCGTGGCTTTTGCCGTGCTTGAGCCCTGATGTAAAGATTGTGCAGTTGCTGCGTTTGTTGGAGTAGATGGAACAAACATCTCTCCTGTAGGAGACTCAAACCACATGATATTTTTTCCACCTGATTTTTTCAGCACTATTTTAGATGCCTCGCGGTCTCTTATCTGGATAGTAGTGTTTTTAGTTCCGTCTAAATACTCTGCCATATTAGAAAGCTTCTGTGACTCTATTTCTCTGTATCTTTCATCCTTGTCGTTAAACTTCCTTTGAATCATCTGTGGGTAAGTTTCAAAATCGCTGTTTATTGAAGACAAAGTACTGTTCCAAGCTTCGTAGTCTTCTCCTTTTGTGAGCTGCATTTGCTTCCATCTCATAGCATCTTCTTGACTCATCTCTATTTTGGACATCTCTGTTCCCATTGCTATAAGAAACTCATTCGTGCTTTCTGTGCTGTATGGTTTTATGGTTTGCTCTGAAACTAATCCGTTTTTATCCACCTGCATAACCATAAGGTCTCCTGACGGAGCTCTCATGATTTTAACATTCTGTTTTCCTGCAGAACCTACAGTTGTAGAACCTCTTGCTTTTATCATTTGGAGGTGAGAGTTTATGTTAGCAGGTACTGGGTCGTTTACAGTTTTAACATAAGTATTGGTTATATTTGGAACTGGCTTTCTTGAGCCAACAGTTTGCATTGTCATCTCTTTTTGAACCTGAGATAAATTTTCATAAACACCTCTAACTGTTCTGTCCATAACATCTTTAGGAACATTTTCACCCCAATGGCTTTCAAGATATGGAGAAACAATCTGCTCTGCTTTTTTCATCATAGCCTCTTTTCTCTGTTCTTTGGTAGCTGTTTCGTAAGTCACTCCATCTGGATAAAACTCTTCGCCATCAATACCGTATGTAGTCTTAAGGTTCTCCATTACTGTGAGGTATGACTCTGCATCTCCGTTTAGGTCGTACTTGCCTTTAGCTGATTGTATAGACTGCTGTATTGTTTTAAAGTAATTTTCTTTTACATTTTTTACAACGTCAGCTACGCCTATTCCGTACTCTACGTTTTTTATTTCTTCTTGAAGGTTAAACGTAGGTGCTTCTCCATCAGTAAATAACTTAACAAGACCTCTGTTTACTTTTTTCAGAGATGAGGATGCCTTAGAGTCGAGCTGGAGCCCTTTGCTGTCTATTGTTTTAGACCATTCGTCTGTTGTTTTCAGTATATCATTAATGTTATCTGCTACATAGGCAAGGTTCTGTTGCTTTTGAACAAACCTTAAGTTTGCTGGTGTTCCTGGAGTTGCAAGGTAATTCAACCCCTTAACTCCATATTTTTGAGCCTCTGATACTTCTTCATTTACCATTTTACCCCATGCCTCAGAAAACTGATTTGCGTATCTTCCGTCTACCTTAGGTGCTTGTGGATTTGTAAATTTAAGCTCTTCTTGCGCAACTGGCTTCAAAGCATTTACAAGTATGTTTTGAAGTCTGTCTCTTTCCGAGAACATTGCAGCCCAAGGAAACTGAGAAAAACCTTCTCCACCACCTGTTATAAGTTGAGTTCCGATAACTTTTCCAGATATACTTCCAGCTACCAAAGGTATTCCAGTTGGCTGATAAAAATCTTCATTGGTAAGCCTTGTTTTACTTGCGAATGTATAAGGCTCTTTTTTCTTGTCTGGATTAAAAGCCTTTATCATAGCATAATTATAAACATCATCTTTCATGTTGCCTTGAGGAGATGTGTCATACTGAGAAAATAAATCTTGCGAATAGTTTTGTCCTGCGCTTTGCTGTGTTGGTACTTGCGTAGGAGCTTGCGCTACTGTAGGTGGTGCTACAGCTGGAGCTTGTGTTAAAGGGTTAACTGTGTTTGTTTGCTGAGATACAGGTATTGGACTTGAGTAATCTTGTGGCAAAGGATTGCCTATATCATCTGTAGGATTGCCGTACAGGTCTGTTGCTTTATACTTTAGTAAAAAAACTCTCATTTTAAATCGTATTTACTTATCCTGAAAATCCTCCGATAAAAGCATCTGGAGATGAATCAGTAAATGGGTTTCTTGCGTTTCCTTTTGATGAAATCCCACCTCCAACCTGAGGAGATTGTACCGCTGCTACGCCTGCACCTCCTGAAAGTGCATCCATGCCTCCTGTTCCAGCTTTTTTGTTAAGCATTCCGCCTGTCATTAATGACAATCCTGTATTTACAGTGTCTTCAAAACCCTGAACTGCTGCGGCTTGTCCTGCCATTTGCTGTGCATCACCTGCTGCTATCATAGCATTAGCATCATATCTTTTTTGCTGATGGTTAAGCAACTGTAACTCAAGCTGTCTTTGCTGTATAGACTCGAGTTGTCTTTGTGCTTCTGTTTCATACGCAAGTGCATTATTCTCAACCTGGCCTATAATATTGTTAACGGCCTGACCTGCTGACTTACTCTGCTTAAGAAGTGCATTTACATCTGCACCTCCACCAGATGCAAGCGACAAAGCACCTTCTGTAAGTGCTGCGTAACTTTCGTTTAATCCATCCGTAAGAGTAGATGCATAAGAGCCACTGTACATACTGTCACGCTTGGCCTGTATTCTGTTCAGTGAAAGCCTACTTTGTGTATCAACTTCATCAGGCCTTAGTTGCTCAGATTGCGAAAGTAAGTTTCTGCCTTCTGCTGCTTTCTTTTTCCCCTTGCGAGCCTGTACAGCACCCATAATCATAGATGCTAAACCTTTATACTGTAATACTAATACTTTCATCTGGCTTTTATTTTAGTAGTTTATACTGTATATTTACGCTCTGAAGAACTATTTTTTGTACACCATTGTATTTTACCTTATACATTATAAAATTACCCTGATGTCTTAATCCATTTTCGTCTCTTGGAACATAAGCCCACAATCCTGCGTACTTTTTCATATTCTCCCCAAGAAGTGTTCTGTGGTTTATTTCTTCGCTCTCTTTAAAGAAGTCAACCTCTAAATCGCTTTTTATAATTTGATTCGTGTTTAACTGAATTGCTATGTGTTCTTTTTCGAAGTCAAAAACTTCTTTATCGTTTATCACGTCCAGAACCTCAAACTCTATGTTTTCGTCATTTATAAGGTTTCCTTTGTCAAGCTGAAACATTTTCATGTCTCTCATGCCAAATATTCCGTGCTCTGTACTTACAACCTTGTCAAATATGTAGTCATATTCTGAAGTCCATGACTCTACGGAGTTTTCATCGCAATATACAAAATATTTTGTATATTTTGCAAGCATTTCTTTGGAAACTTCAGATATTTCATATTCATACTCTGTTACATCTTCAACGGTTGTGCTTTTTACAGATACAGAATATACTCCAGTTCCTTCAATGGTGAAATCTGTCGAAACAAGGCCTGATGCTTTTATTTTAAGATTATTAGGAAGGTTTTTCCTGATAAAAAATACAGCTTCTTTGTTAGTGTTAAATACCTTAACAGAGAGCGTTTCACTTTCACTAAACACGCCTTCTGTTTTTATTATATCAGAAATATCAAATAACACTTCGTTTGAGTCAGAGATATCTATTGTGTCAAGATTATCTTCATCCTCTTCATATCCTGCATATTTTGATATATCAAGAAGTGCGTTTGTTGGCCTGTAAGCATACTCTTTGTGTTTATAGTCATAATAAGAACTACCTTTACACTCAAGTAAAACAGATTCGCTTTTTCCAATCAGCCTTACCCTTCCAAATCTGTTTATTACAGCTTCACGAAGTCTTTCAGCGTTATCTCCTGTTATTTCCTGAAGTGCACCACCTTTAAATCTAAATACTCCATTCTCGTTGAAATAATAAGCATCACTTCCGTTATCAGTAAAACTCCACTTGTGTAGCTTTTGAAGCCCTTTTGCTTTTGTGACATTAAGTGGAATATCTTGTCCTATAAAGTTTGCGTTAGATGTACTTGTTGTTGTTAGTGTTTCTCCAGAGGCACCTGAGATTGTTTGTTTTAAAACAAGAACAAGAGCAATATCGTTTTCACAGAAAGCATATAAATTGTCACCTTTGGTGTCAGTTGATATATGTAGCTTTCTTATATCTCCATATTTATCAGAGAGGTCATAGTAGTTAAAAGGCCTGAATGTTCTAAGGTTTGGAGAACCATAGCTACTGATAGGTCTTGTTTGTGACCAAGCTATTCTTGTGCAGAATTTTTTATTATCTTCTGCTAAGAAGTTTTGTCTTGAAAACTGCTTGTCATGTATTGACTCTCTCGAAAAATCATAGTTAAAAACACCTCCATTGAAGTAGTTTATTCTGAATCCACCCATCATCCATCTTTCATTTTCAAACGGATAATCATCTTCATACTGCTTGAATACTTTATTTTCTACTATGGACTTGTTTTTATTCCAGATATTAGGCCTTTCGACGTAACTTACACCTGGAAAATTACCCCCATACATATAAGATAAATTAGTCCTTGCTTGACAAGTATACACAAAAATCCACTGCCTTATAAAAGACAACGCTATATCTCTTTCTTCCTGAACTCGCCCCCTTCCGTCATAGTAGTGATGCTTGTATACAGATTTGTCCATTCTGTAAGCCGAGAATGGGAATCCAACTCCAAGTGCAAATTGATTTCCAAAGTGTTCTCTCTTTATGTTGTAAACATCTCCCTCTGGGTGACCCCATTGATTTGAAACTCCTTCTACAGCGGAGCGTCTGTTTTTGTAAGTAAAGACTGCGTCATTGTGCATAATCTCTCCTCCGAACACAGTTATCTGCTGATTTTTGTCATACTTAACGTATATCTCGTCACCTGCTTTTAACTTGTAGTAATCTTCACCAAAAGGTGCATATGAGTATGCTTCTGATATCTCAACGTAATCTTTAGTAGCTTTGTACTTTCCATGAATCCTTAGTCCGCAAAAAGTAGTAGTTCCAATCTCAATATCTGAATCGACGTTTAATATTTCAAGCGGCGTAAGATTTGTTATGTTTATAAACCTGAGTTCTTCGCCAGTGGAAGTTTTTTTAATATACACGAACTTCTTTTTTTCTCCATTAAGGCCAGACTCTGCGTGAGTATAGAAGTCCTCGGGTCTTTCGTCTACTATTTCAAATCTTTGTGTTTCACTTCCGTTTGATGTTCCAATTTTTGACCTTAACTTAACGTAATTTAGTGGTGACAAGTATTCTTTTGTAGATGAACTTGGAATAGCTGCACCTGGAGATATTATATTTACAATATATAAACACTCTTGGAAGTTTTTAACTTGGTCTTCGTTCCAGTGTCTTTGGTACAAACCTGTTGCAGAGTTATCATCTGTATTGTCAACTGGTTCAAACTTTTCCTTAAGCCATATAGCATCTGATGTTTTTATATCGAGAAACCATACTCCGTCCTCGTTGTCTGTGTTTATTGATACACTTTCTATGTCTGTTATATAACCTCCTGGCGCTCCAGCGTAAAACAATCCAGTTACCGTTCCATCTTGTCTTTGACCTCCAAATCTTGAGTACCTTCCATGTAGGCCAACTCTTGAGCCTGTCATAAGTAACTCATCCTGGCATCTTGCATAAGTTACCATGTCAATCTTTTGGTCTATTGGTATTTTTACAAGCGGGAACTCTCCATCTTCAATATCTCCATCGTGCGCATAAGTTGTCGCTCCGTTGAACACCTCAGAGAAGTACCCAAGTGGCTCTACTATTTGAAGCTTGTATGAACTTGGGTTTTTTATTATATCATCGAGTGTATCTCTTGGCACAAAGCCAGACTCCATATCTGGAAAACTACAGTGAATCCTGAATATATCTTTTTTTATCTGCCTTAGAGCAAAGAACTTAGAGCCAAGAAGCTGTGCGCTTGGCTCGTTTGTTGGTGGTTGACTTGGGTGATTTACACTTATTCCTATTTCTACGAGATGCCTAAATATATGCCCTGCAGCTGTTGGCGAGTTTGGGTCAAACGTAGAGTCATTATAATAAATCAGAGCAGAGCCAAGCTCTATCATAGAGTAGACTCCAAGACCTTGTGCAATAACTCTATTTGCTGGCTTTGTTCTTACAATAGAAAATGCGGAACACCAATCTGGAAATCCTTCAATTCCGAATATAGCCAATCCAAGAGAGTTGTAATGCGGATTAAAGCCATCTGGATTGTATTCTAACCAATTATCTCCATCAAAAACATGAGAGTTTGCTCCATAGCTTCTACCTTTATCATCTAAGTCATTATCAGATGACGGAGTCCTTTTTTGATAGCCGTAGCTTGCTGGGTTTATAGAGTTCCAAGATGGTGGGTCGAATGAGTCCTGTGTTATATTTGCTATAAGATTTGTGGGCTCTCGATATAATCTTGGAGCATATACCATCTCGTTTTTTTGCTCTGGAGTATTTTCTCTTTTGGCCTTTGCGTAAGACGTATGAAGAACAACCTCAAATGTTTCAGTAGCATCATTCAGGTTGTTATTTGCATTTGTATCTTGAGACTGTAGCTTAAAGTGGTCTACTTGAAACTCGTCATTTTTATATCCGTAATCATGCAAGATTGTATTGTAGTAATCTGTCGAATTCTTAGCATTTGGATAATCTGGCATTACAGCCTTCCTTTTGTCTGGATATTTGAAGTTTTTAAGCTCATCAAAAGTATATACTAAAGTTCTTTGAAATGTATCATCCCAAAGTATTACTGCGTAGTCATATACCTCTCCGTTTAAATTAGACTTATTATAACATGCGTATACAGGGTCTCTGAACCCTTTTTCTCCTAAATAAGCCATCATTGGAGTATGTGTCTCTCCGTTTTTTTGAACAAGAGATAACTCTATTTCAGAATTATCCCTTCCCTCGTACTCAATATTACCAAGAATTAATTTGTTTTTAAAATACTTTATAGCTTCGGCTTTGTTTATTACAGATATAGCATTTGTTTCATCATCTGATGCTACTGGTATTCTGTCTGTTTGCGCCTCTGCGCTGTCTATTATCTCTAAAACAGAGAATTGGTTTTCAAAAATCTGTATTCTTTGTATGATATAAGATTGTGGCATATAACCAATACCTTCTCCATTGTTGTACTCTGTTCTTTTTATTTCAACATAGTCGTAATTTTGAGAGTTATCTATTCTGAGGTGCAAAACAGGCGCATACCTTGTGTTTGACTGATTGTCTGCTTGTCCACCCCTTGTAGATGCATACTTAAATAACTGTGATGGGTTTTCTTGGTTAACTAAGCTTCTTGGGACTATAACAAGTGGTGTTGATATACTCCAGTTTGTTCTGTCACCATCATTAGATACAAATCTATGGGAATAAGAATACTGACCAACTGGGACTCCGTTATTTCCTCCAACAACTCTTAATCCTTTAAAAACCATCACGTTGTTTGGCGACTTAAGGTTTATTGTGTAATTAAGATAGTCGAAATCTTCGAAATACTTTGTGCTTCCAGATGACTTGCTTTCAATAAGGTCTTTAATGTTAAAGCACATAGGAGGTATGTTATTATCTGTGATGTATATTTCGCCACCAAGACAACTTTCGTTTTTTGCTATATCAAGTGGATAGATGTGTCTTATTGGGAATTTTACACTTTCAGCAACAATCTCATCATCTATTACTATCACTCCAGGAGTTTTATTATCTTCTCTCCATTCTTCAGAAGCCCAAAAACTCACGATGTGCTTGTTTATTACTTCGCTTCCAATGCAGTGGTATTTATCTCCGTTTTCTTCAAGGTATGTATACTTTAACTCTTCTCCGTTTATTCGCTCAATTGACTTGCTTTCTGCAAGTGACGAAACCCTCGCGTTGCGAGAGTTAATATACTTATCTTTACTTAAAGCGCCAATTATGATATTTGAAGTTTTATTCTCAATTCCTCGAGAAAATAACTTCGTTACTATCTTATGGTTCTCTGGTCTTTTGTTTGGATTATTCATTTTATAAGAAATCTGCGTTTGACAAATACTCCATTATTGAATCTCTCTTGAAGCTATCCATAGATTTTATTCTTGTTGAGCATTCTTTAAAAGAGCCTTTTTCTCTTCCTGTTCCATGAAATCTTGTGTAAGCATCCATGTAATCTGTTCTGTATGACTTATCTCTTACTTTTAGGTAATAGAAAGAGTCAAGTGCTGCTTTGTCAAGTATTCCGTCTTTTATAATTCTTGGTATACATGGCAATTCGCCATTATCAGAACCCATGCCATTGTATATAATACGGATATTTTTATAGCATGAATAATTATCAGATAAAATAATCTTTCCGGACTGCATGTTACAGTAGAAAAGTCCGTTTGTGTTTACATAGTCTTTAGATGGGCTTGAAGAGTGTGGGTCTACGCCAGACAATACTCTGTCTGAGTTAGATGGCCTTATTCTCATCATTTTACCTCCCTTTGTGTTGAAGGAAAGATTTCTCTTCCAGTGAACCTTGACATAATCGGTTATATCTTCTTTTGACGAGCATGAGCATCCACTCTGATGTTCTTTGTTTTTACATCTTGAGCTTCCGTTAAAAAGATATATCTCCCTTATGTTAAATGAGTTTACTGGTATGTCAATTATACCGTTTTTGTTCTCATCGAAGTTTATAATATCTTTAGTTACAAGTTGGTAAAATGTTTCTAATGCGAAAAAAGTTACTGCGTCATGTATGCGAGATATATAAAAACCTCTGTCAAGTCCACTTCTTGAGTAGTCTTCATCGTTAACGAGGGTTACGAGGTCTGAGAATAGCTGTTCTACAGATACAAATTCTGATGACTCCATTATACTATGAGGTTTATGATTAGCTTAAATAGCTTTAATATATACTTTCTGTTATACCATAAATTCAGCAATAGTGATGCTGAAAGAACATATAAAATCCACTTTGGTATCCTGTATTTTATGGTGTGCTTTTTCTCTTCTGTCTTTGAAACTTTTGAATCTTGTTTATTTTTATATTCTGACTCGAGTTTATAGTAATCTTGCTTCCATTTTTCTATTATTCTTTCCAGTCTTCCGCAGTTTGTCTCTACAACGAGATTTCCTTTTTCATCTGTTTTTACTGTCTGTTTATTATTTCCGCTTTCCTGATGGCTTAAAACCTGATTGGGCTTTAGCTTGCCTGTAGCATCGCAGTCAATTGTTATGTAAGATTTTATACTGTCTTTTATGTATAGCGTGTCGAACTTAACTGTTATTCTTTCTGAAACACTATCTTTTTTAGAAGTAGAATCTATTTTTACAGTTTCTGTTGTCTGAATTATACTTGTACTTCTTTTTGAACACGATAGTAAAAAGAGTACTGATATTATTATTAGTATATTACGCATTGTCTTCTTTTTTATCTTTACCAAGTAATTCGTCAAGTTTTCCTGTCTTGTTGAACGAGTCATATCTTTCCATATACCATAAAGGAGGAAACTTCCCACTTGTAAGATAATGTAGGTTATTAAAAGCTGATATTGAAGGATACATCATAATCATTAATTTTCCAACAAGTATAAAGTACATTTCAAAGTCTGTTGATGATGTCATCTCCTCATGGTTTGTCATAAGCTTAAGAATGACAGTTGCTATATAACTTACCATGAGTTTTGTCATTAGTCCTATCATAAGAATAAGCCAATTAAATCTTTTTTGCTTTATTGACTTCGCTGCACCTATTACAGAGTCTAAAAAACACAGCGCTATTACTGTCTTTAAAAGGTGCTCATCTGGTACTAAATAATTTCTTAGGAGGTCGGAGAAAAATACCACTGGACTCCAAAGGAGCGAGAACATCATTGATACTACGAGTTTTATCTTTAATGTCTTAAATCCTAATGCGTAATAAAGGTTTTCATAAAATGAAAACAAGAACTCTTGTACCATTTCTTTGTTGTTATCGTTTAAAATGCGTTTAAAATTCATTTTTTTATCACCGTTAATACATTATAAAATAGACGTTATAACTAAAAAATTATCGGGTTTCTATGCGTGTAATCCGGTTTTTATTGCTGTTGCGGTTGTTCATTTGGACTTTCCGTATCCCTGTAAATAGGCTGAACAGGCCTTGTTCCTTGTGCAAGTTTGTACTGTGTATCATTGCCATCATTTGTTTTATCTGATGGTGTCATATATCCGAATCTTGCAAGGTTTAAAACTTCATAGTATATAAACTTCTCCATCTCTGGAGATATGTCGATTTTTTCATCGAGATTGCAAATAAAATCTGTGGACTCATCTGAGTACAAATAAAGGTCTACACAATCTATGTCAAGACACTCTATGCCAAGAAAAAAGACAACATCTTTCTTTTCTCCATTTATATTGTACTTTGTTCTGTAAAAAACAACATTGCTTGTAGATGGCTTTCTGAATGGATTTCCGTAAAGAGAACTTACTTTTGCTGCTTGTGTTCTTGTAAATGGATTTTCCAATGGCTCTTCGCAGACATCTCTGTCGTCTGCACAGAATGTTATCATCTTTATACCATAGTCGTTATCAAGGTCTACTATTGTAGATGGAAGTATGATATATTTTCTTTTTGTAAGTTCATCTGTAAACACCTTTACGTCTGGAAAATAAACGAGATAGGCGTCGCTGATATTCTTTTTTATCTTGTCATACCTCGCACGTTTTACCATAAGGTTAATCCAGTAGACTATCTGATTTATATCTACTGATAAATCATCAAATGTCTGCTTTATAACAGTTTGTATGGAGTATGCCATTGAGCGATAGGTACTCATATTAAGATAGTATTGATGTTATCAATTGGAGTTCTCTTTGAGACAACTGGAAGATGTTTGTGTTGTCTCCTTGCTCGTAAGCAATATAATTCAGGCACTTTTCGATTAAGAATCCGAAAAGCTTGCCATGAAGATTGATTGTGTCTGTTACTTGTGTTACTTCTTCAGGTCTTTTGACATAAAACAATGTTACCCTTTTTTCAGGGATATATGGTCTTATTTCTATTTCTTTTACTGGAATTGTTTCTTCTCCAACGGTAACTTTCATTCCGTATGAATATGGACTGAGATAGGCAAAGGAAACATTATCCATACTTCCGTGCTCAAGATTAGAGCAATTGATTACTATGTTTCCTGGAGAAAATGGATTCTGTGCGTTAAGCTCCCATTCTTCTTTAGTTAGGCGCTTGCACCAGTAATGAGAGTAGACATGAACAAGGTCGTTTCTTGTTACAGATAGCAGCTTGTTTTCGTGTGTCACTTCTGTAACTCCTTCTATTGCCTCTGTCTTTGGTAGCGGATTGATACTTCTTATTGACCACACAGCGTTATCGTCATAAGTAAATCTACTGTATTTTGATAGCTGTATTACGGATGACTCCTGAAGTGTGTATAACACTTCGGATGTTATTTTGTTCTCTTCGATAGCCCTGTCTATCAAAGATACAATAAATTTTACAGACTCATTGATTGCGGTCTTGTAGTTGTTTTCAAAGTTATAATAGTCAGTACCTTGAGCATCCAGCCTGGATTCCAAAGTACTGACTATATCTTGTACGTTTATCATGGGTACTTATTTAGTACGCCTCCTCTAAAGAGCCTTGAGATTTCTCTTTTTCAAGTCTGATAGAGTTGGCGAGGTTTAGGTCTTCTATTGCCTCTGTTCTTATCAGCTCTGCTCTGTCGATGAAATTTTCGGCCATCTTGTATGCCAATTTTTTTCTCAACTCTGTAAAGTTGTCAGTGTTTATTCTGACATTAAACTCAATCAGTTTTTGCTGAACCTGATAATCGGTGTAGTTTTTTACAGATGTGTAACATTCTACAACCTTGTCCATGAAGTCATGGTTAAGTTTTTTGGCATCTTCAGCTCTCTCGAAGAATCTGATGTTAAAATCGGAATGACCACGAAGAAAATCTGCCTGTTTTTTTGACCACACAATAGCCATAGACTGAGTGATAATCTTTCCTTTGGCGTTCGGGCTTTCGTACCTTGCAACTGTGGTGAATTTTACAGGAGCATAAGGACACATAATAACCTTACCCTTAATCACATCGTCAAAGATTGTTGTGCTTATTTTATTTGCGAAGAAGATAGCTGGCTTGTCCAGCGTATCGTCAAGAGTGATTTCGTCTTTAGTGAATGTCTTCTTGTATGCGCTTCTGTTTTGCGACATTTGAATACCTTCCTGAATTGACCTTGCTATCGCATCAGGGCTGATAGATATATTTGTTGCGTTGTTTGCCTTTAATTGCTCTGACATTTGCATCATTAAAGATGTCATTGTTTCAAATACACTTTGTGGCATCTGAATAATGTTCTTTTGCTCTGGAGCTTCTTCCAGCTCTTCGTCGTTTTTGTAGATAAGTGTGATTGTTTTCATTGTTAAGTTGTTAATTATTTAAGAAAAAAAATGACTGCCGAGCCAGGAGGGATTAGGCTCGGCAGTCTGGCGCTCTTGTTTATGGCAGGTTGGTAATATCCAAAATACCGGATGCAAGAGGATTGTTGAACTCAACAGAGTGAGTAGCTGAAATCCAGCTGTCTGTGTAGTTCTGAAGTGTTCCACCGTTTTTTCTGTTGAGTGTGTCACCCATTTCTTCAGGGAAGATGTAACATGGGTTAATGGACTCTTGGTCTAACAGGAACAATCTTGAACGGAATGATGCTGGGAAGCATGACTGCTCTTCGAATCTCTTCATTGGAACGAAGACGATTTTTGAAGACCCGATGTCAACTGAGCTTAAGGAAAGCTTGGCAACGTCGTCATTCGGAGTGTATCTCGTAAGCTCACGTTTGTAAGCCTGAGAGATGTAATGGATTGCTGTAGGTGTTCCGTACAGGAATCTTGTTTGTCCGAACTCTCCGTACTCTGTTGAGAGTGCAAGTTCTTCAAGCGCACCATCAATTGTTGCCAAAGATGCTGAAATGTGAGCTGAGCCGGCTTCCTGCATGATAGGGTAAACACCACCTGCGGTTTTCGCTTTCATTCCGTTTGCAAGCGTAACTTCTCCTTTTTTGCCATTCCAGTAAATGTTTGACAGGGAGATTCTGAACTGCTGCCACATACGCTTTCTTTGCATTTCAAGGTAGTTGGAAAGCTGGCCTGTTTTCTGATACTTGTGCAATTCCATCTTGCCGAATCTCATTGCTTTGATTACAAGCTGAATGTAGTTGCTTCTTTCGATTGTGTTAAATCGAGTGTACACAGAAATAGCATCCATTCCATCTGCCTCTACAGGTGAAAGGTATGAAAGAACAAGTGAACCCACTGAACCAATTGGAACAACAGGAAGTGTTTCTCCGGACATTGCTGTCACTGTGATGTTCGCGCCTGTTCCTGTTGGAGTCACAGATGTGATTGTTCCGCGAGAGTTGTCAGGATAAACAACAATCATATCCTTAGATACGTTGTCTTTGTTCAGGATTGGAATTACCTGAGTTTGTCCTGCGGCGATTGGAGCGCCAGTGATTGCATCAGAGATGATTGGGTCTCTTCCGAATCCCATCTCATGGTAATAAAACTCGTCTGAATCCTTCTGGATTGGAGTTTTCATGGAAAGGATTTTCAAATCCAGATACTGCTTTGGAGCTGCATCATAGATAATTCTTCGCGTTTGTCTTGCAAGAACAGATGTTACTGCGTGACCGTAGTTTGCTGCATAACCACTCCCAATTGGGTTTGTATGCATGTTCTGGAGGTGTCCAGTTGGCGGATTTGCGGGAGTGTAGTTGATTGATGCTGTGTCTTTATATAATAAAGCTAACACGGCAAAACTCCCCATAAGATTCTTTTTCATTTTTATCTTTGTTTTAATAAGTTTGCTGATAAAGGCTCATTGCTCTTTCTGTGAACTGTCCGAGCATTGCCTCTTCTTGATTGCCTGTTACACTTGTTGCTCCGTTAGTACCTCCGCCTTTTGTCTGTTGGCCTGAAATAACTTGTGCGATTTTTTCATTTGCAAGTTTAGTAGCAGCTACGCCTTTTACTTTGCTTACTACATTCTTACCATAAAGCGCAAATGCAAGTTTTTCCGCTGCATCAGGTTTCAAGTTTCCCTTGTTGTCGTAAAACAAAGATGCGAATTTTCTTCCCTCAAGGATTTCTTTGACCTCCTTGATGTTGTCTTTGTTTTTAAACTCCTCATAGTTTTCTTCTAAGGCAGCGATGCTTCTACCAACAGATGCAAGATACTCTCGTTGTGTTTCTTGCGCTCTTTTTGACTGAGATTCAAACTCAAGTTCTACGGATTTTTGATGCTGCTCATAGGCTGATTTACCTAAGTTAAGGGCGAGGTGGTATTGTGGTGATGTTTTATCAATTGCATCCAAAGCCAAGTCAGGAAGAAGGCGTTTGGTGATTCTGTCTCTTTCTTCTACATTGATGTCTTTCCAGTCTTTTGTGTAGTCGATATCAAAGTTTTGAATTGCTTCTCTCCAGTTAGAACCCTTAAGCGCAGTATCAATTGCATGCATAAGTGGAGTTGGAAGAGCCTTGATATTCTCGTCAACTTTTTCAAACTTTTCTTTATACGAAGAAAGCTCTTCTATTCGCTTGCTTGCTGTGTAAAAGTCAGAAATAAGTTTCTTTGCCCACTCAGGACTTGATGCATCAATACCAACATGCGGCAGGAAACTTTTAAAGTTTTGCTCGTTGATACTTTCTACATCAAGCTCTTTTTTATCATCGAAGAAAAGACCTGTTTTTACAAATTCTTCTTGGCTTATCTGTGGTGGCTGTTGTGCCGGTTGCTGTGGTGCTGGAGCAGGTGCTTGCTGCTGCGTAGGAGGTGTACCCTGTGGCGCTGGAGCAGGTGCTTGCTGTTTTGCTAAGATAGCATCGTATACTTGCTTAACCTCAGGGTCTTGAAGCATTGACGAGTCCATCTGAACAAGGTTTACTATTGCTTCTTCTTGTTGGGATAAATCTCCCATCATTACTTCATAAGCATTAGGCTGTGGCACTGGTTCATTTTCCTTGTACATTAGCGCAAGGAACTTAAATTTTGCAGTATTTTGTACTTTCATATTAAAGCTTGTTATGTTGTTATAAATATTGAGCAAATATGCGATAAAAAAAATTGTTAGTCAAGTATTATCTTTATAAAATTCTCGCTTGTTACATAAGCTGCTTTTCCATGTTATTATTACTTAACTCTTCCATTAGCTTAGCGTCTCCATAAGTCAAACCCTCTCTGTTCTTTTGCATATCCGCAGCTCTTTGCATATCGTTATTAACATTCTCAAGAGCCATTGCTGCGCCTTGTGCCTGTGCGTTTTTCTCTTCTTGTGCTTTTGCCAGTCTTTGGGCTTCACGCTCTTGTTCTATTCTAAGCATTGCGAATTCTCTTATTGCTCTTCCGATTGTATTCATCGTAGACTTGTTGTAGTACTTAGCGTAAATATCTTCATTGATAAGTTTCGCTTGGAACATAAATAAGAGTTGTTCATTCGCAGCTTGTCTTTCTTGCGCAGGGTTATTCGCTCTTTCGATTCTTATTCTAAATTCTTCTAATTCATAATCACGAGTTAGAATAATATTCTTCATTCCTTTTTCTCCTACTGAAACACAAAGTACGTTTTGATTTGCGGATAATATACGTCTTCCTCTGTTTCCAAAAGATTCGTATATATCAGTTATAATCTTATGTAAACAGTAAAACACAGGCTCTTGCATAGTGGTTCCCTGATTGAGGTTCTGATTGTTAACAGTTGCTGATGCTCTGTACGCTCCTCCTTGACCCATAAGTGAATCTCCTCCACCTATGATATTTTTAGCCGACTGCTCCATGCCCTTAGCTATATCAAACAACTGAAGAGTTCCTGTGCCTATAGAGTTGTTATATGTTCCGATGGAGTTATTTACTGCGCCATCTATACCGATAGGTTTTCCCAAGTTTACATTTCTGAGTAATTCTGCTTCACCGTCTCTTGCATCAACAGTTGACTTGTCGTAAATGATACTTGAACCACGAGTGTTATTGATGTGGCTTTCTCCCATAGATAGCATACGGTTTAAGAATCGCTGAGGTGAAATCAAGTCATCAAGAGGCGACATAATTTCTCCGTTGTCATAGTTCCAGCATTTGACCTTGTATGACCAGTCAGGATTCTTGTAGTTGTAAGAGTACTTTGGTACATATTGTTTTTTACCATAATAAAGTACTATATCTTTGCCTTTATCTCCTACGTACTCTGCAGGGACAAATACGATTTGTCTTATGCAGTCGTATTTGACTTTTGCTTTATTTTTACCTTTAAGTACCCTGTCTATCCAAAAGTTATCTTTTTTGTATTTCTCAAGGTCTTTTTCTTTGATTAGGTCTTTTGATGTATATGGTGAACCATCAGAGTCGATTATTGTTAACTCTGGAACTCCATTGTCATTGAGTACTGCCCCAAATGTATCAGTTTCGATATCTCTCCATTCAAGTGTGTATTTTGGAATCTTTCCATTAGAATGAGTGTACTCGAATGAAGCAAGATTATGAAGTCCATTGAACACTGTATTCAAGTTTGATGCTCTTTCAAGTCGTGCTATGTCAGCATGACTTAATTCTGGAAATTCTTCAACAATGTCTGCTATTGAAGCCAAATCCCAATCTCCCATATACTCAGCGTCTTTGAAGTCGTCTTGTTTTGCAGAGTAGTCAAAAATGAATCTTCTTGGGTCTTGCACCTTTACAACTTGGTTTCCGAATCTTTCGTACTCTTTAAGTATTCCTATACCATCAAGAACGATGTGTTTTATAAGGTTTACTTTTTTATCCTCAAGGTCGTTTTTTGTTGCAAGGTGAGATATGATGTCATTAACGTTTTCTTCAAACTCATCCTTGTATGTGTTTATGAACATTTCTTTGTTCTCTGCCTCTGACTCACCAACAAAGAACTTTTCTCTGTATAGCGGCTTGAATACTGACGGAGCAGACTGATACATTTTAAAGATAGCCTCTGATTTTGCCATAGCTAACTCTCTTCTGTCTACGGCCTGTGAAGATATACTAAATGCAGATGCAGATATATCCATTCGTATTGCTGAGCCACGATAGAACTCTACAAACGGCCTGATAATGTTCTGAACAAACTTTATACGGTTTCTTGATTCACCAGACTCGTCCATCAAGAACGCATCTAAGTCTTCGTAAAACATCCACTGGTTTCCTTTGTAGAAAGCCCAGTTAATAAAACTCTTGTATATAAACTGTGAATAGTTCGATACTGAAACACAAGAAAGAATCCATCTGCCGTAATCTATGTGATACTGCTCGTCTTTGTTCTTTGTTGTAATTCTGTTTGGTCTAACTGCGTTGTATATCATTTCTTGTATATTATGTTTTAGTAAACTTCATCTTCTTCTGCGTCGAATCCACTTGACACGACTTTGTCCATAAGGTTGTCTGCTTGACTTCCGCCAATAGCTGCACCTACTTTGGTTCCAGATTTATTTTTCTTAGCTTGTGATTTAGCTATTGAGAAGCCACCCTCAAGCTGGTTGATAATATTTGGAAGGTTATTAGCAACATCTACAGATACAGATACAAATGCTTTTTTCTGTGATGAGTCCATAACAAGCAACTGTGACTTAGGAACATTAATGAGTATGTCCATGTTGTCAAGTATCTTGTGAAGCATGGCGTTGGCTCTGCTTCTGTAAGAAGGAGATATAATCTTCATTCTGTTTATACCTGCTATTATTTCAGCCGAGAACTCATTCTTCATTAAAGCCATTGCAGCTTTATTGGAGTAGTAATTTTCACCATAAGCATCTCTAACAGAAGAGAACAATCTATCCTCATCTGATAGTCCACTTGAGTAAGGTGAACTTGGACATGCGAAATACCAACAGAATCTTATGTCAGCATCAGGCATGTTATTAAACTCCTCCATCTCGTTGATTTCTGGATAAGCTATTCTCATATCCTTACCTTCAACAGGATGCATTATGCTTTGTATCTCATAGTCTACGCCTTTCATTTCATAATCTGGCGCAGAATACTCTTCTTTTATTTCTTCACTCATAACTAAGCGTTTACTACTTGTTTAGATAATACTAAATTGAAGTTTTTATCGTACTTATAACGATGTACTGTTTTCTTAGCGATATCGCTTGATTCTTTATAAGGGAATCTTGTAGGGAAACATTGCTTACATATCCAAGCGTAAATACTTCCGTCAAGCATGTCATCTCTATGGAACCTCTTGTTAGACGGTTCGTAGGTGAAACTCTTCTGTGATTTTGTTACTTTTCTTACATACGTTTTTAACTGCTCATAAAGTCTGTCAGTCTGTATTGTGTCTATGTGAAGCACAAGCATTTGCTCTAACTGGTTTATAATAAATGGTGCGTTAGAGTGTTTCTTTATACCAAACTCATCTCCACCTATTTGTAGTACCTCTGGAAGTTTTTCCTGCTTAACGAGTATTCTTCTGAATCCTTTGTCTTTGATATATGATACATACTCACCACCTACGTTAGACTCTACTATCTCAGGTATTCCATCGCAAATCCCGCCCTTCATAGGAGAGTAGAATAAATTTAACAATAAAGACTGTAAATAACAATATCTATAATCTTCATGTTTAAAGTCGATATAAGCTGCGAAGTCTTTCTCTAAGTCATCCCATACCGCTGAGCCGAAGTTAGAATGTCCTGTCGCAGTAAATATAGGGTCTACTCCTTTATAGTATCTATCTTTGTAGTCGTAGTCAGGTTTAAGGATTATTGTTACGCATGAGTTCGGTGAGCCAGATATGATATCTTCGTCTGAAGCGGCTACAAACTTAGAGCCTATTATTTTATAAGGAACATCTGATTCGTCATGCATCTTTACAGATGTGTCGTAAATAGGTACAAAGTGACCTTTGATATAAAGACGTTTGGATTTCTTGTTCTTTTTGATATCCCTGATGTCCTTAAGTTTTTTATCAATAACAGCCACAGGTATTATCGTGTCTGATGAAATCAGGAACATATCATCTTCTGTTACAGGCATTGACTGATGGAACACAATTCTGTGGTCACGTTCTCCTGCTTTAAGTTCTTTTGAGTATGCTAATCTTTTTTCTGATTCGTATATATCCTGAGTGATACCCTTACGAGCAAATACATTCAAGAACAATGGTATGATTCCTGCGGAGAAGTCTTTTGACAACCAAGCTTCTTTGTACGCTCGGTATTCTTGCTCCATTGCACCTCCTCCTTTATCCATGTTACCACCAGTTCCCCAAGCGATAACCTGACGAATCATTTCTTGTCTTCCGGTCTTAGGATTGAGTCCGAATAGCGCAGGTCTTGCTTGGTTCATAATGTCACCAAAGATATCATACTCACCTATTTCGTCAAGTAGAACTACCTGCGGAGAACCACCGTTAATGCAAGTAACAGTAGGAGCTTCTACTTGGAATACTGAGTTTGAACCAGTAGATTTACCTTTACCGATTTTTTTGAGGAATCTTATAACATCATCAGAATCATTACTAATAGAAGGCGTTATGTAGTCAGGATACTTACCGATAACATACTTGACTTTATCTCGGAATAACTCTTTAGATTTTTCGCCTTTCTCTGCTACCATTTTAGCTTGGAAGTCTGTTTGAAGCCCTGTCTTGATTCCTGTGGATGCTCCAATTGTAGTTGTTGCTCCTATCTGACGCGCCTTGCCCAATATGTATGACAACCCTAAGTCAAACAAATAAAGCATAACCTCCTGTGCTGGCCATGCGGTATACTTAGGTGAAAGGATGTTTCTTATGTATCCGTACTTGTTTAGAGAGTAAAGAGAGTTTGTTAATATTCTCTTTCTTTCTATTTTTAGGAAATCCAACTTACTTTCTTCTGATGCTGCGGCATTCCAAACGAGGTCTTGCGCCATCCAGTTATAAGCCTGTTTTTTATACAGCTCAAATTTTTCGTAGTGATTATCATAGTTATACTGCCAACCTTCATTAATGCGATTAATCCAATTAAAGAACTCATCTTCATAGTCAACCTTCAATCCCGATGGAGTCCAGTCTGACTTCTTTATCTTTAATGTCGAGTCGAATGTATAGTTTTTAACTTTAGAGCGTAAACTCTCTTCAATATCCAATATACGCTCTTCAGTAATGTCGCCGTCAAAATACTCCGATATAGGAGAGTTCGATATTTCCTTAAATGTTCTAAACTTATCAACAAAGTTCTTTCCTTTATCTTCTTCTTTAAAGAAATCTTCTACATAGTACTTACTTTTTTTAATGTAATGTACAGCTTCTGGCTCTATATGTATGTCAAGCATATATAACTGAAGATAAAAGAGAGCGAGGTTCTCGTTTATCTCGTTACCAAACGCCTTTATTACATCTAATTCTGCCATTTAAGGAAAAGTTTGTATCTTAATATCGCAAATGTATGTTAATTTAATAAATAAGTCAAGTTTTTTCTTGTATAAGTCAAAGAATACGCTTGTATGCGTGTGTAGCGAAAAATGAACTCTGGTGGATACCCCATATCTGCGATAATTGGGAACTTAATTGCGTGTGTGACGAGAGTGTGTCTGTATTAACGAAAAGTAAAACGAGAGTAATCACCCCCAAGTTCACGCCCCACGCAACGCCAAAGGGGGAAATCGGTTCACCCCTTGCGCAAATATATGTTTTATTACAGATTGTTTGCGCAAATATATTATACGCATCACACGCATTACACACATTACACAATTTATATACGTTACACACCTATTATAAAAACACTGATAATAAAACGGTGTATAAAAGTACGGACTATATACTGATGTGTGTATATGTTTGTATGTGTATAAATATGTGTATGTATATAACTATCCGTACATACGCAAATAAACGTATATATGTGTGTATATATGTGTATGCGTATGTATATGTGTGTAATATATAAATGCGTTATTTGCGGACACCTCATGCACATCTTATTACTGTATTTGTATATATGTATCAAACGTATAAATGCGAATAATGCCCTTATATTTGCGTAATATATAATAATATTGTGTAAATTGTACAACTTTTTGTGTAAATAACGTATTGATTTTCAATATGTTACACACTTAACATTAACATAACATACACAATGCGCATAAATTGTATAATAGTTGTAATTTCACGTCGTCGATATGACATAACAAACAAACAAACATTTTTAACACATTTAAAAACAATTCTTATGAAAAAAACAACAGCACCAGCGAAAACCGCTAACACACCAGCGCAAACCGCTAACGAAACAGCAACAGCGCAAACCACTAACGAAACAGCGCAAACCACTAACGCAATAGACGAAACAGCGGAACGGCTCGCACTTTTGGATAAGGCGTTAAAATGGAATGCAGTAACGGATTATGAATATCAGTTTTTTAAATCCATGCCAGTGCCAATGTTTGAGAGTGGCTACCGTAAAATGATTTCTGATAAAATGACTGCCATACATGAGACTCGTGTTGGTGCGGGTTATGCGAAAATTAACACACTGATACACGAATTGCAACTGGGGCAGGCTTTTGGCGATATTATGGATGAGTACGAATTAACCCATATCACATTGAAAAAGGATGCTGAAGGTAATCTGATAGCCGTAAAAAGTATGTCGCGTGCAATCCCATCTAATGACGGCAGAACAGGCGAACGTGCGCAACACTCTGGTAAATGGGAGTTTTCCAACGGCGCACTTACATTCCCATCATTGCGTTCTATGATGTTGCATTTCGACAACACGAAGGACGGAATAGGCGGCAAGCCTATCTGCCAAGCATTACGCAAGCATATCAAATTTACCGAATGGACAGTGCGAAATGTCGAAACAAACGAAACTGAGAAATTCGACGTGTGGGCTGTGGCGCAGTATGATGTCAAACAGTCATAAAACTCATGTCACTCTTCCGAAATTACCGCACGCTTGTGCGGTAATTTTACGGAGAGTTACAATGGCACTTGAGCATAATAGCGCATTGAATCTGTATTTGCGCAAGAATGCGTGAAAACTCTCATGAAACTGGGGAATCAAGTCGTGTGCGCAAGCGTTAATAACGTTATTATAACGTAATAATACTGATAATACTGTATTATGCGTAATAAATGTTAAGTAAGAGGAACTCCTCACCTAACACTATTTACCATTCATTTCGCATAAACTTTCAGTAACATTGTAAACATTACGCAACTACACTTATATACACTTTTTAATAATACGCAAATGAGTACGCAATACACGCTACACCCGATATTTACGCAGTATGCGATAGCCTCGCATGATACGATATACTCGTATTTACGCAGTATAACGGTTAATATTTACAGTAAGATTGCGTTGGTCACGCAATACTCGCTAATACTCGTTACATTCGTAATATACGTTATTCTTACGCTTATTACTACGTTAGTAATAACGCTAAAAAATAATAATAATTTTTGAACAGTCAAGTATTTTCTTTAACAATTCAGATAAATCTAACATACCATGAACTCACTAAAAGATAAGCGCGAACTCACGGAGGCCGAGTTAAACTCTTTAATGGATTACTGCTCCAATAACAAGTGTTTGAAGTCCGACTACGCTTATTACCTTCACGCCATGTCTATATGGAATACTGTCGGTTGTTATCCTGACGAATTTAAAAAGGATGAGGTCGTTGCTCGTTTCCGCGAGGTGGCGCGCTCATTGTATTGGAAGATTGGGCACTTTCTGACGTTGAAAGAATTTTCTATCTCTATCGGGCTATTGCCTCATAACGCTGATAAATCCGACAAATACCACAATATCTCTTAACACAATATCTTAATCATTTCAAAAAACTATCTCATGAAACAATTTAATTTCAAAAGTCTTTTTATCAGATTTGCGATGCTGTATTTCTTACTAATGGCAATATGGCTCGGAAGTACACTCGTGTTATCCGTCGCACTTGACTATGACGCCTTATCCCGATGCTCTTCGCATCCGCTCGACTCAATGCAAATATTCTTGTTGTCGTTCCTGTTCTTCGTGTGTTTGTTAGCCTTCGTTGTGTACGCTTCACTGGCCGACCAAGAACAATCTTAAGCATTTAAATGTTAACAATTTCATAACATTGGAAACATTCCGTATATCGGTATAAATTTGTAAATTTGCACATGAATACAAAATTGCATACTATCTTATCACTCATTAAAACAAACCTACTCATGAAAAAATTTAGCGAACTCTGTGTATTTTCTCGTGATAAAATCGTAACTGACTTATGTACAAGAATGCCTATCTTGGGTGAAATGTACCCTAACAAGCTCGATGCCCTTTCAAGGATATATCTTACTCCGGAAACAGATTGTGCTACTGTTCAAGTAGCTGTATCGCATATCGTTTACCTGTCAGAGGTATTACCATTCTGTATGAGCTTAATCAGCAAGAATCCCGATGCAGCTCATGAACTGTATTCAAAATTTCAATCACTCGTCGAACTTGCGAAAACATCTCTTGGTGAGAATGTTGCAGATGTCGTTGAAGAGGGTGCTCTGTTGGCTATCATAGATGGTTTACTGAATGATGAACAAGTTAGTGGTTTGGATACCTACCCTCATCTGGAAGTTTTTGACGAGTTATTAGTTGAGACTGCAGTTGACTTCATCAAAACTAATCTTCACACTATTCGTGAGTGTTACGAAATTATTGAGTCTCATGAAGCTAAATTTTAAAAACAATCTTTATCACTAATAAATTTTTATCTCATGGCAAAAACTAAGTCGCCTAACAAGGCAAAAAAACAACTGACTCGCTTCGATGTGTCAAGTTACGAGTCGAGCTTGAATGAAGAGATTTTCTCTGATGCAATGAGCTCAAAAGGCACTGGAGTCTTTCACAAAGACAAAATAAACTCCATTGCGAAGATTACCGGCAAGAGATGTTTTTTATTCTCATCGGGTGACATCTTGGATGCTAACACAAAATCCGTTTTATCTCACCTTCGTTTGATTAGCAACGAAGAGTCTCAAGCGGTAACGGCTTTCGATGTACTCCGAAAAGATGTAGGTGTTGATTATGAGTTCGTTCAGCAATTCGGCAAGGCTATCACAGAATCACATGAGCCTGTTCTTGTTGTTTTCGAAGGCAACATTATTCTCGGGATACTCACTACTGGGATTAACATCAACTCCCATATGAAGAATTACATGGATGGACTTGCTATCACATTTCTTGAAAAGAGAGGTCATATCATCTCATCTATGCAGGGTGACTTCGGTAAACATATCGCCTCAAGTCCGTATGTAAAATACTACGTCTTTGAACCTATTGCGTAGAGTATCACTCAAACTAATACAAACACACCTTATATCAACGATATTCCTGACCTACTAAAGCTTAATGTGTTAGTTGTTAGTTTAAGTTGTTTCCATGCAGGGGTAGGCAATCACCTGCCCCTGCTATTTATCTAATTCTAATAATAAGTTTTACGTCTTATGAAAAAATTATCTCATTACGCTACATTCGTAGTTATCTACGGATTAATTGCAGTATTCTTTCTCATGTTTATGGGAAATGCAAATTATCAGTATTGCAAAAAGGAAGTTTCTTTCCGAAAGAAATCTGATAATCCTGAAAGATACGAATCTTATCAGGAAACATACCTCAAGTACGGGTTCCCAGAGCCTAAGTCGCTTGATGAATTATCTGACTACAACGATGGTGCTTATACACCTAACGAAATAATAAAAATACAGGCATTATTTTACTAACACAATATAAACACTTAAACACTATGAAGCATTACTCTTTCAGAGGTACTCTCAACGAAACAGTATCAATGTACAACAAGATGTATCTTGACGCAAAAGAAGTAGACAAGAACGATTTTAATTTCTTCCGTAATTTCTTTGTTACAAGGAAGTCGGAGAGTACAATCGTCCTCTCAAATCCTGGTGAGGAGTTGGTAGCATTTCTTGACTCTCTTGAATTCCCCGACAATCAAGCTAAGGTTGGTGATGATTATCGTGCTCTTGCTAAAATAGAGATGGGTGTGTCTGCTGCTGTACACGGAAGGGCAAATGAATATCAGCGTGTTTATTACATAGTTTCTCCTCACTCTAAAAACAAGATGGTTGTTGCTACAGCTATGGTTGACTTTGAGGATGGCCTGAAGTTAAAGAGATGCAACTGGGTTGTGTTTGGTGAAGATAACCGAATAATATCTATCAAAACAC
>ERZ1645192.324-NODE-324-length-38341-cov-23.555556_pt1 | contig 38341 bp, 16 predicted proteins | sample MGYA00575354_ERZ1645192 | MGnify/ENA primary metagenome ERZ1645192 (study PRJEB40844, sample SAMN11349763) | freshwater sediment metagenome | isolation source: river sediment | host: Sediment | place: India: Faizupur Khadar , New Delhi | collected 2017-02-21 ...
GAGGGAGCCAGCTACTCTCTTCAGACTTATCCGGATCCGAAGCTGGAGGCTTACCTTGATACCTTAATATATAAGATAGGCCTTGCCCAGGAAGATGACGGCTACCTCTACACAAACAGGACTATCGCTGAGATGGGTTTTGGCAAACTGCATGAATGGGCAGAGGGAAAAAGATGGGAGAAGACCAATATCCTGAGCCATGAGCTGTATAATCTGGGGCACATGTACGAGGCAGCCACAGCCTATTACCAGGCCACCGGCAAGAGAGATTTTCTTGACATAGCCATCAAATCTGCAGACCTGGTCGACAAGGACTTCGGGTGGGATGCATTCGTCAGCTACCCGGGGCACCAGGTGATTGAGATGGGGCTTGTCAAGCTCTACAGGGTTACCGGGGAGAAGCGGTACCTTGACCTGGCAAAATTCTTTCTCGACGCCCGCGGCACCCGCGATGACGGCGAGGAGTATTCTCAAAGCCACATGAAGGTGGTCGACCAGACCGAAGCTGTTGGTCACTCCGTCAGAGCGACCTATATGTATTCAGGCATGGCTGACGTTGCTGCCATACTCGGTGACGAGGCATATATCAATGCCATTACGAAGATATGGGAAGACCTGGTATACAGGAAGATGTACATAACCGGCGGCATCGGTGCTTCAGGCGGGAACGAAGGATTTGCAGAACCCTATCACCTTCCGAACATGTCAGCCTACTGTGAGACCTGTGCCTCGATTGGCGACATCTTCTTCAATCACAGGCTATTCTCGCTTCATGGCGAAGGGAAGTATTTTGACATTCTTGAAAAGACACTCTATAACGGAGCCCTTTCGGGGGTCAACCTTGCAGGAGACAGGTTCTTTTATCCGAATCCGCTGGAGTCAAACGGCCAGCATGAACGATCAGCCTGGTTTGGCTGTGCATGCTGCCCGTCGAATGTCTGCAGGTTCATACCTGCAATACCGGGTTATATCTATTCTGTGACGGACAAGGACCTTTACGTTAACCTGTTCGCTTCAAACAATGCCGATATCGAACTGGGTAAAAGGAATGTGAGAATATCCCAGGAGACCAATTACCCGTGGGAAGGCAAGGTAACTATGATAATTGATCCGGAAAAGGCAGGCAAGTTCACGGTGCGCATACGTATCCCGGGCTGGGCCAGGAATGAAGCCATTCCGGGAAACCTCTACAGTTTCGCAGGGCAGACAGATGAGAAGCACAGCCTTACAGTAAACGGCGAAAAAACCGAAGCCCCGGTTGATAACGGTTATGCCGTCATTACAAGAAAGTGGCTGCCAGGTGACAGGATCGAACTTGACCTTCCCATGCCGGTCAGAACTGTCCTGGCTGACGGGAAGGTAAAGGATGACGAAGGCAAGTATGCCGTTCAGAGAGGGCCGCTGATGTTCTGCGCCGAATGGCCTGACAACGCTGACGGACATGTGCTTGGTCTTGTTGTGGACGAGAATCCTGAATTTGCAGCCGCTTACAGCCCTGAAATTCTCAACGGCACGGAGGTTATCACAACAAGGGCCAGGCAGGCTTCGAGGAACCTTGACGGCACGGTTACCCTGGGCGACTATCATGAGCTGACCCTGATTCCGTATTTTCTGTGGAACAACCGGGGGCCGGGAGAAATGAAGGTATGGCTTCCATTCAGGGAGTCAGGTGCCAGACCAACTCCTGCACCCACAACAGCCTATACAAGCAAGGTGACCGGCAGCATACAGAACAAGGCTCTGGCTTCAATAACGGATCAGCTTGAGCCGGCTAATTCAAATGACCATACCTGGCCTTACTATCACTGGTGGCCAAACAACAACAGGTGGGAGTGGGTCAGGTTTGACTTCGCCAAGCCGGAAACAGTGTCAAAAGTCAAGGTCTACTGGTTCGATGACGGCCCGTTTGGAGGTTGCCGGATTCCGGATGAGTGGGAGTTAGAATACCTGGCTGGCAGCTCCTGGAAGAAGGTCTCCCCTGTCAGCCCGCTCATTGTCACGAAAGATGCCTGGAACAGTGCCGAATTTGCCCCGGTTAAAGCTGCCGGCCTCAGAATTAATGTTAAACTCAACAAAGAGTTCTCCTCCGGGATCCATGAAGTAATCATTGAATGATGCACTCCATAATGGTTATTTAAATCGTTTGCAAAAAATTTCTCAAATCAGTATCCGGGTATAAAAAAAAGGTTTAAATTGCATATGGAAGCACAAGTGTATTTTTTACATTAATTAACGCTGAATTCGGACAGGAAGACTGTTTTTTTTCGGCATTAAAAGTGTAAAAGTTACACGTAACAAACCAGACAGATTGAGTGGGAATATGTAAGTAGTTGAAATATAACGCTTAACCAAGTATATATCATACCCTTTTAAATTCTAACCAACCTCATTAAAATGAAACCAGACTTTATCACTAAGATGCGTTTGCATGCCTGGATGTGTCTGTTTATCCTGTTACCACTAACGGTGGCAGGGCAGCAAAAGACAATCACAGGAAAGGTAGTTGATGAATTTGGAGAAACCCTTCCCGGAGTGACCGTTGTGGTCGACGGAACCACCAGGGGGGTATCTACTGACATCGACGGTAATTACAGTATCAGCGCTTCTCCCGGGGAGGTACTGGTGTTTTCATCCGTCGGGATGAACACCCAGAAGATCACTGTGGGAGCAGAAGCGGTAATCAATGTCACTCTTTCAGAAACAACAGCTGAGATTGAATCGGTTGTTGTTGTGGGATACGGTGTTCAGAAGAAGGAGACCGTTGTCGGGGCTGTATCCCAGATATCAGGTGAAAGGCTTAAGGATGTCAAGATGGGCGGCGCCATCGAGAACTCCCTTCAGGGTGTTCTTCCAGGGATGGTGGTTCTGATGCAGGATGCCACCCCGGGTGAGGAATCCAAGTCAATCACAATGCAGATCAGGGCCGGTGCCTCGATGGGGAACAACTCGCCACTTATTCTTGTTGACGGTGTTGAGCGCTCGTTCACCAACCTTGATCCTGAGGAAATATCATCGATTTCAATCCTCAAGGATGCTTCCGCTACAGCGGTCTATGGCGTCAAGGGTGCAAACGGTGTTGTGATTGTCAATACCAAGAGGGGTAGTGAAGGTGCCCTTCAGCTTGACTTTACAGCTGAAACTTCGTTAAAGATGGCTACCCGTCTTCCCGAGTACATGAACTCGTACGAGACAATGCTGCTCAGGAACGAGGCATACAAGAATGACGGAAAATGGTCGAGTCTGATCTCTGATGAAGCGCTCGAGCATTACCGCACAGGTGACTCACCTTATCTCTATCCAGACTTCGACTGGATGGATTTTTATTTTAAACCGGCGTTTGACCAGAATTACAATATAAATGCCCGCGGGGGTAACGCGTTTGTCAAGTATTTCGTTTCGATAGGTTACCTGAATGAGTCTGACATCTTCGATGTTGGCAGCATTTTCCCTTACAAGTTCGAGAAGAAGGATGCCTCATACTGGCACAACAGGTATACTTTCAGGAACAACCTCGATTTCAACCTGACCAAATCGACGAAACTGACAGTCAATCTGGCAGGTAATATAAAGGTATGGAACAAACCGGTTGACGACTATACGCAGGAGCAGTGGTATGAGGCTGTTACGGCCCTTCCTTACTATCCGCAGGAGGCGCTCGAGCAGTTCCCCGATGATTATATCCCTTATGATCAGGATGGTATCCGTTACTTCGAAAACCCGCAGCAGGGTGAAGTAAGGCTCATGTGGATCGGAGGCATGGGATTCAGGCGGAACAAGAGCAACGGTGTTGCCACCGACGTCAACCTTGAGCAGAAGCTTGATTTCATCACTGAAGGCCTTTCTGCTTCAGTTTTCTACTCGTTCAACAACAACAACGAATACATGAAGGAGTATCCTCTTGATTACCTCTTCGGATACTATCTCAATCCTGCCGACTCAACATGGTCAAGGTACACAAACTGGCAGGTGCTTGATCCTGACACGCCTCAGCCCAAGTTGATCACATCGAGGAATGAGACGCTTCAGAGTGCAGGCAGGAGCACCTACTACAAGGGACAGATTGACTATGCAAGGAGTTTCGGACGTCACAACGTGACCGGTGTAGGCGTATTCAGCCGGAGGCAGTACCGTGGTATTTTCAACTTCCCCTCATACGAGGAGAACTGGGTCGCCCGTGGCACATATAATTATAATGAGAAGTACCTTTTCGAAGCAAGTGTGGCTTACACCGGTTCGGAGAAATTTGCTCCCGGGCTGCGTTTCGGGGCCTTCCCTTCATTCGCAGTGGGTTGGGTCGGATCGGAAGAAAACTTCTGGAAAGATAAACTTTCATGGTTCAATTACTTCAAGACACGTTTCTCCTGGGGTATGGTAGGATCTGATGCCGGCATAGGCAGGTGGCTGTATATTTCAGAATACACAAACAGCAGTGCCACCCAGGGATTCGGTTATCCGATGACATGGTATCCCAGCATCCAGGAAGGGACAATTCCTGTCACTGATGCAACATGGGAGACAGCAGTCAAGTCGAACCTGGGGTTCGAGATGGGATTTCTGCAGAACCGTGTCACCCTCAATGTTGACCTTTATGACGAGCATCGCAAAGATATCCTGCAGGCCAGGAGATCTGTTCCATCATGGGTTGGTGTGGCCTCCATCTCAGGTAACAGCGGTGAAACAAAGGCTCACGGCGTAGAGGTGGAACTTGGATACAATCACAGCTTCTCGCGTGATTTCACCCTTCAGCTGAGGGGGATTCTGTCAGCCAATGAGAGCAGGGTGGTGTCATACGACGAGCCTGATGCCAAGCCTGAGAACGTATCAGTTGAAGGCAAGCCGGTTGGAGTGGCCCAGAGGATGGGCTATTACACACCTGCTTCAGCAATTCAGGATGCAGGTTTTTACCAGAGTTTTGACGAACTCTTCATATGGCCGCTCGCATCAGGTCCCAAGCCGATTGTTGGTGACTTCAAGTATATTGACTACAATGGAGACGGTGTTGTGAATGACCTTGACAGGATTGTTCCTCGCAACCCGTATGTCCCTGTGTTTACCTGGGGTGCAAACCTTGCTGCCATTTACAAAAACCTGACACTGAGGGTTGACTTTTACGGTATCGGTTCCACCACCTATGCAATGAGGCAGGGAGGTATGTTCTACCTCTATCCTTTCACGCAGAACAAGGATAACGCGATGACTGCCCAGGCCAACCACTGGACCCCTGAAAACAGGGATGCTGAATGGCCTGCCGTTCACTCAATGGCAACCGACCAGTACAACTACCTTGGCAATGAGTTCTCGATAGTTGACGGCCGGTATACAAGGCTCAAAAACGTTGCTCTCAGCTACAAGCTGGAAGGAGACCGTCTGCAGAAGGTTGGTATCCGCCAGATGGACCTGACCCTTACCGGTACGAACCTGGCGACCTGGACTCCCTTCAAGCTCGGAGGCGATCCTGAAGGTTTCAACTCAGGTGTTGACTTCGGTGCATACCCGATGATGAAACGGTTCACGCTCGAGGTGAGGATGACATTCTAACCAGGAAAACTTATGAAGATGAAAAAGATTACAATAATACTTGTCTCGGTAGCCCTGATTTTCCAGGGATGTGAAGAGTACCTCGATAAGGTACAGGATTCTACCGGAATGGACGAGCAGCAGGTCTTCACCGACTACAACAACTTCCGTAAATTCGAGGACAGGATGTATAAGGATATGTTTAACTACCTGGCTGATTATGATTACGGAATGATTGCTTCCATGTGTGACGAAGGTTATACCGAGTCAGCACAGTGGGAAACAATGGGAGTGGTTCAGACAGGTGACTGGATTCGTGCTTACAGCACCGCACAGGCTCTTCAGTTCTCAGCTGTCTGGGATGCTTGGGAGAGTATCCGGATTGCAAACATCTGTCTTCAGAAGCTGCCGATGCTGGAGGGGAATGCCACTCAGCAGCAGATGAATCAGCTCGAAGGACAGGCTCGCTTTATGAGGGCATGGTACTATTATGAGTTTCTGATCCGCCAGGGCGGCATGCCCTACCTGGAAGTGCCACTGGGTGGTTCAGACAACTATGCAATGCCAAGGCTTTCATTCCATGAAACAGCCCTTAAGATTGCCGAAGACTGTGATGCGGCAGCAGACCTGCTGCCCGAAGAGTGGGATATGGCAAACATCGGCAGGCCTACCAAAGGCGCCGCCATGGCAGTCAAAGCCTCCGCTCTCCTGTTTGACGCAAGTCCTTCCAACAACACCTCCAATAATACGGAATACTGGACAGCTGCAGCCGAGGCAGCATGGGATCTGATCGACTACGCACAGAGCACCGGACAATATAAGCTGGTTCAATCAGGCGGTACTGATCAGGTTACTTACAGGGCACCGGGCGGTGTTCAGACAATAACTTATCCGAGCGGTTTTGACAGTATTTTCATGTATACTCCGTATAATGATGAGATCATATGGGAGTTATATGAAGCAGTGAATTCGGGAAGCCAGTTCAGCACCTTCACAATTGCCAGCCTGGCAGAAGGAGGTATCATCCAGGGCTACAGTCCGTCACAGAACATCGTTGACCTGTTTGAGACCAAAAACGGGCTCGCAATTGGTGACGATCCTGAGTATGATGCGCAGAATCCATATATAGAAAGGGATCCCCGTTTCTATCACAGCATACTGTTCAACCGTGAGCGCTGGACCAGCGGCACCGACCTGTACCTGGAACTTTACAACGGCGGGCGTGACCGTGGCAGCGGTGACCTGAAGCATTTCTCCTATACCGGTTACCTTGCCCGCAAATTCTGGGGTAAGAACGTTGACCTCTGGTCAGGAGCTTCGGCACCATTCACACATACAATCTATTTCAGGTATGCCGACATTCTGCTTATGTATGCCGAGGCAGCCAATGAGATCGGTGGCCCGAACTTCACCCTTCCCGGAGCAACAATGTCAGCCGTGCAGGCTGTCAACAAGGTGAGGGAACGCGTGGAGATGCCGGGTGTAAATCCGATGTATCTGGCCAACAAGGATACCTTCCGTCAGAGAATCAAGAACGAGAGGGCAGTGGAGCTCTATCTCGAGGGCAAACGCTTCTTCGATCTTTCAAGGTGGGGTGATGCTCACAAGCTGCAGCACAAACAGCTCTACGGGGTTGACCTTATCGAGAACCCTGGCAGACCTACGGGTTACAACATATCCCGCACATCACTGCCGGTTGTCACCCTGACATTCGAGCAGAAACACTACAAGTGGCCCATACCGCTGAGTGATGCCCTTATGTTTAAAGAGTTCAAACAGAACCCGGGTTGGTGATAAGGATAAACTGGTCATATAGAGAAAGATGAAAGTTATGAAAAACAATATATTCAAAAAGGTAATGGTCTTCTCCGCCATCCTCGGGCTACTCTTCGGAGGCGATGTCTGGGGACAGGCAAGGGAGATACCAAAAACCGTTGTGAAAGGCACAGTGGTTTCCAGCCAAGATCAGCCATTGCATGGTATTGTGGTAAAATCCTTCAACACCAACCAGTCGGTTGTTACAGACGCACAGGGAAACTTTGAGATAGGGGTCACAGCAGGAGAGACTGACAGGCTGACTGTCAGCCTCAACGGCTATAAGGTGAAGGTTGTTGAGGTAACCCCTGGAACAACCACAGTTGAGCCAATAGTTGTCGACGATTATCGCTTTGTCAGTGAGACAAATGTTGATGCCCTGCCATACAGGGAACTGGGCAGCAACCGAATTGTATCAGCCGTGACTACAATCACCGGTGACGAACTGATGTCATATCCGTCAGCCTCTTTGCTCGAGGCTTTGTCGGGAAGGCTTCCCGGGCTTACAATTGAGCCGAAATCCACAATTCCGGGTTATGAGTCTTTCGAAGCCTATATAAGAGGTACCGGCGCCACAATCTACGTTGACGGAATTATAAGGGATGTGTACGGTCTTTCAGCCTCTGAAGTACAGGAGGTACAGGTCATCAGGGATCTCTCCGGCAGGGCCATGCTGGGTCTCTCGGGCTCAGGCCCGGTGATCTGGATCACAACCCGCAAGGGAAGCAGTTTCAACAGGGAAATGAAGGTCTCGGCTGAATACGGTGTAAGTACACCGGCAACAATGCCGAAATACCTCGATTCGTACAATTATGCCAACCTACTGAACGAGGCGCTTGAAAATGACGGTTTCGATACATGGTATACACCTGCTGACCTGGCTGCCTATCAGAACCATTCTAACCTGCTCACCCATCCTGACGTGGATTATTACGGTGAGTACGTTGCCAAATCGGCACCATTCCGCAGGGCAAGCGTCAGCTTCGAAGGCGGAGACAAGAGGGTGACTTACTTTTCGATGTTTGACTACGTAGGAGGAGCGGGCCTTGAAAATGTGGGTGAGAAGGTGAAGAACAACAGGTACAAGCTGCGCGGCAATGTGGCCATAAAACTGAACGATTTCATGAACCTCAGCATCAACATAGCCGCATCGCTCAACAAGCAGCGCTTCCCCAACGTCTCTTCTGGCGCAGGAGTGTACAATATGTTTGATATCCTTTCAGTCTATCCGTCGAATGCCCATCCGATTTATGCTGACACACTGCTTGTCAGGAGCGATAACTTTCCGGTTAACCTGACAAACGAGCTGGCTTATTCCGGATTTGGAGACGGAATGATTCTCAATGCCCAGAACAATGCAAGGCTGGAGGTTGACCTCGGAAGTATAATAAAGGGTCTGAAGGCATTCGGAAACGCCTCATTCGACGTATCAAACACAATTATAAACAGCAAGGGCGGTACTGCAGCGCTTTACAGGCTCCAGGGCATGACTCCCGTAAGGGTTGTTGATGCTGTGGTGGTGCCGACAATGTCATTGGGCAACTATGATGTGCTGAAAAGAACAGCCGGGTATGCAGGGCTGAACTACGAACGTGAGTTCGGTCGCAGTTCACTGGCAGCCGACGCGGTTTTTTATGCAGCGCTCGAGGAGTTTACATCGGATGATGACTGGTATCAGCCCTCGAAGGTTGAGGATCTCTCAATGAGATTGAATTACGGCTTTGACAACAGGTATGTTGCCCAGCTTGATCTTGTTTACTCAGGAAGCAACAGGATGCCTGCCGGGAAGAGGTTTTCACTCTATCCCACAGCCGGCATTGCATGGATAGCCAGCAATGAGGAATTTCTCAGCGCCAGCACCACGGTTGACTACCTGAAAGTCTACGGATCAGCCGGCATAATGGGTGTAAATGACTACTACCTGCAGGGCTATAATCCGTTCTATCTGCATGAGACACTCTGGACACAGACTGACGGATGGAATTCCGGGGTAGCTTCAAACGCAGGGGAATGGGTTAATATCTACAAGCTGGTGCAGACCGGCAGTGAAGACTTCGTTCTGCCCAAGAGGCGTTTCATCAACACCGGCGTGCAGGCACAGCTGTTCGGCAAGGCTCTTGATGTTGAGGTGAATTACTTCAACGAAAGGAATTATGACAAGATCTCGAACAAGGGAGCATCAACTCCTTCAATAATCGGCAGTCCCCAGTTCCTCCCCGCCACAAACTACGGCGAGGATATGAGATGGGGAATTGACGGTCTCGTACAGTGGAATAAACGGATAGGTGACTTCAGTTACGGGATAGGAGGCAATGTGCTTTACATCAGGGGGAAATACCTTGTTGTTGATGAGCCTGCCGCACTGCCTGAGTACCAGAAAGCTACCGGAACCGACATGGATGCCTTCTGGCTGTACAAGGCAGAGGGTCTGTTCCAGACCGCAGGTGAGATAACCTCGAGAGGCATTACCCAGAGCTGGGGAGCTCTTCAGCCGGGTGATATCAGGTATACTGACATCAATGATGACAACGTGGTTGATGAGCTTGACGTCAGCGTAACTGATTACCACTCACCGAGGGTCTTCTACGGACTCAATCTTTCGGTTGGATACAAGGGATTCGGGATCTACGCCCTGGGGCAGGGAGAAGCTGACGGCAGCGTCATGCTTTACAACAACAGGTATTTCATGGTCAACGGTACCGGCCAGAACTATTCGGAGCTTATGCTTGACAGGTTCCCGGTGACAAATGATTATCCAAGGCTCACAACCGTATCACTGAACAATTACCAGTATTCGACATTCTGGGTTGCAAAGGCTGCATATTTCAGGCTGAAGAACATTGAGGTGAGCTATACCTTCCCGGTCTCTGCATCGCGCAGGCTGGCGATGAACAATCTGCGGATCTTCGCAAGGGGAACCAATCTTGCTGCAATTTCTTCTCTGAAGAAGTACAGCGTTGACCCTGAGAATATCAATGCCGGGATAACAGGTTACCCGTTATTCAGGACCATCACCGCCGGAGTATCCTGTAAGTTTTAATGCTAAAAACTGAAACAATGAAACGAACGATAATATTTCTCCTTACGGCAGTCGTGGCGGTCTCCTGTGAATTTCTCGATCCAAGGCCGATTGAGGACCTCACCACCGATGAGCTTCTGAGCAATGCCGTTTACGGTGAGGGGTTGCTGGCACAGGCATATGCACTTCTCAACACCGATTATATTGACAATACCGAGTATTACACTGACAACGCCATTCCGGCCGTCCCGGGAGACAACTCTCTTGCACTCGGCAACTGGACGGTTCAGAACAATCCGATAGGTCAGTGGGCTGACTGGTATGAAGCCATAGGTTACCTGAACATGTATCTCAGGGACTGCAAGGATCTTCTCTACAGTGTATCCGACCCTGCCCTCAATGATATCCTTCAGAAGCAGAGGAGGGGTGAAGCTTTCTTCATGAGGGCGTGGTACGAGTGGCTGCTTCTCCGCACCTATGCAGGTTATCCTGCCGGCGGAGGTGAATGCCTTGGCTTCCCCATCGTCACTGCCGTTCTTTCTACCTCTGACGATCTGAACCGTCCGCGAAATACCTATGAGGAGTGTGTTGCCCAGATAGCCAAAGACTGTGATTCGGCAATAGTGCTTCTTCCGAAATGGTACAACGGGAGTGCTTCGTACAACAACAACTCCAATGCCGGCAGGGGCAGCGCAATGGCAGCCTGGGCCCTTAAGGCCAGGGTTTATCTCTATGCCGCCAGCCCCGCCTACGGGCCGTCGACACAGGATCTGTGGGTCCGTGCTGCCCAGGTTGCACATGATGCAATGACATACTACGGAGGCAATAACCTGCATGATTTTGATTACACAACAAACAACAGCGGAAGTCTGAACAACATCTGGATTCAGCCGGAGTATTCGTCAAATAACTGGGAATATTCATATTACCCGCCCTCGCTTTACGGAGCCGGCTACTGCAATCCCTCCCAGAACCTTGTCGATGCCTTCCCGGCCAGCAATGGTTATCCGATTGACGAGTCAACGCTCTTCAATCCTTCCAACCCGTATGCCAGCCGTGACGGACGATTAAGCAGGTTTATCTTCTCCAACGGGAATAACTACAACGGAACCGTGGTGCAGACCTACATTGGCGGCGATGACGCCCCCGGAGGACTCAGTCTTCAGGGTACCCGTACAAGTTACTACCTTAAGAAACTGCTGAACAAAAACGTCAGGCTTACCCCGGGCGATGTGACAACAAGTTACCGTTTCAGGGTATTTCTGAGCAAGACCGAGCTTTACCTGAACTTCATCGAGGCTGCCAACGAGGCCTACGGCCCTGATGACGCCACCCTGGGCTTCTCGGCCAACTCGGTGCTGGCCCTTATCAGGAACAGGGCAGGCATTGACTCTGATCCCGCCACCTCAGGACAGCAGGACCAGTACAGACTTGACCAGGCTGCTGCCGGCAAGGATGCTTTCAGGGAGCTTATACAGAATGAAAGGCGACTGGAGCTTTGTTTCGAAGGTCACCGCTTCTGGGATATGAGGAGATGGGACCTGCCCCTTGACCATACGGTTAAAGGTGCGAAGATCACCAAGTCAACCCTTCCTGAACCTACAAACCTGGCCCTTGGAGCTACTGCAACAACTGATTACTGCTCGTCATGGGAAAGGCTGTCGGCTGTGAATGACGGATTTGAACCTGCATCATCCACCGACGGAACACACGGCAAGTACGGAAACTGGAATAGTTCAGATACCTGGAGATATATTCAGTATGACTTCAGCGAACCCAAATCAATTGCCAAATCTGAAATCTACTGGTTTACTGATGACGGAGGCCTTCTGCTCCCTGATGAGGTTTACATCGAGTACTATGATGCTTCGTCTTCCACATGGAAGATGGTTGAGAATCCCTCGGGATACCTTGTCGCAAGGGATGCATGGACGGTTACTGTTTTCAATCCCGTTGTGACAACCGGCATTCGAATCAATTTCATCAATCACACTGAATCGGTCGGCGTGATAGAATGGAGGGTATGGCCAATCAACTATGACTCCTATGAGTACGTTGATGTAGAGACACATGCATTCCAGGATTATATGAGATATATCCCGGTACCCTACAATCAGACGCTCATTATGAGTAATTTGAAACAAAACAGTGGATGGTAGAATTTTTTTCCTGCACAGGAAAAAATAAAAAAGGAAATATGAAAAAGATATTTGCAATACTGATAATGGCAGTCATTCTGACAGGTTGCTATGAAGAGTTCAGAAATGACTATCCTTACACCACTGTTGCTTTTTCAACAGCCACCGGCGGTCTCAGCACTGCCGGTGAACTGGGAAGGACAGTGGTTAAGGGAGAGGGGCTCAAGCTTGATATCGGGGTATATCTGGCAGGGGTGCTCGAAAACAAGGAAGAGCGATCAGTCCGTTTCACGATTGATCCGACGCTGCTGGCCGGGACCGCATATGAACTTATGCCGACCGATTACTACAGCCTGAGCAATGCGAATACGATGACTATCCCGTCGGGTGATTACATCGGCAGGCTGACTGTGACCCTGGATTCCGTCAAATTCCTGAATGATCCGGATGCTGTAAACTTCCATTATGCAATTCCGTTCAGGCTGACAGAAACATCGGCAGACAGCATCAATTCAGATTATGACACCAAGATCCTGGTGATCAAGTTTATAACCAGGGCAGAGGGTTTCTTCAACCACACAGGCACCTATACAACCTATGAGGAAGGCGGTGCAGTCATGGGTAACGGTGCAATGACCAGTGTCATCTCGGCTCAGACAATATCGCTTGACTCAATTACGGCAAACGGCATCATGCACCTGTACGGAGCCGGTTACACAATGCACTACCGTATCAATTCAGACAACACGGTAACATGGAAGAAGCTGCCCAACCCGCCGCCCACTCCTGTCAACCTTGCAACTGAGTATCCCCCGACTGTCACAACTGACTATGTATCAGGATGGGAAACTCTCTCAGCTGTAAACGATGGAAAGGTTCCTGCAAGCTCTACTAATGATTACACCTATCCGAAGTTTGGTAACTGGAACAGTGCAAATGACTGGGGATGGGTACGCTACACATTTGCCAGGCCTTACAGGATTAGGGCTTCGAATGTATTCTGGTGGAGTGATGAGGGTGGACTTCTCTTCCCTACTGACCAGTACGTAAGGTACCACAACATGACAACCGATACATGGGAAGAAGTTCCGAATCCGGTTGGCTACGGAGCTGCACCTGACAAATTCAATGTCACCACGTTTGATGAGGTAACAACTGACGCAATCGAGCTCTGGTTCATCAACTCAAGCGAGTCGGTAGGTATTTCAGAATGGCAGGTGATGGGTATAGGTGACCCGATGACACCTGAGGAAAGACCAATTGCTGATGTTCTGCCCAACGGTACCAACACCTGGGACCCTGCCACCAGCACAATGACACTGAACTATAAGGTCATTTATGAAGATGCTGCTTACTATACAACAGCAAGTTCAAAGCTTGTATGGCGTAACCGTATAAGAGACGGAGTAAATGAGTGGAGAAGGTAGTTGTATGGTTTTGTGATTTTGGATTAGGAGTAAAAGGCCGCTTTTTACCGGCCTTTTACGTTTTTAATAAACTGATTATAACATATTTTAACACTCTCATGAAAAACCTGTTGTTGATTTTTACTGCTGCAATGTTCCTCTCCTCATGTTCCGGAGGAGGAGCCCAGAACACACTTATTCCCAATCCTTCTGCCGAAGAGGGTGTGGGTTCTACAGTGACCGGATGGAATGCCGAGACCGGAAGAGGAGGCATGATTGCCTTCTATGACTACGAAGCTCATCAGGGTAAGCGGAGCCTGATGCTGCAGAGCAACAGGCCTTCAGGCGGAAGGTGGATGACCAGGGTTCAGCTGAAACCGTGGTCAGTATACAAATTCACCGGATGGGTGAAGACGGAAAACGTGCAGGCCCCGGACGGGAAGGGAGCAGGGTTCAGGATTGATGTTCTTGGAGACAGCTACACGGGAAGTACCGGTACCAATGACTGGATAAAGGTTGAAATCACGTTTGAAAACGGCAACGATGACTCGGCTGTTCTCTCCTGCCTTCTCGGCGAAGGTCCGGCATCAGGAAGAGCATGGTTTGATGACATGTCACTGGAACTGGTTTCGTCCGAGAAACTGAATACAGCTGTTACAATTGATCTCGCCGACAGGCAGGAGCCTATGTCCGAATATATATACGGGCAGTTCATCGAACACCTGGGAAGGTGCATCTATGGTGGCATCTGGGCAGAGATGCTCGAGGACCGCAAGTTCTGGTATACTCCCGGCGACAGGGAATCACCATGGCAGGTGAGGGGCAAGAGGGATCTCTTCTCGGTTGACAGGGTCAGTCCCTTCACCGGTGACAAGACCCCGGTGCTGGCAGTTGACGGTTCCGGGGCTGCAATGATTCAGCAGTCAGGCCTCGGCCTTAAACCGGATCTGGCTTACACCGGCCGGATTGTCCTGAAGGCAACATCCGGGATAACCGGCTTGAAGGTCACGCTGGGCTGGGGTGAGGAGTCGCAGACTGTAACCATTGAGAAACCGGGAAGCGCTTTTACTTCATATCCCCTGGAATTTAAGTCCGGTGAAATGACCCACAATGCCTCTCTTACAATCGAGCCCGAGGGGAACGGAAAGGTATGGGTAGGTACGGTCAGCCTGATGCCTTCTGACAACATTGAGGGATTCCGTTCAGATGTAATTGCCTTGCTGAAGGAACTCAATGCACCGGTCTATCGCTGGCCGGGAGGCAACTTCGTCAGCGGGTATGACTGGAAGGACGGCATCGGTGACCGCGACCGCAGGCCGCCGCGCAAGAACCCGGCATGGCAGGGTGTCGAGCACAACGATGTAGGCATACATGAGTTCATGGATTTCTGCAGGATACTTGACACTGAACCTTACATTGCAGTTAACGCCGGTCTGGGCGATTCTAAACAGGCACGCGAAGAGGTGGAGTACTGCAACGGTTCAGCTGAGACCCCCATGGGCAGACTCAGGGCCGCAAACGGCCATGCCGAACCGTGGAATGTAAAGTGGTGGTCTATCGGCAATGAGATGTACGGCGACTGGCAGCTCGGGCATATGTCAACGGATGATTTCGTCAAAAAGCACAACGCTTTCGCGGATGCTATGAGAAACGTTGATCCGGATATCAAGCTCATAGCCGTTGGCGAACTGGGTGACTGGGACCGGATGGTGCTTACGAACTGCTCTGAAAGCATGGACCTGATAAGTGAGCACTTCTATCGTCAGGACTGGCATGGGGGAGGGCTCATGACCCACGTGAAACAGATACCTGACGCAATCAGGGAAAAGGCCGACGCACACCGCCAGTACCGCAAGGAAATTCCGCAACTTAACGGAAAGGATATCCGTATCTGCATGGATGAGTGGAACTACTGGTACGGACCGCATATCTACGGTGAACTGGGAACACGCTATTTCATGCGTGATGCCATGGGCATCGCTGCCGGCCTCAACGAATACTCAAGGCAGAGCGACATTATCTTCATGGCCAATTATGCCCAGACGGTCAACGTCATCGGATGCATCAAGACCAACACAACAAGTTCTGTTTTTGACGCAACCGGCCAGGTGCTGAAACTATACAGACAGCATTTCGGAACCATTCCTGTAGCTGTAGCCGGCGAAACGAGGCCTGTTGACATAGCTGCAACCCTTGACAGTGAAGGTAAAAAGCTGACAATTTCAGTTGTCAATGCCACATGGGATGAGGTGAAAATACCCTTTACCCTGCTTAACGGCACTGTAGCCGGTGAGGGTGAGTTATGGCAGGTCACGGCTCCTGATGATATGGCCACGAACGAGCCCGGCAGGCCTGAAAATGTGAAAATAGCAGGTCCGGCTAAAGTTTCCGGTGGCACTGCGCTGACCGTAGGTCCGGCAAGTATCAACCTGTTCGTATTCAACCTGAATAACTGAATCAATTGTTAGCATGGAATTCTTAAATCCGAGGAAATGAGAAAAAGCAGAATTATCCCGATCATAGCCGCCGCTCTTCTGGCAGTCATTGTGATCCCGTCGTGTGTAACAGGCGGGTCCGGAAAAGACAATCTTGCAGTGCTGGCAAAAGGCGGGCAGGTAACCCGCGGCGGCCTGAGGGAAATCATTGAGCTGAATGATGGTCAGGTTCCTGACAGCGTCAACAGTGACTTCAGGCGCTGGATGACAAACCCGGACCGGCCGCAGCAGAGACCACAGCCTCTGGGTGTGATCCGGTATGAATATGCATGGGAGCAGCCGGTTCAGATAGATGAGGTTGCTGTCTTCCTGTATGACTATGACAGCTTCGGCAAGCTGCCCCAGGCGTACAGGTTCAAATACTGGAACGGGAATGAATATGTTGATATTGAGAATCCCTCAGGTCTTGGTCTTGAGAATGATAAATTCAACCACACGACTTTTACCGAAGTATCAACCACAAAGATTCTGCTTGAGGTTGACTCCGTGACACGTTTCCTTTCTCCGGTTCTCGAGTGGCAGGTATTCAAACCGGAGAATGCTCCTGCGGTTGCCCCGGTAATAAAAGCCGGCGGAGACCGCATGGTGGTTACAGGTGGCAAAACATACCTCACCGGCCTGATTAAGAGCGTTGATCCTTTGAAGAAGACACTCTGGACTTCTGAAGGTCCGGGAGCAGTCACCTTTGAAAATGCAAAGAGTGACACCACCACGGCAACATTTACAGTCCCCGGTGATTATGTGCTGACTCTCGCGTCACAGGCCGGGAAGATGAAGTCATCATCATCGCTTAAGGTCTCCGTTGTCAATCCGCCCGAGGAGAAGCGGCTGGATGTTGTCTACACCCGCCGCTACAAGATTGACAACCCGCTCTGGAATGACAGGGCAAAGGCTCTCATTGTCGATTGGATACCTCATTGCATTGAAATGATCGAAAGGACAGGCCTTGAAAGAGGGCAGGGGGGACTTGACAATTTCACCGAGGCGGCGAAGGCACTTCGCGGCGAGCCTCACGGAAGGCATCTGGGTTATGTGTTTTCGAATGCATGGGTGCATCAGACTGTTGAATCAATGTGCATCGCACTGATGGTTGATCCGCAGGGCGACAAGGAGATCATTGCCGCACAGGAGAAGATGAGAAAGACTCTTGAGAAGTGGATTCCTGTAATACTTTCAGCACAGGAGCCTGACGGTTATCTTCAGACTGCATTCACCCTTCGTGACACCACCCGGTGGAAGGAAAGATGGGCGCCCGAGACAAGGGGCAACCATGAGGGTTATGTTGCCGGATACTTCATCGAATCAGCCATTAACCACTATACACTGACTGAAGGGAGTGACACACGGCTTTACGAAGGTGCCAAAAAACTTGCAGACTGCTGGGTTGCAAATATCGGCCCGGGCAAGAAGGAGTGGTTTGACGGTCACCAGGAGATGGAGCAGGCGCTGGTCCGCTTCGGCCGCTTTGTGAATGACATGGAGGGCAACGGCCGCGGTGACAGCTACATCGCCCTTGCAAAGTTCCTGCTTGACAGCCGTAAGGACGGTTCTGAATATGATCAGAGTCATGTGCCTGTGCAGCAGCAGTATGAAGCTGTGGGCCATGCCGTCAGGGCGGTCTACAACTACTCGGGGATGGCAGACGTGGCAGCCGAGACAGGTGATACCGATTACCAGAGCGCCGTAATGTCTCTCTGGGACAATATGGTAAATAAGAAATATTATGTGACAGGCGGTGTAGGCAGCGGGGAGACCTCGGAAGGTTTCGGGGGCAACTATTCGCTGGGAAACAACGCATACTGCGAATCATGCTCTAGCTGCGGGCTCATCTTCTTCCAGCACAAGATGAACATTGCCTATCACGATGCAAAATATGCAGACCTGTACGAGGAAACTATCTACAATGCCCTCCTCGGATCGATTGATTTTGAAGGAAAGAACTTTTTCTATACAAACCCGCTTTCTTCAAACCACATGCGTTCCGACTGGCATGTGTGCCCCTGCTGTGTAGGCAATATTCCCCGGACACTGCTGATGATCCCCACATGGACGTACGTCAAGAGTGATGACGGCATTTATGTGAACCTGTTCATTGGCAGCACAATCAACGTGGAGAAAGTGGCCGGCACCAGTGTGGAGATGGTACAGAAGACTGAATACCCGTGGAAAGGAGATGTCTCAATTACGGTCAATCCGGCTGAAACGAAGAAATTCACAGTCTGGGTCAGGGTCCCCGACAGGAAGACGAGTGACCTTTATGCTGCAACGCCTGAGCTGAATTCAATCAGCAACCTTACAGTAAACGGTGAGTCTGTAACTGTAAAGACTGACAGGGGTTATGTACCTATCACCAGGGAGTGGAATAAGGGTGATGTGATTTCCTTTTTAATTCCGATGGAAGTACAGACTATTGTTGCTGATGAGCGGATTGAGGCTGACAGGGGCAGGATTGCACTAAGGTACGGCCCGATGATCTACAATGTTGAGAAGGCTGACCAGCCTGACATAAACCAGCGTATAGCTGAGGCACCTCTTGCAGCCGAATGGCGCGGTGACATGTTCGGTGGCATCATTACAATAAAGGGCAAATGGAGTGACGGAACCGATCTCCTGGCTATCCCCAACTACCTGAGACTGAACAGGGTCATCGGGGCCGGAGCTCCCAGGGAAGGAGAGGAGCCCAGGGACTGGAGTCCCACATCAATAGTATGGATCAATAGAAATGCAGACTGATATGATAAGGGGAAGATCCATCATTCAGGGCTTGCTCATCCTTTCACTGCTCACACTCTGCGGAGCCGCCACAGTCATTAATGGCCAGGACACTTCCGGGGGGAGGGTGTTTCAGAGTGAGAGGATGAGGGCCCTTGTCACAAATGACGGTCTGGCTTCGGTCACCGATCCGCTTGACCGTTACGGCGCTGACATTGTAAACAGCCGCGCTCCGTGGGGCAGGGTGAAGCTTGTCTACAGGACCGGTAACGGAGCATGGACCGAAAGGCCGGACAACAGGCCAGGTTCATTGAAGGATGATGGCGGCAGGGCCGTGATTGAATCTGACGAGGCCGGTGACCCGGTTACTCTGACCCAGCGTTTCTCCCTTGCAGGGAATGCCCTGGACTGGGAGATTGAGATCGGCACACGTGAGGGGAAGGAGGTTGAGATAGGAGATCTTGGTCTTTACCTGCCATGGAGCATCGCCCGTAGTGAAAATCCCGATACAATATTTGAACGTAGTTTCACAAAACATCACTTCATTTCAGGTAATGGATCATTTCTCTATTTCACCCGTCCGTCAGGTGAACCGCCTTATCTTATGATTCTTCCGGGAGAAGGGACAGGTCTGGAGTATTTCGATGGCGGCAGGGGGGGATACAGGGTTTACATGCACTCTGCAGTGGCCGCCGCTGGTGTGGAGAGCGGCACCTGGAGGCAGCCCAACACCTCCGTGACAATAGGTGGAAGCACCGGCCGTGAAGCTCTTAAGTACCGGTTCAGGATTGCCTGGGCCGACAGCTGGGATATGATGCGGCAGCTGCTATATGATGAGGGACTGTTTGATATCAGGGTGGTCCCGGGTATGACACTCCCCACTGACCTGAAGGCGCAGTTCTCACTTCATACGAAGAATCTGATTGATTCGGTTGAGGCAGAGTTCCCGGCGCAGACGGAGATAAACTACCTGGGAGAGAAAAAGCCGGGCCACCATGTTTATGAAGTCAGCTTCCGGAAGCTTGGGGAAAATATGCTCACGGTACATTACGGCAAGGGATTGAAGACTTACCTTGAGTTTTTCGCCACTGAGCCTCTTGAGACCCTGGTGAAGAAGAGGAGTTCATTTATTGTCAACAGCACTCAGCACCGTGACACAACCAAATGGTACAATGGTCTCTTTTCTGCATATGACATGAAAAACGGCATCCTCCGCGGGCCTGACAACACCGATGGCTTTGACGGATGGTGGGGGTATGTGCTGGCATGCGATGATCCTGGCCTTTGCAAGGCGCCGTATGTGGCTGCCAAGAACGTCTATTTCCCTGATCAGAAGGAGATTGATGCAGTAGAATATTACCTGAAGTATTTTGTGTGGAACGGGCTGCAGCGGACTGATAAAGATGATCCTTATCCCTACGGCGTCTATGGTGTGCCCAACTGGAAGGTGGCCCGTGACCCTGCGGAACGGGCAAAGATCAGGACAACCAACCTTGACAAGATGAAGATCTGGAGATCTTATGACTACCCGCATGTCACCATGCTGTATTATCACATGTACCAGATAGCGAAGATGTATCCTGACAAGGTTCATTACCTTGATGCAGCTGGTTACCTGGAGCGTGCATGGCAGACCGCCAGGGCCTATTTCATTTATCCTTACGAGATCCTGCCGTGGTATGAGACTTATAAATGGGGTTGCTACAATGAGCTGGTAATTGAGAACCTTATCGCAGATCTTGAGAAGGAAGGTCGGCAGAGTGAGGCTGGCTGGCTGCGGGCAGAGTATGAAAAGAAGGTAAAATATTTCGTCTATGATGACAAATATCCCTTCAGGTCAGAGTATGCAATTGACCGTACCGCCTTTGAATCATCGTATGCCTTCGCTAAGTACGGCACTCTCAACGAGATGCAGCCGGACACCAATCTCTGGTATGACAAGAATGACAGTGTATGGTATTCTCATCCCTCGGTCAGCAAGGCTGATGCAAGGGAGTTCATGGAGAGGCAGAATGTTGCCGGACTGGCTGTCCGCGGATGGCTCGAGGCCAAGTATTTCCTGCTGGGAAGCGATTTCACATACAGTTCTGACAACCACTGCCTGAGCTATATGGCAAGGATGGGAGGATGGTCAATACTCGATTATGCAATCAGGTTTGCAGACAAACCTTATGACTGGCTTCAACTCGGATATGCATCCTATCTTGCTCCCTATGCCCTTATGAACACCGGCACCCCTGAATCGGGATATGGTTACTGGTTCCCGGGCAAGGAGAATGACGGGGCTATGGGATGGGCATTCATGGAATCAAAGCGCGGAAATGCCTGGATAAGAAAGGAAATTGACCGCGGTGCATGGTTCTATGACGGTGAGGCTGACCTCGGCAATGGAGCCATCTTCAGGACAGCTCAGACGGTCCTTACCGATGATCCGCTCTTCGGATGGTTCGCCTATGGCGGGACCCTGAAGAGTGACAGGAAGAGTTTCGCGGTCGAACCACGCGACGGAGTCAGGGCCAGGTTCTCGGCTGTCACAGCAGGGCCTCGGTTTACGATTGAATTGGAGCGTGACGGCTTCGCTGAAGGCAGGGAGATAACCATCCGGAAGACAATGAAGAGTATCAGCTTCGTCCTTGAGAACCGCTCCGGGGATGTGCATGAATCTCTCCTGCGATTAACTGCCGATGCACGGGTTAAAGTGAAGGTTGAAAGAAAGAGAGTGAGACTTTCGGAGGAAAGCAATGGGACGAAGTCGTTTATGCTGCCAGTATCAGCAGATAGTCATGTTGTTACGATTAAACTACGGCACAGAACCAATCGCAGGTAACACCAGGTATTTGAAACAGAGAGGTGAATTATGAGATTATTTAAATCAGCAATCATTCGGGATGGATTTTTCCCGGGAACAGACAGGCTCTGTCTGATAATCATACTGGCTGCGCTCACACTTGTTTCCTGCAGGGAGAAACCTGACGAAGAAGCAAACCTTGTTATCTCTGAGGATGAAGTCACCGCATCAGCTGCCGGAGGAGAGGTCTCGGTTCAGATAACATCTGACCAGAAGTGGAGTATCACATCCATTGACCAGTTGTGGGTTGACGCCTCAATACTGGCAGGGGTTCCCGGTGTGCCCGTTACGGTCAAATTCACCTATGAACAGAACCCGGCATCCACTGCACGCACAGCAAAGGTGACGGTAGTGTCAGGTGCCACACGAGGTTCAATAACAATAACTCAACAGGCAGGATTTGATCCTTCGTCTGTTGATGTCAGCAAGATCTATATTCCTCAGGAAATGAGGAGCATGGATCTTAATAAGAGCTCAAGCACCTGGTACTTCGGCCGCAGCAAACAGTCAGAGCACTTTATTGTTTTCTGGGGCAAGGAATATGACGAGCTGGGGTTTGTAACTCCTTCGACACATCCGAATCCTGTATACAGGGTTGACATCGATGACCTGCTGGCAAAGGCTGAGCAGTTCTGGAGTATGAACGTCAGTACTTTAAAATTCCTGACACCCGGAAGCTCAAAAACTGACCGTTACAAGATGATGATTTTCCTGCTGTACCAGACTGACTGGCTCGCAACGGGAGCCGGTTATGACAACACGATCGGGGCACTCTGGGTCAGCCCCTCAACCTGCCAGCCGGTTGGTTCAACAATAGCACATGAGATCGGGCACAGCTTTCAGTACCAGGTTTATTGTGACAACGGTGGCAATTCAGGTTGGAGATACGGTTTCGGGGGTGACGGCGGGAATGGTTACTGGGAACAGACTGCACAGTGGCAGGCTTACCAGAGCTATCCTTCCGAAGCGTTCAACTCGTACAACTTCAATGTTTACATTGACAATTGCCATCGTTCCACATTTCATGAGTGGCAGCGATATGCAAGCTACTTCATCAACTATTACTGGGCTGACAAACATGGCATTGACTTTATAGGCCGCCTGTGGCGTGAGTCCGGTGCCAACGGCTCCGAGGATCCGGCGCAGGCCTACATGCGGATCACGGGTATCAGTCTTGAACAATACAATGACGAGCAGTTTGACTATGCGAGGCGTATGGTCACATGGGACCTGGAGCCACTCAGGGGAATCGGCAGCAGCCGGATCGGGGCACACAGCTGCAGTCTCAACCAGGCAGCTGACGGATTCAGGCAGATTGCCCCTGAGGATTGCATCGAAAACCACGGCTACAATGTGATCAGGCTGAATGTTCCTGCAGCCGGGACAGTCGTCACCGCCACCTTCGAAGGTATTGCAGGTGCTCCCGGATACCGTTCGATCCAGACTTCCAGCGCCGGCTGGCGCTATGGTTATGTCGCCCTGCTTGGCAATGGCACAAGGGTTTACAGCGACATGTTTTCGGCTTCATCCGGAACGGCTTCATTTACCTGCCCTGATGACTGTACTGACATGTGGTTCGTTGTCAGCGGAGCTCCCACAACCTACTGGATGCACGGATGGGATGAGGATGAATCCAACGACGAACAATGGCCATATAAGGTTAAGTTTGCTGGAACAGGTATTTATGGGCTGATAGATTTTACCGATGAGGACAAGCCTCATGACGCTTCGTTTGTATACAATATCTCATTCCGTGCTGACGCAACCGGCTATACCGGAACCACAGTCACTTTAGACGCTGTCAGGCTTTGTTATGCATTCGTACTGACGGCTTCGGAGATAAGGGCCAACCTGGGGCAGCCGGATTCAAACAAGAAGATAAAGTTCTACGGGATCAACAGTAATGGAACATATGCCTCTTCCCCGACTGCCAGAGGCTACGGCCACTGGTTCAATGCAGCAGGTGATGTATGCGCATTTGAGTCAGCGAATACCGGCACAAACAGGATTTTCTCAGAGTTCAATGAAAGTAATTTTGTCTTCACCCTGGGTCAGCATCCGGGGAGATGCAGGGCCGGAGACGTGTACAAGGTCAGGCAGGCGCTTGTTTATTCGTCTGATGAAGGGGAGGACTATACAGCTACCTTCGAGTTTAATATTACAATAACGCCTTGAAATAACAGGTGCGGCATGTAAGACTACTGTAATCCCCATGTTGTTGCCGGTTAACTTTCGGGAATGTACCTGCCAGATACCTTAAATTATTTATTTCAAACGTTTGCAAAAAAGTCTGAAATCCTTTCTGGAATAGAAATATTTCTTAAATTGCATAAGGGAAAAAGGCCGAAAAACTTCAAAAAGTAATTCCAAAAAAGGGATATAAATAGTGACAAAAAAGTGTAAATTATACACCTAATGTGTTGCTAACAAAATAAAATTTTCTCATGTGCCCCTGTTGACTGGTATCAAAGGGTCATTTTCAGCTCTTGAGTTTCGTAGGCGACAAGGGTACGGGAGCCAGATAATGCAAAAAAACTAAACCTATGATCTATGAAAACAATTAAACTGATGAAATGCGCATAGTGTGCAACAGTTTTGGCAGCATTTGTCCTGGTTGGGTGCGAGGATTTGTATATCTATTCAATTGACGCCCCCTCAGACCTGCAGAGAAGGATCGACTCAATTGCAGCTGCAAAGCCGAATACCGGTGACACAACCTATCTTACTGTCATTACATCGATAGTAGGACCTGAGGATAACAGTGCCGGTTGGTGGGCTTACTTCTCTGATTACTTCACAATTCCTGCAAACAAGCTGTTGCATCTGGAGTTTATCAACCACGGTACCGGAGTCAACAACTGGAATAACTGGAACCTTGCCCTCGCAAATGCACAGCGGGATGCAGAAGGTTATGCAGAGTACTTTCTGCTGCGTTCTGATGCGTACGGGTGGGGTAATGCAGATTATGACGGAGCAATGATCTCCCAGAACTATCCTGACATTGACGGGGATGATGATATCTGGGATGATTTCCGGACTACAATGCAGGGAGCCCGTGTTTCAATGGATGTTGACCATTCTGCTACCGGGAATGTTTTTGTTACAGCCACGGCCGTTGGTACGAATGGCGTTACACTGGTCCAGACATATCAGCAGCCTGTTTCTGCCACGGATGATATCGTGGCTTTCCTGGTTTGTGATGGCAGCCATTTCGTTATGAAAAAGGCCTATCTGATACCTTCCAAGATCACAGTAGTGGAGGACGTCAATCCGGTTTCGATCACTGTAACGGGAGCTCCGGCATTTGTCGAACTGGGCAATGATAATTTCTGGGGTGATGCAACTGCTACAGTTACATTCGCTGACGGATCTTCCGAGGTAGTTGATTCTGCAGATGTGTCATTCAACGTTATCCCTGATATGACAACCCTTGGTAAGAAGACAGTTGTTGCGGCATACAGCAAAACCAAGCAGGGTGCGTATTGCCAGGCGGTTTCAACCATCTACACCCTTGAAGTGACCAACTCGGTTGCCAGCCTGGCAGTTACTACAATGCCAGTTATAAAAACGTACTATTATTACAACAGCGACTCTATTATATTCAATACCAATGGTATTGTCGTAACGGGTACATATACCGACGGCACACAGGCAGTCATAGCAAACTCAGCCCTTAAGTTTGGTAAGATTCCGGCTGCTTCAGGTACACAGAATGCCGTAATTTCTTTCGTCGGCGCTACAAAAACAGTAACCACTAACTGTCCGTTTACACTTATTCAGGGTGTCAGCCAGGTGGGCGCCACTAACTTCTCAACAGGATGGTGGCAGGCTTTTTCTGCTGACTATACAGTCGCATCAGGCTCAAGCAGGACAATTACCCTGTACTGTTACTCAAACGGGGTTAATAACTGGAACAGTCCCTGTACGATTCTTCGCAAAGCTGACAAGACTGAAAATGCAGTGGTTCGCATGGACAGTTTCGGCTGGGGTACCGGGTATGGAACAGCCACACTCACATCTGACTGGAACTGGGATACTTTCAAACAAAACATAAGCGGCTCCAGGGTTGTAATCACAGTAACAAACAATGGCAACAATACAGCTGACATACTTTACAATGTCACTTATGCCAATGGCGAAACGCATTTCCAGAAATATGCGGGTATAACGGTTGACAGTTCCGATCTGACTTGTGCACTCGTAACCGAAGGGTCTTATCTTGTAATTGTTGAATAATCAATAAGATAAAAATATAAAGACTATGAAATACTTATATTTAGTCATGTTGGGATTGCTGGCGATCGCAACAGCAACATATGCAGAAGGTTACGGCAATGCCGACCAGATATCCGTCACCCAGACAAATAACATTACAGTAAAGGGTAAGGTTGTGGATGAAAGCGGCGAACCGCTCCCCGGTGCGACAATTCAACTCAAGGGTACAAGCACAGGTACCTCTGCCGGCATTGACGGGAGTTTCTCCATTTCTGTCCCTTCAGATGCTACTCTGATTATATCTTTCGTGGGACACCAAACCCTTGAAATTGCAGTTGCCGGCAGAACTGACCTCGGCAATATAACGCTGGTCTCCGGACTGGAAGAACTGGAACAGGTTGTTGTGATAGGTTACGGAACTCAGCGCAAGGTTGACCTTACCGGTTCTGTTGCCATTGTCAACACCGAAGAGATGAAAAAGGTATCACACTCGAATATCTCTACAATGCTTGAAGGAAAGATAGCCGGCATCCAGATTACAACTGACGGACAGCCGGGAGCCGACCCGACAGTACGCATACGTGGTATCGGGTCGTTTGGCAGCACCGCACCTCTATATGTTGTGGATGGTGTGCCCATGGGTACAACAATACGCGACTTCTCGCCAAACGATATCGAATCACTTCAGGTACTCAAGGATGCCTCGGCTGCCGCAATCTACGGTTCGCGTGCAGCAAACGGCGTGGTTATCATCACAACAAAGCAGGGGAAGCATAACGAAGCAATGAAGGTGGACTACAGCGGTTACGTTGGTCTCGACCAGGTGGAAGAGAATGTATATGATGTAATGGATGCCTACCAGTATGCCCAGTACGTCACAATGGCTTACACAAACAGCGGAATGGATGTTCCTGCCGGCTATAATCCTGAAAGTCCCAAATATCTCGATCCGGATATTATCAATACGAACTGGTTCAATGAGGCCTTCAAAACCGGGGTTCGTCAGAATCATAACATAAACCTCTCAGGAGGTGGCGAAAACAATACATACAACATAGCGCTCGACTACTATGGACAAAAGGGAACGATGGAAGGTGCCGGTCCTAATTTCGACCGTTACACTGCCCGTATCAACAACACGATGGATGTCAAGTTCATCAAATTCAAGACGAACATCGTTTACAGCCACAGTGATCAGGACAATATGGCTCTGAGTAATGCCAATGAGTATGTCCAGGGCCTCTGGGGTGCGCAATATCCTGTTATGGCTTCGGCTCTGCTCATACCTCCAAGTATCAAAGCATACGATGAATCGACATGGGTTCTCGATGACAAAATTCCTGCTGCCACCGAATATTCCTACGATTCATACGGTTATGGTACTTATTATGACGATGTTCACGGTGACCTGCGTGTGACTAACCTGCTTCTCACCAATAACCTGCTCGAAAGGAATGTAGTTGTTGACCGCATTGTTGGTTCAGGTTCAGCAAATGTTGACCTGCTGACAATGCTTGGCCTCGGCAGCAGCAATCACAAGTTTGATTACAACCTCAACCTGGCATACAGCAAGACAATAGCTAAAGACTTTACGTTCATACCAGCATTTATCCAGAGTACCACAAACTACCTGTCGAAGAAGGATGAGACCCTGACGGAGGCCTATCGCAACTACAGCACGGCTCTTATCGAAAACACCGTTACATACGATGGCAAATTCGGACGCAATCACATCAATATGGTTGTCGGCCAGACCTATGAGCATGAGCTTTTTCACACAGTCAGCGGCAGCGGTGTCAATATGCCGGAGCCATACTTCCTGGAATTGAGAAACGCTGAGGAAACATCGGCAACAAGTCCGGAAAACGAACACAAGCTGGCATCATATATCGGTCGTCTTAACTATAATTTCGATGATAAGTACCTTCTCTCGGTGACTGCACGTCGTGACGGTTCAAGCCGTCTTTCACCAGATATACGGTGGGACTGGTTCCCGTCTGTTTCGGCAGGCTGGCGTATAGATCGCGAAAATTTCTTCCCGGTTTCCGAATCGGCAATCAACCTGTTGAAAATTCGCGGCAGCTATGGAGTCCTCGGTAATGAGAACATAGGGGAATACCAGTACATGGATGTGATGTCGAGAGGTAATTACACATATAGTTTTGGGAATACAAAGGTTACAGGCTCAGCCATTTCAAACTATGTAAATGAGGCTATCAAGTGGGAGAAGAAGAAAACTCTTGACTTCGGTCTCGATCTCGGAATGTTCAGCAATCAGCTTGAGTTTACTTTCGATTGGTACAAGTCGACTTCAGAGGATCTTCTTTACAGTGTGGCAGTGCCTGCCAATGCTGGTGCTACAAACGCAACCGTAACGATGAACGCAGCAACTATGGTTAACTCAGGTCTGGAGTTCCTGGTTGCATATCACAATCATCAGCACGCAGTGAAGTTCGACATTTCAGCAAACTTGTCCACGCTTAATAACGAGGTGACAAAGCTGGGGGTTTCAAACGAACCCCGAACTGACGGTTACTGCCGGACAGAGGTAGGCCGTGAGGTCGGTTCATTCTATGGTTACGTTTATGAAGGGATCTTCCAGTCTCAGACAGAGATAGATAACCGCGTCAATGCGGAAGGTGAATTCATCAATCAGAGCGGTGCACAACCGGGTGACTGCGCATACGCCGATCTCAACCTTGACGGTGAAATCACAAACGAGGACCAGACATACCTCGGCAGTGGTATTCCAAAGGTTCATTACGGCCTGAATGCACGTGCTGAATGGAACGGTTTCGATCTGAGTGTATCCACATATGGAGCTGCCGGTTTCAAAGCCGTTGATTTTGTTGACCTCACTCTGCACAGTTCATACTTTATTCTCAACAAGAGTGTTGACCTGTTGAATGCATGGAGACCTGATAATACTGACACCGATGTGCCCCGCATAGCATACAAATCGACAGGGTCAATCACAAACGATATGTTCAGCGAACGTTTCATTCAGAATGCATCATATCTGAAAATCGCCAATATCGAGCTGGGCTATAATTTCCCTGACAGATTGTTTGGTGGCTATGTTCAGGGTCTTCGTCTGTACGCGTCAGCTCAGAATCTGGCCAGAATATCCAAATACAGAGGTTACAACGTAGACTTCGCGGGAGGAACATTTACTCCGGGTTACAACTATGCTTCGTATCCTTCACCGCGAACTGTAATGTTCGGAGCTCACTTCTCATTCTAAATGTGTAATCAAAGAAAAAGGATAGCAATATGAAAAGTATAAAGATATTTATGGCAATGTTGGCGATTGTTGCGGGAATGACAGCCTGCGATGATATGCTCGATGTTACAAACCCGAATAACCAGACTACCTATGATTTTGGCGATTCAGAGTCAGAACTTCAGGAGGTTATAATCGCGTGCTATAACCGCATTCGCCTTGAAGGCACGTTTTCACGTGTCGGTTACACTTTGGATGCCGTTCGTGGTGATGAGGTCTGGAACTCATCCCAGCAGTGGTATCTCGAGTACGACAATCTGAATTCTCCGGGTACGATTGAAATCGGTGACCAGTGGATATGGCGTGACTGCTACCATGTAGTAAACCGGACCAACTTTGTGCTGTCAAAAGTTGATGGTGTTACAATGTCGGAAGATTCTTATAATCAGATAGCCGGACAGGCTCTCTTTCTCAGGTCACTGGCATATTATGAATTGGCTACTTACTACCAGACTGTACCATTGATTACGGACTATGCATCCTATTCAGATATCAACACAATGTATGCAGCCAACAATACTCAGGACGAAGTGTTTGACAAGATAGAGGAAGACCTCACTCTGGCCATGGAAATGTTGCCCAAACGCGATAAGGGTGGCGAGTGGTCAAAGGGCCGTGCCACATGCGGTGCAGCTGCCGGGTATCTGGCCCGTGCACTCATGTTCCGTCATAAATTCACTGAAGCCTATGCTGTTCTGAAAGACATCATGGCCGGCGTTTACGGACATTATGAGCTTACAGCCGACTATGGAGACAACTTCAGGGAAGGTGCTGCGTATGAGAACAACTCAGAGAGCCTGTTCGAAGTTCAGTTTATGGATTATGGTACCGGCGGCACAGACCAGGAGTGGACCCCGGTAAACATCAGTTCCCAGGCAACTCAGGGTCATGCCGTGGAAAGCAACTACGCTTCCCAGCAACTGGGTAGCTGGGGTGACCTGGCAGGCTCACCATGGTTGTATAACCTTTTCAAGAAAGAGAGTTGCACAGACGGCCGTCTCGATCCTCGTTTGTACTGGACCCTTGTAACATACGAAAGTGAGTATAACGCTTACACCGGACTGAAAACTGCAGCCTATCCTGATGGGGATCCCCGCCGCAACACTGTTTATCAGGCAGACATAACTGCAACTCCTCTGTCGAACACAGCCCAGGGCGGCATTTCGATAGCCAAGTTCACAAATGCCAGGAACAACATCTACAGTTCTATTACTACCGGATTGCATTGCGGCATCAACCTTCGCCTGATGCGTTACAGCGATGTCCTGCTGCGTGCGGCAGAATGCGAGAATGAAATCAATGGCCCGACTCAGACAGCCATCGATTACATTAATACCGTACGCCGGCGTGTTGCTCTTCCCGACCTTGAACTTTCCGATTTCCCTACTGCTGACCATCTTTTTGAACAGATAGCAAACGTAGAGCGGCCCAAGGAATTCGGTTGTGAGAACGGACGTGGCATTGATCTGCTCCGCTGGGGATTCTTCTATAATACTGATCGTCTTAATCAGCTTGTAGAACACGGTTTTTACAAGCGCGACGGCACAGCCTCAACCGAAGAGCTTACAGCCGAAACTGCTGACGATTCGTCCTTTAATTACTACTATAAGGGACATGAATATTTCCCGATTTATCAATCCACTCTTAATGCCAATCCTAACCTGACAGGAAACTCGGCAAACAAGAATGAGGATAACGGACCTGCCTTCCTTCAGAAATGGAGTGTTCGGCCAATAGCAGATTAGGAATAATTTTATGAAAGAAGAAACTTCCTTATCGACATATTTTTGTATGTTGGTAAGGAAGTTTTTCGAAGAAAACAACCAGGCATGAGATTTAAGCTTTCACTGATTCTGTCTGTATGTATTGTTGCCCTGGCGTTTGTAAGGTGCAACAAAGAACCGTTTATACCTGACGATGAGGATACTGTTAAGGCTTTCACCATTCCGGCATACGCCGACGACTATTCATCGATATCATCGTGGACAAACCGGAACAGGTGGAACCTTGCCAATGTACATGATCCGTCGGTTGCCTTCTACGATGGATATTACTATATGTACGGCACCGATGCCTCGTATGGAAACGCAGCCGAAGGGCACGGACATTTTCAGGGCAAGCGCTCAAAAGACCTGGTTAACTGGGAATGGATAGGGGGGCCTTTTTATGATCCGCCTTCATGGGTGGCTGACTCGCTGAACGACATTCGTTCACGCATGGGTCTTGGTGCAATTGACAGGGACAACATAATATACCTTTACTGGGCCCCGGTAGTGCGCCGGGTCAATGCAGGCGGACAGGAAATCCTCCGCATGTACTACTGCATCGTTATCGATAATTACATCAAGACCGGGAAAGCCAACACCTCAGCTAATTTTGACGGAAGCTGGACCGAACGTGCATTTATCGGAATGTGCGAATCAACCGATCCGGCAGGTGCTGTATGGACCGACAGGGGCTTTGTTACCTGTTCATCATCAGATCGTGGTCTGAATTACACCCGAGCAAGTTTAAATGACTGGAGCGCATATTTCTGGTACAATGCAATTGACCCGACCTACATAATCACACCTGAGGGAAAACATTACCTCATACATGGCTCGTGGCACAGCGGTTTCGCACTGTTGCAACTAAATGCAGCAACAGGGAAACCTGTCAGTGCACTCGGCAACCCCTGGGCAAACAGTCCAGGTGAGTTGACAGCCCGGTATGGCATGAGAATCGGCACCCGGACGGCCTCCTCCCGCTGGCAGGCCAGCGAAGCTCCTGAAATAATTTACAAGGATGGTTATTACTATTTGTTCATGGCCTATGATCCTCTTGACATACCATACAATACCCGGGTGGTCAGAAGCACAAGCATTGAAGGTCCGTACCTTGATATTACCGGGCGCAGCTTTGCCAGCGGAAGCGGTGACTGTTACCCCATTGTGACACACCCCTACAGATTCAATTCTGACCCATTGAAGCCCAGCTACGGATGGGTAGGGATATCGCACTGCTGTATATTTAAAAAGGAAAATACAAACGAATGGTTTTACATGTCGCAGGGACGATTACCTGTCAATGTCGGAGGCAATCCCTATTCCAATGCCATTATGATGGGGCATGTGCGCCGCATTGTATGGTGCCCTGCCTCACCTGATGAACCCGAAAACCTTTGGCCTGTAGCATTGCCTGAACGGTATGCAGCCGTACCTGATCGGGGTACTATTACAAGAGACTCTCTCGTGGGGTCATGGGAACACATTAATCTCGCATACAACAGGGGCCAGCAGGCTTCAGCAGTCGCTCTGACACTAAATTCTGACGGTAACATGTCTGGCGCACTAACCGGCAACTGGAGCTATAATGTGGCAAAGAAGCAACTAACCCTTGGCAATGTGGTTGTCTGCGTCGAACGCGAGGTAGACTGGGAGGCTAACCCGCGCCGTGTTACTTTTGTGTATGCCGGAACTGAAAAGAATCTGAACGCAACGTTCTGGGGGAAAAAGAAAAAGTAATATTGATATTTTGTGAATCCAGATAATTTAAAACCTTAACAAAAAGAGCAGGTTATGAGACATTACGGCATCATTACGACATTAATACTGATTCTTTCTGCCCTGGTATATTCCGTTACTGCCCAGTCAGTTGGGAAATCAAGCCAGGCTAATATCATCATAAGCACCGACCTCGGTACACAAAAAATCAGCCGCCATATTTACGGCCATTTTTCAGAACATCTCGGACATTGCATCTATGGTGGCTACTGGGTGGGAGAGAATGCAGGCATTCCCAATACGAGGGGTATCAGGAACGATGTTGTGGAAGCCCTTAAAAGGACTCAGATTCCGAATCTCCGGTGGCCGGGCGGTTGCTTTGCAGATGAATATCACTGGATGGACGGTATAGGACCGCGGGAGAACAGGCCTAAAATGATTAATACACACTGGGGTGGCGTAACTGAAGACAACAGTTTCGGGACACATGAGTTCCTTGACCTGTGCGAACAGCTTGGCGCTGAACCGGTCATCTGCGGAAATGTCGGCAGCGGATCAGTGGAGGAGATGTCAAAATGGGTGGAGTACATAAATTTTGACGGTGTCAGCCCGATGGCCGATCTGAGGCGCAGGAACGGCCGTGATAAGCCATGGAACCTGAAATACTGGGGAGTGGGAAATGAAAACTGGGGTTGCGGAGGAAACATGACGGCTGACTTCTACGCTGACCAGTTCAGGCGCTATGCAACCTATGCAAGAAATTATGGCAATAACCGTCTGATGAAAATTGCCGGGGGAGCGAACTCAACCGACTATAACTGGACAGAGACACTGATGCGCGATGTGCCTCATTCCATGATGTGGGGAATCTCTCTTCACTACTATACGACCAACTGGGAGAGCAAAGGTTCTGCCACGAAATTCGGAGAGAAGGAGTATTTCGAAACCCTGGAGAGATGCCTGAACGTGGAAACGGCGCTTGACCGGCACATCACTATCATGGATAAGTATGATCCTGACAGGAGTATTGCACTTGTTGTGGATGAGTGGGGTACATGGTGGGATGTTGAGCCGGGTACGAATCCCGGATTTCTCTTCCAGCAAAACACCCTTCGTGATGCGATGGTCGCCGGCCTGTCACTCAATTATTTCAATGAGCGGTGTGAAAGGATAAAGATGGCCAACATCGCCCAGACAGTAAATGTATTGCAGTCACTGATTTTCACGGAAGGGGATAAGATGTTGCTTACTCCTACATACCATGTATTTGAGATGTACAAGGTACATCACGATGCAACTCTTCTGCCGCTTGATGTCAACTGCGGTACGTATTCAATGGATGGCAGGGAGCTGGCTTCGATAAGCGCCTCGGCTTCGAAGGATGAAGCCGGCACAGTTCATATCTCTGTGGTTAACGTAGAGCCGTCAGAAGATATTGAATTGCTGATTGACCTTTGCGGAGGAGATTATAAAGAAGTATCGGCAAGGATTCTGACGGCACCGGAGCTTAACACCCATAATACGTTTGAAAAGCCTGAAGAAGTTAAGCCTGCGGTTTTCAGGGAAGTGAAGCTCAAAAAGAATATGCTGAGCCTTGACATGCCGGCGAAATCAATCATCATGATCGAAGTGAAGTAGATCAAATGTGGAGGAATGAGAACGATTAAACTATTTCCGGGAGTTCTGATGCTGTTCTTATCTGCGCTCTGCGTCGCGCAGCCGGGTGGCGTATCAGTTCATGATCCCGTTATGGCAAGGGATGGTGACAAATACTATCTTTTCTGTACGGGGATGGGCATTTCGGTGTTTTCATCGTCTGACATGTTGACCTGGAAGGCGGAAATGCCGGTGTTCAGTGAGCCTCCGGAATGGGCAGTAAAAGCTGTTACCGGTTACAGGGGCCACACCTGGGCCCCTGACATCTCCTTTCATGACGGTGTTTATTACCTTTATTATTCGGTATCAGCATTCGGTAAAAACACATCATGCATAGGAGTGGCCACAAACACGACGCTTGACCCTTCAAATCCCGCCTTCAGGTGGGTTGATCATGGCATGGTTGTGCAGTCCGTGCCCGGGCGTGACATGTGGAATGCAATCGATCCCAACCTTGCAATTGACGAGGCGGGAACGCCGTGGCTCGTATTCGGTTCGTTCTGGGACGGAATGAAACTGGCGAAGCTCGATAAGAGCCTCACGAGACTCTCTGATCCCCAGGAGTGGCATACAGTGGCTGCACGTCCTCGTGATTATTACACTGAAGAAACCAGTGCCGGCGAAGGCGCCATTGAGGCTCCCTTCATAATTAAGAGAGACCGTTATTACTGGTTGTTCGTCTCGTTCGATTTTTGCTGCAGGGGACTTGAAAGCAATTACCGGGTTATGGTGGGTAGATCTGAGAAGATTACCGGCCCCTACCTTGACAGAAATGGTCAACCGATGACACATGGCGGAGGTACCCCGTTGCTGACAGGAAACAAGGCCTGGCCAGGGGTAGGGCACAATGCTGTATATAATTTTGATGGTCAGTACTATATTGTTTATCATGGATATGATGCCTCTGACCATGGCAGGTCAAAGCTCCTGATTGACAAGCTTGAATGGGATGATGAGGGTTGGCCTGTAATTAACAACAGCGTGATACAAAAAAATTAAAAAGGGAAATTCAAAGGACAACTAAAACCGATCGATATGAAACACAACACAGTAAGTAAAGCAATATTCTGCCTGCTGCTGGCCGTTTGCCCGCTGATGCTCAGCTCCCAGAATGCAAGGATTAAAATTGATATCGACCGCACCATCGGTGAAGTCAATAAAAACCTTTACAGCAATTTTGTGGAGCACCTCGGCCGATGTGTCTATGGAGGCATCTGGGAGCCGGGTTCGCCCCTCTCGGATGAGCAGGGTTTCCGCAAGGATGTGCTCGAGGCAGTCAAAGGGCTTAATGTGTCACTTGTCAGGTACCCCGGGGGTAACTTTGTATCCAACTACCACTGGCTTGACGGGGTAGGACCGGTGCGCAATCCAAGGATGGAACTGGCGTGGGCCCGGCTGGAGCCAAATACATTCGGTACCAATGAGTTTATGCAGTTCTGTAAAAAGGCAGGAGTTCAGCCATATTTCTCCGTCAACATGGGAACGGGGACAATTGAGGAGGCTCAGCAGTGGGTTGAATACTGCAATGTCAAGGATGGTCCGTTCTATGCCGAGCTGAGGAAAAAACACGGGTTCCCTGAGCCGTATAATATTAAATACTGGAGCCTGGGCAACGAGATGGACGGATTCTGGCAAATGGGTCATCTTAACGCGGAAGACTACAGCAAAAAGGCCAGGGAGGCAGCCAAACTGATGCGGCTCACCGATCCGTCAATCAAGCTTGTGGCGGCAGGCTCGTCAAACTACAGACCTGATGCCGATCCTGACGAATGGAATGCAAAGATCCTCAGGGAACTGAGAGATGTGGTCGATTATATTGCCCTGCATATTTATGTTGGCAATCCTGACAATAACTATTACAACTTTCTCTCCACACCACTTGTATGTGAGCAGAGAACCCAGCTGGTCAGAGGGATGATAATGGAGGAGATGTCAAAGGCGGACCGCGGTGACAGGGATCCGATTTACATAGCATGGGATGAATACAATGTGTGGTACCGTGCCCGTACTGATGAGCATATGCAGGGCACAAGGGCTCTGGAAGAGCCTTACAACCTTGAGGATGCCCTTGTAATTGCCGGTTTCCTGAATGTATTCGTACGCAATGCAGATATTGTCAAAATGGCGAATATGGCTCAGCTTGTAAATGTCATCGCCCCGATATGGGCGGAAGAGAAGGGAATCTTCAGGCAGACAATATATTATCCGCTGTCTCTGTTCGCCAATTATGTAAAGGGAACCTCACTGGACCTGCATGTGGACTGTGACACATACGATACAGAGGAATTCTATATCGGCCTCGGGGAAAGCACTACAAAACAGACTGATGTTCCATATCTTGACGTCTCGGCAACATATAACAACGGCGAGGTCATTCTCTGTGTGGTCAACAGGCACAAGGACAAACCGGTAACAACCGACATACTGTGCCAGGAGGGTGAATTCTCAGGCAACTTCAAGGTATTCGAGGTTAACGGCCCGGATGTAAAGTCGATGAATAATTTTGACGGCGAACAGGTTAAGACAGTGACGAAGCCCGAAATCAAGGGGAAAGGTTCAAAAATCACCTATTCATTTCCTGCCCATTCATTCACAATGCTGATAGGGAAAATTGAAAAATAAAGATAAAATTCACTATTTTGAAAAAAATTCGATATGCGTAAACAAAACTTAATCATTGGCACGATGCTGTTCCTGTTTATGGTCGGCATCAGTTCATGCGGAAACAAAAAAGAGATGGTAACTACTGAAAATTTCGGTTCATTCGGAGGGGCTGATGTATCCCTCTTCACACTCACAAACAAGAAAGGTGATGTGGTAAAACTTACAAATTACGGCGCTGCGATAGTCGAGATCAATGTGCCTGACAAAAATGGAGACAAGGCAAATGTGACCTTTGGCTACGAGACGCTTGACGGCTATCTCTCAGGCGATGCCTATTTCGGCAAGGTTGTAGGCCAGTTTGCCAACCGTATCGCAAAGGGAAAATTCACCCTTGACAGTGTTGAATATACGCTTGCACTCAATAATGGCCCTAACTCGCTTCACGGCGGCCCCACAGGCTGGCACAGCAGGGTCTGGACAGCCGAAGTGCTTAAGGATACCGACTTCCCGGCAGTGAAGTTCACATACAGCAAGCCTGACATGGAAGAGGGTTACCCCGGCAACGTTGTTGCAGAGGTTGTTTATACCTGGACCGATGAAGACGAGCTCATTATGGATTACAAGGTCACAACTGACCGCAGGACTGTTATCAATATAACCAACCATGCCTATTTCAACCTTCACGGTTCAGGCAACGGTGACATCCTTGATCATGAGGCTGTTATCAGGGCATCGGCATTCACCCCAGTCGACTCAACCCTGATCCCGACAGGGGAGTTGCGGCCGGTAGAAGGCACCCCCTTCGATTTCCGCACACCACACCTGATAGGTGAAAGGATAGGCGAGGCATATGACCAGCTTATTCTTGGTGGAGGGTATGATCACAATTATGTTCTTGACAATGTGGAGCAGGTTGATGCCGAGGTATATGATCCCTCAACCGGCAGGGTTATCCAGGTCATCACCGATCAACCCGGCGTGCAGCTTTACACAGGCAACTTCCTCGACGGCACCCAGACCGGCCGCGGTGGCAAGGTCTACCAGTACCGCTCAGGATTCTGCCTCGAAACTCAGCATTATCCTGACAGCCCCAACCAGGTTTCGTTCCCGTCAGTCATCCTGACCCCGGAGGAGCCGTTCCTGTCAAGCAC